>Ga0307413_10000782_pt1 | contig 11038 bp, 10 predicted proteins | sample DK1Ometagenome_3_FD_203714 | JGI IMG/M metagenome (GOLD analysis project Ga0307413, IMG submission 203714) | Maize rhizosphere microbial communities from greenhouse at UC Davis, California, United States - DK15-O-2 | ecosystem: Host-associated > Plants > Roots > Rhizosphere > Soil | place: USA... | reverse complement strand
CCTCGACCGAGCGCCAGCCGTCGGCCGCGTGCTTCTCGAGGAAGGCGTCCAGCCCCGCGTTCAGCCGCTGGATCACCCGCGGCCCCACTGCCTGGTCGAGCATCGCCGCCGTGCACACCTGCACCGTGCCGCAGCCGAGCAGGAAGTAGGAGAGCGCCTGCGAGAAGTCCGAGATCCCGCCGATCCCCGAGAACTCGCGGTCGGGGAACGCCTTCGTCATCCGCGCCATGTTGGCGAGCGACATCGGCAGGATCGCCGGCCCGCCGAGCCCGCCGCTCGACACCTTGCCGTCCACGTTGATCTCGAACTCGAGCGTCTCGGGGTCGATCATCGGGAGCGACGGGAAGGTGTTCGACGACACGATCGCGTCGGCGCCGCCGCGGAAGCACGCCGCCGCCTCGACCACCATGTCGCGCGTCGCCGGGGTCAGCTTGCACCACACGGGGATCGTCGCCACCTCCTTCACCGCCTCGGTCACGACCGAGCACAGCCCCTCGTCCTTGCCGATGTTCGACCCCATGTCCTTCCGGTCCATGTGGGGGCAGGAAAAGTTGAGCTCGAGGCCGTCGGCGCCGTTCTCCTGGCAGGCGCGGGCGAGCGTCTGCCAGTTGCGGAGCTCCTTGTCGTTCCCCGAGCCGGCCATGATGGACGCGATCAGCACGCGCGACGGGAACGCCTCCTTGATCCGGCGGATGCGCGGCACCCACCAGTCGAGCGTCTTGTCGGAGATCAGCTCCCAGTTCCACGACGAGTGCAGCGCCGCGCCCGGGCGCTTCTTCATGGACACCGAGGCGTCGTCGGGCGACGTGCGCATGAACTTCGCCTTCGCGCCGACGACGTTGACGACCGGGTGGAGGCCGATCGTCTTCGTGACGACGCCCCCCCACCCGGCCTCGAACGCGCGCAGGATGTTGTTCTCCGACTCCGTCGGCGGCGCCGAGGAGAGGAGGAAGGGGTTCTCGAACGGGATCCCGGTGAAGCGTACGCTGCGATCCGGCATTCAGGCCTCCGCGGTGTCATCCTGAGGGAGCGCGGAGCGCGACGGAATGATCTGTCCAGGTTGCCGACTTCGGTGGCGAATCCAGCGGAGCAGATCCTTCGCCGCGCTCAGGATGGATGAGCTGACGCGACGCGTCAGCTCATCCAGTTCACTCCCGCTTCCCTGTTCCACTTCGTAGTCATCTTCTTCGCCTGCGTCCAGAACTCGATCGAGCCGCGCCCAGTGATGTCGCCGACGCCGAACTTCGAGTCGTTCCAGCCGCCGAACGAGAACGGCTCGCGGGGGACCGGGACGCCGACGTTGACGCCGACCATCCCCGCGTTCGCCCGCTCCATGACGTATCGCGCCACGCTGCCGCTCTCCGTGAACACCGACGCCGCGTTGCCGTAGGGCGACGCGTTCTCGACCGCCAGCGCCTCGTCCACGTCCTTCGCCCGCACGATGACGAGCACCGGCCCGAACACCTCCTCCTGCGCGATCCGCATGTCGGGGGTCACGTGGTCGATCACCGTCGGGCCGATGAAGTACCCGCCCTCCCGCCCCGCCACCGGCGACTTCCGCCCGTCCACGAGCACCGTCGCGCCGGCCGCCTCCGCCTCGTCGATGTAGCGCGTGATCCGCTCCTTCGCCGCCGCCGAGATGACGGGCCCGATGTCGCGGCCCGGCACCAGCGTCCGCGCGTGCTCGGCGAGCCGCGCGACGATGTGGTCGGTCGCCGAGACGGCGACCATCACCGAGGCCGCCATGCACCGCTGGCCGGCGCACCCCGACATCGAGGCGACGACGTTCGTCGCCGTCATCTCGCGGTCGGCGTCGGGCATCACGATGAGGTGGTTCTTCGCCCCGCCGAGCGCGAGGCACCGCTTGAGGTTCGCCGTCGCGCGACGGTACACGACCTTGGCGATCTTCGTCGAGCCGACGAAGCTCACCGCGTCGATGTCCTCGTGGTCGCAGATCGCCTCCACCGCCTCGCGTCCGCCGTGCACGACCTGCAGCACGCCCGGCGGCAGCCCCGCCTCGGCGAGCAGCTCGACGATCCGCCCGGCGCTCAGCGGGACGAGCTCCGACGGCTTGAGGATCATGCAGTTGCCGAGCGCGATCGCGTTGGGGATCGACCAGTTCGGCACCATCAGCGGGAAGTTGAACGGCGTGATGGACGCCACGATTCCCACCGGGAACCGCTCCACCCGGCACTCGACGCCGCGGCTCACCTCGAGCACCTCGCCGGGCGTGATCTGCGGCAGCGAGCAGGCGAACTCGGCGAGTTCCGCCGACTTCGCCACCTCGGCCCGCGCCTCGCTCGCCACCTTGCCGTTCTCCTCGGTCACGAGTGCGGCCAGCGAATCCATGTGCCGCTCGAGCAGCGCCTTGTAGCGGTAGAAGACCTGGACGCGCTCCTTGAGCGGCGTCGCCGCCCAGGCCGGAGACGCCGCCCGCGCCGAGCGCACCGCGGCGTCCACCTCGCGCGCCGACGACATCGGCACGCGCGAGATCACCTCGCCGCTGCTCGGGTCGTACACGTCGGCGAGCGGCGCCTCGGGGGCGACGAAGGTCCCGCCGACGTAGTTCTGAACGACGTCGTATCTCATGAAGAAATCATGCGAGAGGGGCGGCGGGGGGGCAAGGAGAGGGACGGCTCTCGGCTCTCGGCCAGGGCAGGAGCCGAGAGCCGAGAGCCGAGAGCCGAACCGCTACACCCCGATGTCCTCGTTCCACAGCTCCGGCCGCGCCGCGATGAACTCGCGCATCAGGCGCACGCACCGCTCGTCGTCGGCGATCACGAGCTCGACGCCGCGCGACCGCAGGTACGCCTCGGGGCCCTGAAAGGTGCGGTTCTCGCCGACGACGATCCGCGGGATGCCGTAGAGCAGCGCCGCGCCGCTGCACATGTCGCACGGCGAGAGCGTCGAGTAGAGCGTCGCCCGCCGGTAGTCCGCGGCGCCCAGCCGGCCGGCGTGCTCCAGGCAATCCATCTCGGCGTGCAGCACGGCGCTCCCCTTCTGCACGCGGCGGTTGTGTCCGCGCCCGACCACCTGCCCGGCGATCACGAGCACCGAGCCGATCGGGATCCCCCCCTCGGCGAGCCCCTGCCGGGCCTCTTCGATCGCGGCGTCGAGGAACTGATCCATCGGGCGAAGGTGCGCGGCGCGCGCGCCGCCGTCCAGGGCCGCTCGCGCCCGGGGTCGCGTCGCCCGCCGCGGCGGCTCATCTTCCGGGGCACGCTCGCCTCCGCGCCCCTTCGCCTCCCGCCCGCCGCCATGCAGAAGCTCGTCAACGGGATCCACGAGTTCCGCGAGAACGTCTTCGGCTCGGACCCCGAGTTCTACGAGCGGCTCGCCCACGGTCAGAGCCCGGACACGCTCTTCATCACCTGCTCGGACTCGCGCATCAACCCGAACCTCATCACGCAGACGCTCCCCGGCGAGCTGTTCATTCTCCGCAACGCCGGCAACATCATCCCCCCCCACGGCGCGGCGAACGGGGGCGAGGGCGCGACGATCGAGTACGCGGTCGCGGCGCTCGGCGTGAAGGACATCATCGTCTGCGGCCACTCCCACTGCGGCGCCATGCAGGGCCTCATCGGCCCCGACGGGCTCGACGCGCTCCCCGCGATGCGCAGCTGGCTCGCCCACGCCGAGCGCACGCGCCGCGTGATGCGTGAGAGCTACCACTTCCTCGGCGGCGAGGCGCTGCTCACTGCCACCGTGCAGGAGAACGTGCTCGCCCAGCTCGAGAACGTGCGCACGCACCCCGCGGTCGCCGCGCGGCTGGCGCAGGGCGACCTCCACCTCCACGGGTGGGTCTACAAGATCGAGTCGGGCGAGGTGTTCGCCTTCGACCCCGGCGCCGGCCAGTTCGTCCCCCTGACGGCGATCCAGGAAGCGCCGCCGAAGCCGCGCCGGCCTACCGCCGGCCGCGCCATCTGACGCGCTCCGTCGCCCGTCGTCCCGTGACCGCGCGCGACCGCTTCACGGCCTTCCGGCGCTCGCTCCCCACCCCGCCGCGCCTCGTGCGCGAGACCGTGCGCGCCCGCGGGCTCGACTTCGCCGTCTTCCGCTCGCCCGCCGTCGCCGGCGCGCCTCCGCTCCTCTGCATCAACGGCGGCCTGCTCTTCGACCACAGGCTGCTCTGGCCGGCCCTCTCGCCCCTCACCGCGCGACGCCAGCTCGTCCTCTACGACCAGCGCGGCCGCGGCGCGAGCCGGTCGCCGCCGGGTGCGCAGAGCGCGCGCATCGAGCACGATGCGGGCGACGTCCCGGCCCTCCGCGCCGCGCTTGGCGTCGCGCGGTGGGACGTGCTCGGCCACTCGTGGGGCGGCGGGATCGCGATGCTCGCCGCGGCGCTCGACCCCGACGCGACGCGCCGCCTCGTCCTCGTGGACCCGGTGGGGACGCGGAGCGAGAACTGGCTCGACGACCTGCACGACCGCGCGCTCCTGCGACTCGACGACCCGCAGCGCCGCCTGCTCGGCGCGGCGAGCGACGCGATCGCCGCCGGAGGCGACGCGCCGACCGACCCGGCGCGCGCCGCGGACTACGCGGCCGCCCTCTACCCGGCCTGGTTCGCCGACCGCGAACTGGCGACGCACTTCACTCCGCCCCGCTCGACGAGCCGCACCGGCGCCGCCGTCTGGGCCCGCCTCCGGCGCGAGGGCTACGACTGGCGCGAGCGCGTCCGTGGCCTCCCGGTACCGACGCTCGTCATTCACGGAGAGGAGGACCTCGTCCCGGTCGACGTCGCCCGGGAGACCGCGGCCCTCCTCGGCGACGCCCGGCTCGCCCTCCTTCCCGGCGCCGGGCACCTCCCGTTCTGGGAGACGCCGCAGTCGTTCTTCGCGCTGGTCGAGGAGTTCCTCGACCCGGCGCCGCAGCAGTCCGCCGTCGCCCGACCGTCCTAGCGCGCAGCCGCGAGGAGTCGCCGCCGGCTGTCGTCCCGCCGCCCTCCCCTCGCCAGGAAGCCGACAAGCCGCATGCCGCTCCGCCGCGTCGCCGTCCGCGTCTCTCTCGGTGCGCTCGCCTTCGTCGCCGCCGCCGGCCTCGCCGGACTCGGCGCGCGGCGGAGCGCGGCGACGGTGCTCAGCGGTGCGACCGGCGCCCACGCCGGGCAGGCCGACGCCGGCGACGTGGCACGCGGCGCGGCCGCCGCCGACCCCGCGCCGGCCCCCGCCGCCGCCGACCCGCTGGCGCTCGCGACGACCGTCGCGACGCGCGCCGGCGCCGTGCGGCGCACGCTCGACGCGCGGAGCGCGGGCACCTACATGGAGGAGCTCCTGCGCGGCCGCGACTCCTCGCTCGCCCGCTGGCCGGAGCGCGTCCAGCGCCCGCTCACGGTGTGGGTCCAGCCGGCGCGCACGCTCGACGGCTGGCGCCCCGCCTTCGCCGACCGGGCGCGCGACGCGTTCGCCGAGTGGGCGCGCAGCGGCGTCCCGCTCCGCTTCGTCTTCTCCGCCGACTCGGCGCGCGCCGACGTCCACCTCACGTGGGTAGACCGCTTCGACGAGCCGATCAGCGGCAAGACGCTGTGGGCGCGCGACGAGCGGTGGTGGATCGTCAGCGCCGACATCGTCCTCGCCCTCCACCACCGCGACGGCTCGCCGCTCGACGAGTCGGCGGTGCGCGCCATCGCCCTCCACGAGGTCGGCCACCTCGTCGGGCTCGACCACACGCGCGACGCGGCGAACATCATGGCGCCGCGCGTCCGCGTGCGCGACCTCTCGGCGGCCGACGTCGCGACGGCGCGCCTGCTCTACAGCGTCCCGCCGGGACGCGTCCGCTAGCGGCGCCGGATGAAGCGCCCCGAGCTGCTGCTCGGCGTCGTCCTGGCCCTCTTCGCCGCCTTCGTCGGCGCCCAGGTCGTCGGCGCGCCTTCCACGTCCGCCGCGCAGACGGCAGCCGTGCGCGAGGCCGCCGACTTCGAGGAGGCGGCCGGCGGCCCCACGCACCCCGTCGCCCCGGCCGACCCGGCGGTCGCCGCCGCGACCCGGCGGCAGATCCGCGAGCGCGGCTTCGGCACGTACCTCGACGAGCTGCTCGCCGCGCAGGACTCAGCGCTCGCCCGCTGGCCCGGCGGCGCCAGTGCGATCCGCGTCTGGGTCCAGCCGGCGTCGTCCGTCGCCGGCTGGACGCCGCACCACCCGCAGCTCGGGCGCGACGCCTTTCTCGCCTGGCAGCAGGCGGGGCTCCCGCTCCGCTTCACCTTCGTGGGCGACTCCGCCAGCGCCGACGTGCAGCTCGTGTGGGCCGAGCGCGTCCTGCCGGCGCCCCGCATCGGCAGCACCCACCGGCTCAACGACGAGCGCGGCTGGATCGTCAGCGGGGTCATCACCGTCGCCACCCACGGCTCCGACGCCACCCCGCTCGGCGAGAGCGCCGTCCGCACGACCGCGCTCCACGAGGTCGGCCATCTCATCGGCCTCAATCACACCACCGACTCGACGAGCATCATGGCCGCCGAGCTGAACGACACGCATCTGCTCTCGGCGAGCGACAAGGCGACGGCGGCGCTGCTGTATTCGCTGCCGCCGGGGAGCGTGAAGTAGGGCAGTAGGGCGGCTCTCGGCTCTCCTCATGGCACGCCCCCTGCCCCCTAGCCGTCCTCATGACGGAGCATTGCGAGCCGGGCGCCCCCGACGTCGTCTACGACGTGGTGGTCGTCGGGGGAGGGCCGGCCGGGCTGTCGGCGGCGATCTGGCTGGGGCGCTACCTGCACCGCGTCGCCCTCGTGGACTCCGGCGACCCGCGCAACTGGGAGACGCGCGGGATCAACGGATACCTTGGGCTCCCAGGGGTTCGCCCGGCGCAGCTCCGCGGCGCCGGGCGCGAGGAGTGCCGCCAGTACGACGTCACGCTGCTCGACGGCTACGTCTCGCGCGTCCTCAAGGAGTCGGAGGAGCGCTTCGTCGTCGAGTACGACCCGATGGAGACGACGAAGGCCGAGGAGGACCGCGTCGGCCCCGGGCGGCCCCGTCAGCCCGAGGACAACCAGCCGCGGGAGTGCACGCAGCGCCTCGTCGGGCGCCGCCTCCTGCTCGCCATCGGGCTCAAGGACGTCTGGCCCAAGATTCCCGGCCTCGAGCTGATCTACGGCGACCGCGCCCACGTCTGTCCCGACTGCGACGGCTACGACGCCCGCGGGAAAAAGACGGTCGTCATCGGCCAGGGGCGCAAGGCGGTCGGCATGGCGCTGAACCTCCTGACGTGGACGGACGACATCGTCGTCTGTACGAACGGCGAGGACTCGGGGTTCGACGACTACCTCGCGGGCAAGCTCGAGCACCTCGGCGTCCCGGTGATCGGCGAGCGCATCGACCACGTCAACCTCCGCGAGGGCGACCTCCGCTCCCTGCACTTCGCCGACGGCAGCACGCTCGGCTGCGAGAAGATCTTCTACGCCATCGGCCAGTACCCGGCCGACGACCTCGCCGCCCAACTCGGCTGCGCGCGCGACGACGACGGCCACGTCGTGGTGGACGAGGCGCGCCACACCTCGGTCTTCAACGTCTTCGCCGCCGGCGACATCATCCCCGGGCCGCAGCTCGGGATCAGCGCGGCGAGCGACGGCGCGATCGCCGCCCTCGCGATGCACAAGTCGCTCGTCCCCGAGGAACGCAAGCTGCGCAAGCCCGACCAGCACGCCGAGGAGGAGCAGCAGGAGCAGCCGCTCCCCGCCGAGTCGGCCGGCCGCTGACGCGGCGCGCGCGCGACCGCCACGAAAACACGACAGGGCGGCTCGTGAGAGCGCGCCCTGTCGCGTCGCGGATGGGAGGTGGCACGGGCGTACGGCACCCGCACCGAGAGTATGACGACCGGCGGGCACCGGAGGTAACGCGGCGGGCCGAGTCGCCCCCTGCCCGTCACCAGCGGAACGTCAGTCGCTCTCCCTTCTTCTTGCGCACGACGTCCACCCGCGCCGTGCGCGTCTTGCACTCCTGCACCGCCCGCTGGAAGCCCAGCGGCGAGGTCACGACGTCGTCGTTCACCCGCTGGATGACATCCCCCGAGCGGAGGCCGCCCGCCGCGGCGGGCGAGCCGGGCGCGACGCTCAGCACGAGGACGCCGGTCGCGACACCGAAGACGTCGCGCAGCCCGGGAGTCATTCGCGCCACCTCGGCGCCGGCGACGACCGACGTCGTCCCGCCGCCGAAGACGACCGACACCGGCGGCGACGGGGCGACGGGGGCGAGCGGGAGCAGGCCGACCGCCTCGACCGGCGTCGGGGGCGTCGGCGCACGGGGCGGCGTCCGCGTCCCGCGCGGCGGCGGGACGGGCTCGGGCGTCGCCAGCGGCACCGGCGCGCCGGCCACGTAGTACGAGCTCACGAACGACGCCGGTCGCCGCTCGATGGCGACCGGGACGTCAAGCGCCTCTCCCGACCGCCGCACCCGGACGCGCACCCGCGCGCCCGGCCGGAGCTGCTTGTCGAGGGCGATCGTGCGGTGGCGGACGTCCTTGCCGTCGTAGGCGATGATCGTGTCCCCCGTCATCAGCCCGGCGCGCTCGGCGGGCGACGCCGGCTCGACCGACACGACGACGGGGTAGTCGTAGTGGTAGATGAAGGTGCCCTTCTTCGAGCGCTCGATGCGCTGCGCGCCGGAGTAGTTGACGCCGAGCCAGCCGCGTGGCTGCCCCTCGAGGGCGGCGAAGGCCGACGCCACCGCCGCCGCCTGGGCCACCGCGGCGTCGGAGGAGCCGCGGCGGAGCCGCGTCGCGTCGGCGCTCTGCACGACGACCGAGGACTCGAGCCGGGCGAGGGCGCGCGCGGCGCGCGCGATCTGCGGGTCGAGGGCGCGAAGCAGCGAGTCCACGTTCGCGCCGTCGCCCGACGCGCGCGCGGCGGCGAGGCGGCGCCGCGCCAGCCCGTCCAGCTCGCGCCGCAGCTGGTCGATGCGCGCCTCCATCTCGGCGCCGCGCTGCCGCCGCGCCAGCCGCTCGCGCGCCGCGCGCGCCGCGCGCCGCTCGGCCGCCGTGGAGTCGTGGCCGGCGGCGTCCTGGGCGGACAGCGGCGCCGCGGCGAGGGCGGCGCCGAAGAGGGTGATCCAGAGGAGGGAAGACTTCATCATGGGCGTTGCATCCACAGCGAAAGGACGCCTTTAGTAGCGCGTCAACTGCGCGCCCGCGGGGAGCGCGGTGTTGAGCTGCCGCAGCGTCGCCTCGCGCGCGCCGAGCGTCGCGAGGTAGTAGCGGTTGATCACGGGGTCGTGCGGCGCCTCGTAGAGCGCCTCGCGCGAGGCGGCGACGACGTTGTCGAGCGCGGCGAGCCGCGCCTGGTAGACGGACGGGCTGTCCTCGGGCCGCGGCATCCGTCCGGCCCCGATGCCGACGCTGTCGTGCTCGAGCAGGAAGGCGGCCGCGAGCTGGTACTGCCGCTCGGCGCGCGCCATCGCGATCAGCGCCTCGGTCGTCGTCCGGAACAGCGCCGTCGTGTCGGCGACGAGGCGGCCCATCGCGTCCGCGGCGCCGAGCATCGTGTCGGCCATCGTCGCGCCGACGTCGCCGACTCGCCGCGGCGCGACGTCGGCCGAGGGGGCGACCTCGAAGCCGGGCAGCGGCGGCGCGCCGGCGCTCACCCGTCCCGCCACCGCGCCGCCGGCGACGAAGAGCAGGGCCGCGGCGGCGCGCAGCCCGGTGCGGCGGGAGAAGGGCGGCCGCCGCCGGACGACGGTCGTCGGGCCGAGCGGCGCCGCGGCCGGCGCGGCCTCGATCGTCCCGTCGGCGACGAGCGCCTCGCGCAGCGAGGTCCAGTCGGTGAGCGGGGGCGCGAGCCGCGTACGCTCGTCCGCGGCCAGCGCCACGAGGCGGCGGTGCGCCTCCCGCTCCGCGGCGCAGGCGCCGCAGCTCGCCAGGTGTGCGGCCTCCTCGGCCGTCGTCGGGCCGGCGTCGGCGAGCGCCGCCAGCCGCTCAGCAGCTAGGTGTGACATGTGTCCGATCCAGGCCGGCGGTGACGGCGGCCGCCCGCGCCGCGAGCACGTCGCTCGTCGGCGAGTCGACCAGGTGCGCGAGCAGCCGGCGAAGCTTCGCGCGCGCCTTGAAGAGCTGTGACTTCGATCCGCCTGCGGTGATGCCGAGCGACTCGGCGATCTCCTCGTGCGTGTACCCCTCGACGTCGTGGAGGATGAAGACCGTGCGCGCCCCGGGGGCCAACTGGGCCGCCGCCTGCTCGATGGATTGCATCAGCAGGTTGCGCTCCCCCTCGGGCTCGACCGCCGCGACGTCGTCGTCGATGTCCGCCTCGAGCTTGGCGAGGCGCCGCGTGCGGCGCAGCGCGTTCAGCGTCCGGTTGACGGCGATGCGGTGCGCCCACGTCCCGAACTGCGCGTCCCCGCGGAAGCTCGGCAGCGCGCGGAAGATCTGGATCCAGACATCCTGCGCGATGTCGGCCGCGAGGTCGTCGTCCCCCACCAACCGGCGGACGACGGCGTCGATGTGCGGGGCGTGCTGCGACCAGAGCGATCGCAGCGCCCGCTCATCGCCCTCGCAGGCGCGCCGGACGGTGAAGTGATCCGTTCCCATGGGTTCCGGAGAGTGAGTCACGGGGCGGGGTGAAAGGGTTGCCGCGGGACGCGGGCATGTGAGGGGCGAGCGAGGAAGGAGGCCGAACGGTCTTTCCTCTCTCGTCTCCGGCCCTACCCCTACGGCCCCCAGTCGCCATTTTCTTCCGTAGAATGCTCCGCTCCCTCCCCCTCGTCGCCGGCGCCGCCCTCCTCTGTGGCCTCCTGGCGACCGGCGTCTCCCGGCTCGCCGGCCCGCGCTGGGCGTGGATCGTCTGCGCGACGACGGTCGTCGCCGTCGCCCTGTTCGGCGCGTCGCGGGTCGGCACCGCGAACCCCTTCTCGCGCACGGCGCGGCTCGACCCGCTCCTCTTCTTCGTCATGGTCGCCTTCCTGCTCGGCGTGCCGACCCTCGCCGCGGTGTACGCGACGGCGAGCGCCGACGCCGGCGCCACCTTCCTCCGCACCTGGCTCTGGAGCGCCCTCCTCTTCCTGCTCGCGACCCCCGTCGGCTTCATCGCCGCCGTCGCCGTCGAGGTGCTGTGGCCGCA
>Ga0307413_10000780_pt1 | contig 11043 bp, 11 predicted proteins | sample DK1Ometagenome_3_FD_203714 | JGI IMG/M metagenome (GOLD analysis project Ga0307413, IMG submission 203714) | Maize rhizosphere microbial communities from greenhouse at UC Davis, California, United States - DK15-O-2 | ecosystem: Host-associated > Plants > Roots > Rhizosphere > Soil | place: USA... | reverse complement strand
CCTGCAACGTAAACAAAGAGAAGATAACACTAGTAAAGGTGGCGGTGGAATGTTTTAAAACCCTCTTTTATTAGTAGTTTTAATAGTTCTTGTAGAAAAGAAAAGCCTGGAGTATGCCAACTCCAGGCTTTTCTTGTTTTAATAATCGTTATAAAAAATTCTTCAGTTCTTTTATTTCTTCCGGATTGGCAGTTTCAGTCTTTCCGGTAATGGCAGATGAATGATAAAATGTAGGTTCCAATTGTTCCTGCAATAATTCAATATTGGAAGATCGCAAACCTCCTCCAGGCATGATTTCAATTCTGTCTTTTGCTAATTGCTGAATTTTGGCCAAAGTAAAAATTCCCTCTTCTACATTTATTCCCTGTCCTGAAGTCAAAATTGTTTTAAAACCACAATCAATTATATCTTCCAGCGATTTTTCAACATCCTTAACTACATCAAAAGCCCGGTGAAAAGTACAGGAAAGTGGATGCGCTAAGTGCACTAATTCTTTATTTTGCTTTTTGTCGACACTTCCATCTTCTTTTAAAACTCCAAAAACAAAACCATCAACACCTAGTTTTTTATACTGTTTAATGTCTTGCTTCATCTCTGTAAGTTCCTCATCAGAATAAACGAAATTCCCACCACGAGGCCTTATAATTACATGCATTTTAATACTAAGATTTTCGCGTACTTTTACTACCAAAATTGAATTTGGCGTTGTTCCGCCAAGCTGCATGTTTTCGCACAACTCAATTCGATCTGCTCCGTTTTCCTGAGCAATTAACGCTGATTCATAATTAAAGCACGCTATTTCTAGTTGATTTTTTTTCATTTTATAATGCACTTAATTAGTTTGTCATTTCTGTAAAACTCCATAACAAACGCTAAATTATAAAAAAAACCTGCTCTATTTCAGAGCAGGTTTTAAATATTATTTCAAACGAATCAAATTACCATTTAATAATAGCACTTGCCCACGTAAATCCACTACCAAAAGCGGCTAAAACAACGGTATCTCCAGATTTGATTTTTCCTTGTTCCCAAGCTTCTGTTAAAGCAATCGGAATCGAGGCTGCGGTTGTATTTCCATACTTTTGAATATTGTTGTGCACCTGGTCATCTGACAATTTAAATTTATTCTGAATGAACTGAGAGATTCTCAAATTTGCCTGATGCGGAATCAACATATCAATATCTGAAACCTGTAAGCCATTTGCTTCTAAACCTTCATTAATTACCTCAGCAAAACGAACTACAGCATTTTTAAATACAAATTGTCCGTTCATATAAGGATAATAACTTTCATCATTTGGATCATTATCAGCCAAAATATCGGTTACCCAGCGAGCTCCCATTCCTGGTGCCTGCAATGCCAATTCTTCGGCATGCTGTCCTTCTGAATGCAAGTGTGTCGATAAAATTCCTTTTGTTAAATCTTCTTCACGGCTCAAAACGGCTGCTCCTGCTCCATCTCCAAAAATTACCGAAACACCACGTCCGCGGGTTGTCATATCCAGACCTGTTGAGTGAACCTCTGAACCAATTACCAAAATATTTTTATACATTCCGGTTTTAATATATTGATCTGCAACTGAAATTGCATAAACAAAACCCGAACATTGGTTTCTAACATCTAATGCTCCTACAGTTCTTAATCCTAAATCACGTTGCACTAAAACTCCGGGGCCAGGAAAATAATAATCAGGGCTTAATGTGGCAAAAACTACAAAATCAATATCTTCTTTGGCAACGCCAGAACGTTCTATTGCAATTTTAGCTGCTTTTACACCCATTGAAGTCGTGGTGTCTTCTCCACGAATAATATGTCTTCGCTCCTGAATTCCGGTTCTTTCCTGAATCCATTCATCATTGGTATCAATTATCTTAGACAAATCATCATTGGTGACAACATTTGAAGGAACATAATATCCTAAGCCCGCTATTTTTGAATGATACATATTCTTTTTATTATTTGTTAAAAATTTGGATTGCAAATTTAGGTATACTTTAAAACATAAGCGTACAAATTACTATTTTTTTCGGTATTAGCAATTTAATTAAGTTTAATTATGAAGTACATACTATTTTTTTATTGAAAGAAAAGCAGATTTTGAAACAAAAAACAGCAATAAATTGAAAAAGCCACAAACACGTTTAATGTTTATGGCTTCTTTCTATAAATAATTTAAGGCTAAAAAAACATTCTCTTCAAGCGGTAAATCAATTTCACTTTCAAAAAACACTAATTGTCTTTTATAAACCGATTCTATCAAATAATGATTTCCTCTAAAGTACGTTCTTCGAATTTTTACCGGCAATTTAGATTCAGAAACCATTTTAAATTGGTGCGGATAAACCAGCGTTTTATGCGTTTCATCTTCGTAAGAAACTAACAAATGAGTTGCAATTTCGTTTACTTCTCCAAAAAGTGAGGCTACGTATTTAGTTTCAGGGTTCTCGTAAATTTTCGTTGGATTGTCTTTTATTATTACTTCGCCATTTCGCATTACAATTGCTTCATCAGCAAAAGATAAAGCATCAGTACTATCGTGAGTTGCAATAATAACAGTAATTCCTTTTTGTTTTAAATATCGGAATAAATTTCTTCGTAAAGCATTTTTACGAAAAGCATCTATTTGACTAAATGGTTCATCGAGCAGAATAACTTCCGGCTCTAAAGCCAAAACACGAACCAATGCTACTCTTTGCTGTTGTCCTCCACTTAAAAACTTTGCTTTTACATTAGAGAATTGATCCATCTCAACCATTTCCAGTAATTCCTGAACACGAAGTTTTTTCATATTTGCAAAACCATTCGAAAGAAACTTTCCAACATTTTCGGCTACGGTTTCAAATGGAGACAAATCAAAATCCTGCGCCAGATATTTCATAAAAGGCATTCCAGGAATTAAATTATATTTTGGACCTAAAATAGGTTTTTCATTATAGAAAATCTCACCTTCATCAAGATCATATAAACCATACATAAGTTTAAGCAGCGTACTTTTTCCACAGCCACTTTCGCCAATAATAGCAATATTCTGACCTTTTTCTATGGTAAAAGAAACGTTATTAATAACCGATTTATCTGTATACGAAAAAGAAATATTTTTTATGTCGAGCATGAGTTATAATTGAGAGAGAGCAAATTTACAATGTTTAATTTCTAATGTCAAAAAAAAGCTGCTTCAATTGAAACAGCTTTTTTAAAATTATATTGTGATGGAAATTATTTTCCAGCTTCTGCTTTGGCATCATTTACCATCTTGTCGTTTGCAGTAATTGAAAACTCAACACGACGGTTTTGAGATCTTCCTTCCGGAGTATCATTTGTTGCAATAGGATCTGCAATTCCTAAACCTGAAGTTTTGAAACGGCTTGATTTTAAACCTTTTGAAACCAAGTAAGCTTGCACAGACGCAGCTCTTTGTCCAGAAAGTGTCAGGTTATATTCTGGTTTACCAGTATTATCTGTATAACCAAAAATTTGAATATCAGTATCTCCGTAATCATTGAAAACAGGAACTAATTTATCTAAATTTGCTTTTGCCTGAGTAGTCAAAGTAGATTTATTTGTATCAAAACGCACAGCATTTTCATTAAGTGTTAAGTGAATTCCTTCTCCTACTCTTTCTACATCTGCACCTGGTAAAGCCTGATCGATTTCACGGGCTTGTTTGTCCATTTTGTTTCCAATAAGTGCTCCTGTTCCACCACCTACGGCAGCACCAATTGCAGCACCTAAAGCAGCGTTTCCGCCTTTTCCTAAATTATTTCCTAAAATACCACCAATAAGTCCACCGGCTACTACACCAATTCCTGCACCTTTTTGGGTGTTGTTTGCATTTTTAACTGAATCGCAACTTGCAAATAAACTAACTAATACAAGTAAACTGCTCAATCCTAAAACTGTTATCTTTTTCATCTTTTATTCTTTTTAATATTAATTGGCTCTTTGAAATTGGTAAGTTACATCTTTAGTTTGTCCACCAACGTTAATGTTGTCTATTAACTGAAAAGAGTTGTCAGTCAATCCTGCTACTTTTAGTAAATATCCTGATTTTACATTTTTTGCTTTTAATCCCGGATCTACAATTTTAAGAACAAAAAGTCCCTGATTGTTGATACTCCATACAATTGGAGATGTAAATGCAGTACAACTTGGAGCATTTAATGTCATCGTACCTTTATTATTATTGGAAATAAAATTCCAGGTACTACCAATGAAACATTTAGAATCTGCAAGATCAAAAGAATTTACCTTGATATAATCAGAACCTGGGTAAGAAACGTTGGTAAGAACCCAATTTCCTTTAAGTGCTACCTGAGTAGGTCTGTCAAGTTTAGTCGAAAGCGTAGTTGCCTCATTTGAAGCAGTTGACGAAGATGATTTACACGCAAAAAACATCGTGGCGATCATGCAAATGAAAATGATTTTCTTCATTTTGTACATATTTTTTAAGTTAATACTTACACATTTAACAATTATTGTACCACAAAGATACAATTCATTGAAATAAGTTGGGTTTTAAAATCTAATTATTTTCTTTCAAAATTAACACTTACGCCATTTTGTCACCTTAAAAACAATTGGTATTCTATTTGAAGAAATGAAAATCATCACGTTAAACTAAATTTATAAAATATGACAACAGGTAAAATTAATGTTTCAGTAGAAAACATCTTTCCCTTAATCAAAAAGTTCTTATACAGCGATCACGAGATTTTCTTACGTGAATTGGTTTCAAACGGAACCGATGCTACTTTAAAACTAAAACACCTAATAAGCATTGGTGAAGCTAAAGTAGAATACGGAAATCCTATTATTGAAATCAAAGTTGATAAAGAAGGAAAAAAAATCCACATTATCGACCAGGGTTTGGGTATGACTGCTGATGAAGTAGAAAAATACATCAATCAGGTCGCGTTTTCAGGAGCTGAAGAGTTTCTTGATAAATACAAAGATTCTGCTAAAGATTCTGGAATTATCGGACACTTTGGTCTTGGTTTCTATTCTGCTTTTATGGTTGCTGAAAAAGTAGAAATTATTACAAAATCATACAAAGACGAACCGGCTGCACATTGGACATGTGACGGAAGTCCTGAATTTACTTTAGAACCAGCTGACAAAACTTCACGCGGAACTGAAATCATATTGCATGTTGCCGAAGATTCTTTAGAATTTTTAGAAGATTCTAAAATCAGCGGTTTATTGAATAAGTACAATAAATTTATGCCTATTCCGATTAAATTCGGAACACGAACAGAAACACTTCCTAAACCGGAAGATGCTCCTGAGGATTACGTAAACGAAACTGTTGAGACTGATAATATCATCAATAATCCAAACCCGGCGTGGACAAAACAGCCAACTGAATTATCTGACGAAGATTATAAAAACTTCTACAGAGAGCTGTATCCAATGCAGTTTGAAGATCCGTTATTCAATATTCATTTAAATGTAGATTATCCATTTAACTTAACCGGAATTTTGTATTTCCCTAAGTTAGGTTCTGACATGCAAATTCAGAAAGATAAAATTCAATTGTATCAAAACCAGGTTTACGTTACAGATAACGTAGAAGGAATCGTACCTGAATTTTTGACAATGTTAAAAGGTGTGATCGATTCTCCGGATATTCCGTTGAACGTCTCTCGTTCTGGTTTACAAGCAGATGGCGCGGTTAAGAAAATTTCAAACTACATTACACGTAAAGTTGCCGACAAATTAAAAGCATTATTCAACGAAAACCGTTCTGATTTTGAAGCAAAATGGAACGATATTAAAATCGTTTTAGAATACGGAATGCTTTCTGAAGATAAATTCTACGAAAAAGCAGGTGCATTTGTTTTATACCCAACTGTAGATGATACGTACTTTACTCTTGAGGAATTAAAAGAGAAATTAAAAGAAAACCAAACCGACAAAGACGGAAAACTAGTAGTTCTTTATGCAGGAAATAAAGATGCTCAGCACTCTTATATTCAAACTGCAAAAGATAAAGGATACGAAGTATTGCTTTTAGATTCTCCGATTATCTCCCACTTGATTCAAAAAATTGAAGGTGACAATAAAGATGTAACTTTTGTACGTGTTGACTCTGATCATATTGATAATTTGATTAAAAAAGACGAAAACACAATTTCTAAGTTATCTGATGAAGAAAAAGAAACACTTAAAACTTCATTAGAAGCTTATATTCCAAAAGCATATTCTGTACAGTTAGAAGCTATGGACAGCCAGGCAGCTCCATTTATTATTACGCAACCTGAATTTATGCGTAGAATGAAAGAAATGAGTCAATCTGGCGGCGGCGGAATGTTCGGAATGGGTAATATGCCTGAAATGTATAATTTAGTAGTTAATACCAATTCTGATTTAGCTTCTAGTATTTTGAACACTGAAGACAAAACACATCAGGAACATTTGGTAAAACAGGCTTTGGATTTAGCTAAATTATCGCAAAATTTGCTTAAAGGAGAAGCTTTAACAGCTTTCGTAAAAAGAAGTTTTGAAATGATTAAGTAATTTTTTTAATTATTAATATATTATGAAGTCCTGTAGGTTTATCCTACAGGACTTTTTTTTTAGGCTAATTTCTTTTTTTTCTTATTTTTGATCGCCCTTATTTCTAACTTAAACCAAAATCACTATGAGAAAAATTATTCTTTTAACTTTAACTATTTGTACAACAGCACTAGTTTATGTTTCATGCTCCAGCAGTGATGATATTGTTAATCAAACAGATCCATCTGCCGTTGGCGCTTCTGTTGCGATTGACGCAGCAAACGAAATGGATGTTAAAACCGGCTTATCAGTTACAGCTTCTACTGAAGCTGCAAAAACAACTGAAACCGGACCAATAACCTGCGCTACAATTACAGTAACAATGCCAAACGGAACAGCCTATCCAAAAGTATTTACAGTAGATTATGGTACAGGCTGTACTTTTAATCAGCTTGAAAGAAAAGGAAAACTAAAAATTACTCTTACTGGCCCGATTATTACGACTGGAAGTAAAATGACAATCGAAAGAATCGATTACTCTCTTGCAGGTTTAAAACTTGAAGGAACAATTGAGTATACCAACACAACAACTATTGCCACTGTACCACAATGGACAAGAAAAGTAACTAACGGAAAATTTACTGATTTGCAAGGAAGAGTTTTTTTGAATTCAGGAACATTTACCACAAAACAAACAGCAGGTGTGGATACTCCGTACGTATTAGAAGACAATGTTTATGAAATACCCGATGGAACTCACACCGTAACTACAGATAAAGGAGCAACTTTGACATTGACTGTGAAAGAAACATTAGTTAAAAAATACTCCTGTGAGTTTATTTCAAAAGGAGAATTGCAAGTTGCAGGAGGTTATTTGAATGGAATCGTAGATTACGGTCCCAATGATTGTGACAATAAATATACTTACTATCACGAGAACGGAACTGCCTATAATTTATCGATGTAACAGATTCATTTTTAAAAAAATAAATAAATCCCAATTTAGAAATAGATTGGGATTTTATTTTTAGTAAAAATTAAACGGCTACATCTTCACATTCAAACTATTTTCTTTATTTTGCAGCAAAATCTAAAAACCAATGAAAAAATCAATTATTGCCTTTGCTGCAATTGCACTTTTAGCATCATGCAGCAAAAAAGAATCTACTGACGGTTTGCACTTAACAGGAAATATTAAAGGATTAAAAAACGGAACTTTATATATCCAAAGAGTTGTTGATACTTCACTTATTGCTATTGACTCTATTAAAATAGACGGAAACTCTTCTTTTGAAAGTAATATTAAATTAGAATCACCAGAAGTTCTATATTTATTCCTTGATCGCGGAGTAAGCAATTCATTAGACAATAATATTTTATTCTTTGCTGAACCAGGCGATATGAATATTGACACCAACCTTGATAATTTCATTTACGGAGCTAAAATTACCGGATCTAAAAATCAGGAATTATACGAAGAATACAAAAAAATCAATTCACGCTTTAACGACGAAAATCTTTCTTTGGTTGAATCAAAATTTAATGCAATAAAAAGACAAGACCAAAATGCAGTTGATAGCATAGACACAAAACAACAGTCGAATATAAAAAGAAGGTACTTGTACGCTACCAACTTTGCTATTAACCATAAAGACCACGAAATAGCACCTTATATTGCTTTGGCAGAGATTTATGACATCAATGTAAAGTTTCTGGATACCATTCAAAAATCAATGACTCCAAAAGTAGCACAGTCACTTTATGGTAAAAAACTAACCAAGTTTGTTGCTGAAATAAAAAAAGAAGAACAAAAATAAACCTATATAGCATTAAAAATCAGTAATTTAGCTAAAAACAAGTGTTTTATTTATACCTTTTCATCCTGTTCTCATTATTGGAACAGGATTTTTTATTGCTTTTTATTTAACATGTTAATCAAAAAATCATAAATATCTGATAATTAAATAATTATATGTTAAAAAATTAATTTTTAAAATTATCATAATCAATTTTTGTAGTAACTTAGCTTCATAAAATAGAAAATTATGAAGAATCCACTTAGTATTATCAGTTATGGAAAGTATGATTTTATTAAATCATCAGCTATTGAAAAATTAGAATCTTATCGTCCTAAATCTAATTTAGAATTAGAAAAAGTTCCCACACAGGATCCGTACTCAAAAAAAGGACAAGAATTACGTTTAAATTTTATTCGGCAGCATTTAAAATCAAATGTTGATTATTTGTCTGGAGAAAAAACATTTAACGATAATCAAAGCTTAAAGGGCAATATTGAGAATTATATCGGGATGAGCCAGGTTCCTACAGGAATTATAGGTCCTTTATTAATAAATGGAAGTTCTGCACAAGGCCTTTTTTATGTTCCTCTTGCCACCACCGAAGGAGCTTTAGTTGCATCCTATAGCAGAGGCGCGAAAGCTTGCAGAGAATCTGGAACGATTACTGCAATTACATTACAGGAAGGCGTACAAAGAACACCAACATTCAAGTTTAAAAATTTAATTGATTTGGCTAAATTTGTTGGCTGGGTATCAGAAAACAAGGATGTATTCTCCATTTTAACTCGTGAAACCAGTAATTATGCCGTCCTTAACGATTTGGGAATAAGCATAGAAGGAAATATTTTAATTCTCAAATTTGAATATACTTCAGGAGATGCATCAGGTCAAAACATGGTTACTATTTGTACAGATAAAATTTGCCAGTATATTCTAGGTAATTGCCCAATTGAACCTATTTTTTGGACCATTGAAGGAAATACATCGGGAGACAAAAAAGTAACTCCATTAACCACAAAAGTTCGAGGAAAAAAAGTCACTGCAGAAATCACATTAAAAAGAAACGTTATTGAATCTGTACTTAAGACAACAGCAGAATTATTGTACCAACAATGGAAAATAAGTTCATCAGGATGTATAAAAATCGGCGCAAGTGGTATTGCAACACATACTGCAAATGCTATGGCTGCTTTATTTATAGCATGCGGACAAGATGTTGCATGTACTGGCGAGGCAGCTACAGCAATTACAAGAATGGAAATCGATGAAAATAACGATTTGTATTGTGCAATTACAATGTCTAATATAATTGTAGGCACTGTTGGTGGCGGAACATCGTTTCCAACACAAAAAGAATGTCTTGAATTAATGGATTGTCATGGTCCCGGAAAAAGCGGTAAACTTGCCGAAATAGCAATTGCTCTATGCTTAGCAGGTGAGATTTCAATCTTATCAGCAATGTCATCGGGGCATTTTACATCTGCGCATCAAACACTTGGAAGATAAAAAAACAGATATTAGATTTCAATAATAAGTTTCTTAAAATCCTTTTACAACTTTTATCACAAGTTTACAATACAAATATAAAAGCAGCAGAGTCAGGCAAATAAGCCAAAAAGCAGCAAAGACAAGTATAAAATAGTTTGCCAGCCCGGGTAGCGCAACAATTTCTGTAGATGATGTCAGGGTTTCTATTAGAAGAGGCCCTTGCAACATTAAAATAAGTGCAGTAAAAATCATGATTCCGAAACCTGTAAAACCACAAATAGCTAAAATATTACTTTTTTTAGGTAATATTTTCACATATTCATTTACAGACTTATCAATCTTAAATTCACTTTTCTCAAAAACCGAAATATTCTCTATTTGCATCTCCTTTCGTGTAAAACACAAATGTAAGAATTTTATTTCAAATAAAATTTATCGAGAACTTCAAAAAAATAAAAATCACATTGTAGTATAAAACAAAAAAACCATCGCTTTTCAGTGATGGTTTTACGTTGAGCCGGCGGAGGGACTCGAACCCACGACCTGCTGATTACAAATCAGCTGCTCTAGCCAACTGAGCTACGCTGGCGACTCATTACGGGTGCAAAGATAAAATGGTTTTTTATATTTTCCAAAATAAATTCACAAGTATTTCAAATAAAAAACCATCACTAAAAGTGATGGTTTTGTTGAGCCGGCGGAGGGACTCGAACCCACGACCTGCTGATTACAAATCAGCTGCTCTAGCCAACTGAGCTACGCTGGCGACTCATTACGGGTGCAAATATAAAGCGGTTTTTCGTTTTACCAAAATAAATTTGCACTTTTTTATACTTTTTTTTGCTTACAATTCGTTGATTTTAGCAATCAATTGATTTGCAGTTTCTTCCAATTCAACATTAATTTGTTTGAAGTGTGCTTTTTTGTTTTCAACGTTCTTTGCATTCACTTTTGTGATCAAAGTATCAAAAGCAGCGATAGCCTGATCGATCAAAGCATTCGTTTCCGGAGTTGGATTTCCTGTAGTAGACATTTCAAATAAGTAAATTGCCTCTATAATATCTCCTAATACGAAATTGATGTCTTTCTTTAAATTCTTAACGTTTGCCATTTTTATTTTTTATTTTAATTTGCGACTGCAAAAATACGCATTATCTTTAGAATATACGTTAAGAAATGTAAATTTCTAAAATTGAAGCTTTTCCGCTAAGAATAAATGCATTTATCTCAGCCGGAACCAAAACAGTATCTCCTTTTTTA
>Ga0307413_10000777_pt1 | contig 11056 bp, 8 predicted proteins | sample DK1Ometagenome_3_FD_203714 | JGI IMG/M metagenome (GOLD analysis project Ga0307413, IMG submission 203714) | Maize rhizosphere microbial communities from greenhouse at UC Davis, California, United States - DK15-O-2 | ecosystem: Host-associated > Plants > Roots > Rhizosphere > Soil | place: USA... | reverse complement strand
AAGGGAGCGCGGCATGAACCAGAAAAAGACCTGGCTGCTTGCCGCGGTGACGGTGCTGGTGCTGGCCGCCGGCGTGATCCTCTCGCTGCATCGCGCCGGCAAACACGCGGATCTCGGCGGCACGGAAGTGTTCGCGGACCTGGAAAAGTCGCTGTCCGACGTCAACGAGATCCGGCTCAGCAAGGGTGACGGCAGCCGCGCAACGCTGCGCAAGGCCGAGAACGGCTGGCAGGTGGTCGAGCGCGGCTTCCCCGCCGACGGCGCGCGCGTGCGCGAACTGGCGCTGGGCCTTGCGAACCTGCGCGTGGTCGAGCGCAAGACTTCGGACCCGGCCAATTACGCGAAGCTTGGCGTCGAGGATCCGGATTCCCCGACGGCGGCGGGCACACTCGTGGAAGTGGCCGGCGCCACGACCACCTGGTCCCTGATCGTCGGCAAGAGTGCCGAGAGCCGCGCGCTGTACGTGCGCAAACCTGGCGAAGCCCAGGCGCTGCTGGCATCGCCGTTCCTGACCGTGGATCCCGACCAGAAGCGCTGGCTGGACCGGCTGATCACCGACATCCCCGGCGCCAGCGTCCACGAGATCGCGGTGAAGACCGGAAAGGGACCGGCCTATCTACTGCGGCGCTCGGAACGTGGCGCCACGGACATGGTGCTGACCCCCGTGCCCAGGGGCCGCCAGGCCGCGAGCTCGATGTCGCTCGCATCCCAGGCCGAGGCGCTCGGCGCATTGAACTTCGACGATCTGCGAAAGCTGCCGGAACCGGCGCCGGCGACTCCCGACACGGCTACCTACCGGCTGTTCGACGGGCAGGTCCTGGAATTCCGCGGTCGCCGCGACGGCGACAAGGCCTTCGTCACCGTGGCCGCGCGCCGCGATCCGGCGCTGGCCGCGCAATTCGCCACGCCCGCGCCTTCGGCCACGGAGGCGGCCACGCAGGGTGAATCACCGGTCGCCGGCGCGCCCGCCACCCCCGAGACCGCGGCCGCGGACCGCACCGTGGAGCGCCTGGAAAACCGGGCCAGCGGCGTGGAGTTCGAGATCCCGGTGTACAAATACGAGGCGATCTTCAAGCCGCACGAGGAACTTCTCGAGCCGAAAGGCTGAACGCGCGCCTGTCTACCGGGTCCTGGCGATGAGGATGAGCGCCACGCTGGCCAGCAGCGCGGTCGGGAACCAGGCCAGCACCACGGGACTTGCGTCGAACACCACGGCACCGCTCTCGAGCGTGCGCTGAACCAGGAAGAACGACACGCCGATCAGCACGCCCACCAGCGTGCGCGAACCGGCACCGGCCGAGCGCAGGTTGCCGAATACGAAAGGCACCGCGAGCAGTGCCGCGAACACTATGGCCGTGGTGCGCGCGATGCGCGACCAGAACGCGAACTCCTGCTCGCTGGCATCGAGCGAGTTCTCGCGCAGGTGGCGGATGAGACCCCAGAGCTTGCGCGTGTCCAGCTCGCGCGGTGACGACACCGTGAGGGCCAGGAAATCTCCGCCCACCGTGGACTGGAATTCCCGGCTGTCCTCGAGCTGCGATTCGATCACCTCGCCACCGAACTGCGTACTGGCGTAGTGCGAGAGTTTCCAGCGGCCATCGGGCAGCACCGTGGCCGTGCTCGCGGTGGCCACCGACTCGAGCTGGTGGTCGTCGCTGAGCTCGAACACCACCATGCCGCCGAACTCCGTGCTGCCGGACTGCTGCGTCACGTGGATGAGCTTGTTGCCGTCGCGCACCCATGGGCCGGCGCGGCCCGCGAAAGTGATCGTGGAGAACTTGCTGAGCAGCTTCTGCTGCTTGGCCATGGCTTGCAGCGGCGGCGCCAGGAACTCGCCGCACAATGTCGCGAGCAGGATCAGCAGACCGCCCGCCATGGCCACCGAGCCTGCGACGCGCCACACCGAGATGCCCGCCGCGCGCATGACCGTGAGCTCGCTGCCGCGCGCGAGCGCGCCGAGACCGAGCAGCGAGCCTATGAGCACGCCGATGGGCATGAGCTCGTACACCTGCTGCGGAATGTTGAGCAGCACGAACCAGAACGCGTCGAGCGCCGTATAACTACCCAGGCCGATGTCGTCCTGCTGGTTGGCGAACAGGAACAGCGCTCCCAGCGTCAGCAGCACCACCATGACGACGAGCGCGCCGCCCAGCACCGCGCGGATCAGGTACCGGTCGAGCAGGTTCACGCCGGCACCGCCCGCCGGGCCATGTTGCGGCGGTATCGCACCCGCGACAGCCACCGCGGTATCAGCAGGATGCCGGCCGCCAACAACGCGATGACGATGTGCACCCACCAGAGGCCGAGCCATCCGGGTGCGAAGCCCTTGGCGATCCAGGTCTTCCCGGCAATCATCAGGTTGATGTAGACGAAAAAGATGAGCACCGCGAAACCGACGCGGGCGTAGCGGCCCTGGCGCGGCCGCAGTCGCGCCAACGGAACGGCGATCAGCGCCATCACCACGGCCATGACGGGCAGCGCGATGCGCCAGTGGAATTCAGCCTGCAGCTCGGGATCGCTCGACGACCCGAGTTCTCGCAGCGGCAGCCCTTCGAGCGCGATCGCCCCACCCGAGGCGGAGGGCAATCGCACCGGGATGGAGTTTTCGGCGAAGCGGACGATGCGGAAGCGGCGCTCGCCGGGAATTCCCTCGTAGCGCTGACCGTCGTACAGCGTGATCACCTGCAGGTCGCCGCCTTCCGAGTAGGAATGCGTGGCGCGTTGCGCCAGCGCGATCTCGAGCTGGCGGCCCCGGCTGCGCTGCACGAACACCCGCCGCAACGTGCCGTCGGGATCGGCGCCCTGGGCATACACCACCGTGCTGCCGCCGCCAAAGGTGCTGAACTTGCCGGGACTGATGGGTGCGAACTGGCCGGCGCGAAGCGCCTCGCTGCGCAACTCCAGCATGCGGCCGGCGGCGGCGGGCGACACCTGCAGCGCCAGTAAGGAAATCAGCACAGCCAGCACGGCGGTAAGCCCGAGCACCGGCACGAGGATGGGCCGGGAGCCGGCGCCGCAGGCCTGCGCGGCTGTCATCTCGCTGTCGTGATACAGGCGTCCCAACCCCAGCACCACCGCCAGCAGCAGGCTGACCGGCAGGATCATCGAGAGGTATTGGACGGCGCCGAGCGCTATCAGCTCGAGCACGACGCCACGCGGATACTGGCTCTCGGCCGCCCGCTCTAACACACGGGCCACCTGATTCGTGATCAATATCGCAAGCAAAACGCCAGAAACCGAGAGCCAGCTGACGAGGACTTCGCGCAGGATGTAGCGATCGAGGGTCCGCAGCAACAGGCCACCCATTTGGACTTGAGTTACACTGCGCGACCTTAAAACACCGCCGCCCTCCGCGACAACAGAGTGTGAACATGCAGTTCGAAACCTGGACGAAGGGTCTCGCTGACCTGGCCATCGATTGTGTGACGGTAGGAGTGTTCGAAGACGGCGAACTCACTCCCGAAGCCAGGGCGCTCGACCAGCGCTGCGGCGAAAAACTCTCCCGCCTGCTCAAGCGGGGCGATTTCACCGGAAAGCCCGGCGAATCCTGGCTGATCGGCGACATCGAAGGGATTGCCGCCGCACGCGTGCTGCTCGTCGGCCTCGGCGCGGCTCAGAAGCCGGATCAGGACCCGGGCAAGAGCCCTTTCACGCGGAAAGCCTGGCGCCGCGCCGTGCTCACCGCGATTTCAGCCGCGACCCGCACGCGCATCACCTCGCTGGGGCTGGCATTGCCGCGGCCCGCGACACGATTGCTGTCGGACGAACGGCTGGGCCGGGCCATCGCCGAGGTCACCGGCCACGCGTTGTATCGGGTCAACGACCTCAAGAGTGCCCGCAAGCCGAAGCCTCACGCGCTCACGCGCGTGACGGTGCTGACGTCGGCCAAGTCCGCGGCCGCCATGGCGAAGGGATTCACTCAAGGCCAGGCGCTGGCCACCGGCGCCGCGCTGATGCGGGATCTCGCCAACCTGCCGGGCAACGTGTGCACGCCCACTTATCTGGGTCGCACGGCGCTCGAGCTCTCCAAGTCTTACAAGTCGCTGCACGTGAAGGTGCTGGGGCTGCCCGAGATCAAGAAGGAAAAGATGGGCTGCTTCCTTGCGGTCACGCAGGGCAGCGAGGAACCCCCACGGTTCTTAGTTCTCGAGCACCGTCACCCGCGCGCCAAAGGCGCGCCGGTGGTGCTGGTCGGCAAGGGCATCACGTTCGACACCGGCGGCATCTCCCTCAAGGACCCGCCAACCATGGACGAGATGAAGTTCGACATGAGTGGCGCGGCTTGTGTGCTCGGCACGATGAAGGCGGTCGGCGAGCTGAACCTGCCGATCAATGTCGTCGGCCTGGTAGCGGCCTGCGAGAACATGCCGGACGGCCGCGCCATCAAGCCGGGTGACATCGTCACCAGCGCCGCCGGACTCACCGTCGAGATCCTCAATACCGATGCCGAGGGCCGCCTGGTTCTCTGCGACGCCCTCACCTACGCGCGTCGCTTCAAGCCCGACGTGGTGATCGACATGGCCACGCTCACCGGCGCCATTGTCGTCGCGCTCGGCGTGCACCACACCGGTGTGTTCGCCAACAACGACGCGCTGGCGCGCGAACTCGTCGATTGCGGGCTCTCGGTGGACGACCGCGCCTGGCACATGCCGGTCACCGAGGAGTACGGCGAGCAGCTCAAGAGCAACTTCGCCGACATGGCCAACGTCGCGGGACGCGATGGCGGTTCGTGCACGGCCGCGGCGTTCCTCGCGAAGTTCACGGGTGGCCTCAACTGGGCCCATCTCGACATCGCGGGCACCACCTACCAGGGCGGCGGCGCCAAGGGCAGCACCGGGCGACCCAGCGCGCTGCTGCTCGAATACCTGCTGCGGCGCGCCGGGGCGCGTTGATTACTTGGCGCCACGCGTCGATTTCTACGTCAGTGCCGAAGCCGGTGAAGCGGCGCGACTGAGGCTGGCCTGCCGGGTCGCGGAAAAGGCCTATATCGCCGGGCAACGGGTGCTGGTCTGGAGCGACGAACCCGCCCTGCTGTCGCGTTTCGACGAGCTGCTCTGGACCTTTGGCGACGGCAGCTTCGTGCCGCACGACCTGGTGACCGAAGCGTGCGCGGACAGTCCGGCGCCGGTCGTCCTAACTACCGGACCGCTGCCAGCCAGCGTGGGCACGGGTGCGGCGCTCCTCAATCTCGGGCAGACGGTCCCGCCGTTCTTCGAACAGTTCGCGCGAGTCGCCGAGATTCTGGATGCCCGGCCCGAGGTGCGCAGCGCGGGCCGCGAACGATTCAAGGCCTACCGCGGCAAGTCCATCGACCCGCAGACGCACAACATCTGAGGTCGGCAAGCCCGGGGGCCCGCTCCCGGCAAGTGGGCCTGCCGGCATGTAAATACTCCCTGATCGCAGGTGTTCAGCCCTGAGAGAGGCCGTTTCCGTATAATCCCGGGCCTTCATGGACAAGGCCTACACTCCCGGCGACATCGAGCGCCGGATCTACGAACGTTGGGAATCTTCCGGAGCGTTCGCCCCCCAAGACGGCACGAACGGCAGCGGCGAAAGCTACTGCATCATGCTGCCGCCCCCCAACGTGACCGGCACGCTGCACATGGGGCACGCGTTCCAGCACACGCTCATGGACACGCTGACGCGCTGGCACCGCATGCGCGGCCACTCGACGTTGTGGCAGCCGGGTACGGATCACGCCGGCATCGCCACGCAGATGGTGGTGGAGCGTCAGCTCGGCGCGGAAGGCAAACATCGCCTCGATCTCGGCCGCGAGAAATTCATCGAACGCGTGTGGCAGTGGAAGGAGCAGTCCGGCGGCACCATCACGCGCCAGATGCGCAGGCTCGGTACATCGGTCGACTGGTCGCGCGACAAGTTCACGATGGATCCGGACCTCTCGCGCGCCGTCACCGAAGTCTTCGTGCGCCTGCACGAAGAAGGCCTCATCTACCGCGGCAAGCGACTGGTGAACTGGGACCCGGTGCTCTTGACCGCCGTCTCCGATCTCGAAGTCCTCTCGGAAGAGGAAAACGGCTCGCTGTGGCACATCCGCTACCCGATCGTCGGTGGCGAGGGTCACGTGGTCGTCGCCACCACGCGCCCCGAAACGTTGCTGGGGGACACGGCGGTGGCCGTGAACCCGGACGACGAGCGTTACCAGGCGCTCATCGGCAAACAACTGCAGCTGCCGCTCACCGGGCGCACGATTCCCGTGATCGCCGATGCCTATGTCGACGCCGCGTTCGGTTCTGGCTGCGTGAAGATCACGCCGGCCCATGATTTCAACGACTACGAGATGGGCCTGCGGCACAACCTGCCGCAGATCAACATCTTCACGCCCACGGCGATGCTCAACGACAACGCCCCGGAAAAATACCGCGGCCTGGACCGCTTCGCGGCGCGCAAGCAGATCGTCGCCGAGCTCGAGTCCCAGGGCCTCATCGAGAAGATAGAGCCTCACAAGCTCAAGGTGCCGCGCGGGGATCGCACCAACGCCGTCATCGAGCCCTACCTCACCGACCAGTGGTACGTGAAGATCGCGCCGCTCGCCGAGCCCGCGCTGAAAGCCGTCGAGGAAGGCCGCACGCGCTTCGTGCCGGAGAACTGGACCAAGACCTATTACGAGTGGATGCGCAACATCAAGGACTGGTGCGTTAGCCGCCAGCTCTGGTGGGGTCATCGCATTCCGGCCTGGTACGACGAAGCGGGCAACATCTACGTCGGCCGCGACGAGGCCGAGGTGCGCCGGAAACACGCGCTCGATGCCCGTCCGCTCACGCAGGACCCGGATGTGCTCGACACCTGGTTCTCTTCGGCGCTGTGGCCGTTCTCCACGCTCGGCTGGCCCGACACCACGCCGGAGCTGCGGAAGTTCTATCCCACCAGCGTGCTCGTGACCGGCTTCGACATCATCTTCTTCTGGGTCGCCCGAATGATGATGATGGGCCTCAAGTTCATGGGCGACGTGCCGTTCCGCGACGTGTACATCACCGGCCTCATCCGTGACGAGCACGGCGACAAGATGTCGAAGAGCAAGGGCAACGTCATCGACCCGCTCGACATCGTCGACGGCATCGCGCTCGAGGACCTGGTCGCCAAGCGAACCACGGGACTCATGCAGCCGCACCTCGCGCCCGGCATCGAGAAGAACACGCGCAAGCAATTCCCGGACGGCATCGCGCCTTTCGGCACCGACGCGCTGCGTTTCACGTTCGCATCGCTCGCCGGCCCTTCGCGCGACATCCGTTTCGATCTCGCGCGCGTGGGTGGCTATCGCAACTTCTGCAACAAGCTGTGGAACGGCGCGCGCTTCGTGATGATGACCGTCGAGGGCGCTGGCGCTGGCGGCGATCTCGTGGGTGACGCGGAGCTGTCGGTCGCCGACCGCTGGATCATCTCGCGCTTCGCCGCGACGCTCGCCCAGGTGGACTCGAGCCTGCGCGATTACCGGTTCGATTTCGCCGCCACGGCGTTGTACGAATTCACGTGGTACGAGTTCTGCGACTGGTACCTGGAACTCACCAAGCCGGTACTGCAGGGCGAGGCCAGCACCGAGGCGCAGAAGCGAGGGTCGCGGCGCACGCTGGTCACCGTACTGGAAGCGCTGCTGCGCGCGCTGCATCCCGTCATGCCGTTCATCACCGAGGAGATCTGGCAACGCGTGCGGCCGCTCGCCGAGCCGCTGATCGCCGCCGGTCACGTGCGCGGTGCGCGCGTGCGCACGGAATCGATCATGCTGGCGAGTTATCCCGCGGCCACCGACCATGCGGCAGACTTGCAAGCCGAAACCGAAGTGAACTGGATGAAGCAGTTCATCCTGGCGGTGCGGCAGATCCGCGGCGAGATGGACATCGCGCCTTCGCGCAGGATTCCGCTGCTGCTGCAGAACGCCGGCGCCGCCGATCGCGCCCTGGTCGAAAAGCATTTCGCCTACCTGGCGCGGCTCGCGGGTCTCGAATCCATCAACGTGCTGGAAGCCGGCGCGGCAGCTCCCGAAGCGGCCACGGCCATGCTCGCGGAGCTCACGCTGCTCGTACCCATGGCCGGGTTGATAGACCCGAAGGCCGAGATCGAGCGGCTCGGGAAGCGCATCGCGAAGAACGACAGCGATCTTGCCAAGCTGCGCGGCAAGCTCGGCAACGCCAACTTCGTGAAGAACGCGCCGCCTGACGTCGTGGCATCCGACCGCGCGCGGGTCGCGGAGCTCGAGGCGCAGAACGAGAGTTTCGCGCGGCAGCTCGAGCGGGTCCGGCGCCTGGGCCCAATTTGACGACACGTTGACGGGACGTTGACGGCGAGTGCGGCCAAGGCCATCGCACAGGCTATAGTTGCCACGTGACCCGCACCGAACCGCCCGCGATCAACCCTGCCCTCGTCCAGGCCCTGGCGGCACTGGACCGCGTGATCCTCGGAAAATCCCACGCGGTGCGCCTCGCGCTCGCGTGCCTGCTGGCGCGCGGCCACCTGCTCATAGAAGACGTGCCGGGCGTGGGCAAGACGACGCTCGCGCACGCGCTGGCGCAGGTGCTGGGACTCGCCTGGCAGCGTTTGCAATTCACCAGCGACCTGCTGCCCGCCGACATCATCGGCGTGTCGGTATTCGATGCCGCCAGCGGCCACTTCACGTTCCGCAAGGGACCCATGTTCACGCAGCTGCTGCTGGCCGACGAGGTGAACCGCGCCAGTCCCAAGACGCAGAGCGCACTGCTCGAGGCGATGGAGGAACGGCAGGTCAGCGTCGACGTGACTACCTACCGGCTGCCGGAGCCGTTCTTCGTCGTCGCCACCCAGAATCCCTTCGAGCAGCTGGGCACGTTCCGCCTGCCCGAATCGCAGCTCGACCGGTTTCTCATGCGCATCTCGCTGGGATATCCGGACGCCGCCAGCGAACGCGCGTTGCTGGCCGAGGGCGATCGGCGCGAACAGCTCGCCGGCATGCAGCCCTCGCTGGATTCCGACGGAGTGCGTGAGCTGCAGGCGGCCGCGCAGCGCGTGCACGTTTCCGCGGCGCTGCTCGAATACGTGCAGGCACTGCTCGCCAGCACCCGGCAGCGAACCGATGTGTTGTTGGGCTTGAGTCCGCGTGCCGGCCAGGGACTGGTGCGCGCCGCGCGCGCCTGGGCCATGCTCGCCGGCCGCGACATGGTGATTCCGGAAGACGTGCAGGCGGTGTTCGCGCCGGTGGCGTCGCATCGGCTGGAGCGCGTGGGCGTTGCGGCCGCAGCGGATCACGCCGCATTCATCGCAGAACTGCAACGCGGCGTCGCGGTGCCGGTGTAGGGATACATGGCCGCGGCGGTGCGTGCCCGATCCGCCCTCGCCACCCGCGCTGGCGCCCTCAAGTCCGCCCTGCGACAGCGCGCCGCGGCGTGGGCGCGACGGCGCCACGGTGAGGATCGCCTCCCCGTCGGCCTGAATGCGCGGCGCGTGTACATCCTGCCCACCCGCGCCGGGATGGCTTTCAGCCTGCTGCTGTTCGTCATGCTGGTGGCCGGCCTCAACTACGGCAACAACGTCGCGCTGATGCTGACGTTCCTGCTGGCGGGATTCACGCTCATCGCGATGCATCTCACCCATCGCAACCTGGTCGGCCTCGTGGCGCGCGGCGTTGCCACGGTGGATGCCTTCGTGGGCGAGCATGCGATGGTGCTGGTCACGCTGGAATCCGGTGGCAAGGGGCGTCGCTTCGCCATCGAGTGCGAAATGGAAGACAGCACGCGCGTCGGCGTGACGCTGCCGGAATCGGGCACCTCGCGCGCGGACCTGAGCGTGGAGCTCGAGCGGCGCGGCCGCCGCCGCATCCGCCGCATCAAGCTGTCCACTGCCTTCCCCTTCGGACTGTTCCGCGCGTGGAGTTACCTGCATCTCGACCTGTCGGTGCTCGCCTGGCCGGTGCCGCGCGGCAGGCGCGAGCCGCCGCCGGAAGCGTCCAGTGGAGGCGACGCCAGTTCCCTGCATCGCGCGGGCGATGAGGAATGGGCCGGGCTCCGGGAGTTCCGCAGCGGGGACTCGCCACGCCAGGTTGCCTGGGGCGCGTATGCACGCGGGCGCGGGCTCCTCGTCAAGACTTACCAGTCGCCGGCCGCGCAGCATCGCGTGTTCGACCTCGCGTCACTTCCGGGAAATCTCGAGGAACGGCTCGAGCAGCTCGCGGCGTGGGTGGTCGCCGCGCACGCGCGCGGCGAGCGCTACGGACTGACACTCGGCGGCGTCGACATCGCGCCGGACAACGGCAGCGAACATCGCCGCCACTGCCTGGACGCGCTGGCGCTGCACGGCGAGGAGCGGCCGTGATCGGTGCGCAGGCCCGCTCGCAGATCGCGGCCGCTGGCGTGTTCCTCGGCGCGGTGGTGCTGGTGGCGGTGTACGCTCCGCCGTGGACCGTGGTCATAGCCGCCGCCTGCGCGCTGTGGCGGATAGCGGTCGCCAGTGGCCGGCTTCCCGCGCCGCGCCCGCGTCGCGGCCTGCGGTTCGTGTTCGGCGCCGTCACCGCGCTGCTCGTGGTCGCGGTACTGCTGAGCTTCCGCACGCTCAACGGCCTCGCCGCCGGCACCGCGCTGCTGGTGCTCATGGGCGCACTCAAACTACTCGAATCCCGCGGCCGCCGGGACGACGGCATCGTGATAGGCGTGTCACTGTTCCTGCTGCTGGCCGCGGCGCTCGCCGGGCAGTCACTGGCACGATTGCCGCTCTATCTGCTGCTGATCTGGGGCGCGTGCGCGGCGATGATGGTGGTCGCGCATCCGGGCGTGGAACTGCCGGCTCGCGCGGCCCTGCGCCTGTCGGCGCGCACGCTCGCGATGGCGGCGCCGCTGGCGGTCGCCTGTTTCCTGTTCTTCCCGCGGCTGGGCACTCAGTTCTGGGGTCTGCCCGGAGGTGGCGGCGCACAGACCGGCCTGTCCGACGAGATGTCACCCGGGGCGATCGACAAGCTGGTGGCCGACTACGAACCGGCGTTCCGGGTGCGCTTCGAGGGCGCCGTGCCGCCGCCGGAAGAGCGTTATTGGCGCGGCCCGGTTCTCAATTCCTTCGACGGATATACCTGGCGCCGGGA
>Ga0307413_10000775_pt1 | contig 11064 bp, 9 predicted proteins | sample DK1Ometagenome_3_FD_203714 | JGI IMG/M metagenome (GOLD analysis project Ga0307413, IMG submission 203714) | Maize rhizosphere microbial communities from greenhouse at UC Davis, California, United States - DK15-O-2 | ecosystem: Host-associated > Plants > Roots > Rhizosphere > Soil | place: USA... | reverse complement strand
TATTTTAGACGTTACACATTGGCCGCAATTGCATGAAGAATTCGCCGGATGGAAGGAAGAAACAACTAGGAGGAAATCCAGCATAGATGTCCAATATTTCAAGCGAACTCGTTGAACGCTGCGACGAATCGGTCGCCGGATACGCTCTTCTCGATCATTCTTTTTACCGACGCTGGACGCATGGGACGCTGCCGGTAGAAGCGTTAGGTTCGTATGCGTGTGAGTACGGCAGCTTTATTCGGATGATCGGGCGCGGGTGGGAAGCCGCCGGGAAGCCTGAATTCGGCCGCGTCGAGGATGGGCACGCCAGAGTTTGGGACAGGACGTTTTCTCAGGCCCTGGGCGCGAAGCCAGGCGAGCCGGAAATTTTGCAGGTAAGAGAGCTTTTGTCGGTCGCCCGGGAATTGTTCGAAAAGAAATCGACCGCGATCGGCGCTCTATACGCCATCGAAGCGCAGCAGCCGGAAGTGGCAAAGGCCAAGATAAAGGGATTGGAGGAACACTACCGCGAGCTGCCGGCGTCCTGCAGCGAATATTTCCGACTTCATGTCGAAGACTACGACGAACTTTCGCTGTTAAAGGAAGAATTGACCTCGCTGACCAATGAGGAGAGGGAAGAGTCGGCGGCCGCCTGCGAAACGATGGCCAAGGCCCTTTACGATGCCCTAACAGGCATTGAGGAGCCGTTCCTCGCCGCCGATCGAGCGGTCGCCTAAGGGACGCGGATCATTTCGACGTTCGGTCGGGCAAGATCTCGATTGGCGAGAATTCTGTATTTCTTGCGGCGTGGGCGAAGGTTCGTTTTTGGCAGGCAACGCGTGGGTTGCCGGAAGGCATCACTTCGAAAGAGTCAGGAAATTCTGGCCACGGGCCTTTAGTCTCCGGCCACGAGTCTTTCCTAATTCCTCCTGTTTCTAGCTGGATCCGCCCTGGGATGCGAACCCGGGCGGATCCATTTTTTATTTCTGGTTGGCCGCACGGACGGTTCGGCGGGCGGCCCTGGCAAGTTCCGCGGCGCGCGGCAGAAGATCGATGGCCCTGGCAATGGCGGGATCATGCTTGAGGTCTTCGCGACGGGCCTGGCCGCTGCCCGATCGCGCGAGGGCGAGATAATAATTGATCCTGGCCGCTATAAAGTCGGACTCGCGGTCCAGACTTTCGCTGTTCAATTCCCAGCCCCCGCGTTGTTTGAAATAAACCGCGAATTCGGCCGACAGTCTCTTGCCCTGGCCGACGGAGTCGGAGACCGGGCCCACCGTCGTGCCGTTTATCGATTTGTGCTGGCCATAAAGAGCTTCACGGACGAAAAAGAAGGTCGGATCCAGTAGATCGAACTGGTCACGCGTATAAAGCTGGCCGCCGACGACCTCGTCCGGCGTAATTCCATCGCCGCCATAAACCTTTCTGCGAGAATCGGTCTCGGCCGCTTTGAATTTGGAAGGGTCGCCGCCCGCCTGGCGATTGAAATAGGCGTAAAGGCTGCCGTCCGAATAATCGCGCTGGATCGAGCGCCCCGAAGGCGTGAAATATCTGGCCGTCGTCAGTGTGAGACCGGCACCGGCCGGGAGGTCCATCACGCTTTGCACCAAACCCTTGCCAAAGGTCTTTTCGCCCACGATCATGGCCCGGTCGTGGTCCTGCAAGGCCCCCGCGACGACCTCCGAGGCCGAAGCGCTGTCGCGGTCCACCAAAAGCACTACGGCCGCCTTCTCGGGGTTGGCGTTAGCGGAACGCCAGACGCGGTTATCGGCACGGGAGCGGCCCTTTTGGGTGACGATGACGTCGCCCGCGGGTAGAAATTTCTCAGCGATCTTTACGGCCTGGTCGAGAACGCCGCCCGGATTGCCCCGAACGTCAACGATCAGCGATTCCATTCCGTTTTTTCTGAGCTCGACCAGAGCACGGCCAAATTCGGCCGAAGTCGTGAAGTTAAATCCTTCCGTGAGGTCGATATACCCGACGCCCGGTCGAAGCAAATAGGCATCCGAAACGGTCGCGTACGGTACGCGGCCGCGCGTTAGGGTGATCTTGTCGAGCTTGCCACTGGCGGCCCGCTCTACTACGACTCTTACTTGGCTTCCGGCCGGACCGCGGACCTTGTCCCGGACTATGTCCGAGGAGGCCTCCGAAACATCCTCGCCGTCCACTTCCTCTATTCGGTCACCAAATCTTAAGCCGGCACGTGCCGCCGCCGAACCCGGCGAAGTGGCCAAAACATATGTTTCGATCTTGCCATCCCTTTTGAAGTTGGCGATGGTGGCCCCGATACCGTAATACTCGCTGTTTTCCTCATCCAAAAGCTCCGCATACTCGCCTTTGTCGAAAAACGCCGAATGCGGGTCAAGAGTTTGAAGCATGCCGTCGACCGCATTGTGGATCAGCTTCGAAGTCTCCGTTTTTTTGGCGCCGGCGTATGACTTATTGATGATCTCGATAGCCTCGGCCACGTCGTCGGTGACCGAGCCGCGGCGTTCCGTCGTTAGCTGTGCGGACGGTGGCACCGACGCCGAGAACGACACCCCACTCTCCAGCCGGAAGGGCTCTGCTTGCGAGATCTGCTTGACGGTTTCGACGTTCTGAGCGCAAACGGGGATAAGGAACGATAAACAGATAGAAAGGAGGATGAGGCTTCGGTTCATATAGGACTGAGAATGTCGGACCGGCTTCGACATTTGGCACGGGTTCGCTGAACTTTCTGCGAATAATACCGGAATACCATTCCGGGGCACAAGCCGGAAACGGCCGGTTTTGTTTGCTATTTACGCTATAACAGGCAGATAGGCCCAATTGGCCACAGATTCCAGTTGTCGGCAAGCTTCGGTCGTTTGCCTCTCGCGGCCTTTTCAGTAAGATTCTACGTATGTCCGACGACGCCAGAGACGACTTTACCGAGAAGCTGAGACGGCTTGTCGAAACGGTGGACGTGGCAAATGCCCTGACCGAGCCGCTCGCCCGCTCGATCGAGAATCTTTTGATGATCTCGGCCCGCGAGATCAACTCGAGCGACGCGTCGGTTCTGATACGCGACGGCGACGATGGCGACCTGCGCTTTCTTTCGGCGATCGGCGAGGTGGCAGACCAGCTGAGAAACCTGAAGGTGCCCGCCGGTAAGGGTATTGCGGGCTTCGTACTCTCTTCCGGACAGCCGATGGCGGTCTCGGACGTGGGCGAGGAAAAGACATTTTACGCCGAGGTGGATAAGGAAACGGGATACTCCACGCAGATGATCCTGGCGACGCCCCTACGTCACAACGGCGAGATCATCGGCGTGCTCGAATACATCAACCGTCGTGGCCAGCCGCCGTTCGAGGCTTTCACGCCGGAGGAAATGGACAAGGCGGCCATCTTTGCCGACGCGCTCGCGTCGCTCGTCAACGCCTACGAGGCAGCCAAGATGTTCCGTGACCTCGGCAATCGTATGATCTCTGGAGGCGAGGAAATGGACGTGACCGCCGTTCGCGAATGGCTTACCGATCTTCGCAGCTCGGCCGAGCACCGGGAGATGATGGACTTGGCTGTCCTCGTTCGCGAGATCGCCTCACGCGGTGAAGCCGAAAGGAGCATGTGCCGGGAGGTGCTGGAGGCCGTTATGAAATTCACTGAGGCCCACTCCGAGACACAATTCCTGAATTATTGACTTTTCCGCCCGAAGGGTCGATCGACATTGGATGACCACGATCTCTTCAAAAACATCCACGAATGGTGCCGGCCTGGTGCCGTGCCTTGAGCTCGACGACGGCTGGCGCACGGCCACCGGACGCGCGGTCAGCGTCGCCGTCATCGACAGCGGGATCGATACGACCCATCCGGACCTTCTGGGAAAGGTCAAACAGTCGGTCGAAGCGAGGCTTGAAAATAAGAAGGTCGTTTTCGAGCCGACCGAAGGCGAGGATTCGGCGGGGCACGGCACGGCGTGCGCCGGCATCATCGCGCGAATCGCACCCGACGCCGAGATCTACAGCATCAAGGTGCTTGGGCCGGGAGGCCTGGGAGACGGCCATGCGTTTTTGGCCGGATTGGAATATGCGATAAAACGCGGTTTTCGAGTTATAAATCTGAGCCTCGGCACGACCAAGCCTCAATTTTTTGCACCGCTGCATGACTTACTAGATCGTGCGTATTTGGCTGGATGCATAGTCGTATCGGCCGCCAATAACCTGCCGCAGCCAAGCTTCCCATCCGTATTTTCGTCGTCGCTCATCTCGGTCAGCAAAACAGACTCGACCGAACCGATGGACTTTGGGTTTCGCTTCGGTGAGGTGATCGAATTGACGGCTCCGGGTGTCAACGTCCGGACGGCGTGGCCCGGCGGCGTTAGGCGCAACCTCACCGGAAACAGTTTCGCGTGCCCGCATGTCGCCGGGATCATCGCTCTCATCCTTGAAAAACATCCGGAGCTGACACCCTTTCAAATAAAATCCGCACTTTTTGCGATCGCGAGTCAGAACCAGCAACGAAGATGAAGCGTCTTTTGGCGAGGCCGCCAACGAGGTAAATTCTTTGCGGCGGCGGTTGCTCGAGAAGTTTTTGCAATTTGAGTTTCAAAGTGATTTGATAATTCCAAAGGAAAACCCGGTCGCTATCGCTCCCGGATCTGACCATCTATGTCCGATCAGTTCAACCTACCCTCGCTCGAGGTAGAAAATTATGAATTGGAAAACGGCCTGCGGGTCGTCCTTAATCGCGATATGGCCGTACCGGTCGTCGCCGTTGCCGTCTATTATGATGTCGGTTCCCGAAACGAGCGCGAAGGCCGCACAGGTTTCGCTCATCTTTTCGAACATATGATGTTCCAGGGGTCGGAGAACGTCCCGAAAGCCGGCCACTTTCAGTTCATTATGAAAGCCGGCGGGACGATGAACGGGACGACCTCGAGCGAGCGGACGAACTATTTCGAAACGCTGCCGGCTAACCAGTTACCGCTCGGGCTTTGGCTCGAGTCCGACCGCATGCGCTCGCTCGCGGTCACGCAGGAAAATCTAGATAACCAACGCGAAGCCGTAAAGGAAGAAAAGCGTCTGCGGTATGACAATCAGCCGTACGGCCAGATCTTCGATCTGATCAACGAAATGATCTTCCGCAATTTCGCCAACGCGCATTCGACGATCGGGTCGATGGAAGACCTCGACGACGCGAGCGTCGGGGACGTGCAGCAGTTTTTCCGCACCTATTACGCTCCCAACAATGCGGTGCTTGCCATCTCGGGTGCTTTTGAACGGGACGAAGCTAAAAAGCTGGTCGAATTTTATTTCGGAGATATAGCGTCGCAGCCGCTGCCTTCGGGACTCGACGTGGCGGAGCCCTCGGAGGTGGCGAATACGTATCGAGAGTGGGAGGACAAGCTGGCGCCGTTCCCGGCATTTTTGATCGGGTGGAAGATCCCGGCGAGGCGTTCAAAGGAGTTCTATGCACTCTACCTCGCGGGCAAGCTGCTTTACGACGGCGACAGCTCCCGTTTATACCAGAAGCTCGTTAAAGGTGAAGAGTCGGTGATCCAGCTCTTCGGTTTCACCGACGAGCGCCGCGGTCCGTCCAGTATCTTTGTCGGCGCGATCCCGAAGCCCGAACGCGACCTCAGCAAGATCCGCGAGACGATAATGTCCGAGATCCGGAGCATCGCGACCGAGGGCCCGACGCCCGATGAAATGCAGAAACTCCAAAACCAACTGATCAACGACGCGGTGCGAACGCGTCAATCGGCCATGTCGCGGGCGCAGCAGTTGGCCGAGTTCATGCTCTATGACGGTGATCCAAATTTGATCAATACCGAGCTTGAAGAGCTGCTCGCGATAACGCCCGATCAGATCCGGGCTGCCGCAAGCGAATTCCTTGATACCGCCAATCGTGCTTTGCTGGACGTAGTGCCGGCAGGGAAGGGATAGAACCAAATTATGCCAGGTGTAAGCCGCGCGCCGGAGCCGCTAGCTCCAATTCCTTTTTCGATCCCTCAGCCATTCCAGAAAACGTTGGAGAATGGTCTAAGGCTGGTCATTTTTGAAAGCGATCGACTGCCGCTTGTCAGCTTTCGGCTGGCATTTTTGTCCGGAGACGCCGGCGATCCGGAAGGGTTGACGGGTTTGACATCGGCGGTCGCATCGATGCTGACCGAGGGCACACAGAATTATTCGAGCCGCGAGCTCGCGGAAAAGATCGAGCGGCTCGGGGCACATCTTTCCGCCCACGCGTCCGATGATTTCTTCATCGTCAGTGCTTCTGCGCTTTCAATATATTCCGACGATATCCTCGATCTGATCGGCGAGATCGTGTTTCGTCCGATCTTCCCCGAGAACGAACTCGATCTTTACAAGCGGAACACGATCGAAAACCTAAAGTTTCAGCGTTCCCAGCCGAATTTTCTCGCCGGCGAACAGGTGGCTCGAAAGCTTTACGGGACACACCCTTACTCGATTGCATCGCCGACCGCGGAGAATATTGAAGCGCTTAGCCGCGATGCGCTCGCTTCGCACCACGCCGAAACGCTCATCCCAAATAACGCCGTTTTCGTGATTGTCGGAGACGTGGACGCCGCGGGGGTCACGAAGCGGATCGAGGACGAATTCGGCGGCTGGCAGAAAGGCGCGGTCCCGATGTCGGCAAAGGTGATCCCGCCACAGCGAGACTCGATCGGACTTACTATCGTCGACCGGCCTGGGTCGGCGCAGTCGAACATCGTTCTCGCAAACCCGGCCGTCGAGCGCGTCAATCCCGATTATTTTCCATTGATCGTGATGAACCAGCTCCTGGGTGCCGGTGCTTCGTCGCGCGTGTTCATGAATCTGCGTGAGGAGAAGGGCTATACGTACGGCGCATATACGCGACTCGACCTCAAGCGCTCAGGTGGCGGTTTCGAAGCGACCGCCGAGGTCCGCACGCAGGTGACCGGAGATTCCCTAAAGGAGTTTTTCTACGAGCTCAACCGGATTCGCGAGGAAAAGGTATCGGAACAGGAGCTCGACGACGCTAAGAATTTTCTGACGGGCGTTTTTCCGATCAGGGCCGAAACACAGGAAGGTCTGACAAATTTGATCGTCAATCAACAGCTTTACGGGCTGCCGGAGGATTATCTGCAGTCGTACCGATCCAACGTGGAGGCGATATCGGCCGAGCAGGTGCAGGAGGCGGCACGGCGATATATACATCCGGATAGTATCGCGATAGTGATCGTCGGCGACGGCGAGGAAGTGCTCGCACAAGCAAAAGACTACGCCGCGAATGTGGAGATCTTCGATACCGACGGAAATCCAAAGGATGCCGCCGGATTTTCACAAGGAGCTGCCGAGCCGCCCGCTGCGGTCAACGGGAAGTGGGATCTGACGATCGATTTTCAAGGCCAGGAAATCCCCGCGTCGCTGAGTTTGGAACAATCCGACGGCGACCTCTCCGGAAGCATTGAAACGGCTCTCGGTGCCGGTGAGATAAGCAGCGGCAGGATCCGCGGAAAGCGAGTCTCCGCCACGGCCGCGACCGAAATACAGGGGCAGGAGATCGAACTCACGATCAGCGGTGAAGTTAACGGCGACGCGATGGACGGAACGATCACGGGAACAATGCTGCCCGGTCCGATGACGTTCAGCGGAAAAAGAGGGATCTAGATCCGAAATCGCCGATCAGGACGTTGCGTGGGCGGCGATGAATCGCCACTTCCCATCGGTCCGGGCGACTACCACGCTGACCTGCACCGGCACCCGCATTGCACCGCGCTTGCGAAAGATCCGGAACATGAATACGCCCGTCTCGCCGCTCACCACCAATGCGTCGTTCTCCCTTTCAGTCGAGTTGATCAACTCGGATACCGCGACAGCGGCCGCCTGCCCGGTTTGGACCGTACCTTCAAGATTTGTGTAAACGAAGCCCGGAGCGAAAACTCGTTGCGACGTGCTCGGACCGTCGAACAGCGATTTGACGGGCAGATCCGTTTCGGCGAGGCTGGGCGAAGCGGTGATCGTTCCGATCGCCGCAACGGCCTTGTGCAGCGGCATCCACGGCACGCGTTGACATTGGAAGGTGGTCGCGTGGTTCGCCAGCAATCGCCATCCGGCGTCGGTCGAAATCCATGTTTCCGTCGCCTGGTAGCGGCTTAGGCACTTGCTGTCGAGGTAGCTCCACAGATTGCGTTTGACGACGTTGACTATCGCTGTATTGCCGAAAACGTGTATCTCCGGCCGGTCGCTCTCGTACGAAAGGGTCTCGAATTCCAGCTTTCCGCCGCCGCCGGTCACGACCGCATCAGCCTTCATCATGGCGACGAGCTGCTGCTTCGAGTTATATATTGGCTGAGAGCGGATGCTTACGTACTTATCGGAATAGAGACGCTCGAAAGGATGGAAGTCGCGGACGACGAAGGCGTGGTTTATTTCCTCGATGGAACGAGTGATCTCGGCTTCGGCGGCAGAATCGGATCTGGCGGGCTGAGGTAGAGCGTAACCCGTGAATGAAAGCAGCATTAACAAAAATGTGATGCCCGTTTTCATCGCCGCAATCTCAAAAGGAAACTCCTACCCACTACGATCAAAATCCATCTCCAACGCTATTTCTTCTTCACCCTCGGGCGAAAAGTTAAACATTATGCTATTGAAATTCGATTCACATGCTAACAGTTCCGTTCGCCAGCCCTGATCCGGGTACTCCGGTTACTGATAATATCCATTGACGCTTATATAATTGCCGTTTGCGAAATTACCGTCGCAAAGCATCAATTTATTCCGATAGATGCCGCGAATCAGACCGTATGGCACGCGGCATCCGCGAAACTGTTCTCGACCCTGAGAATGAACGTTGCTCGCTACGCGTCGGGCGGCATCTCTGTGACCGACAAGGGCCAAAAAACGCTCCGGCGACGCTCATAAGCTCCAGGAATTAAACAATACTGTGGGATTCGGGGGAATCTTAACACTTCGCCCCGGCCTTCGTAAACAAATCGAAGAAACCGGGGCGGCAGGTTAGGGAAGTTTTGGGTCGCCTGTGAGGTATGTCCGCCTCCAACCTAAGGCGGTACGGGATTTAGCGACCCAAAACACTTGGGGCCGGCGGCTGCCGGCTTTAACTTGCTCGCCGGAACGGCGCCTGGGCCGGCGAATCGTTCTGACGCTGCATGTCCTGCAAGTGGGTGATGAGGGCGGAAGCAGCCTTCTTCGAAAGCTCGTCAGTCTGGCAGTTCATTACGGTTTGGCACTCTTCGCCCGGATCGACACCGATCTCTCGTGCTAAAGCCCGGATCATGCCGAGCTGCTTAGCGGTAACGAGCTCGTTAAGGTTGCGGGCCACCGGCTCGGTCGGGAAACCTTCGTCGTTAGTGGCGTACGAGGAGGAACCTTCACGCTCGATCACGTCGGACTCCTTCCGATACAGATCACGGGCGATGCCGAACTTTACGGCGGCTCGCTTCAGCGCGTCGTGCTCTGCCTTTTTGATACCCATCTCGTTATTCGCGTGCCCGGTGCCTATCCCTTCGCGGGTCACACCGTCTATCGTGATCGCCACAGTGACGGTCATAATGTCGCCGACCTGGCGGATGTCTTTAACGGTGTGTGCCCAGTTCGGTGCCAGGTCGTCGAGAATATCGGCCACCGTGTGCCACTCGACATAATCCACCATCTGCACGTTGCCGTTGCGGTCGCGCCAGCCTTCGCGTTGCTTGACCAGCTTCGGGTCGACGTTTCGGCGAAGCTCGCGAAGCGTCGAGGAAAAATCGAGCACGTTGTTGCCCTGCCCGTCCGCCTCGACGGTGGAAATATCGGTTTCTACTTTCTTAAGATCGTTGTTCGTCATTGCTTTATCTCCTTTTGTATTCCCGAGAGAGAGCGCTTCGGCTGTGACGGAAAGTTCCGGTCCGACGGAAATTTCCTCGCCTTTGGCGATCTCCTGCTCCTGTTCGCCGCGCTCGGACGTGCGCGACTCAGTTTGGTCGTTGACCTTAGAAACGTTTGATTCGTGGCCGATCTCGGCGGCCCTCACCGATCTCTCAGTGTTTTGGGCCTCTATTGCATACTTTACGGCCAGAATATGCTCGCATCGGAAGCCGGAACCCGGTCCCGCGGTCGCGAAATCGTCACATTCGCAAATAACCTGCCCCTGCTCGTTGCGCCTGACCTCGAAAACCCGCTTGCGACCGCGGACGCTCGGTGTGGTGACCATGAAACGCCCCCGGTCACGGTTTACGAGACCCATAGCGGAAATCGCCTTAGCCCGTTTCTCGAGCTGATCGTGCCGAACGTCGATAGTGCTTTTGTTCGCCTTCATCGCTTTGGGAATGGAACAAGCGTCAAGCGAGCGTCCCATCTATGAAACATTGTATCAAAGCAATTTGTTTGTTGCAAGCATGAAATTCAGTGTTGCAATTAAAATATTCTCATGTTATGTTTTACCCGTGAAATGAAAAGTGCATCGATGGCACTTATGATCCATTGAGGAGAAAATAGGAAAATGGCGTTCAAAAACGACAATTTCATCAACACCGTCGAACTCGGCCGTGCGATCAAGCGGCGAAGGGAAGAGCTCGGCCTCAGCCTCCGCGACGTCGCGGATGTGACCGGCGTCTCGGCTTCGACCCTGTCCCGGATCGAGAACGGTACCGGCAAGCCGGACGCGGACAACATTGCCCGCCTGACGGGCTGGCTGGATATGCCGATCGATCGGGTAATGAACAAAAATGCGGCCACTGCAGCGGTCGAGGCGGTCGTATACTACCCGCACGAAGCGACCCCGGAGATCGTGGAAGCACACCTCCGTGCCGACAAGAACCTTACACCGGAAACGGCTAAGGCGCTTTCGGAGCTATTCCGGGTGGCGTACAAACAGTTCAGCAAGCCGGGCGAGTAAGTATCTCGCCTTCAACGGTTTACGCGATGTCGGCGACGCCTCCGTCGCAAGCCCTTCTTATCTTTATGAAGAGTGAAACGGCTCCATATTTAGGCGCCGAGGGTAGCTTTTTCGCCTTCGACACGACATTGGTCCTTTTTTTCCTGGCCCTCGACCTTGGGCAAACGATCTTTTCGCCGGATGTGGGAGCGATACTGTCAGGGATGTCGGTTTTGGCAGTCGCCGCGGCGCCTCATCTCAAATTTG
>Ga0307413_10000774_pt1 | contig 11075 bp, 15 predicted proteins | sample DK1Ometagenome_3_FD_203714 | JGI IMG/M metagenome (GOLD analysis project Ga0307413, IMG submission 203714) | Maize rhizosphere microbial communities from greenhouse at UC Davis, California, United States - DK15-O-2 | ecosystem: Host-associated > Plants > Roots > Rhizosphere > Soil | place: USA... | reverse complement strand
ATCCCTCGAAGGCGATCACGCCGTCAGCCGGGGCGTAGATCGGGGTTCCGATCGGGCAAGCGAAGTCCATGCCGGTGTGTCCGCCCGCGGGGTTCACGCCTCCGGGGTTGGTGCCGTACCACTGAGAGACAGGGGTGCCCTTCGGCACCGGGTAAATGTAGCCCATGAGGCTCCTTTCAAAGCACAAGAGAGGGCGATCCGAAGACCGCCCTCTCTCGTTGGTGGTGATTAGTTAGCCGACGACCGGAGGCTCTGCCTTGGTGGCGGCGTGCTTCGGGCCTTTGTCGGGGACGATCGTCACGGCCTGAGCCTGTGCCGGGGTTAGGACCGGGGCCTCGACGGGGGTGATCTTGCCGCGGGTCCACACGACGAGGACGGCGGTGCCGAGGAGATCCACGGCTCCGGCGATCGCGTGCTCGGCGCTCTCGTCGATCGGCAGGACGCCGAGGACGATCAGCATGTGGATCACGGCGGTAATGGCCGCAACGATCGCGGCTCGGATTGCGAGGGGTTCGCGGGCGGCGGCGAGGACTGAAGTAAGCATGAGTGCGTGGTTTCCTTTCGGGTTAGGGTGCGAGGTCGTCGCGGAGTGCCTCGGGGAAGGTAGGAGGCGGGTTCTCGGGCGGCGCCTCTACTCGGCGGGCCCATTCGATAAGGGCTCGGGTGTAGCGGACGAGCGTGCGGTAGCGGGCTTCATGCGCCCGGTCTTTGGCTTCAAGCGTCTCGATGTAGTCGCGGTCGTCCTCGCGCTTCTGCTCCAGAGCATCCACACGCCCGGCGAGGCGGTTCACTTCGTCGCGGAGAGCCCCGACGAGTGTCTGCCATTCGGTAATGTCGACCTGCCGGTTCGAGACGAGGGTCGCGTCCTGAGCGGCGCGGGCGTTCTGCTTGGCGGTGAACTTGACGCCGAGGTAGGTCAGGATGCCGCCAGCGAGGACGCCGAGGAAGCCGAGGAGTGCTTCAGTCACGAGGATGCCTCCAGCCGCGTCGGGGCCGGTAGCCGGTCGGAACCTCCGCCCATCCCGCGATAATCAGCACAAGGGCGAGCACGGCGAGCCAGATCAGCGCTGTAGCGAGGGCGTAAGGCCACGTCGAGGCGCCGGTCAGGAAGGCGATAAAGGAGATCAGGTAGGAGACGATCTGAAGGATTACGGGGACGACGAGGGCGTTGAAGCCGAAGCCGTCGGGGCCGGGGCCCTTGTGGACCGATGCCCACAGCGCGAGGGAGCCGGGCACGACCCAGAGGAGCGCCTCGATCGGCGCGGGGAGCATGGTGTGAAGGAGGAAACGGGGGCCTAGCTCGGTGGCCGCGGGAGTGACGCCCGCTTGAAAGCCGATAAGCAGGAAGAGCACACCGAGGACGGCGAGCGCCGCGCCACGTCTCCCGAGGCGGCTCGCAAGCCAGCGCGTCGGTTTTGTGGTCATGCGTGTAAACGGCCTTTCGGTCGAAGGGTTAGGGGCGTAGGGCGTCCGGTGAAAGACGCCCTACGCGAGGGATTAGTAGGCGTCGCCGAGGTCTTCGATGATGAGGTCGTTGAAGTTCGTCGCGTCGGCCTGAACGGTCAGCGAGCCGCCGCCCACAACTCGGAGAACCCAGCCCTTGATCTGGCGGGTAATGTCCGAGCTCGGGAAGTAGTAGGCGATCACCTTGAAGTTACGACCTTCAAGCGCGGCGTTCGGACGCTCGGAGATAGAGCCAAGCTGAGTCATGCCGGTCGTCTGAGCGGCCGGATCGGACGGGGAGCAAGTGGAGACGCCCATAGCGAAGGTCGAGGACGTATCGGACGTGTAGTAGTTCGAGCTCCACGAGATCCGGTAGCGACGGCCAGCCTTGAAGTCGTAGCTCGCAATGTTCGTTACTACGGAGGTCGTGCCGCTGATCGCGCCGGAGTTCGACTGAATACGGACGTTAGCAACCATGCCGAGCGGGGCCGGGGGCAAGACCCAAGCCGTGCCGTTCCATTCCTCGATACGGCGGTTCTGATCCAGCCGGAGGGCTTGCATCCCAAGCTGAGGAGTCGTGATGCCGTCGCGCTCGATCGCCGTCCGGACGGGGATCGGTTGCCCTCGGAACGCCGTGTAGTTCCATGCCTGAGTGATCGTGACCTGAGCGCCGTTGGTAGCGGTCGCTCCGGCGCTCACGAGGGCCTCAGCAAGGACGTAGGCGCCTGACGGGAGGCTTGCGTAGGGCTTCGTCGGGGTGCCAGCGGCGGGGGTGCCCTGAAGGACGGCGGCGACGGGGAGGTTGTTCGCGTCGCCCTTGTCCACGTCGTTCTGCTTGACGTAGATCAGGTCGTAACGGGAGCCGGTTGCCGGTGCCGCCGTGGTCGTTACGTTGGTGTTGCCGGTGAGCGTCATGATGTAAACGCCCTCGTTGGTTGCCCGGTTGAGGACCGGAGTGCAAGCGGCAATGTCGTAGGACATAGGCGACGTTGAGGCGGTGCCGGTGACGACGGTCGTCGCTACCTGATCGAGGAGCCCCTGACGAGGGACGCCGGGAGCGTTCTCGGCGACGAGCTCGGCCAGCACGAGGCGCCCTTCGATAGGGGTCGTGCCGACGGTGCCGTTGTTACGGACAAAGAGGCCACGGTTAGCGGTCATTCGGTTACTCCTTCGGGAGGCAGGATTTCGTAAGGCGTCGGGGTCGGCTCGATTTCAGGAGCGGCGGACGCCTTGCGGTGATTAGTGAGGCCGGAGCGCGTCGGCGGGGTGTAGGTAGGGAGCCGCTTGTTGAAGCTGGACTCCAGCGCCGCTAGGCGGGCGTTCTGATCCTTGACAACGTCGAGGAGGGCGACCGCGAGGAGGTCGTACCGGATACCGTCGATCTCGCCGTCGTACCACTGGATGATCTCGGGGACGTGCCCGGCGACCTGCTCGGCGATCAGGCCGTACTCGCCCTTGCCGCCGCGGATCAGGTTAGGCGGGCCGATCAGCCGCTCGCCGGTTTCGGGATCTTCGGGGTAGTCGAGCTCGTCGTTGCGGTCGTAGACCACCGGCTGAAGGGCGAGGACGCCTTCGGGGCCGGTGTCGTGCCGCCTGATGTTGTGCTTGTACTTGGCCGAGGAGGTATTCCGGCCTAGCGTGTTTCCGGCGTTGTTACCGACCCAGACAGCGTAAAAGCTCGTGCCGCCGACGTTGTTGTTGTACGCCTGAGAGGAGCCGATCGCGTTGTTTGCGTTGCTCGCGGTTCCGGCGTTGGTCGCGTTGTTCGCGTTCGCCACGGCTGAGACAATGTCGCCGCCGCCGTGTGTGTGGGCGTTCGGCGGGTAGCTGGCGGGCTTGCCGGATATGTTGCCCCAGTCGACGTTTCCAGCGCCTACTTGGACCCAGCCGCCGTTGTAGAGGATCTCTACGCCGTAGTTGCCGGGGTTGGAGTTCGCCAGCGGGCCGAACCGGGCGACCGGGTCGCCTGAGCCGTTGTAGGCGACCACGGCGCCGTCGGTGGTGTTGATCGAGACGCGGGTTTCGCCAGCGCCGTCGAGCACGCGGAGGCCGTCGCCTCCCGAGATCGAGGCGTTACGCAAGGTAGCGCCGCGCTCCAGAGAGGCGACTTGGTTCTCCAGCTTCGTGATTTTGCCCATGAGGGCGGCGAGCGGGTCAGATTCGACCGCTCGACGGGGGATACCGTCTATTTCCATCTAGAGCCTCCCTTGCATAGGCGCGACTGTGAGCTTGACTGTTTCGGTGTGGTCGCCGTCGACCGCCATTACGCGGACGCGGTAGAGGCCGGGCTCGATCATTGGGTGGCCGGGCCCGACGTTGATCTGGGCCCACTCGCCGGGAAGGTACTGACCGAGGCGCGGGGCCTGATCGGCGCGGACCTGAAGGCTCCACTGATCCCAAGGGGCCAGCGAGTCAGTGAGGACGCGGTCGGCGAGCGAGTTGAGGAGCGTCTGATCCTCGATCTCCTTCGCGGCAATGTCGGCCTCGGTCCAAGGGAACCCGGCGTCGATCAGCGACGTGTCGGTCTGCCACGCGACAAGCATGTTCCGCTCCTGCCCGTTGCCGGGAACCCAAGCACGAGCGGCCATGCCGGTCGCGTCGCGCTTGACGCCGAGCTTGACGACGCCGGACCTCTGGACGGCGGTATCCCAGAGCCAGTCGGGGCCGTTCTGGACGAGGAGAGGTTGCTCCTCGGTGCCGGTTTCGAGCGCCCACTCGACGACGGTCGGATCGTCGCCCTTGAAGCGGGGCCGGAGGCGTATGTCGGGGCCGTTCTGGAGCTCGGTGAGCTCGCGGAGGCGGGCGCCGATAGAGCCGAGGTCGAAGCCGTTGTAGGTCTTCGTGTGCGGCCCGGCGATCTCGTCGGGGAGGACAATGTTCAGCGCTCCGGCGTTCGAGCCGTCGGGGCGTGTAAACGGGTTGTCCTCGATCGAGATCCGGACGAGCTCGCGGGCGATCGAGCCGAGCGTGAGGCCGGAGAGGGTGATGCTCGACGCCGTCGGCTGAAGCCAGCCGTTAGCGGCGTAGCCGGTGTGCCACTCGGGCGCGTCGTGAGCGGGGCCGGGGGCGAGCCCCTTCAGGGCCTTGCGCATATCGAGGACGGACCAGATGCCGGAGGCGGTGAGCGCGAGCTCTTCCCTCTCGGCGTCGTAGTCCTGAGTCCAGATAGGGCCGCATTCGAGAATCTGCCCGTCGTAGGCGATCCCGAGGCTCTGCCGGAGGGCCATGCTCGCCATGCGGAGGTCGATGTTCCGGAGCTCCTCGGCGTCGACCTTGACCGACGCCTGAATCTGACCGGGGCCGTTTAGACGCATCCCCCACGCGACTTTGGACGGCGGGAAGAACGTCGTTATCTTGCCTGTCACTGTGTTGCAAAGGAAGGCTTGATAGCCGACGCGCTCTACCACCATGCGGGCCTCATTCCAAGGGTCAGCGTCGCCCCGGAGTTGCCGGGGGACTCGAAAAGGTACGTTGCGCGACCACGGGGGGCGATCGTGGTCCACTCGCGCCGGATCAGGTACGCCGAGCGGTCGGCGTAGCCGTCGAGGAGCACGGAGCCGTCAGCGGCGTTTAGCGTGATGCTCTGCCCGCTGGCGATCGTTTCGGAGTAGATCAGCCGCTCGCCGGTTGCCGTGTTCGTGATCGTGAAGCCGGGCGCGTACCCGGTGACGGTGAAGATCGGGGCCGTGTCGGCTGTGCCGGAGTTGTCGAGCGTCACGGTGCCCGGTTCGCCAGCACCGCCGAAGTCGAGGACGCCGTCGGGGGTGAAGAGGTCGAAGACCATGCCGCCGCCCGGTGCCGCCGCCCCTGCCGTGATGGTCAGGAGGTCGCCGTACTTGCGCGGATCAGGAGCGACCATGTCGATCATGAAGAATATGTCGACGCCGCCGTTCCAGTTGACCGACGGGGTGCCGGTGATAAAGACCTCGGCCTCGCGGTAGCCGAGGTCGGAGTCGTTCACAATGAACTTGCCCGCCGTGCCGTCGGCGAGAGCCGCCGCCAGATTGTCAGTCATGGCGGCGGCTTCGGAGCGTGTGGCGGTGAAGATATGCCCGCCGAGAGTGACCACTCGCTGATCGCGCCAGCCACGCTCCGAGAAGGTGCCGTGCGCCCAAAGGCGAGCGGTTCCTTCCCGGCGCGTGCCAGCGGGGGAATACCAGCCGTCGAGGAGGGTCAGCACTTGGTTGGTTCCCGGCTGGAGCTCCAGCATTTCGCCGGTCGTCAGCGTCAGGGACGCCGCCGTGGTGGTGAATGTATCGAGAGCCATTAGCGCCCAACTCCTGCCCGTAGTAGCTTCCTAGCCGCAAGTTCCGCGTAGGACTCTTCCGACATAGGAGTGTTGAAGTGGTTTTCCTGAACGATCGCCGGGCCGGTCGTACCGGAGGCCAGCGTTGCGGCGGTTACAGCGCCAGTCAGCCCGCCGCCCTGAATGTCAGGAGCGGCGATAACTGCCCCGGCAGGGATGCCAGCGAGGTCGGCAATGGAGCGCTCAACGTCGGCGTGCATATCCTGAATACCGAGGATCAGACCTTCGCCGATGTTCACGCCGAAGCCGCGGAAGACGCGGGAGGGGGAGTGAATACCGAGGAGATCCTTGAAGACGCCCACGATCGGGCCGGGCACGAGCGAGAGGATCGCCGAGCCGATAGCGCCCATCATGGAGCCGATGCCGTTCACGAGGCCCTGAATGATGTTCTGACCGATCCCGTAGAGTGCGCCCGCGGCGTTGCCGATCGCCCCGGTGATCCTCCCGAGGAGCCCACCGAAGAAGCCGATAACGCCGTTGATGCCGCCCGAGACGGCTCCGGTGATCTGCCCCCAGATCCCGCCGAGGAAGCCAGCAATGCCGCCCCAGATCGAGTTCCAGACTCCGGCGATCGAGCCGAGCACGCCGGAGATCACGGAGGCCACGACGCGGATCGCGCCGGAGATCAGCGAGCCGATCGTGTTCCAGATGCCCCCAACAATGTTGAGGATGCCGCTCCAGACTTGCGACCAGTTGCCCGAGATAATGCCGGTGACGACCTGAATGATCCCTTGCACGATCTGCATAGCGTTCTTGACCACGTCAGCCACGACCGAGAAGACCGTCACGACGACGGGCAGGAGGGACGAGATAATCGGGATCAAGGCGCCAGCGACGATCTGAATGACCGGGCCCACCGCGCTAAGGAGCGATCCGAAGGCGGAGACGACGATCGGCATGACCGACGTGAAGAGGTTCGTCAGGATCGGAGCAAGCTGAGAGATCAGCGTCGCGGCGAAGCCAGCGATTGTCGAGATCAGCGGGACGACGATCGGCATGAGCGAGGCGAAGGTCTGCCCGAGCATTCCGACCATAGTGACGACGGCGGGGATGATCGACGGGAGGATAGACCCGAGCGCCCCGACGAGGGTCTGAGAGAGGACGTTGAGCGCGGGCATGATTGCCACGATCGCGCCTCCCAGTGCCCCGGCGATCGTCGACGCAAGGCTCCCGAGGAGGCCGACGAGGGTCGGCAGGAAGGGAGCGAGCGACTGAAAGATCAGGTTCAGCGGGGAGAGGTTCTGCCACAGCCCGATAACTGCCGGGATCAGCGGGGCGAGAGCCGTGCCGAGCGTCGTGAAGAGGTTCACAATGCTCGGACCTGCCGTGTCCCAGATCTGCCGGAGGGTGCCGCCGAGGGACTCCATGAAGCCAGCGAAGCCGGAGGAGGTAATATCGCCGTCGCCAGCCTTGAAGGACTCGACGAAGGCGCGGAAGCCGCCGCCAGCGGTGTCGAAGGCCGCTCGGACCTTGGCGCCCATTTCGACGGCGCCGCCGATGATCCCGCCGAAGGCGAGGCCAGTCTCGCCGGTCAGGGCGAAGCCTGCCTTGAATGCCGCCCACTTGCCCTGAATGTCCTTGACGATCCAGCCGACCTCGTTGCCGAAGGCGGCGAACGGGCCGGTCATGATAGCGACCGTGCTCCCGACTACGTCGCCCGCGGACTTGAAGCCGCCGACGAAGTCGAGGACCGACTGCCGGGCGTTGAAGAGGAAGTTGACAAAGCCAGAATCTTCCTCTACGTGGAAGGCAGAGGCGAGAGCCCCGGTAAAGTCTCCCTTGGTGAAGAGATCCTTTAGGCCGTTGAAGGCGTTACCGATCCAGTCGAAGGAGGCACCGAGGCCCTTGGCGAGGAAGTTGATCGTCCCGGTGATCGCGGGCTTCAGCGTGTCGAGCGCGGCCATGAGGCCGGAGTTGATCGTCGCCTGAAGGTTGCCGATCGAGCCCTCGAAAGTCTCGACGGACTTCGCGGCCTCGACGGCGATCGGGTCCATGCCGAGCTTCATAAGCGCGGCGTTGAACTCTTCGGAAGTGATCTCGCCCGCGGCCATTGCGTCGCGGAAGTTGCCGGTAAAGGCGCCGTTATCCTTCATGGCCTTCTGGAGGGGGCCGGAGGCGCCGGGGATCGCGTCCGCAAGCTGATTCCAGTTTTCGGTCGTCAGCTTGCCAGCGCCCGCGGTCTGCGTCATGACCATAGCGACGCTCTTGAAGGTTTCCGCGTTGCCGCCAGCGACGGCGTTCAGGTTGCCCGCGGCCTTCGTCAAGCCGGTGTAATCGGCGACGCCGTTCGAGGCAAGCTGGGCGATCATGTTCTGGATTGTGGGCAGGTCGTAGACCGTCTGATCCGCGTAACCCTTGGCCTCTTCCTTGGCCTTTGTGATCGCCGAGGTATCGAGCCCGGCGAAGTTCATGGTCGAGACGAACTTCTGCGTCGCGTCGCTTGCGCGGGCCGCTTCGCCGATCAGGCCGGAGAACATGCCTACGCCGACGGCGGCAAGGCCCGCGATTGCGAGGCCCTTGAAGCCGCCGAGGAAGGCCGCGCCGGACTTCTTGCCGCCTTCCGCTCCGGCGCCTGCCAGTGGTGCGTCTACTTGCCCACGGAGGGCCGACGCGAAGCCCTTCGCGGAGGGCATGACCGTAAGGGTCGCGTACCCGACATTAGACACTCGGGGCCTCCTTGTCGTCGGTTGGTTCGGTACGGGCCCGCTGTGCCTCTAGGGCCTTGCGGAGCTTCGCGTACCGGGTGGACTTCTTGCCCTCCTCGGGCTGAGGCCGGGAGGGGTGCGGTTGCCCGGTGAGGGCGTGGTAAACGTCAGCCATGAGGTAGGCGACGGTGTCCCAGCCCGGAGCACTCTTGCTCACTTGGCGGGCGGTCGCGGCCTCGGCTGGAAGGTTCCGGACCAGTACGGAGAGACGACGGAGCGAGAGCCCGCCGCGGTACAAGTCAGCAAGGTCGATGCCGTAGAAGCGCTGGAGATCGGCCTCTACGGCGCCGCCGTGCTGACTGAGTAGCGCGGCGAGCGCGATCAGTTTCCCTCGATACCGAGTGCCTTCTGGAGGTCTTCAACGAACTCGTTCACGTCGCCCACCTTGGGCTTCGTTGCCTTGAAGGCCGCGTACTGCTTGTCGCCGAGGATCAGCCGGAGGAAGAGGGCGATCTTGCCCGCCTCGTAGGCTTCGAGAGCCTCGAAGTCCCATTCGGCGGACGGGGTCAGGGCGAAGTCAATTCCGCGGGCGTGGAAGGGGATCTTGTTGCCGAGTGCTTCAGCGGCGGCGGCGGACTGAGTCATGGTTGTTTGCTCCTAAGCGTGGGTTGGAGAGAGGTTTAGGGGGTGCGTGGGAAGGGTGTGTAAACGGGGAAGGCGCCCCACGCGAGCGCCTCCCCCGTCAGGTCACTACGGGGTGGCCGGGTCGTCCTCGACGACGGTGTAGAGCGTGCCGTCTGCCTCGGGGTAGACGACGACGGTGATCTCGTAGACCGTCGGCTCGTTCTCGGCTTCCTTGATCTCGCCGACTTCGGTCACTTCGGCGTGCTTGGCAAAGCGACGCTTTACCTTGGCGCCGTCGCGGACCTCGAAGCCGACCGCAAAGCGGGTTCCGGCGACGGGGGCCTTGATCTTCGCCGTGCGGACGCCGGTCGTGACCGTGCGGGTAGAGCCGGGGTTGACGAGGTCGAAGACCGTGTCGTTGTCCTCCAGCGCGACGAACTTGAAGGTTCGCTTGTGCTTGGAGTTGGTGCGGCGGTAGAGGATGCCGCCCCATGCGTAATGCTCGGAAGAGTCGCCTTCGCGGCCTTCCGTGATGCCGTCTTCGCCGTCCAGAAGCCCGACGGTGTCCCAGCCGACGCCCCAAGGGGTCGTAATGTCAGCGGGGCCCGCGGTGTCCTCGGGGGCAATGAATACGTCGGCTCCAGTCCAGAGCGCGGTCTGTGTTGCGTCACCTGCCATTTAGAGGCCGTCCTTTCAGAGTTGGTGCGGCCTGAGCCGCGCTGTGATGGTGAAATACGAGAGCGGGAGGTCGTTCTCGGGGTCGTCGGTAGGCATGGGGCCCATGACCGACGAAGACCCTCGGACCTCGGCGGACGAGGCCGCAAGGAGGAGGGCCTCGCATAGTGCGGCAAGGCTTTCGCTCTTGCCTACGTCGCCGCCGTAAGCGAGGACGCGGACAGTGGCCCGCCCGTCAAGCCGTGAGTCGCGGAACTTGCCGTCGGAGCGGACTTGAATGTAGGGGAGGGGGTAGGTGCCGTCAGCGCCGGGGAGCTCGCGGGTGGAGACGGTCGCGCCGGTCGCGTAAGGCTCGGTGCGTCCGGCAAGAAGGGTCCGGAGGAGGTCGCGGACGGCAAGCTGAGCGTCGGGGAAGACGATCGGGGTATCCATGAGCCTCCTACTTCTGCTTCTTGACTTCGAGGCCCACGGAGGATGCCGCCCTGACGAGCGGGCCTCTCTTGGCTTCTACGGCCATTCCAGCGGCGTGGGCGAGGGTTATGTCGACGGCGGCACGAGAGCCCCGGAGGCGCCCACCGGAGGCCGTCCGCTGGCGCGTGAGGACTTCGATCGGCTCGCCGGATGCGGTGGGGGTTCCGACGGCGGAGGCAACGGCGGAGCCGAGGCGGTTGATCTCGGCGGCTACTCGCCCGGAGGAGAGCACGTCGGAGATCCCGCGGCTATCGAGGCGGAGGTTGATACCGGCCATTACGTAGCCTCCGCTCGGGTCAGGGTGGCAACGGTGAACGTGCGGGAGGCGAGTCCGGTCTTGACGGTTGGCAAGCCGTTTACACGCCATTGATCGCCGTCGTGCTCGATCCGGTCGGCCTCGGTGAGGTCGGCCTTGCCGGGCACGAGGAGGAGCTTCTGACTGTGAAGGATCGCGCCCGTCTCTTCGCTCGTCGCGTCCTGAAGGATTGCGCCTTTCAGGAGGACTCGCTCGGGGGTCGTCCATGACTCGACGGGGTCGCCGTAGGAGTCGGTGCCGGAGCCCGCCCGGAGGCGGTAGACAGAGGGGAGCTTGCGGTATGCGGTGAGGAGCATTAGGCGAGATCCTCCTCGTCGAGGAGGGGGAACGGGTCGCCGGGGTTCTCCGGGTCGAAAGCGACGCCCTCGCGGACGGCATAGACATACACGGTGCCGTCAGATTCTTCGAGCAAGAGGGCCTCCTTATCGGTCGTAGGCGCTTCGGATACGGATGCTCCCGGTGAAGCCAAGCCCGGCACGTCCGGACGAGGCACGCTTGATCTGTGCGATCTCGCGGGCGGTCAGGTAGACGCCGGAGCTATCGGTCATGCTGACGGAGTGCTCGCCGAGGCTCTCTTGCTGGAGCCCGCGGGGGT
>Ga0307413_10000772_pt1 | contig 11084 bp, 11 predicted proteins | sample DK1Ometagenome_3_FD_203714 | JGI IMG/M metagenome (GOLD analysis project Ga0307413, IMG submission 203714) | Maize rhizosphere microbial communities from greenhouse at UC Davis, California, United States - DK15-O-2 | ecosystem: Host-associated > Plants > Roots > Rhizosphere > Soil | place: USA... | reverse complement strand
CGATGTCGGTCGCGAAGATCCGGACCGGCGGCGCTCCGGACGGCGTCGTCCGCTCCACGACCATCATCGCGATCGAGTAGGCTTCTTCGCCCGTCGCGCAGCCCGCGACCCAGACCCTCAGCGGCCTTTCCGCCGGGCGATCCTCGAGCAGCGGGCCGACGACGTTCCTTTCGAGTGAATCAAACGCCTTCTTGTCGCGAAAGAAGTTGGTGACCGAGATCAGCAGGTCCTTGAGCAGGGCATTCGATTCTTCCGGAGTCTCCCTCAGGAACGCCGCGTACGACTGTATGTCGGCGAGTCCGCGGACGCTGATGCGTCGCTCGATGCGGCGGAGCATCGTCGGCCGTTTGTAATTTGAAAAATCGTGTCCCGTCCGCACGCGAAGCTGAGAAAAGATGTCGCGGAGCGCGTTCTGCTGTTCTTCGTGGCGGTCCTTCGGCTCGTCCGGAATGCTTATCGATCTCCGGCGGTCTCGATAGCTGATTATCTGTCGCGGAATCTCGGCCACCGGCAGGATCGAATCGACCAGCTCGGTCGCGATGGCGCTCCGCGGCATACCATTGAAGGCCGCTTCCCGCGGGTTCTGGACAAAAGTCGCGCCGCCGGTCTCTTTGATCCGTTTTAACCCCATCGAGCCGTCGGCCCCGGTGCCCGAAAGAACGACGCCGGCGGAGTTCGGTCCGTGCGATTCGGCGAGCGTGCGGAAAAATATATCCACCGGAGCGCGGCGCTCCTCGACCGTCTTGATCGGCTTGACGACGATGTGGCCGTCGGCCATCACGAGGCTCTTGTCGGGCGGCACAACGTAGACGTGGTCGGGTTCGAGCTTGGTCTTTTCGGTTACCTGCCTGACCGGGATCGTCGTCACGTGCTGCAGCACGTTCGCCAACTGGCTGTCGTGGTCCGGCGACAGGTGAAGGATCACCACGTACGCGATACCCGAATCTGCGGGAACGTTCGTGAAGAATTCGGACAGGGCCTGTATGCCGCCAGCCGACGCACCGATACCCGTTACAAGGAATTTGTTTGAGAAATCGGGCTTTTCGCTGCCGTCGAGGTAGCCGTTATTGCCATTGCCCTCGGGTGAGAAAGGGTGTGTCATAAAAATAGCTTTCAAAGATACTGCCGCAAGCCCCTCGTCGCCCCGTGACCGACCGTTTGCTTAATTCTCGCCCATCCCGGCCCTGCTTCTTTCGTGACCGTTTTCGCCGAACAGCGGCGGGTCGGGGGCCTGTTTTACGCTCTCATTCGACAACAGCTCATGGTCCATCACCGTCCGGCGGATGACCTCGTTTCGGGTCGTGGCCTCCTTCGCCTTTTGAAAGAATTTCGCCGCCAGCTTGCCTTGGTTGACCTCGGCGTAATGGTCGCCGATGTGGTTGAGCAGGATGATGCTCTCGTCGACGCCGCGGATCGCGCTCCAGAGGCTGTTTTCGATGTTTTCGGTCAACGCAGAGAGCAGCGCGTCGGCCGAAAAGGCATGGCCGGTGTGGCACCGGTAACGCGGCCGGCCGCCGTCGTTGATCCGGGCGAGCACGCCGCTGCACTCCGGGCACGTGAACGGGGTCAGGTCACCCCATTGCAGCACGCCTTTCTCAAGCGCGTTTTCCTCCGCCGCGATCTTGACCTCCCGCTCCATCCGTTGCCTTTCCGCCGGGTCCCGCATCATTTCCTCGGCCGAACCGGATACTTCCTCTCTGGACAGCTTGACCAAAAGGCCCGGAATGGCCTCGGCGCGTACGATATGATCGACGTCCACTTCCCGGATGGCGTGTTCGGGCATCGACGAGATCTCCGCGTCATTCGGGTCCTGCGCGACCGCCACGCCGCCGCCGCGCTTGATCGCCCAGAGACCCGAAGTGCCGTCGTCGAGGGCGCCCGAAAGGATGATCCCGATCACCCGCGGTCCGTAACTGTACGCGGCCGACCGGAACAAGGGGTCGATCGCCGGGCGGAACCTGTTCTCCTTCGGCCCGCGGGCGATGTGGATCGCGCTGTCCTCGATCAATAGATGATGATCGGGCCGCGCTACGTAGATGCGGCCCGGCTCGATCTTTTCACCCTCGGCCGCCTCGGAAGCGTAAACCTTGCCGACGCGGTTCAGCACCTGCGGCAGCACGCCGTTAACGTCCGGCGACATATGCCAGACGATGAAGATCGACGCGTCGAAGTCCTTCGGAAGCCCGGCGGCGATGGTCTTGAAACCCTCGAAGCTGCCCGTCGAACCACCGATCACGATGATGTTCCTCTTAGCCATCTTTCCCCTTGATACAAAAGCCGTGCCACAAGTCTATACCTATAAATTTCTAATTGATACCTGCGGGGCGGGCGCGACGAAATAGGATCGATCTTGCGGTTGGCCAAGTTTCGAGGAGCTGCGGCCGACGAACCTTTTCACGAACAATGTCGGCTTCATTACCGACGGGAGATATATTTTATATATGATTCGGCACGCGGGACCACCAGCCAGGGTAGCATCCGAGTGCCCCCGTTTAGGATGCGGTCCACATGCCAAACCCGGATCGTGCGTACCCAGGATAACGTCCCGACTTCGGTCCCGCCCGAGCCCCGTCAAATGTTTAAGCGTCCCGCGATCGCGGAAGTTTCTCTTTGCGTCGGTGCGCCGACCCACGCCGCCGTCGCGTTCAAAAGGTCCCCGCGGCGTGTTTCGCGAGAATTAGCTTGCAACGGCGGGGCTTTTACGTCATCTTATATAGATAGCCCTACTCTTAGCCGGAGGCCCGGGTGCCGAGGCACATCAAAGACGGTTAGTTTGGATAGCAAGAGAGCAGGTTGTTAATTAGTTGCAGAAGTCGCTCTTGTATTTATTGAGCATCCGAAACCGATCCTTCGTTGCAGACCGTTTTTCTTCGAAGCCAACTCGATTCCGACACTTCTACGAACGCCCCGGTACGGGGAAATCAGGATAATTTTAATGTCAACGAAACTTTACGTAGGAAACCTTTCCTTCAACACATCGGATCAGGATCTTCAGGATATGTTCGCGCCTTCGGGCACCGTGCAGTCGGCCAACATCGTCGAGGACCGCGAAACCGGCCGCTCGCGCGGGTTCGGCTTCGTCGAGATGTCCTCTAAAGAAGAGGCGGAAGCCGCGATCGCGGCGCTTGACGGCAAGGAAGTCGACGGACGCGCCATCAAGGTCAACGAGGCCAAGCCCCGTGAGAACAGCTTCGGCGGAGGCGGCGGCGGCGGCCGTCGCGGCGGCGGAGGCGGCGGCGGTGGCCGTGGCGGTTACGGCGGCGGCGGTGGCGGTTACGGCGGCGGCAGCGGCGGTGGTTACGGCGGCGGCAAAGGCCGTTGGTAATCTCCGAGCTCGGCTCAAATTAACGATGCCGGCGGTCACAAGCACCGTCGGCATTTTCATTTATCAGCGGCCCGCCTTCCGGCAGGGTCGATGCGGAGAAAAGAATTTATGTCTTACGGACCTTTGACACTCGCCCGCCGTCACCTGCTCGGCGATCTATACAGCCGCTGCGACAGGTCGTCGACCGTTCCCGTCTACCTGAACGACACCGAAGGCGAGATGCTCGGGTACGCCGACGAAGGCCTCGGCCATTACGCCGACGCCATCACGTTTCACCTTTCCGAGGAAAACTGCAAGAAACTCGCGGGCGGCCAATTCGTATATTCGTTCGCGTACGAATTTGTCGAAAAAGCCCGGCCGGGCCTTTCCGATTCGAGGCGACGGGTCAAGTTGACCTCGATACTATTGACCGCGCGGAAAAGTTACGAAAAGCCGCAACCCAAGAATCTGGTTAACAGCGAAGCTGTGGAATCGGTTTGATCCGATGTTTGGGACCGGAAGGCGGGACCTGAGGATTCGCGGGCTATTTGTGCCGATAAATGATGCGGCCTTTGGAAAGGTCGTAAGGCGAAAGCTCGATGTCGACACGGTCCCCCATAAGGATGCGGATCCGGTTCCGCCGCATTCGGCCGGAGATCGTCGCGAGCACAATGTGATCGCTGTCCTTCACCTGGACCTTGAAAAATGCATTGGGCTGTTTGTCAATGACGGTGCCCATTAGTTCGATCGTTTCTTCTTTCATTCAGTGTCTATTCTTTTTCCTGTTGCTTCTAGTTTCGAGGGTCGCTCCTACTCCGCGAGAATGACCGAGCCTGACGTATCAATATCGTACCGGCCCAGCTCGCTGGAACGAGCCTCACATAATGGGCTGCGGACAACAGTATATAAGATGCCCGCTTTACACAATAGTTGCAAACCGAGTGGCCCCGGCGACCGGCACGCAACCCTTGGAATGGCAGCTAGATGACCGGGTTTAACCTTGCCTATTATAGTCGACTGGCGTATGGTAAAGGCAATCCCGACTCCGGCAAACTGTCGTTTCAGTCGCAGCGGAATTCGCCGCCGACGCTGACCGAGACAGCCGCCCGAATACGAACATCTATGAGTGATCTAAATTTCACGACCCGCCAGACCGCCGGCATCACCGTTCTGGAGCTTACCGGCCGCATCGCCCTCGGCGAAACGAGCTCCGCGTTACGCGAAATTCTGCGCTCGCTCGTCGACGAAGGCAAGCGGCAAGTGGTGATCGACCTGGCAAAAGTGACGACGGTCGATTCAAGCGGCCTCGGTACGCTTGTAGCCGGCTTCGCCTCGCTTGAGAAGAGCGGGGGACAGCTCAAATTGGCGAACCTGTCACCAAAGATAGCGGAATTGATGACGATCACGAAGCTGTATACCGTCTTCGAGATCTTTGATGACGAGCGGGCCGCGGTCGACAGCTTTAAGGATCAAAGTAAGGCCGTTGTGGCCGGGCACGACAGCTCCATTCTCTGACACGTTCGATAAGCGATCGTCGGGACTAAGCCCTCCGTCGATCCGAAATTGAGTTCTTTGATCTCCCGAAATAAACCAAGTTCTCCGACGTGCCCTTTCCCCGTTCGACCTTGACGACCGCCGAGCGGTCCTGAAATCAATATCGCGGAAAAAATGAAGATCCTTCTCTATAACCCCGACAACGGGGTCACCCGCAATTTCATGCCGCATCTGTGGATGTTCCTGTTGCAGGCTCTCACGCCTGAGGGACACGAGGTCGTCTTGGTCGACGGAAACGCAAAGGCCATGTCGCGTGCGGAACTTGTTAAGTTCTGCAAGGACGAGAAGGTTGGGCTCGTCGGCATCGGCTCGATGACCAGAATGGTCGCCCGGGCCTACCTGGTCGCAGATGCGTTGCGAGAGGCCGGGATAAAGGTCGTGATGGGCGGGCCGCACGTGACCGAATGCCCCGACGAAGCGCTTGGCCGCGACGGCGGACCGCGGCACGCCGACGCCGTGGCACTTGGTGAAGCGGATGCTACGTGGCCGCTCATCGTCGAGGACGCCGCCAACGGCACTTTGAAGGAGGTTTACCAGCCCGAGACCGATGCCAAGGGCAACGACGTCAAACCCGGGCTCCAGCCCTACCCGCATATTCCCTGGGAGACGCTCGACCTCGACCAATTCACCCTCGTGCCGAAATTCCTGCGACCGTTGATGTCGCGGTTCGGCGAAGGGTGGGGCAAGTTTTTTGTCGTCCCTATCGAGACCGGGCGCGGTTGCCCCTACGGCTGCGAGTTCTGCACGGTGACGGGGTTCTTCGGAGATTCGATCCGCTTCCGCACGAACGAAAGCGTCGTCGAGGAGCTGCTCCGCCTAAAGGCCCGTGCCAAAAAAGAACGCGGTCAGATGGCCGTGTTCTTCATCGACGACAACCTTGCGATCAACAAAAAGCGGCTTAAATCGCTTCTGCGTGACATTATCGCCGCCGATGCGCAATTGCCGTGGGTCGCCCAGATCAGCGCCAACCTGCTCGCCGACGAGGAGCTTGTCGATCTGATCGCCGACGCTGGTGCGGCGTGGATCTTCATCGGGATGGAGTCGATCGACCCGGCCAACATGGCCGATGTCAACAAGACCTTTTCGAAGCCCGCTAACTATCAGGCAGTGCTCGACGGTCTCGCCCGTCGAAACATTTACGCAATTACCTCCTTCATCTTCGGGATGGACAACGACACCGTCGGCGTCGGCGACCGGACCGTCGACGAGATCGAAAGCTGGCCTCCCGGCCTCCCGGTTTTCGGGCAGCTTACGCCGTTTCCCGCGACGCCCCTCTACGAACGCCTGGAGAAGGCGGGCCGTTTGAACCGGCCGAAACACTGGCTCGACTTCGCGCCCTTCGTGATGGCCCACGAACCGCTGAAAATGTCGGTGGAAGAGGCCCGTCAAGAGACGATCGCGGCCTGGGCGCGGAGCTATGGTCCCGAGCGCAACTTCGAAGCCATCGAGGCCATTCGTGACTCACCGATCCAAACCCGCATCAGCCACCTCGCGGCGCGCCTGTTCTTCCGCGGCATCTATTTCCCCCAGATGGGCACGCGGGCGTGGCTGCTGCTGCTTTTCCAAAACCGCAAAGCTATCCTTTCCCTTACACGTGAAGGTATCAGTACCTGGCGCCGGGCTAAAAAACGCCGGCGCGTGGAGGCTCAGGCAATGGCAACGCCCCAGTAGCGCTTTTCAACCGCTATATCCCATATAAACGAAAACGGCGATCGCAGCCAGAACGGCGATGAGCGGAATGAGGGCCCTGATATACGGCGCACAGCTCATCGGTGTTGTTCCCCTGACGTTCATATCGACCATCCTAGTTCCCCGCGCCTGTCCGCAGGTCCTAGAGCTTACGTTCGGCTTGAGGCGGAACCGTTGCCTGTGTCAGCTACCGCACAGACAACCAGACGGATGCGGGGATTAATGGAAGGCGCGGGGTCAGAGCCAGGGTAGCATCCGAGTGACTTACGGACGGTGTTTTGGGTACATCTCAGGGCACGCGAATAGTTCCGATATTCCCCAGGCTGCACCCAGGATAACGTCCCGACTCACCCCGTAACCCTTTTCCCGCAATGCCATATCACATCCCTATCATCGAGACGGTCGAGCTCGCATCGGGGCGCCGACTCGACGACCCGCTATCCCAGATCCCGCTGGTTTACCGCGCTCGCCAGCTGGCGGTGCCGGCTTGGTACGAAAAATCCCGATACATGTTCGAGCTTGATCGCGACATGGCGGAAATGATGGAAACAAGCGTTATTACCGGCAAGTTCGCGTACGACATCTGGCACGAACCGGACCGGTCGCGTCCGAATTGCCGAATCGTGGCTATAGTTTTCGAGGACCGTCGTTGAACACGCCACCAGGTAGCACGACCCCGCATTGTCGAGATCGAACAGTTCGCGTAGTGACAAAAAAGCACGCAGGATGTGAAATCCGCTGGCGAATCGGCATTTATCTTCGGTATCCTGTCTTGACCGAAGATCTGGCCGCACTGTATTTGCATCGGTATGCACGGCGACCTGCCCACGTTCAACAACTTTCTTCTCGATTCGCTTCCGGCCGCGACGATCGAAGTTTTGCGCCCGCACCTGCGCGAGGTCGAGCTTGCCGTGGGCGAGCAGCTATACCAGCAGGACGTCATCCCGCCTTCGGTCTATTTCCCCGTCACCGCGGTCGTTTCCAAATATCAGATCCTCGAAGAAGGAAGCGTTATCGAGATCGCCCTCGGAGGCAACGAAGGTGCGGTCGGGCTGGCTCCGACATTGGTGCTGAAGGGCTCGATCCATTATTCCGAAGTGCTGATCGCGGGCAAGTCCTACAAGGTCCCCGCCGGAAGGGTGTTGGAATTGAGCAGGCGAGACAATGTGTTCCAAATAAAGGCAAACGACATTCTTCAAGGCCACATTCAGCAGGTGTCGCGGCGGATGATCTGCAACCAGTATCACACGCTCGAACCGCGGCTGGCGACCTGGCTTTTGATGGTGTCTGAGAGGTGCGGATCGTCGACCCTTCGCGTCACGCACGATCAAATGGCCCGTGCTCTCGGTTTTTTTCGGCCCAGCGTCACGCTCGCCGTGCAGGCACTAAAGGAGAAAGGTGCGGTCGCCCAATCCCGAGGCCGGGTCACGATCACTCGCCGAGACAAGCTGCACAAGATCGCGTGCGAGTGCTTCGAAACGCTCTCGCTGGCCTCCGCGGCGAAGAGTTCTCTACCCCAACAGTTCTGAGCGACCGCGACCCGATCGAACAAAGTTTCCACAAGTTGAAAAAAAGCTGTGGACGGCTGTGGAAACATGTGGAAAACACTTCAACAAAAAAATCGGGTGACGACTCCACCCTAAAGTCGGCACCCGTAGCGCTTTTGAGCTCACTCAGGAAAACAATTTCCAGAACAGAAAGCTATCAAGGACGATATTGCCCGCATCTTATTCATGGAACTGTCGGCGTGATTACATTCTCGCGAAAAATTCGCAGATAAGTTTTTCCGTCAAACGTTGCATAAGGGAAATCCCTTAGCTACAATACGATTTTCAGCGGTTCCTGTTTTGACCTCATCGAGCCAATGGGTAATAAGATCCTCGTCGTGGAAGACCACGCAGACAGCCGTGAAATGATGTGTCTCGTGCTGGAGTCGTACGGCTACGAGGTGAAGGAGGCGGGCGACGGTGCGGAAGCGGTCGAGATCGTGAAGCACTGGTGCCCCGACCTGATACTGATGGACGTCAACATGCCGAGAATGGACGGCCTAACCGCAACCGCCCTTATCCGCGAAAACGCCAACTGCCGAACCACCCCCATCATCGCCGTTACCGCCTTTACAGACTTTGCTGAACAAGCTGTGGCCGCCGGCTGCACCGGAGTGCTCAAGAAACCTGTCGAGTTCGCACAGCTCAGATCTGTGGTCGAGGCACAGATCGCCTGACCGCCGCCGCAAAACACTTCCTTCCTTGCCCCCCAGCTAATTTCGTTTAATTATTACAACCAAAGATCGCAAACGAGAAGCGATTTTCCCGAATGATCTATAACATTTTACTCGTCGGAGCAGGCGGGTTTATCGGCAGCGCGGCGCGCTACGTCGTGGCTTGGACGACCGCCGGGGCCGGCTATACGAAATATCCGGCAGGGACGTTCATCGTGAACGTGGCGGGCTGTCTCGCAGCGGGCCTCGTCGTCGGCTTGGCCGAACGGCACGATTGGGCACCCGGACTCCGCTTATTTCTCGCGGTGGGCTTCTGCGGCGGATTTACGACGTTTTCGTCCTTCGCGGTGGAAAATGTCCTTCTACTGCAGGGCCGCGATCTCACGGCTCTCGGTGTCTACAGCTTACTGAGCTTCGCGCTCGGCCTGGGCGGAGTGATCTTGGGGATGTACATCGGCCGCGGTTGAATATTAAGACGATCAAAGGCTGGCACATTATTTGCACCAGCCTTTGACCAGACGGGGAAGGAAGTCGGGACGTTATCCTGGCTTGGGGGTTATCCGAAGTCGGATGCTACCCTGGCTAAACTTTCCCGTTTCTGCATCTACTTGGATGCGGCAGCATTGTATCACGTCTATCCGGCGTTTAAGTCGGGTGGCCGACACAGGGCCAGTGATAATGTCTATTTTTTTAAATAAAGGGAAGGCGCCTGAAAGCGGCTGTCAATCGCTTTCGGCGCCGGAGGGTAATAGGGAGGATTAAGCCCAATTTCCCGCAATATAAATAATTACACGTAAAAATAACCGCAAAGTTCCAAAATATCGGATGCCGCACCCCGCGGCATTTATAATGTAAAGAAACGATGCACTCATTAAAGACGCGGTCGACCGTCCTGCTATTGATCGACGTGATAACGGACTTCGAGTTTGAGGACGGGGACGTGCTTCTCCGCCGCACGCTGCCCGCCGCAAAAAAGACGGCAGCGCTGAAGAAACGCGCCAAAAAGGCGGGGGCTCCGTGCGTGTACGTCAACGACAACTTTGGCAAGTGGCAGGAAGACTTCAAGACGATGGCGGCGCACTTTATGCGGCGCGAAGCCAAAGGCCGGAAGGTGGTAGAACTGCTGAAACCGGAGCCCGACGACTATTACGTCCTTAAACCGCATCGTTCGGCATTTTATTCGACGACTCTTGAGATCCTTCTGCGCGAGTTGAAAGCTAAAACACTGATCATCACCGGCATTACCACCGATATCTGCATCCTTTTCTCGGCCAACGACGCCTACATGCGGGGGTTCGAGCTTTATGTACCAAGCGACTGCTCGGCGGCGGTAAAATCGTCGCACCACAGGCAGACGGTCGAATTTATGGAGCGCGTTCTCAAGGCAACGATATCTCTGTCAACCGAGCTTGGTTTCGGCTCACGGTGAATCTGCCTGGAACGGGCGGAACAATTGAATTGATCGGAACGGCAGTACAGCGTATGACTATTTGATCCTTCACGGGCCGTCGAAAGAGTCATATAATCCAGTCGATCTTAATAATGGAACCCCTCGCCAACAGGATACGGCCTCGGAATCTTGAGGAGTTCGTCGGGCAGCAGCACCTCGTCGGTCCCGGCAAGCCGCTGCGCCTCGCGATCGAGCAGGGGCACGTCTTCTCGTTCGCACTTTGGGGCACACCCGGCACAGGGAAGACCACTCTCGCCCGTATCTACGCCAACGCCATCAACGCCGATTTTCACGAACTTTCGGCCGTCTCCGCCGGCAAGGAGGACATCAGGAAGATCGTGAAAGCCCCCAACGCGGACGGCCGCCCGCGCGTCCTGTTCCTGGACGAGATCCACCGCTTCAACAAAGCCCAGCAGGATTTTCTCCTTCCCTTTGTCGAGAGCGGGGAGTTGGTTCTGATCGGGGCCACGACCGAAAATCCCAGCTTCGAGATCATCCCTGCCCTACTGTCGCGGATGCGCGTTTTCGTGCTTGAGGAACTTACGGCGGAGGACATGTCCAAGATCATCGACCGGACGGGCTTCGAGATCGACGCGGAATCTCGCAACTGGCTGATCGAGATGGCGAACGGCGACGCCCGCCAAGCCGTCACTATGCTCGAAAACACCTCTCGCCTCTACGACAAGATCACGATCGTGACGCTCAAAGAAACGCTGCAGTCGAAATTCTTACGCTATGACAAAAAGGGCGAAGAACACTACAACATCATCAGCGCCTTCATAAAATCGATGCGGGCGAGCCAGCCCGACGCCGCGATCTATTACCTTGCCCGAATGATCGAATCCGGCGAAGACCCGAAGTTCATC
>Ga0307413_10000771_pt1 | contig 11091 bp, 10 predicted proteins | sample DK1Ometagenome_3_FD_203714 | JGI IMG/M metagenome (GOLD analysis project Ga0307413, IMG submission 203714) | Maize rhizosphere microbial communities from greenhouse at UC Davis, California, United States - DK15-O-2 | ecosystem: Host-associated > Plants > Roots > Rhizosphere > Soil | place: USA... | reverse complement strand
AGCAATTCCGGCGTCTCCACTCCGGCGGGAAGCGCTGGCCCGAGTATCGCGGCGGGCGAGTGAATTGGGATCACGGTGTCCGTGCTCGGCGGCATGTCGGCGTGGTTGGGGCAGTTGGACGACCTGGTACTGGCGACCGTGGCGGAGCTGCTCGCGGCGCGCGCCGCACCGACCGAGGGGTGGTGCCGGAGCTTCCTCCGGCCGACCGGTCCGACCCGGTCCGACAACGTGCGCCGGCTGCTCGCCGTCGGCTGCCGGGTGCTCGTCGTCACGGCGGTCAACCAGCCGCGACAGGGCATCGACGTGGTGCGCGCCGGCGCGAGCGGCCACTGACCGAGGACCACGACTGCCGCCGTCCGGCGCGCGGTCCGCGATGTCGCCGCGGGCGGGACCACGCACCCGCCGGAGCCGGCGTTCGCCTGGAGTCGGGACCGGGCCGACGCCGGCCGGGGACGTTCGCCCGGGAGCGGGCGGTGCCGCTCGCGTACGCCTTCGGGATGACCGCGGCCGCCGTGCCCCGCAATGCCGGCGTGCGGCCGGCCACCGCAAAGAAATGACCTGAACCGGTCAAGGAGAAATACGCCGGGCGGGCAGGCCGGCCCAAAGCGCGAACTCGTCGAACGGGTACGGGAGGACGCGCCCAAGTACCGATGAGCCGGCCCGCCCGTACCGACGGGGCCGATCGACGGGCCGATCCACTGGGCCGATCCATGGGGCCGATCGACTACGCGGCATTCACCGGCTGCCGGGCCCGGGGGACGGCGCCGAATTCACCGCACACCACGTTCTGCCCGTCCCGGCGGCCGTAGTACGAGGCCAGCGGGGCGGCCATCGCGGTGGAGACCAGCGCCATGATCACCATCATGGTGAACATCGTCGGCGACAGCACGCCGAGATCGAGGCCGACGTTCAGCACGATCAGCTCGGTCAGACCCCGGCAGTTCATCAGCGTGCCGATCTGCAGGGACCGGTTCCAGTTCTCGCCGGCCGACCGGGCGGCGATCGCGGAGCCGGCCAGCTTGCCGGTGACCGCGACGAACACGATCGCGGCGCACCACAGCCAGCTGCTGACGTCGTTGAGGAGCCCGATGTCGGTGCGCAGACCGCTGTAGGCGAAGAACATCGGCAGCATCAGCGCGGTGGTGAGTCCGCCGGCCTTGTCGTGCAGCCAGTCGGAGACCGGGTTGTCCCTCGGCATGACCAGACCGAAGACGAAGGCGCCGAACATCGCGTGCACGCCGATCCACTCGGTGGCCATCGCGGACAACAGGGTCGCCACCACTGCGAGCGGGGCGATCCGGCTCAGGGTCGGCGCGCTGACCGAGGTCACCAGCCTGGCCAGCAGCGGGCGCACCACCAGGCCGAGGAACGCGACGAACGCGATGGTCAGCACCACGGTCAGCACCACGCCGGTGAGCGAGGACGCGGTCACCAGCGCCACGACCAGCGCGAGCAGGCTCCACGCGGTGACGTCGTCGATCAGCGCGCAGGTCAGCGCCACCACACCGACGTCGGTCCGGAACAGGCCGGTGTCCTGCAGGATCCGCACCAGCACCGGCAGCGCGGTGACGCTCATCGAGATCCCGAAGAACAGCGCGAACGCCAGGAACCCGATGCCCTGCGGGGCGAACCGGGTGTAGGCGAGGGCAGCGAGTCCGACGCCGAGCATGAACGGGAACGCGATGCTGACGTGGCTGACCAGCAAGGCGAGCCGGCCGCGGCCGCGCAGCAGGCTGACGTTGACCTCCAGCCCGGCCAGCATCAGGAAGAACACGACGCCGAGCTGGGCGACCACGTTGAGCTGCGGTACCACGGCCGCGGGCAGCACGGCGGCGGCCCCGGCCGGCCACAGCGCGCCCAGCACGGACGGGCCGAGCAGGACTCCGGCGGCGATCTCGCCGATCACCGGCGGCTGCCCGATCCGCTGCATCAGCAGACCGACCGCCTTGCACAGGGCGACCACCACGGCGATGGACAGCAGCAGCTGGGCCAGCGGGTGCCCGGCAGCCTTGGTCACGCCGGTCACGGCCGAGGAGTCGCCCCGGGTCAGCATCGCGATGGCGATCAGGGACGGCACCACCACGAGGGCTCCGTAGGTGGCGGTGGCGCGCACGCCTCGCCTGGTCTTCCCTCGGTCGAGTTCAGCCATGAGATCTTCCCGTCCATGTCGTGATCACCGCACCTCATGGTTGTTACCTGCACACACCCGGGTCGCCTTCTGGACTGCTTGCTGGTCGCACGGGGTGTGGCCGTCGCGTGGGCCGCCGACGGGTCGGGCGGGTGTACTTTCCGAGACATGGCTGAGGTCGGTCGCATCACCCAGATCTGGCGCCACCCGGTGAAGTCGATGGCCGGCGAGCGACTGACGACCGTCGGCCTCGGGACCCTCGGCATGCACGCCGACCGGATGTGGGCGGTCCGCGACCTCGAACTCGGTGCCACCACCAGCGCGAAGCGGCTGCCCGCGCTGATGCGCTGCACCGCGCGGTACGCCACGCCGCCGCCGGCCGACGCGGGGCCGGGCAACGCACCCGAGGTGATCATCGGATTGCCTGACGGCAGCTCGGTCGCCAGCTCCGACCCCGGTGTGCACGGGGCGCTGTCGTCCTATCTGGACCGCGACGTCGAGCTGCGACCGCTGCCCCCGCTGGATGCCAAGGACCAGTACCGGGGTCCGCTGCTGAGCAAGGCCGACATCCGCAGCGTGTTCGGCATCGCCCCGGACGAGCCGCTCCCGGACCTGTCGATGTTCCCGGTCCGCAAGCTCGCCGAGCTCACCCGCTACGCGACCCCGGTCGGCACCTATGTCGACGTGTACCCGCTGCACCTGCTCACCGAGCAGAGCCTGCGCACGATGGCGGGGCTGGCGCCGGATTCGGACTGGGACGTGCGGCGGTTCCGACCGAGCGTCCTCGTCGAGACGCCGTCGGAGGCTGACCATCCCGAGTGGGGCTGGTGCGGCGGACTGCTGCGGACCCCGGGTGCGGCGCTGGAGCCGCTGTTCCCGACGATCCGCTGCGTGATGCCGACCCACGAGCAGGCCGGGCTCGAGCAGGACCGGGAGATCACCCGCACCATCGCCGCGCGATCCCGTCGCTGCCTCGGGGTGTACGGCTCCGTTTCCGGCCCGGGCAGCATCACCGTCGGCGACGTGCTCACGCTCGAGCCACCCGCCCGCCCCCCACTCGGCGCCCGCCCCGACGCGCTGGCCTCGAGGCTCAAGCGGAGCCTGATGAAGGCCGGCAGCGCGGTCCTGCCCCGCGGCAGCTCCGGGGCGTAGCCCGCCGCACGGCACGACATCACCGTCGACCGGACCCCGGCCACGGGAACACCGGACGCGGTTCGCGCGTTGGATCGGACGTAAGGTTGAGCGAAGGTGGCTCAAGTCTGAATCGGCACTCGACGAGCGTCGCCAAACCTGAGCGCAGTAGACTCAACCCGGTACATGCACAGGCATCACAAGTGGGAGGAACACAATGGCGCGAGCGGTCGGCATCGACCTGGGGACGACCAACTCCGTCGTCGCCGTCCTCGAGGGCGGTGAGCCGACGGTCATCGCCAACTCCGAGGGGTCGCGCACCACGCCATCCATCGTGGCGTTCGCCAAGAACGGCGAGGTGCTCGTCGGACAGCCGGCTAAGAACCAGGCCGTCACCAACGTCGACCGGACCATTCGGTCCATCAAGCGACACATGGGTGAGGACTGGAAGTCGGAGATCGACGGCAAGACCTACACCCCGCAGGAGATCAGTGCGCGCGTGCTGATGAAGCTCAAGCGCGACGCCGAGTCCTACCTCGGGGAGGAGGTCTCCGACGCGGTCATCACCGTGCCGGCGTACTTCGAGGACGCGCAGCGGCAGGCCACCAAGGAGGCCGGCCAGATCGCCGGCCTGAACGTGCTGCGGATCGTGAACGAGCCGACCGCGGCGGCGCTGGCCTACGGCCTGGACAAGGGCGAGAAGGAGCAGACCATCCTGGTCTTCGACCTCGGCGGCGGCACGTTCGACGTGTCCCTGCTGGAGATCGGCGACGGAGTGGTCGAGGTGCGGGCCACCAGCGGTGACAACCACCTCGGCGGCGACGACTGGGACCAGCGCATCGTCGACTGGCTGGTGGAGAAGTTCAAGCAGTCCAACGGCATCGACCTGACCAAGGACAAGATGGCGCTGCAGCGCATCCGCGAAGCGGCCGAGAAGGCGAAGATCGAACTGTCCAGCTCGTCCAGCGCCACCATCAACCTGCCCTACATCACGGTCGACTCCGACAAGAACCCGATGTTCCTGGACGAGACCCTGAGCCGGGCGGAGTTCCAGCGCATCACCGCCGACCTGCTGGACCGCGCCAGGGCGCCGTTCAACAACGTGATCAAGGACGCGTCCATCACGGTCGGCGACATCGACCACGTGGTCCTGGTCGGCGGCTCCACCCGGATGCCGGCGGTGAGCGACTTGGTCAAGGAGCTGACCGGCGGCCAGGAGCCCAACAAGGGCGTCAACCCCGACGAGGTCGTCGCGGTCGGTGCCGCACTGCAGGCCGGTGTGCTGCGCGGTGAGGTCAAGGACGTGCTGCTGCTCGACGTGACCCCGCTGTCGCTGGGCATCGAGACCAAGGGCGGCGTGTTCACCAAGCTGATCGAGCGCAACACCACCATCCCGACCAAGCGGTCCGAGGTGTTCTCCACCGCCGACGACGGGCAGACCACGGTGGGCATCCAGGTCTACCAGGGTGAGCGCGAGATCGCGGTGCACAACAAGAAGCTGGGCACCTTCGACCTGACCGGTCTGCCGCCGGCCCCGCGTGGCGTGCCGCAGATCGAGGTCACCTTCGACATCGACGCGAACGGCATCGTGCACGTCGGCGCGAAGGACCTCGGCACCGGCAAGGAGCAGTCGATGACCATCACCGGCGGTTCCGCGCTGGGCAAGGAGGACATCGACCGGATGGTCCGCGACGCCGAGTCGCACGCCGAGGAGGACAAGAAGCGGCGCGAGGAGGCCGAGACCCGCAACCAGGCCGAGACCCTCGTCTACCAGACGGAGAAGTTCGTCAAGGACAACGACGAGAAGATCCCGGCCGAGGTCAAGGACAAGGTCAACGCCGCCATCACCGAGGCGAACGACGCGCTGAAGGGCACCGACATCCCGGCCATCAAGTCGGCCATGGAGAAGCTCGCGACCGAGTCGCAGGCGATGGGTGCCGCGCTGTACGCCGACACCGGTGCCGCCGGTGACGGCGTGCCGCAGGACGGTCCGGCCGGGGCCTCCGCCGGGACGTCGGGCACCTCGAGAACCGCGGGTGCCGACGATGTCGTCGACGCCGAGATCGTGGACGAGGACAGCAAGCCGTGAGTGACGCCGTGAGTGAATCGGAGCCGCGCGTGGTCGTCCGCGACCGCAGGCGGATCGACCCGGAGACGGGACAGGTTCGGGAGGGGGAGTCGGTCCAGGCCGGCTCCCCGCCCCCGGTCGTCGACACCACGAGCAGCGGTGACGGGAGTCCGGTAACCGACGACGCCGTGCCCGAGAACGCAGTGTCCGAGAGCGCCGTGCCCGAGAACGCCGTGTCCGAGAACGCCGTGCCCGAGAGCCCGGTGACGGGCGCGGGCGAGACGGAGGTGACCTCGGCGGCGGGTGACGTGGTGGCGCTGGCCGAGCTCCGCACGCAGCTCGACGAGCGCACCGCGGACCTGCAGCGGCTGCAGGCCGAGTTCGCCAACTACCGCAAGCGGGTCGACCGCGACCGGGAGGCGGTGGTCACCTCCGCGAAGGCGTCGGTCGCCGCCGACCTGCTGCCGACGCTCGACGACGTGGAGCGGGCCGACGCGCACGGCGACCTGACCGGTGCGTTCAAGGCGGTGGCGGACAAGCTGGTCGAGGCGCTCGGCCGGTCCGGTCTCGAGTCCTTCGGGCACGAGGGCGAACCGTTCGACCCGTCGGTGCACGAGGCCGTGCAGCACGCCACCTCGACCGACGTGGCCGGCCCGACGGTGACCGCGGTGCTGCGCCGGGGCTACCGCTTCGGCGACCGGCTGCTGCGGGCCGCGCTGGTCGGCGTCACCGACGCCGAGTCGCCCGGTGCCGCGCCGGTGGTCGCCGAGGTGACCACCGAGGGCGAGCAACAGTAGACAGCGGGGAGGGGGACGCCTGATGAGCGCCAGGGACTGGATCGACAAGGACTTCTACCGCGAGTTGGGCGTCTCCTCCGACGCGAGCGACGCGGACATCAAGAAGGCGTACCGCAAGCTCGCCCGCGAGCTGCACCCGGACGCCAACCCTGGCAACGCCACCGCGGAGGCGCGGTTCAAGGCGGTGTCGGAGGCGCACGGTGTGCTGTCCGACGCGGAGAAGCGCAAGCAGTACGACGAGGCCAGGAGGCTGTTCGGGTCCGGTGGCATGCGGCCGGGCGGGTTCGGCGGCTTCGGCGGCGGCACGACCACGAACTTCGACTTCGGCGAGATGTTCGGTGGCGCCCAGTCGGGCGCCGGCTCGGCGGGGGCGGCCGGCTTCGGTGGCTTCACCGACATGCTCGGCAGCCTGTTCAACCGGCGCGCCGGCGCCACCGCGGGCGGGGCCCGGCCGCGGCGAGGGGCGGACGTCGAGACCGAGGTCCGCATCGACTTCCTGGAGGCGGTGCGCGGGGCGACCGTGCCACTGCGCCTGTCCAGCCCGGCCACCTGCGGCACCTGTCACGGCACCGGTGCCAGGCCGGGTACCGCACCGCGCACCTGTGCCACCTGCGAGGGCGTCGGCCTGGTCAGTCGCAGCCAAGGCGCGTTCGCGTTCAGCGAGCCGTGCCGGGACTGCCGCGGCACCGGGCGGGTCGTCGACGACCCGTGCGTGGAGTGTGGCGGCGACGGCATCAGCACCAGGATCCGCACGCTGACCGTGCGCATCCCGGCCGGGGTGGACGACGACCAGCGGATCCGGCTCGCCGAGCAGGGCGAGCCGGGACAGCCCGGCGGGCACGCCGGCGACCTGTACGTCCGGGTGCATGTCACGCCGCACCCGGTGTTCGGTCGTACCGGCAACGACCTGACCGTCAAGGTGCCGGTCACCTATGCGGAGCTGGCGCTGGGCACCACGCTGGCCGTGCCGACGCTGGACGGTCAGGTCCGGCTGAAGGTCGCCCCCGGCACCGCGAGCGGGGTGGTGCTGCGCGCCAGGGGCAAGGGCATTTCCCGCAAGGACGGCCGCGTCGGCGACCTGCTGGTCACCCTGCAGGTGGTCATTCCGTCGCATGTGGACGGTGAGGCGCTCGCGGCGCTGCGACGCTACGCCGAGCTGACCGCGGGCGAGGATCCGCGTGCGGAGCTGACCAGGATGCTGCGCGGCAAGGAGGACACGTGACGGGGAGTCCGTACCGGGCCGGCGGGTCTGACCCCAGTGGTCATGACTCCAGTGGTCATGATCGCGACCGTCGTGGGCGCGACCACGGTGAGGAGACGGTCTACGTGATCTCGGTGGCCGCCCAGCTCGCCGGTATGCACGCGCAGACCCTGCGCGGCTACGACCGGCAGGGTCTGGTGTCGCCGGAACGCACCCCGGGCGGCGGCAGGCGGTACTCGATGCGCGACATCGAGCTGCTGCGCGAGGTTCAGCGGCTGAGTCAGGAACAGGGCGTCAACCTGGCCGGCATCAAGCGGATCATCGAGCTGGAGAACGAGGTGGACGCGCTGCGCGCGCAGGTCGCCGAGCTGACCCAACGGCTGACCGCGGCCTTCGCGCGCGACATCGTGCCGCGCCGGCAGGAGACCGCGATCGTGGTGTGGAAGCCGCGCCAGTAGCGCCGCGGTGCCTCAGTCCAGGGCGAACGGGTCGTAGGTGATCCGGTCCAGCGGGGTGCCGGCGACGAGCATCCGCGACACCGTGGAGCGGATCATCGCCGGCGAGCCGGCGACCAGGACGTCCCGGCCGGCCCACGCCCCGTAGCGGGTCACCACGTCGGCCAGCGTGCCGTGCTCGACACCGGCCCTGTTCGGCTCGGATTCGAGCACCGGCACCACGGTCAGCCACGGGTTGGTGGCGGCGAGGCCGCGCAGCGTGTCCAGGTCGTAGAGGTCCTCGGCGACCCGGCCGCCGTGGAACAGCTGCACCTTCGGGTTCTGGCCCCACTGCGCCAGGTGCTCGATGATCGACCGCATCGGCGCGAGGCCGGTGCCGCCGGCGACCATCAGGATGTCGCGGCCGGACTCGCGGTCCACCGCCAACCGGCCCATCGGCGGACCGATCCGCCAGCTGTCGCCCGGCTTGGTCTGGCTGACCAGCGCGCGGCTCACCCAGCCGTCGTCGACCGTGCGCACGTGGAACTCCAGGAGGCCGTCCTCGCGCGGCGCGTTGGCCGGCGACAGGTAGCGCCACAGCCGCGGCCGGTGGGGTGTCTCCACGCTGACGTACTGCCCGGGCTGGTACGGCAGGGGCTGGTCGGTCCGGACCCGGATCACGGCCATGGTCCAGCCGATCCGCCGGTGCTCGACGACGGTGGCCGGCCAGAACGCGGGACTGTCGTCGGCCATCGCGGCGTCCAGCATGGCCTTCGCCATGATCGTGTACGCCTCGGCCCAGGCTCGCTCGACCTCGTCGGTCCACGCCGGCCCGGAGAACCTCTTGACCGCGGACAGCAGCGCCATGCCGACCGACTCGTAGTGTTCGGCGACCACGCCGAACTTGCGGTGGTCGCGGCCGAGCTGGCGCAGGAACGGGATCAGGTCGTCCGGTTGGTCGACCATCTGCACGATGTGCACGAGTGCGCGCAGCAGTCGTGAGCGCTGCGTCGACATGGTGATCGGGAACAGGTCCCGGGTACTCGGCGCGATGGTGAACAGCATCCCGTAGAAGAACTCGGCGATCTGTTCGGTGTGCGGCTCGACGCGGGCGAAGCTCTCCCGCACCATGCGGACCGTGGCCGTCCTCGAGGGGGTCGTCCTCGCGGATTGTGGCTGGGCACGCCCTCGCGCCACGGGGATGGAGCTGACCACGGCGTGCGCGCTCATGTCGTGACACAAACTCCCGGTCTCGGACGCCCGGTCGCGGGCGTCTTTGTGTAGTGCTCGTCATCCCCTGACCGTGTGGACAGTAGCTCGATTTCCGGTGGATGTCCGCTACGAGAATGCCCACCCGCCTCGACCGCTACCTATCGTGATCGGCGTTACGTCGATCGGGCGACTTGCCTCCCCTTGATCACCTGGACATGAAACGGTGTCCGGCGTGCCTTTTCTCCCCACCCCGACAGGTGTCGCCGACATGGAGTTGCTCGAGTTGGAACTGGTCGACCCCGGGGCGGTCGGGCAAGGTCACCTGAACGGGCTAGCAGTGCCGGCGAACGCCGACCAACCGGGCTCCGCGGGCGAGCATTTGCTGCAGTGCGCGTTCGGGACCGAGGAGCGGGCCAGGCGGTTCTACACCGACCAGGTGCTGGATCACCTGAACCCGGCGATGATCGAACTCGTCGGCCGGATGGATCTCGCGTTCGTGGCGACCGCGGACGCCGCGGGCGAGTGTGACTCGTCGCTGCGGGCCGGCCCGCCCGGTTTCATCCAGGTGCTGGGCGAGCAGCTGATCGCCTATCCGGAGTACCGCGGCAACGGGGTGATGGCGAGCATGGGCAACATCAGCGAGAACCCGCACATCGGTGTGCTGCTGGTGGACTTCGTGCGGGACCTGATCGGGCTGCACGTCAACGGCCGGGCCCGCATCGTCGCCGACGAGGACCTCCGCGAGCGGTACCCGGACATCGAGGCCGAGGAGCTCCGCGGCCGACGGCCGCAGCGCTGGGTGGTGGTGGCGGTCGAGGAGGCCTACATCCACTGCCGCAAGCACATCCCGCGACTGCAACCGGTGGACCGTGACCGTGCCTGGGGAACCGACGACGTGCGCCGCAAGGGCGGTGACTACTTCGGCATCCGGTCCGACCGCCGGGAGCTGGCCGGCGTCGGGCCGGACCTGCGGTGAACGCGCTCGACGGCGACCTGAACGAGCGTGAGGCCGTCGCGCAGGACCTGGAGCGCGAGCTGACCGTTCTGCTGGGCATGGCCCGGCGGGTGTCGTCGGCGTTCGCCCGCCGGATCCACCCGGAGCTGGACTCCACCTCCTACGCGCTGATGTTGCAGCTGCACGACGTCGGCCCGGCCCGTGCGGCCGAGCTTGCCGAGCGGGCCGGGCTGGACAAGTCGACGATCAGCCGGCAGTTGACCCGGTTGTCCGGGCTCGGCTTGGTCGAGCGGGTTGCCGACCCTGCCGACGGCCGGGCCAGGATCGTGCGGCTCACCGAACTGGGACGACAGCGCCTCGACGAGGTGCGCACCGACCGGCGCAGGCGGCTGCGCGCGCGGATCGCGACCTGGCCGACCCCGGAGGTTCGGGCGCTGTCGGCGATGCTGGGTCGGCTCAACGACGACCTGAACGACGAACGCTGACCCGTCCGGCGACGAGCCCGCGGGCTCGGGTGATCACGCCCGTGATCACCAGGTGATCACCCGGCGACCGCCGGCCGGCCGGGTGGGTCGGCTCAGCGGCTGATCGAGCGGTGCTGGAACCCGTCCGCCACGCTGTGGACAGGACTGGGACAGGACCTGTGGACAGTCTCCTGGGGATTGTGGACAACTGCGGCACAGTGTGGACAACCCCGTTCCGACATGTGGGTGACGGCTTCGGCCGGTCCTCACCCGTCGTGCCCGGGGTCGTGGTGAGATGTCCGCGGGGCCGGGCAAACTTGAGCGGAACACACTCAACTTCTCGGACGTTGTGCGGTGTGACGGTCGGTGCGTCACAGTGGGCCCGCGCTCCGCGGCTCACCGGGGTGCGGCGCGTCGGCTGTCCACGAAACGGTGTGTGACCAGACAGGGGTAGGGGATGGACGCTTTCAACCCGACGACCAAGACGCAGCAGGCGATCTCGGCGGCCGCGCAGGCGGCGTCGATGGCCGGCAACCCGGACATCAAGCCGGTGCACCTGCTCGGTGCCCTGCTCGCGCAGGGCGACGGATTGACCGCACCCCTGCTGAAGGCCGTCGGCGCCGACCCCGCCATCGTCCGCAAGGAGCTGGAGGGCATCGCCGCCCGGTTGCCGTCCGCCACCGGCGCCACCATGTCCGCCC
>Ga0307413_10000770_pt1 | contig 11098 bp, 9 predicted proteins | sample DK1Ometagenome_3_FD_203714 | JGI IMG/M metagenome (GOLD analysis project Ga0307413, IMG submission 203714) | Maize rhizosphere microbial communities from greenhouse at UC Davis, California, United States - DK15-O-2 | ecosystem: Host-associated > Plants > Roots > Rhizosphere > Soil | place: USA... | reverse complement strand
GGCCGGATCGAAATCCACGCCCTTGGCCTTGAGGCCGGCCACGGTTTCGTTCAGCGAGAGGTTGCCGGGATCGGCCACCACCGGCGCGTCCGGCTGCAGCACGGCGTCGGCCAGCACGGGACCGTCGGCGACCCAGCCGCTCTTGGCGAAATAGTTGGCGACGCTCGCGATGATGTCGTCCCAGTCGGCGAACAGGTCGCGCTGGTCGTCGCCGTTGCCGTCGACCGCGTAGCGGCGATAACTCGAGGGCATGAACTGGCTGGCGCCCATGGCGCCCGCGTACGAGCCCAGCGCGGTCAGCGGGTCCACCTGCTCCTCGCGCGACAGCGCGATGAATTGCGCCAGCTCGCTGCGGAAGAATTCGCCGCGCGGCGCGTAATCGAAGGCCAGCGTGGCCAGCGCATCGAGCACGCGGTACCGGCCGGTGATGCGCCCGTAGAAAGTCTCCACGCCGATGATGGCCACCACGTACTCGGGCGCGACGCCGGTGTCCTTCTGCGCTTTCTCGAGCCGCTTGCGGTGCTCCTGCATGAACTGCGCGCCTTCGCTGATGCGCTGCTCGGTGAGGAAGCGGTCGCGGTACTGCCACCAGGGCGAGACCTTCTCCGCGGGCTTGCTGATCAGCTCGATGATCTTCGGCTGCGGCTCGGCCTTGGCGAGCAGCCGGTACACGTCCAGCGGCTCCACTTTCTGTGCGGCCGCAGTGGCCTCGACGAACTCGCGGACCTCGGGGCGGTCGAGGTCGAAGCGGTCACGCCCGGTGAACGATCCGTCCGCGAGAGCGGAACCGGAGACGGACAGCAACGCAACGATCCATGTATCAGCGATGCGGCGCATCACGATGCGACGAGCTTCCGGTGCGAGTAGAGGGACATGAGGATACCGAAGCTCGCCAGCAGGGTCACCATCGATGTGCCGCCGTAACTGACGAGCGGTAGCGGCACGCCGACGACCGGGAGCAGTCCGCTGACCATTCCCGCATTGATGAACACGTACACGAAGAAGGTGAGCGCGATGCTGCCCGCCAGCAAGCGCGCGAACGTGTCCTGCGTCTCGACCGCGAGGTACAGGGCGCGCCCCACGACGAACAAATAAAGTAGTAAGAGAATGGTGGCACCGAGCAATCCGAGCTCCTCGCCCACCATGGCGTAGATGAAATCGGTGGTGCGCTCGGGCAGGAACTCGAGCTGGCCCTGCGAGCCGTTGAGCAATCCCTTGCCGAACACGCCGCCCGAGCCGATCGCGATCTGCGACTGGATGATGTGGTAACCGGCGCCGAGCTTGTCGGATTCGGGATCGAGCAGCGTGAACACGCGCTGCTTCTGGTAGTCGTAGAGCACGTATTGCCAGGCCAGCCAGCCGGCCAGCGCGCCGATGCCCGCCAGCCCGAAAATGATGCGGAACTGCAGGCCGGCCATGATGACCACCATCATGCCGCCGATCAGGATCAGGCCGCCGGTGCCGAGGTCGGGCTGCAGGATCGTCAACGCGGTCGGCACCATGATGAACACGCTGAGCATCAGCAGCGAGGAGAAATTCGGCGGCAACGGCCGGTCGTGCAGCCACCAGGCGCAGGTCATGGGCACGGCCAGCTTCATGATCTCGGAGGGCTGGAAGCGGATGAAGCCGAGGTCCAGCCAGCGTTGCGCGCCCTTGCCGATGTGGCCGGTGACGTCGACCACGATGAGCAGGATCACACCCAGCAGCCAAAGGAAGACCGACAGGCGACGCAGGAAGGCGGGTTTCACCTGCGCCAGTGCGCACATCGCGAAGCCGCCGAGCGCGGCGCGGATGGCCGCGTCGATGACGCGGTTCCAGCTCTGGCCCGAGGCGCTGTAGAGGATCACGAAGCCGTACAGCGTGATCAGGCCGAGGCCGACCAGCAGCGGGCCGTCGAGTTTCAGTGCGCCGAGCAGGCGCGTCGCGACCGAAAAGGTGCGCTGGCTGCGGCTGCCGACTTCGATGGGTTCATACATGCTGGCCATGGCTATTCGTCTCCCGACGCTTCGGGCGCGACGCTGGTGGAGCTGCCGTCGACCTGCTTGAGGGTGGGCGGGATCTCCGGCGTCGTGGTGTGGCCGAGGATGAACTGGTCGAGCACGCGGCGCACGATCTGCGCGGCCGCGGTGCCGTGTTTGCCGTTCTCGATCAGCGCGGCCACCGCGATCTTGGGATTGTCGGCGGGCGCGAAGGCGATGAACCAGCCGTGGTCGAGCAGGCGCTCATTGAGTTGCGCCTCCATGAGTTTGTAGCTCTGGTTCTGGGCGACCGAGAACACCTGCGCCGTGCCCGTCTTGCCGGCGATCTGGAACTGCGCACCCACCTGGTAGCGCCTGGCGGTGCCGCCGGTGCCGCTCATGACCTTGATCATGCCGTTGACGGCCACCTGCCATTGTTCCGGCGTGGCCACGTCGATGGACTCGATCAGTTTCGGCGGAACCGGATCGATCTTGCCGGTGCCCTGCTCGCGATAGGCCTTCACCAGCCGCGGCTGCCAGCTCTTGCCGCGCGAGGCCACGATCGACGTCATGTGCGCGAGCTGCAGTGGCGTGACGATGAGATATCCCTGGCCGATGCCGAAGATCACGGTCTCGCCCGGGAACCACACCTGATCGGCCGCGTTCTTGAAGCGCGCCTTCTTCCACGCCGGGTTCGGCAGGATGCCCTTGCGCTCGCCGCTGATGTCGATGCCGGTGGGCGCACCGAGGCCGAAATGGGCCAGCCAGGCGGACAGCTTGTCCACGCCCATCATCGAGGCGAGCTCGTAGAAGTACACGTCGCAGGACTGCGCGATGGCGGTTTCCATGTTGACGATGCCGTGGCCGCGCGGACGCCAGTCGCGGAAGCGGTGCGAGGAGCCCGGCAACGTGAAATACCCGCCGCAGGCGCGCGAGTGCTGCGGCGTGGTGGTGCCGGTGCTCAGGCCACCGAGCGCGATCACCGGCTTCACCGTCGAGCCCGGCGGATATTCGCCGCGGATCGCGCGGTTCAGCAGTGGCACGTCGACGTTGTCGCGCAGCGCACCGTATTCGGCCTTGGTGAGGCCGCGGCCGAAGGGATTAGGATCGAAGCCCGGCGTCGACACCAGCGCGACCACGTCGCCGTTGGTGGGATCGATGGCCACCACGGCTCCGCGCCGGCCGATCAGGCCCTGCTCCGCGACCAGCTGCGTGGGCAGGTCGATGGTGGTGATCACGTCGCGGCCCGGCGTGGGCTTCACTTCCTGCAGGTCGGGCGTGAGCGTGCCCTGGCGCTGCACCGAGCGGCCGGCGGCATTCACGAGGATCTGGCGCGAGCCGTCCGCGCCGTGCAGCGTCTCCTCGTAGGAGGCCTCGATGCCGAGCTTGCCGATCAGCGAGGTGCCGGCGTACTTGGAGATCTGTTCCTCTTTCTCGAGGCGCTTGACGTCGTTTTCGCTGATGGCCGCGACGTAGCCGAGCGCGTGCACGGCGTGTTCGCCGTGCGGATAGAAACGCGTCAGGCGCGTGGCGATGTCCACGCCGGGAAACTCGAAGCGGTGCACCGCGAAGCGCGCGATCTCCTCGTCGGTGAGCCGCAGGCGGATGGGCACGCTCTCGAAGCCGCGGCGCGAGCGCACCAGGCGGCGGGTCTCGTCGAAGTCGTCGGCGGGGAGCACGTTGATGTCGATCAGGCGATCGAGGGTCGAATCGAGATCCGGCACGCGCTCGCGCACCAGTTCCAGCTGGAACGCCGGGCGGTTCTCGGCCAGCACCGCGCCGTTGCGATCGAGGATGAGGCCGCGTTGCGCGGGAATGGGCTCGACCCGGACGCGGTTGCCCTGGGAAAGATCGGCGTAGTAGTCGTAGCGGAACACCTGCAGCACCACGAGCCGGCCGATCAGCACCAATGTGAGGCCAATGATGATGACGGCCGCGGCCATGGCGCGGCGTTCGAACAACCGCTGCTCGGCCCAGTGGTCCTTGATGCGGACGGTACCCATTTGCCTCGGGCCCTAACTACGTACGTGCGTGCGGCCGACCATCAGCGCCACGAACGGCCACAACATGGCGCCGATCATCGGCTGGATCCAGCGCCAGGAGCTGGCCACCGAGTGGTTGGTCCACCCTTCGATGCCCCAGACGACGAATTCGTTCGCCATCAGCATCGCGAACACGAACAGCGACTGCTGGATCAGCGTCTGGTTGCGCAGGCGCTGGTGGAAACTCATCGAGACGTAGGCGACGAAGGCGATGGCCAGTGCGTTCTGCCCGAGCACGTCACCCTTGAAGACGTCGAGCGCCAGGCCCGCCAGCCACGGCGCGAAGATGCCGCCGGCGTGCGGTGCGTAGATTGCCCAGTAGATGACCACGATGCCGACGAACGAGGGACGCACCGCTTCCAGCCAGGTGGGCAGCGGCAGCGCCTGCAGGATGAGTGCGAGCAGCACGGTGAAGGCGACGGCCCAGCGAGGTTCACGGCGCGCCATGTTCATGTGGGGGGTACCTCGGCGGGCGGCGGCTGGGACTCGCGGTTTTCCGGGGACGGTGCCGGTGCCGGTGCCGGCGCGGGCGTGGTTTCGGCGGGCGCCGGTGACGTGGTTTCCGGAGTGGCGTCCGGCGTGGCGCCGGCCGGAGCCTGCTGGGGCGCGGGCGGCGGCGTGACGGGCTTGCGTGCCGGCCGCGGCGCGGGCTTCACCGGCGCAGCCGGCTTGGGCGCTTCGACGGCCAGGACTTCGGGGGAGGCCGGCGCCGCCGGATGTCCGGGGCGGGCCCAGATGAACAGCACTTCGCGGTCGGATTCGATCTTCGCCAGCGGCGCGGCGAAGATCTGCGCCAGCGGCTGCGTCGGATCGCGATCGACCTTGGTGATGCGTCCCACCGGCAGTCCATAGGGAAACACGCCGTCCAGGCCCGAGGTGACCAGCACGTCGCCCACCTTGACGTCGTAGTTCTGCGGCACGTACGGCAGCTCCAGCGCGGTGGCGCGCCCGGTGCCGAGCGCGATGCTGCGCACGCCCGAGCGCAGCACCTGCACGGGCAGGGCGTGTTCGGAGTCGGTGATCAGGATGATCTCGGAGCTGAACGGGCCGATGCGGTACACCTGGCCGAGCACGCCTTCGCCGGTGATCACCGGCTGAGCCTTGTACACGCCGGAGTTGCCGCCGCGGTTGACCAGCAGGCGCTGGCGCAGCGTGGACACCTCGACGTTGATGACCTCGCCGATCAGCCGCTTCTCGACGACTTCCGGCATCGCGGTAGTCAGGCCGCGCAGCGTGGCGTTCTCGCTCTCGAGCGCCGCCTGGCGCAGGGTCATCAGCTGCTGGTCGCGCAACTGGTTGCGCAGCGCATCGACTTCCTTCTGCAGGGCTTCACGCGTGGTGAAGCTTTCCTTCATCCAGCGCCAGGCCGCGGAGGGAGAGTTGACGGCGAGCTGCAGCGGGTAGACGGCCGCCTGCAGGCCGTAACGCGCCGTGTCGAGCCAGCCGCCCTTGCGGTCGTAGAACATGAGCACGACGCACAGCAGGGCATAGCAGAAAAAACGGAATCCGAAGGACGGGCCGCGTCCACCGAATGAGCGGCTGCCGCCGCTGCCGAAGACAGCCACTTATTCCAGGCCGAAGCTTCCCGGCCCGACCGCGTCCTGCAGCTCGAGAATACGGCCGCCGCCGCGCGCCACGCAGGTGAGCGGGTCCTCGGCGATGACCACCGGCAGGCCCGTCTCTTCCATCAGTAGTTTGTCGATGTCACGCAGCAGCGCGCCGCCGCCGGTGAGCACGATGCCGCGCTCGGCGACGTCGGCGCCCAGCTCGGGAGGAGTCTGTTCCAGCGCCTGCTTGACGGCGCCGACGATGCCCTGCAGGGGTTCCTGCAGCGCTTCGAGGATTTCGTTGGAGTTGAGCGTGAAGCTGCGCGGCACGCCCTCGGAGAGGTTGCGGCCCTTGACCGACAGCTCGCGCACCTGCTGGCCCGGGTAGGCCGCGCCGATCTCGATCTTGATGCGCTCCGCGGTGGCTTCGCCGATGAGGATGCCGTAGTTGCGGCGCACGTAGTTCATGATGGCTTCGTCGAAACGATCGCCGCCGATGCGCGCCGAAGCCGCGTAGACGATGCCGTTCAACGAAAGTACCGCGACCTCGGAGGTGCCGCCGCCGATGTCCAGCACCATCGAGCCGCGCGCCTCGTTGACGGGCAGGCCCGCGCCGACCGCGGCCGCCATGGGCTCGCTAACTATCTGCACGCTGCGTGCGCCGGCGCCCTCGGCCGACTCCTTGATGGCGCGGCGTTCGACCTGCGTGGAGCCGATGGGCACGCACACCAGCACGCGCGGGCTCGGCTTGAGCACGCGGTTGCCGTGCACCTTGCCGATGAAGTACTGCAGCATCTTCTCGGTGTAGGTGAAGTCGGCGATGACGCCGTCCTTCATGGGCCTGACCGCGTTGATGTGGCCGGGAGTGCGTCCCAGCATGTTCTTGGCCTCGGCGCCCACGGCGACGATGACCTTGCCACGACCTGTCTGGTCGTCCTGCACCGCGACAACCGAGGGCTCGTTGAGCACGATGCCCTTGTCGCGGACGTAAATGAGGGTATTGGCCGTTCCCAGATCGATCGACAGATCGCTCGAGAAATAGCCGCGCAAGCGTTTAAACATGGAACAACCAGGCGAAGCGCGAAAAAGTGGCGGCAATTTAACAATCTGCAGCACGCCCCACAAGGCAACAGGTATGATTCCGCGCACACTTTTCATACCTTTTGCTTGAGTTTCCGATGAGCCTCAATCGCGACCAGATCAACTCGATCGCGCACCTCGCCCGGCTTTCACTGACCGACGCCGAGGTTCCCGTCTACCAGGACAGCCTGTCGAAGATCGTCGATCTCGTCGGGCAACTCGATGCGGCCGAAACCGCCGGCATCGAGCCGATGGCGCATCCGCTCCCGGGGCTCGCGCAACGCCTGCGCCCGGACGTCGTGACCGAAAAGGACCAGCACGAGCTCTACCAACGCAATGCTCCGCAAGTCGAAGCCGCGCTGTATCTCGTCCCCAAGGTCATCGAATAGGGTTTTTCTCGACCAAATGCACAACCTGACGCTTGCCGAGCTCGCGGGAAAACTGCGAGCCAAAGAATTTTCCGTGACGGAGCTCACGAAGGCGCTGCTGGCCCGCATCGAGGCGTCGCAGCCGAAGCTCAACGCCTTCATCACCGTGATGGCCGAGTCCGCCCTGGCGCAGGCCGCCCGGGCCGAAGCCGCCCTGAAGGACGGCTCGGCCGGCCCGCTGACCGGGCTGCCGCTGGCCCACAAGGACATCTTCTGCACCAGCGGCGTACGCACCAGCTGCGGCTCGAAGATGCTCGACAACTTCGTGTCGCCATATGACGCCACCGTGGTCGAGAAGCTCAACGCCGCCGGCATGGTCACGCTGGGCAAGACCAACATGGACGAGTTCGCCATGGGGTCGTCGAACGAGACCAGCTGGTACGGGCCGGTGAAGAACCCGTGGGACCCGCGGCTGGTTCCGGGCGGCTCGTCGGGTGGTTCGGCCGCGGCCGTGGCCGCGCGCGTGGCGCCCATCGCCACCGCCACCGATACCGGTGGTTCGATCCGCCAGCCGGCCTCGCTCTGTGGCGTGACCGGCATCAAGCCCACCTACGGACGCGTGTCGCGTTTCGGCATGATCGCCTTCGCCTCGAGCCTCGACCAGGGAGGCCTGATCTCGCTGTCGGCCGAGGACGCGGCCATGGTGCTGGGCGCGATGTCGGGATTCGACCCGCGCGACTCCACCAGCGTCGACACGCCCGTTCCTAACTACGTCGCCGAGCTCGACAAGCCGCTGGCCGGCCTGAAGATCGGCCTGATCAAGGAATTCTTCGACAAGGGCCTGGATGCCTCCGTGGAGAAGTGCATCCGCGAGGCGCTGAAGGTGTACGAATCGCTGGGCGCGACGCTCGTCGAGGTGAAGCTGCCGGCGCTGCCGCTGTCGGTTCCCACTTACTACGTGGTGGCCCCGGCCGAGTGTTCCTCCAACCTGGCGCGCTTCGACGGGGTGCGTTACGGCCATCGCTGCCAGGATCCGAAGGACCTCATGGACCTGTACAAGCGCTCGCGCGGCGAGGGCTTCGGCGCCGAGGTCAAGCGCCGCATCATGACGGGCACCTACGTGCTGTCCGCGGGCTATTACGACGCGTACTACCTCAAGGCGCAGCGCGTGCGGCAATTGATCAACCAGGATTTCAAGCGGGCCTTCGGCGAAGTGGACGTGCTCATGGGCCCGACCGCGCCGGACGTGGCCTTCAGCATCGGCGCGAAAGCCTCCGATCCGATCCAGATGTACCTCAACGACATCTACACGATCGGCGCGAACCTGGCCGGCGTGCCGGCGATGTCGATTCCCTGCGGCTTCGTGCGCGACCTGCCCGTGGGCCTGCAGATCTGCGGCCCGCACTTCGCCGAAGGACGGCTGCTGAACGTGGCGCATGCGTTCCAGAAGGCCACGGACTGGCATCGCCGCATACCCGCCGCCTACGACAGGGAGGTGCTGTCGTGAGCGCCCCTTCTCCGGTGAGCCACAACGGCTGGGAGACCGTCATCGGTCTCGAAATCCACGCGCAGCTGTCGACGCAGTCGAAGATCTTCTCGGGCAGCGCCACCGCCTACGGCGCAAGCCCGAACTCGCAGGCCAACCTGGTCGACCTCGCGTATCCCGGCGTGTTGCCGGTGCTGAACCAGGAAGCGGTGCGCATGGCCGTGAAGTTCGGCCTGGCGGTGAGCGCCAGCGTGGCGCCGCGCTCGGTGTTCGCGCGCAAGAACTACTTCTACCCGGACCTGCCGAAGGGCTACCAGATCAGCCAGTACGAGCTGCCTATCGTGGCGAAGGGCCACATGGACATCGTGCTCGACGACGGCACGAAGAAGCGCATCGGCATCACGCGCGCGCATCTCGAGGAGGACGCGGGCAAGTCGCTGCACGAAGGCCTGCCGCGCCAGTCGGGCATCGACCTGAATCGCGCCGGCACACCGCTCATCGAAATCGTCTCCGAGCCCGACATGCGCTCGGCGAAGGAGGCGGTGGCCTATCTCAAGAAGGTGCACACGCTGGTGCGCTACCTCGAGATCTGCGACGGCAACATGCAGGAAGGTTCGTTCCGCTGCGACGCCAACGTCTCGGTACGCCGCGTCGGGGCGGAAAAGTTCGGCACGCGCGCCGAGATCAAGAACATCAACTCGTTCCGCTTCGTCGAGAAGGCCATCAACTACGAAGTGGCGCGCCAGATCGACGTGCTCGAAGGCGGCGGCAAGGTGGTGCAGGAGACCCGTCTCTACGACCCCGACAAGGGCGAGACGCGCTCGATGCGTTCCAAGGAAGAGGCCAACGACTACCGCTACTTCCCGGATCCGGACCTGCTGCCGGTGGAGGTCGACGCGGCGTTCATCGCCAGCGTGCATGCGACGCTGCCCGAGCTGCCCGACCAGAAGGCATCGCGTTTCGTCGCCATGCTGGGCCTGTCCGAGTACGACGCCGGCGTGCTGACGTCCTCGAAGGAGCTGGCCGCCTACTACGAGGAAGTGGCCAGACTGCTGGCCGGCGGCAACGACGCCACGAAGGAGCAGGCCAAGCTCGCCGCCAACTGGGTGGCCGGCTCGCTGGCGGCGGCGCTGAACGAGCACAACCTCGAGATCACCGCATCGCGCATCGACGCCAAGCGCCTGGCCGGGCTGCTGAGCCGCATCGTCGACAACACCATCTCCGGCAAGATCGCCAAGGACGTGTTCGAGGCCATGTGGGCCGAGGGCAGGGATGCGGACGCCATCATCGAGTCGAAGGGCCTCAAGCAGATCACCGACACGGGCGCGATCGAAAAGGCCATCGACGAAGTCATGGCGAAGAACCCCGGCCAGCTGGCCGAGTACCGTTCGGGCAAGGACAAGCTGTTCGGATTCTTCGTCGGCCAGACCATGAAGGCCACGGGCGGCAAGGCCAACCCCGCGCAGCTCAACGAGCTCCTGAAAAAGAAGTTAGCCGGCTGAGCGCATGAGCGAGGATCGCGTCCGCCGCTTCACCTTCGAACGGCATGCCATCCGTGGTCATTCCGTGCGCATGAGCCGTGCCTGGCTCGAGCTGCGCCAGCACCAGGACTATCCACCCGGCGTGCAGCGGCTGCTGGGCGAGGCGGTGGCCGCCGCGGTGCTGCTCGCGGCCACGCTCAAGTTCGATGGCACGCTGACCTTGCAGCTGCAGGGCAAGGGCCTGGTGAACCTGCTGGTCGCGCAATGCACGCACGATTTCAAGGTGCGGGGCATGGCGCGCCATGATCCCACCGGCGAGGCCGCCGGCTTCCGCTCGCTGGCCGGTGACGGCCAGATCATCGTGACCGTGGAGAGCACCGACCGCGGCTCGAGCTACCAGGGCGTGGTGCCGATCACCGGCGATTCACTGGCCGAATCGCTGGAAGCCTATTTCGTGCAATCGGAGCAGCTGCCCACGCGCGTGTTGCTGGCGGCCACGCCGGGCGTGGTGGCCGGCATGCTGGTGCAACGCGTGGCCGGGGTCGGCGGCAAGCAGGCGCCGTCGGATCCTGCCGCGTTCGAAGCAGCCTGGATGACGGCCGATCAAGCCATGGAAGCGCTGCCGCCCGCCGAGCTGCTGCAGGACGACATCGAGCAGCGCCTGCTGCGCATGTTCGGCGACGACGAAGTGCGCGTGTTCAGCGGGCACGACGTGACCTTCCAATGCCGCTGTTCGCGCGAGCGGGTGGCCAACGTGCTGCGTTCGCTCGGCCAGGAAGAAGTCCGCAGCGTGATCGCCGAGCAGGGCGCGGTGACCGTGACCTGCGAGTTCTGCCAGAAGCCCTACAAGTTCGATCCGATCGACGCGGAGCAGCTGTTTTCCGACACCGCGCCGCGCGGCAGCGACGCGATCAACTGATCGGCGCGGGCTCCGGCTCGGCCGGCAGCGGCAGTTCGGCGGGATCGACCGGTGCTGCGAGGGCCGAGGGGTCGGCAGGTTCCCCGGTGGTTTCCGGCCCTTCGGCCGCTTCGGGCACCGCCGGTTCTTCCTGCGGCGCGCTCGCCTCGGCCTTGCAGGCCGCGCGTTTGCCGGTGGCCGGATGCGTGGAGAAGAAGTCGAAGTCCTTCTTGCCGGC
>Ga0307413_10000768_pt1 | contig 11108 bp, 9 predicted proteins | sample DK1Ometagenome_3_FD_203714 | JGI IMG/M metagenome (GOLD analysis project Ga0307413, IMG submission 203714) | Maize rhizosphere microbial communities from greenhouse at UC Davis, California, United States - DK15-O-2 | ecosystem: Host-associated > Plants > Roots > Rhizosphere > Soil | place: USA... | reverse complement strand
TAATCAGGAAATGAAAATAAGTACTTTGTTTAAAATTGCTAAATCTTTAAAAATAAATCCAGGCGATTTAATTAAAGATTTGTAAATTAATCGCTTTATTTCTAAATCAAAAAAACACTTACATGGAAGAAAAATTTTGCTGGCGTTGCGATACAAAAGTCAAAATGCTCGATGATGATGAATTCAAATTATGTCAAGAAGCATTATTTGATGGAAAAAAAGTTGTTGAAGAAGAATTAAAAAGGAAAAAAATTAAAGATTATATTTGGTTAGACAAAATTGAAACTTTCGAGAAATATCGGTATATGCTTGAAATGTATCGATTAATAACTGGAGAATACGAATCAAATCCTTTAGCAATATTACATCATCAAATAAGTCAGTTTGGAAAAGATTGTCCAGAATGTAAAAAACCTTTTAGAACTTCAAAAGCAATATATTGCCCATATTGTGGTTTTGGTTCGGAAAATTTAACAAAAGTCTAAACTTGAAATCTTATATCTATAAAATGTGGAAAAAATTGAAAAGTTAATTCAATTACTACCTATTTAATGTATCAAGCAACAGCAGCACATTCAATACCTTTTTCTTCGGCAATTTGCATATCAATTATTTTTTGGGCAACAGTTCCTTTTTCAAATAAACGGATGAATTTAAAAACGGCACTAACAAAATATCCGGGGTTCGAAACTAATCTGGCAATTTCTGTTATTCTTTGATCTCTTAGCTGTAAACAAGCTTCTCTTTGGTTTTCTGGAATCGCCACAAATTCATTGGCAAATTTCCAGGCACCGTTTCTGGCGGTTTCCATACTAAAATCAATAAAAAAGTTATCTATTTTACCTGTAAATTTAAGTATCCAGGTGAGCGTTGGCCAAATTTTGATTAAGCATTTTTCAACACCTCCAACCAAATTGCTCAAAATGGCGTTTATTTGGTCAAAATCATGTTTTAAACTCCCAATATCTTCTACTGTACTTACCTGAGCCGAGGCTATTCCTAAATCAAGATTCACATGCGCATTAATTCCGAGTAGTAAATGTTGAAGTACTATTGGCCAAAAATCTTCTGCCTGCTCAAAGGCAAATCCCCAACATTCTGATGGTTTTTCTTTGGCTATATATTCGTAATACGCTTTCAAATACCGATTGGCAAAAATGACATCCAGTTTTTCCATTCGCTCCCCATTTTGAAAAGAACCATTCTGAATTCCTTCTTTTACTTGTACCGTAACTTCACGATATAGCATGGTAAACAAACCTATAGCACTTTGGTCTAGTTTTGCTTTCTCTATTATTTCATCCAATAACTGAATTACTTCATCTATAGTAGTGGCTTGTTTCATACTCATTTATAATTAGTTAGGATTAAATTAAGAAGGACGAATATAATTATTTTAATTTTCTAAAATGCACTTTTTGAAGCAATTATCTTGTTATTTTTCTATTTTATTTATTTCGGAATTGGCGAATTTTTTTTATGTTGTTAAAAACTATAAATTTGATAAAAGCCTTCTGACTATTTAAATTCGTAATTGTGTGTGAAATATTTTCAAGAATAAAGTTAAAATACAATGGATAACTACCTCATAAACCTAATGGACAGAATGTTGGATACGAGCGACCAAAATAAGGAAGCTGGTTATGATAGTTCCAAAACCATTTCATGGAAAGCTTTAAGAGAAGCCGAAAATGTTGAAAACACAGCATACATTCCGCAACTAATTACATTTATTGACAATGAAAAAGACAAAAAGAAACGAGACAGGTCTTATTTTCTTCTTGGTCATATTGCAAAGAATACAAGTGATTCAAAAGCGCTAGATTACTTAATTTTCCGCATTCAAAAGGAAACGGATAAATATATAATTGCATCTCTGCTTGACAGAATTGCAGTTATTAAAAAACCAATTGGAACAGATTTGCAACCATTGATTCAGGCAACAAAAAGTGACAAATTGTTAATTCGGCATAGTGCCATACAATCCTTAAAAAACGCATTGGATAGCGTCGCAGAAACAGCATTAATCGAAATCCTTAATAATTCTGATGATCCATACGACTTAGTTTATGCAAATGCTACGATTAATACAATAGGAACATTAAGAGCTATACCGTTTTTAGAAAAACATTTAAAAAGCAGGAAAAGAGATGTAAAGGATTCTGCAAAATATGCCATTGAGGAAATAAAAAAAAGACACGAATGATCGTATTTTCATGATTGTTATTAATTTTATAGTAAAAGAAAAAATTATGGAAACAAGATTTGAAGCCGGAATCAATATTGCAATTAAAATTCCGAAGCAAAAATATAACGAAACTGTAGCTTTCTACCGTGACATTTTAAAACTGGAAGTAAAAGAAGTACCTATAGATAATCCAACAGTTTCAAGGACACATTCGGTTCATTTTGGTAACAATGTGATTTGGCTGGATTGTGTAGACAATTATACACATTCTGAAACCTGGCTGCAATTGACAGTTCCTGATGTCGAGGAAGCGACAAGTTATTTAAAACAAAATGGTGTTGAAACCTGTGACGAAATAGAGGAAATTCCTAAAAACATGCATTGGATTATGGATCCTGCCGGTACGGTTTTTAACCTGCAGAAAAAGAGTGAATAGAAATAACCGTGATAAACAAATAAGTTGGCAGAGCGAGAATTGAAATCAAAAAATAAAAAAAATTATTGGGGATCTTATATTCTTGGCATTGTTGCCTGTTTAGGACTATCCTTCTATTGTTATACAAAATTTATAGCTTTAAAATATCCCAACTATTTTGGCTTACTCTTTTCATTGCTGTTTTTGGCTGTTGCGCTCCTCATTTTTTACTTTTTAATTTCGATAAAAACATATACTGTCATAAACAACAAATTAATTGTAGCATCATTTGGCAAGGAGCAAAAAAGCTATAATATTAAGGAAATTATTAGCTGGACTGAAGTTCAGGTAAAAGGGAAACATGACAGATATGAAATTTTCACATTGTACACCAGAACTGGTGAAAAAATTAAAATATCAAGCAGAAAGTATGATAATTATTTTGAAATAAAAAATGAGCTGACCAAAAACAAGGAGCGAAATTTAAAACTTGAAGAATTAAGCCAAAACAAAACGGGTTTGGTTATTTGTTTTATCTTAATAACAATCAGTATATTATGTTTTATTGGCGCTTACAATTCGTTACAAACAAAAAATCTTGACGACAAAACAATTAGCGTTTTTGGAGACAAAACTTCTAGCATTCAATATATCAACCGTAAACATGATTACGTTTTAATAAAACTAGAATCCTATCCTGACTTAGATTTTAGAATTCAGGGCAACGAGTTAAAAGCTACGTTTGTAGAAGAGTTGATGAATGAAATTAAAACAGGAGATTCACTATTTTTAGGCATTGATAAAACAGAATACAGAACAAAATTAATAAAGGCAGATTCCTTGTCGTTTCCCGACAATTATTTTTTTAGTGACGTAATTAGCGTCGAAAGTTTACAGTCTAAAAAGAATGATTATCTAAAATTATCAGAGGTTAATGCTATTCGATCTGATGATAAATATTGGGATTCTGGATTATTTGGTGTTTTTGGACTACTTTTAACTATTTCAGGTGTTTATGGAATAAAAACATCATTAACAAAAATGAACAATGAACAATGATTTCTATTATAAAGCTATAGAACCAGAAAAATCACTCACTGACTTTGTAGAAAATATTGGAATGTTTCATAACAAGTCAGGCAAAGACATGGAAGTAGTTTTAATGCCAGACGGAAGAATTGATTTATTTTTTATGAAGTCTGAAACAGAGCCATTTCAGGTTGCGCTTATTGGTCTGGAAAATGTGCCTGAGCAACAAGTTATTCGGGCCAATACATTTGCTTTTAAAATTAGCTTTAAACCATTAGGCGCCGAATATATATTACAAACTTCTATTGCTGATATTTTAAATAACGCCAAACTTTTACCCACAGACTTTTGGGAAGTAAACGACAACGATCTGATAAATTTTAACACCTTTCATAAAAAAATAACAGCAAAAATCAACGAAATTTTACCCGACAAAATCGACGAAAGAAAACGTAAACTTTTCAAACTTGTTTACGAATCAAACGGTGAAATTAAAATACAGCAACTTTCAGAAGAAATATCCTGGAGCAGCCGCGAAATCAATCGGTATTTCAACAAACAATTCGGACTTTCATTAAATGCATTTTGTAAAATACTGCGTTTCAAAGCTTCATTGGAACATATTGCAAAAGGCAGACTTTTTCCCGAATTAAATTTCACCGATCAAAACCATTTTATCAAAGAAATCAAGAAATTCTCGGGCGTAGTTCCCAGCGAATTATTAAAAAACACGAATGACCGATTTATACTATTATCCGTCCTGAAAGCACAATAATTTTGTCCCGAAATAAGGCTGAAAAGCTAAATCGGAATAAAATTAATTTAAACTTCTAAGGAATGTTACTAGAAAATAAACAGGTTGCCATCATTGGCGGTGGTCCGGGCGGACTTACTTTAGCCAGACTATTACAATTGCAAAACGTTAATGTAAAAGTATACGAAAGAGATTTAAACAAACAGGCACGCGTTCAGGGTTCGCTTCTTGATTTGCACGACGGATCTGGTTTGGCGGCCATTCACAAAGCCGATTTATTTGCGGAATTCAAAAATAATTTTCTACCGGGCGCAGACAAAACATTAATCTTAAACGAAAAAGCTGAAATATTTTATAGCGATCACGAAACAAATGTTCATGAAAATTTTGAAAATGAATATTTCCGTCCTGAAATTGATCGTGGTGCATTACGCAAAATATTGTTAGATTCTTTACAACCCGAAACCGTAATTTGGAACAGTCATTTTATTTCTATGGAAGCTCAAAACGAAGGCTGGTTGTTGCATTTCAAAGATGGGAATTCGGTTTACGCAGATATTGCCATTGCTTCTGATGGCGCCAATTCGAAAATCCGACCTTATATTACCTATATTAAAGCTTTTTATACCGGTATTTTAATGCTTGAAGGGAATATTTACGAATCGGAAAAAAATGCGCCTCATATCGCTTCGCTTATCGATGGCGGAAAAATAATGGCGTTTGGAGACACTCAAAATATATTAATGGGACAAAAAGGCGGCGGCGATCTTGGTTTTTACGCAAGTTTTAAAGCCGATGAAAACTGGACTAAAACAAACGGTTTGGATTATGCTAATAAAACACAAATGCTGGAATGGTTTAAAACTGAATATCCGGAATGGAGCAGCAATTGGTACGAATTATTCGAAAATGTTTCTACGCCGTTTATTCCGCGTCCGATTTATTGTATGCCTCCTGATCAAACCTGGGAAGCGATGCCTAATTTAACCATGATTGGCGATGCCGCGCACGTAATGCCTCCCTTTGCCGGTGAAGGAGCAAATATGGCTATGCTTGATGCATTGGAATTAAGCGAATGTTTAACATCTGAAAAATATAAAACCGTTCAGGAAGCTATTTCAGGTTATGAAATCATCATGCGTAAAAGAGCTTCTGAAGCTGCACAGGAATCTATTGAAAACGGCGAAAAAATGCATTCAAAAGATGCTTTGAAAACGATGTTGGAATTTTTTAGTCACTAAGATTCTAAGGCGCTGAGGTTCTAAGATTCTAAGAAAAAACTAAAGTCCTCGCGAGGAAGAGTTTTCAACAAGATAAAGCAATATCGCCATAAAAAATCATTATCAAATTTTCGCGCAAGACGCAAAGGCGCAAAGTTTTTTGTGTATTATTTTTAAACTTTGCGCCTCTGCGCCTTTGCGCGATTAAAAAAAAACCAGCTAAAAAAACTTCATATCCAACTTCTTAACGACAAAACAAAAAACTTAGCATCTTAGACTCTCAGCGCTTCAGTACCTTTAATAAAAATTGCCTAATTTCGCTCTTCAAATGTAAAAGAGAAAAATGAAGGTCTGTATTGCCGAGAAACCAAGTGTAGCACGTGAAATCGCATCCGTTTTGGGTGCCAATAACAAGCATGATGGATATTATGAAGGTAACGGATATGCTGTAACCTACACTTTTGGGCATTTATGTACTTTAAAGGAACCGAACGATTATAAACCACATTGGAAAAGCTGGGATTTGAACAACCTGCCGATGCTTCCTGAAAAATTTGAAACCAAAGTAGTGGAAAATTCAGGAATTCAAAAGCAGTTTAAAATTGTAAAAAGCCTATTCGACAAAGCCGAAGTGGTCATCAACTGCGGGGATGCAGGACAGGAAGGAGAACTCATTCAGCGTTGGGTCATGAATGAAGCCAATTATAAAGGCGAAGTTCAGCGTTTGTGGATTTCCTCTTTAACAACTGAAGCTATAAAAGAAGGTTTTGAAAACTTAAAACCCTCAACCAACTACGATAATTTATTCTACGCCGGATTTTCGAGAGCAATTGGCGACTGGCTATTGGGTATGAATGCCACCCGTTTGTATACCGTAAAACACGGTGGTTACAAACAAGTTTTGTCTATTGGCCGCGTGCAAACGCCAACATTGGCAATGGTTGTAGATCGTTGGAAAGAAATCGAAAATTTTAAACCTCAACCCTATTGGGAATTGCAGACTCTATACAGAGAAACGCTTTTTAGTTATGAAGAAGGCCGTTTCCTGAATAAAGAAGACGGACAACTTTTGGCGAATAAGGTCAAAGAAAGTGAGTTCGAAATTGTTTCTGTCGAAAAAAAGAACGGAAACGAATATGCACCAAAACTATTTGACTTAACAGGTTTACAGGTATATTGCAATACAAAATTTGGGTTTTCGGCAGATGAAACACTTAAAATTGCGCAAAGTTTATACGAACAAAAAGTAGTAACGTATCCCAGAGTTGATACTACTTTTTTACCAAACGATATTTATCCTAAAGTGCCGGGAATTCTGCAAAAACTGACTAATTATAGTGCCTTAACGCAGCCGCTTTTAGGAAAAAAGATAAAAAAATCGCCAAAGGTTTTCAACGATAAAAAAGTTACAGATCACCACGCAATTATTCCAACCGGAATCGAAATAAATTTGCCATACAATCAGCAACAGGTTTATGATATTATTGTAAAACGCTTTATTGCTGTTTTTTACGACGATTGTTTGGTTGCTAATACAACAGTTGTTGGAAAAGCTGCCGATGTAATGTTTAAAACTACGGGGAAAGAAATTTTAAAGAAAGGTTTTCGCGTTGTTTTTGAAGATCCGAATGCGAAGGAAAAAGAAGCGGATTTATTGCCCAGTTTTGTTGTAGGAGAAAAAGGTCCGCATGAACCTTCGTTTTTAGAAAAAGAAACCAAACCGCCGAATCAGTTTACGGAAGCAACTTTATTACGTGCGATGGAAACCGCCGGTAAACAAGTTGATGATGAAGATTTGCGCGAATTGATGAAAGAAAACGGAATTGGTCGTCCGTCAACGCGGGCAAATATTATTGAAACTCTTTTTAAACGGCAGTATATTGTTCGAAACAAAAAACAGGTTTTACCAACTCCAACTGGAATTCAGCTTATTGAAACTATTCAAAATGAATTGATAAAATCGGCTGAACTTACGGGTTCCTGGGAAAAACAATTGAAAGATATCGAAAAGGGAACTTTTACCGCCGGAGCTTTTATCAAAAACATGAAGCGAATGGTTGAAGCTTTGGTTACTGAAGTTCGAAGCGAAACCCGACACGCCAATATTTCGCATGCCGGAAATGTTCAGAAAGAAGCTGTAAAAATCGAAAAAAAGAAAGCAGATGGAATTTTGGCGGAAGCCTGTCCTAAATGTAAAAAAGGAAATCTGATTAAAGGAAAATCGGCTTACGGATGCAGCGAATATAAGGCTGGTTGTGATTTTGTTTTGCCTTATGTTTTTTCAGATAAAAAAATAACAGAAAGTCAATATTTACGATTGCTCGAAAAAGGCTCAACTGTAAACATAAAAGGTTTTAAAACCGAAGATGGTACCGTAGAAGGTTTGATTCGTTTTGAAGAAAATTACAAACTTAAATTAGAGCCGAAGAAAACAGCACCAAAAACGAAAGCAAAAGTAAATGCGAATGCGAATACGGCATCTGATTCATTAACGTGTCCAAAATGTAAAAAAGGAACGATTATGAAAGGTAAAACCGCTTACGGTTGTGGCGATTATAAATTAGGCTGTGATTTTAAAGTTACTTTTGATATAGTCAGAGAAAAATTAAAAGATCAAAAGCCTAGCAAAGAATTAGTTTATGCGATTTTACAGGAAGGTTTCTGATTTTTCTGCTACAGATTAAAGATTTTTTTCACGCAGATTCTGCAGATTTAGGCAGATTAATTTTGATTTAAATTTATATGAATCTGCGAATATCTGCTTAAATCTTTTTAAATCTGCGTGAAATAAAATCATTCTAATCTTTTAATCTGTGGCAAATTTTTCACATTTCGTATTAAATATTCTCAATAATTAATTCGCGAAAATTTGTGAAATTCGTGGCTAACTTTTTCATAACTTAGCTTTAGAATCTAACCAAAAAACTAACCATTATGTTTCAAAAACTAACCGTTTTAATGCTTTTTTTAGCAATTGTTTCTTGCCAAAAAAAAGAAACCATCGAAAAAGATAAAATCAAAATTGCTGATTGGCTTCTCGGAACCTGGGAAAACAAATCTCCGGATGGCGTACTTACCGAAAGCTGGCAAAAAGTAAACGATAGCACTTTTACCGCCACATCTTATTTCATAAAAACAGATGACACGCTGCATTCTGAAAAAATAACTTTGGCACAAAAAGGCGAAATGTTACTATACAGTGCCACTGTAAACGGACAAAATGATGACAAGGCGATCGATTTTGGCTCTACTTCAGAAACGGAAAACAAGTTGGTTTTCGAAAATCCGTCGCACGATTACCCTCAAAAAATTACGTATACAAAAGGCGCTAATAATACTTTAACGGCTGAAATTACCGGAAACTTACGTGGAAAGAAAACTACGGAAAGGTTTATTATGACTAAGAAATAATATCCGGTTCCCTAATATTATGCTTTTTAGACTGGACTAAAGTCCAGCCCTACAATATGAATCGAACCTATGGTTCTTTATATGCCAGGTTAATAGGGGCGGTTGGTTTTTTGCTGGATATTTTAATTAGTGAAATCAATAATCTAATTTCATTTAGAAATTTTAACTCAATCAAAATAAAGAACTATGGGTTCGGCAAATATTGCAGGACTGGACTTTAACCCTACAATATGAATCGAACCTAAGGTTCTTTATATGCCAGGTTAATAGGGCGGTTGGTTTTTTGCTGGATATTTTAATTAGTGAAATCAATAATCTAATTTCATTTAGAAATTTTAACTCAATCAAAATAAGAACCATAGGTTCGGCAAATATTGCAGGACTGGACTTTAACCCTACAATAGGAATCGAACCTATGGTTCTTTATATGCCAGGTTGATAGGGACGGTTTGTTTTTTGCTGGATATTTTAATTAGTGAAATCAATAATCTAATTTCATTTAGAAATTTTAACTCAATCAAGATAAAGAACCATAGGTTCGGCAAATATTGTAGTGCTGGAATTTAGTCCTTACAATATGAATCGAACCTAAGGTTCTTTATATGCCAGGTTGATAGGGACCGGTTGGTTTTTTGCTGGATATTTTAATTAGTGAAATCAATAATCTAATTTCATTTAGAAATTTTAAGTCAATCAAAATAAAGAACCATAGGTTCGGCAAATATTGTAGTGCTGGACTTTAGTCCTTACAATATGAATCGAACCTAAGGTTCTTTATATGCCAGGTTGATAGGACGGTTTGTTTTTTGCTGGATATTTTAATTAGTGAAATCAATAATAATCTAATTTCATTTAGAAATTTTAACTCAATCAAAATAAGAACCATAGGTTCGGCAAATATTGTAGGGCTGGACTTTAGTCCAGTTAAACGTAGCGAAAATCAAATCTTGTGTCTTTAAAAAAAAGGAATGTGAACATTATTCATTTTCCCCAATCTTATTCACCATAAAAATCATCAAAATTCCTAAAAGTGCCATTATCAAAAAGGCAAATTTCATACTTAGATATTCAGAGATGAAACCAACCATTGGCGGAACAAGTAAAAATCCAAGATAACCAATAGTCGATATAGAAGTTAGAGCTGAACCACTACTTAATTTGGAAGATCTTCCAGCAATGCTAAATACTAAAGGAACTACGCAGGAAACCCCAAATCCGATTAAAACATAACCAAAAATAGTTGGGTATGCGTATGGCAGAACAAAACAAATCCCAAAACCGACAGTGATTAATATTCCGCTATAAAGCAGAATTCGTTTTGTACCAAATTTCATTACACCAAAATCTCCAAACAAACGTCCTAAAGTTACAGCCGTTGCAAAAAATACAAATGCAGCACTGGTTAATTTTGGCGAAGCGTGCAGTATATTTTCAAAATAAATACCGCTCCAATCGTACATCGTGTTTTCGCAAGCCATAGAGACGAAACAAATCAGGGCAAACTTTACTAGGTTTTTCTCTGGCAACGAAAAGAATTTCTTTTTAACAGGAACAGGCTCATTATGAATACTAAGTGGGTAAAAACAAGCCGTAAGTCCCATCATCAAAATACTTACTCCCAATAAGTGATAAGAGGGCGCAATTTGCTGTGTAACCATTACATACCCCAAACCAGCACCTGAAAAAACGGCTATACTCCAAACGGCATGAAAACGGGTTATAATCGATTTGGGATATAATTTCTGAACCTCAAGAGATTGAGCATTAATAGATAAATTAAAAATATTACGAGACGCTCCAAAGATTAAAAGTATCATAACCAATTGCCATACAAAAGCAGCTAACCCCGGTAAAGACAAAGCAATATTAAACATAATGGCTCCCAACAACATGATATAACGGCTGCTGTATTTGTTTAATAACATTCCTGTAAAAGGCATGGTAAGCATTAAACCTATCGGAAATGCAAATAAAACAGCTCCAAATTCTGCTTCAGAAAGATGCAATTGGGCTTGTATGTGCGGAATTCGGGATACCCACGAAGAATATCCAAAACCGGAAACGAAAAAAAATACTGTATTGGCTATTCTA
>Ga0307413_10000766_pt1 | contig 11113 bp, 13 predicted proteins | sample DK1Ometagenome_3_FD_203714 | JGI IMG/M metagenome (GOLD analysis project Ga0307413, IMG submission 203714) | Maize rhizosphere microbial communities from greenhouse at UC Davis, California, United States - DK15-O-2 | ecosystem: Host-associated > Plants > Roots > Rhizosphere > Soil | place: USA... | reverse complement strand
GCCTACGGACCGCTCACCCTTCAAGGGCTCGAACCCGGCGACGCCGACGAGGTTCGGCAGGCCGATCTCGAGAGCTTTCGGGCATCGCTCAAATGAGGATTATCGCCGGCCAGTTCCGCGGCCGGCCGCTTCAAGCACCATCCGGCCTTGCCACGCGCCCGACCGCTGACCGGGTCCGCGAGGCCTTGTTCTCCATGCTGGCAAGCAGGGTCGGATCGTTCGAAGATCTCCGCGTCGCCGACCTCTACGCGGGTAGCGGCGCTTTGGGGCTGGAAGCCCTCTCCCGGGGTGCCGCGCATTCGACCTTCGTCGAAACAGACGCCAAGGCGCAGGCCGCCATCAGAGCGAATGCCGCCAAACTCGGAGTGGAAGATCGGGTGCGTGTCCTGGGCGGCTCGGCGATCGTGCTATCTCGGTCCGACCCGTTCGACCTCATCTTCGCCGACCCGCCCTACGCAGCGGGTTCGGGATCGGCCGTCGTCAGAGCCGTCCGGGACGCTGACTGGCTCGCACCGGGCGGATGGATGTCTGTCGAAACCGCACGTGGCGAACCCGTGGATCCGCTCGATTATTCGCTTGAGGCCGAACGCGACTTCGGCCGCGCCGAGCTTACGCTCCTGCGCCGGCCCTAGCTTTCCGCTCTTCGTCGCCGCGCTTCGAGGCTGCGGTGATCTCCTCGAACTCGTTCTGGATGCGCCGTCCGACGGCGGCTGCGGCCGCCTTGCCAGCAGCCTTCAGAGTCTTCTTGGAGTTGCCAACAGCGCCCTGCGCCCGGCTCGATCGGGTCTCGGTGATCGCCGCGAGCGCCGCAGTCGCTCCCACGGCCAGCAGGTCGATGACGAGCGGGCTCTGCAATAGCTTGATCAGAGCATCGACGACGTCCGCCTGCGTTCCCTCGGACTTGGACTGCGAACGAACCGCAACACTCCGGCCGCTGCTCGAGCCTGACGATGCCTTTTTCCTCTGTGTCTTCTTCCCGCCCCTACTCGCCTTCGCTGTCGCCTTCTTCGCCATCGGCTGAATCTCCTTGTCCGGGCGTCAAACCATTCGACGGCTCAATGTTTCCTTAGGCTGCGGGTAAGGCCCTGCATAACGTTTCATCGCCGTACCGGTAGGCCCGCCACGGCTCGTCGATAACGGAGGTCCGGGCCGTTAATCGTCTCTCGCCCGCGGGCCTTCGATCCGCAATGCTCGGCGCACGATCCAGTTGATCAGCATAAGATGGAGGGTAATTCATGCGTAAGATCGCGCTCGCCATGGCGGCGGCATTCATGGCCGTGCCTGTCATTCCGGCGCCGGCAATGGCCAAAGGCTATCACGGCAAGATCTGGCGAGACTCGCACGGCCGATATCGCTGCACGCGCTCGAACGGGACCACCGGCCTCATCATCGGCGCAGCGGGCGGAGCGCTTGTCGGACGGGCCATCGACACGCGGGGCGAACGCGCCACGGGCACGATCCTCGGCGCTGCAGCCGGCGCTCTGCTCGGCCGGAACATCGACCGCAACCGGATCCGTTGCCGCTGATACCAAGGGGACAACGGTAGGCCGGCGCTCGTTCACCAGAACAATCCCCGAGCGCCGGCCGCTTCCTTGCTGTATTGACACACTAATACACTAGGCGTACTCGTGTCCGATCAGGGAGGACGCAGATGTACAGCCAAAACGAGATCGACGAGGCTGTCGCCGCCGGTGCGCTCAGCGCCGACGCAGCGACCGCATTGCGCGTGCATATCGAAAATCAACGAGCTCTTCCGACCCAGGACGAAGAGCAGTTCCGCCTCATCACCGGTTTCAACGACATCTTCGTGACGATCGCTGCGGCGATCCTGTTGTTCGCCGTCGGCTTCATTGGCCAGTGGATCGGAATGCGGACCGGACTGGTCATTGAAGACCCCGATGGTCCATCGTTCCTTGCACCACTCTTCGTCGCAGCGACGGCCTGGGGCCTGGCACTCTTCTTCACGGCGAAGCGGCGAATGGCCCTTCCCTCGATCCTGCTGCTGCTGGCCTTCATCGGCGGCGTCTTCGTGACGGCCGGTTTCGCGCTGGTTCAGGGAATGGGACCGGAAGCCCTCGACAACAACCCGACGCTCGCCGGTGTGCTCGGCTCCGTGGCGGCAGCGGTCGCCGCCGTGGCTGCGTGGCTTCACTGGAAGCGCTTCATGGTGCCGATCACCGTGGCGGCCGGTGCGGCTTCCGTCGCAGCGATCGTCGTCGGCCTGGTCGTTGCGGCAATGGGGCAGCGGATCGAAGAGGCCCAGAACCTGGTCCTCAGCCTCGTTCTGCTGCTCGGTGTCGGTACCTTCCTCTTCGCCATGTGGTGGGACGGTTCGGACCGGGCTCGCCTGACGCGCCGCTCGGACGTAGCCTTCTGGCTTCACCTCCTCGCCGCGCCGATGATCGTGCACCCGGTGTTCACGCTGCTTGGCCTGAACGACGGCAACGCGACAGTTGGCGAAGGCCTTGTCGTCATCGCGCTCTACATCGCGATCGGCTTCACCGCGCTGGCAATCGACCGCCGCGCGCTACTCGTCTCGGCCCTGGCATACGTGCTGTTCGCCCTCAACCGGATGTTCGAGCAGTTCGGAGCGGTGGAGCTGAATGTTGCGCTCACCGCGCTGGTGATCGGCTCGGCGCTGCTGATGCTCTCGGCCTTCTGGCATCAGGCTCGGGTCAGCGTCGTCAAGACGTTGCCGACCGGACTGCGCGAGCGCCTTCCGCTCACCGAACGGTCGACTGCAGCTATTCCTCAACCAGCCGCATAAGGCGGCGCTCGAGCGGGGCCAGCACGTTCGCGAGTTCGTGACCCCGTTTGAGCACCATCCCGTGCTCACCGACCAGTGCGAACGCCCCCTGCTTCAACCGAAGCTCGGGGCGTTTCTCTATGCGGATCTCCGGGCGCTCGGATGAGCGGCGGAATGCGGCAAAGACCGCGGCATCGGGACTGACCCCGATCGCATAATCACGCCAGTGACCCGCGATCACCATTCGCCCGTACAGGTCGAGGATCCGCTTCAGCTCGATACGATCGAAAGTGGCAATGGCGCGCCGGTCCCGGCCTGTCGGGAACGGCGCGATGACGCTCAAGCGCTTTTCGCCTTGGGAGCGGGCTGCCGCGCGGCCTTCTGAGCCTTCAGCGCCTTAACCTCGGCGCGAAGTTCCTCAATCTGCTGCTCGAGCTCGACGAGGCGCGCCCGGCCCGGATCGCAATCCTCGCCGCAAGGCGTTCCATAGGCGACAAAGCCCGGACTGTAGTGAACGGTATCGACAGGCACGGGTCGCGCCGGGATTCCAACAACGGTTGCGCCTGGAGCCACGTCCTTCGTAACCACCGAGTTTGCGCCGATCTTGGCGCCCTCGCCCACCTCAATGGGCCCAAGCACCTGCGCCCCGGAGCCGATGACGACCCCGTCGCTGATGGTCGGGTGGCGCTTGCCTCCCTCGCCCGCCGACGGATTCGTGCCGCCCAGGGTCACGCTCTGGTAGATGGTGACATCGTCGCCGATCTCGGCGGTCTCGCCGATCACCGTGAAGCCGTGGTCGATGAAGAAGTTGCGCCCGATCTTGGCGCCCGGATGGATGTCGATGGCGGTCAGGAACCGAGCGACGTGGTTGACGAGACGACCGAGAAAATAGAGCTCGCCAGTCCACAGCCAATGGCCGACGCGATGGAATCCGAGTGCAATCACTCCGGGATAGAGCAGAACCTCCCAGCGCGACTTGGCCGCGGGATCGCGCGCCTTGACCGAGTCCAGGTAGGAGATGAGCCCGGCGCTCGCTTGAATTCGTGTCTCTTCCACTGGCGCCCAATTTAAGTCCGTGGCGGTCCGAATGAAAGGCGTCTTGCGCGGATCAGGTGGTCGCCGGCCTGATCGCGCCGGGCCGCGAGCCCTCGAAAGGCCCGTTTCGGCCTCGCACAACCATTCTCGCAAGCGGCTTCGCCAAGGTCCAGATCGCCAGGGTCGCCGCGGCCGCGACGTAGCCGTCGACCGCGTAGTGATAGGCAAGGTGCACCGACGCGACGAAGATCGTGAGCACGAAAACCCAGGCGCCGACTCCGGCGATCTTCGACACTTTCGAAATCGAAAGGGCGAACAGCATTGCCATCGAAACGTGCATCGACGGCATCGCCGAAATGCCACTGGCGAGGCCGTGGCTGCCGTGCTGGTGCCAGGCCAGCAGCTTTTCCTGAACGACCAGGACGAAGACCGGATGCTGCTCGTTGGCTTTGTACAGATAGGCCATCTGCTCGTCGAACCGATGGTCGCCGGTAAGTGGGGCGAGGAAGCATGGGCCGAACGACGCGAAGGCGGTCGCCATGGCTGCGCCCACGATCGTCCAGATTGCGAAATAGCCGATGAAATATTGCGCCCTGAGTTCGCGGTCCTTCGCGAAGAAGCAAAAGTAGGTGCTTCCGGCGAACACCAGGAACAGCCAGCCATGGTACGCCACCGAAAGGAGCGAGGTAACGAGAGGGAAGCCGAGAACCGGCTGCAACAAGCGCCACGCGTCCGTGCCGTGGATTGCCTGGTCGGCGGCGATCCACGTGGCGTCCCAATGGTAGGAGTTGAACAGCCCGATCGAGCTTTTCATCGCGGAGAATACCGGCATCATGACGACGAGGGCGGCAAGCATTGGAATGCCACGGGCCACGTTCACGAGCCAGGCGCCACTCGCAATCTGTGCGAAAAGAAAGCTGATCGGACTCTTGGGCCGAGCGCGATAGAGAAGAGCCACGAAAACGAACACGCCCATGACGAAAAGCGTGAAGAGGTAGAGGAACAGGTTCGCCGCATAGGATGCAGGCTGGAGGCCGTTGACCCCCTTCGATGAAAGCAGGATTAGAAGGCCCAGCCAGACCGCGGCCAATCCTGCAGCGATCGGGCCGTCTTCCGCGAGCGACTGGCGGAATGCCGAAACCATGCGCTTCACGCGTCCCCCACGAATTCATCGGACCACCCGCCTTCGCTAGGACGGAATGGTTAACATCCGGGGAAGACCGCAACTTGCGGACCGCCCGCGCATTCGGCAAACGTCACTGAAACAGGGCCGGAGCCAAGCCATACTCCAGGAAATCCTTGCGGACCCTTCAGCGCTCCTCATCTTCGCGCTGATCGGGTTCGCGGCACAATTGGTGGACGGCGCCTTGGGCATGGCCTTCGGCCAGATCTCGAGCACCATCCTCATCAGCGTGGGCGTGCCTCCTGCAGCGGCGTCCGCCGGCGTCCATACCGCCGAGACGTTCACGACCGCCGTCTCCGCCATCAGCCACGTCGCCCATCGCAACGTCGACTGGCGGCTATTCTTCCGCCTCGCCATCCCGGGAATGATCGCGGGGGCCCTCGGCGCCTACGCCCTGACGACGATCGATGCTTCGACCGCAAAGCCGTTCGTTCTGATCTATCTGACCGCACTTGGACTCTACCTGTTCTACCGGGGAGTGATGCATCGTCATACGGAACGCACGCCGAAGATCGTCTCGCCTCTCGGGTTCGTCGGCGGTTTCCTCGATGCGGCCGGCGGTGGCGGATGGGGCGCGATCGTCACCTCCAACCTTCTCGTCCAGGGCAGCAACCCGCGGAAGACCATCGGCACGGTCAACACCGCCGAGTTCTTCCTCACCATCACGATCTCGGCCACTTTCCTCGCGACTTTCACGCTGGCCGGGAGCGAAGCGGACCGGGAGCTCCTGCTTCGCGCAATCATCGGCTTGGTGATCGGAGGAGTGATCGCCGCACCGTTCGGTGCGATGATCGCCAAGCGCGTCAATCCCGACCGGCTGCTGACCTTCGTCGGAGCGCTGGTCACCCTGACATGCGGCTACGGGCTCTATCGCGCCCTGGCGCTCTGATCAGCCGCTAAAGCGTCGCGTGGACCGCCGCGACGGCCTTTAGCACCGCTGCAATCCGCACCGCCGACTGGATCGTCTCCGGCTTTACGCCATGCTGCAGGAGCACCCGCTCGTGGCTCTCGATGCACATCCCGCAACCGTTCATCGCCGACACGGCGATACTAAACAGCTCGAAGTCTTCCTTGGCGATGCCGTGGGAGCCGATGAGATTCATGCGCAGCTTCGCGGGGATGGTCCCGTATTCCGGGTTCCCGACCAGGTGGATGAACCGATAGTAGACGTTGTTCATCGCCATCAGCGCGGCAGCTCCGCGCGCGGCATTGGCGAACTGCTCGGACAGCTTGCCTTCGACTTCGGCCTCGGCAGCCTCGACCAGCGGCTTGTGGCTCGATCCATGCGCGCAGGCGAGCAAAAGCCCCGCCTTGCGCTCCTCGCCAAGCGTCTGGTCGTTGAGGATGGACGAGAGATTCAGCCGAAGATCCTTCGCATATTCGGGAAGAGCGTCGACGAACTGCTTGAGTGACATGAAATTATTCTCCTGAAGATGCAGTTGGGGCGCGGAGACCCGAGCGGTTTCCGCGCCCCTAGAGATGCTTCGTGCGGCGATAAGGGGGCTTAAGCCGCCGGGCGCAGCACCTCTTCACCCTGCGTCCAGTTGCACGGGCACAGTTCGTCGGTCTGGAGCGCGTCGAGGATTCGGAGCGTCTCCTGCGGGTTGCGGCCGACGTTCAGGCCGTTGACCGTCACGTGCTGGATGATGTTGTCCGGGTCGACGATGAAGGTGGCACGGAAGGCGACGCCCTCGTCCTTCGCCAGGATCCCGAGAGCCTCGGCGAGCTCCTTCTTGTTGTCCGCGATCCACGGAAAGTCCGCGGCGGCCAGCCGCTCGTCCGACTTGCGCCAGGCAAAGTGGACGAAGTCCGTGTCGGTCGACGCGCCGATCAAGTCGGCGTCGCGGTCTGCGAAATCGCCCTTCAGCTCGCCATATCCCTCGATTTCGGTCGGGCAGACGAAGGTGAAGTCCTTCGGCCAGTAAAAGATGATCTTCCAGCGGCCGTTGCTCTGGCCGAGGTCGAGCGTCTCGCCGGCAGGAAGCGCCGAGGTGCCCTGCTGAACGGGAACCTTGAGGGCGGGAAGCTTGTCACCAACGGTCAGCATTCAATTTCCTCCGATACGCTTGTTGCATTGCAGAATTCGTGTTGCGATGCAGCATCTAGGAAGCTGGCGGCAATCGTTCAAGTCGATTATATCGATGGGATTGATTGGAATTTTCGATGACAGTCCATCTGCCTACGATCAAGCAGCTCCAGTATCTCGTTGCGCTTCGCCAGCACGGCCATTTCGGCAAGGCCGCCGAGGCCTGCTTCGTCACCCAGTCGACCCTGTCGGCCGGCCTGCGCGAGGTAGAAAACCTGCTTGGCATAACCCTCGTCGAACGGACTCGGCGGGTGGTCCGTTTCACTCCGCTCGGGGCGAAGATCGCGGAAAAGGCACTCCGCGTCCTTCGCGAGGCGGAAGAGCTGACCGACATGGCCCGGGCCGAAGGCAAGCCCCTGCACGGCGAGCTTAGGCTCGGGGTCATCCCAACCATCGCCCCTTTTCTCCTGCCGACGATGCTTCCCCGGCTTCGTGAGCAATGGCCGAACCTGAAGCTATTCCTGCGCGAAGAGACGAGCCAGGCCGCCTGCGACGCACTCCAGCGCGGTCAGCTCGACTGCGTCCTCCTCGCCATGCCCTACGCCTGCGGCGACGTGGACAAGGCTGCTTTGTTCGAGGATCGCCTCTACGTCGCCTTCCCCCGGGGCGAAGCGCCGCCGGAAACGAGCATCGACCCCAGCACCATCGACGAAAACCGCCTCCTCATGCTCGAGGACGGGCACTGCCTGAAGGATCACGCCCTCGCCGCCTGCAACCGGCCGGAGCTTCGCGCCGAAGCGACGATGATGGGAACATCGCTGCACACCCTCGTGCAGATGGTCGACAACGGCCTCGGGGTGACCTTCGTCCCCGCCATGGCCATCGAAGCCGGGATCCTCGAAGGCACCCGCGTCGACGCCAGACCGCTGAAGGCAGAGCACGGCTTCCGGAGGGTTGCGCTGATCTGGCGCCGCTCGAGCCCGCGAGAGGAGGAGTTCCAGCTCCTCGCCGAAACGCTCCGTCAGATCGCTTCCGACGTTATTCCAGGCCTAGCAGCCACCGATCCAGCGCCACAGCGCGAACCCGTGCCTGCGGCAATGTCCGGTTGAGCTGGGACCGGTTCTTCATGATCCAGCGCAGGCAGTGGAGCTCGCTTTCGAACGTCTCGAACTCGTCCCTGCTCGCCCGTAGCGTCCGGCCGTCGACCATGAACCGGGCGCCTCTGGTGCATCCCGGAGCGCCGATCCAGTCCCGCTGAGGGGCGACGACCGCGGGCACCCAATGCTGGCGCGTCTGGTCGAGCCTGTGAACTTCCAAACGATGCATCGGCCTCTCCTGCCGAACGCGGCCGGCTGCGGCGGGCGGGGGTGGGAGCGAAGACCCGCCGCAGCGACCGAGGCAATTACTCCGTCAGTGCAGGCTCCCGATTGCTGGCCACCTGCTTGCTTACGTTCTCGATGAGGTCGAAGCGGTCGGCGTTCATCACCTTCGTCCAGGCCTTGATGAAGTCGCGAACGAACTTCTCCTCGGCGCCCTTCTCCGCATAGACCTCGGCCGTCGCGCGCAGCTGACTGTTCGACCCGAAGATCAGGTCGGTTCGCGTCGCCCGCCACTTCTCCCGATTGCCGCCGCGGTCGTAGCCGATGAACTCCTCATCGCCGCTGTCGTCGACGACCTTCCAGAAGGTGTCGTTGTCGAGCAGGTTGACGAAGAAGTCGTTCGTCAGTTGGCCCTTTCGTGTGGTGAACACGCCCTCCGGCCGGTCCTTATAATTGGCGCCGAGCACGCGCAGTCCGCCAAGCAGCACCGTCATCTCCGGCGCCGAGAGTCCCAGCAGCGACGCTTTGTCGAGCAGCAGCTCCTCGGTCCGGACGCTATGCTTGGTCTTCAGATAGTTGCGGAAGCCATCGGCCGCCGGCTCCATCACGTCGAAGCTTTCGACGTCGGTCCACTCCTGCGTAGCATCGCCGCGCCCGCCCGTGAATGGAACCTCGACGTTGAAACCGGCGTCCCGAGCCGCCTTCTCGACCGCCGCCGTGCCCGCGAGGACGATGGCGTCGGCCATCGACAGTCCGCCGCGCATTTCGTCGATCTTGGCCAGCACTCGGCCAAGCTCTTCGGGCTCGTTGATGTCCCAGTCCTTCTGGGGAGCGAGCCGCAGTCTAGCGCCGTTGGCACCGCCGCGGTGGTCGGACTTGCGGTAGGTTGAAGCAGACGCCCAGGCGGCTTTCACCAGCTGGCCGATCGTCAACCCTGCGCCGAGGATCTTGTCCTTGAACGCCCGAACGTCGCCGTCGGATGGCGCGGTGCCTGCCGGAACCGGGTCCTGCCAGATCAGGTTTTCCGCCGGCACTTCCGGGCCGAGGTACCGGACCTTGGGTCCCATATCGCGGTGCGTCAGCTTGAACCAGGCCCTCGCAAAGGCGTCCTTGAACGCCTCATGGTCGTTCCGGAATTTCTCCGAGATCACGCGGAATTCCGGATCCTCGCGAAGCGCCATGTCCGCAGTCGTCATCATCGTCGGAACGCGCTTGTTCGGATCATGCGCGGCAGGAGCCATGTCCTCTTCGCGCTGGTTGATCGGCTGCCACTGCTTGGCGCCCGCCGGTGACCGCACCAGCTCATATTCATAGTCGAGCAGCAGCCGGAAATAATTCTCCGACCATTGCGTCGGCGTGTTCACCCATGCCCCTTCGATGCCGCTGGTGATCGTATGTTCGCCGATCCCGCTTTCGAAGGAACTCGCCCAGCCGAGACCTTGCAAGGCGATGTCGGCACCTTCGGGTGCCACGTCGACGAGGCTCGGATCGCCCGCGCCGTGCGCCTTGCCGAACGTATGTCCTCCGGCCGTCAGCGCCACCGTCTCCTCATGGTTCATCGCCATGCGCTCGAACGTCACCTTGATGTCGCGCGCCGACTGCAGCGGATCAGGATTGCCGCTCGGCCCTTCCGGATTGACGTAGATGAGGCCCATCTGGATCGCTGCGAGCGGGTGCTCGAGCTCCATCTCGCGATCCGGCTGAATCCGCGTTTCCGCACCCTCGCTGACCCACTTCTCCTCGGCGCCCCAGTAAACGTCGCGCTCGGGCTCGTAGATGTCCTCCCGACCGCCGCCGAAGCCGAAGATCGGCCCGCCCATCGATTCGATCGCGACGTTTCCCGCCAGGATGAACAGATCGGCCCAGCTGATGCTCTGTCCGTACTTCTGCTTGATCGGCCACAGGAGGCGCCGAGCCTTATCGAGGTTGCCGTTGTCCGGCCAGCTGTTGAGAGGAGCAAAGCGCTGGTTGCCCGAATTCGCGCCACCTCGTCCGTCGGCGGTGCGATAGGTACCCGCCGCGTGCCAGGCCATGCGGATCATGAACGGCCCGTAATGACCATAGTCCGCAGGCCACCACGGCTTGCTGTCTGTCATCAGGGCGGTGAGGTCACGCTTCAGCGCCTGATAGTCGAGCTTGTCGAACGCTTCGGCATAATTGAAGTCCTCGCCCATCGGGTCCGGCGAGACTCCGCCCTGGTGCAGGATCTCCACAGGCAGGGATTCGGGCCACCAGTCGCGGTTCTGGCGTCCGAGCAGCGAGCGGACCGTAGTCGGCTTGTCCACCGGACAACCCATCGAGCCTGTCTTTGCGTCCATGATTCGAGCCTCTCCCAAGTCTGGAATGGCTTGACGCTAGGTCTGGTCGGTGAACGGCGGAAACGATGAATCTTGGTCAGTAACAATCGGAAAATCGATTAATCTCGATCAGCCAGCGCTGCCGTTCGCAGAAACAGACATACGCTCGCAGAACAGTGACTTATGGGCAGGCGCTTGAGCGACTTACCTGTCACGATCAATCAGGGGGTTTTCATGCGAATGACCTTCGTCGCAGCGGCCGCGCTCGCGCTTGCCTCGGTTGCATCCGGGACCGCCGTTGCGCAGCCCGCAGCCCGGCCTTCGGGCCTCAAGATCGAGACCGAATATTACAAGCTGCCCAACGGCCTGAAGGTCGTCCTGTCTCGCGATCCGAGCGTGCCGACCGCGACCGTCGCCGTTTATTACGGCATCGGCTTTCGCATCGAGCCGCGCAACCGGACGGGTTTCGCGCACCTCTTCGAGCATTTGATGTTCCAGGGATCGGCG
>Ga0307413_10000765_pt1 | contig 11115 bp, 12 predicted proteins | sample DK1Ometagenome_3_FD_203714 | JGI IMG/M metagenome (GOLD analysis project Ga0307413, IMG submission 203714) | Maize rhizosphere microbial communities from greenhouse at UC Davis, California, United States - DK15-O-2 | ecosystem: Host-associated > Plants > Roots > Rhizosphere > Soil | place: USA... | reverse complement strand
AGTGGACCTCGGTGTTCCGCATCCACCGCAGACTCGCCGACACCTATCGCCGCGGCCGGGTGCTGTTGGCCGGCGACGCCGCACACATCCACAGCCCGTTCGGCGGCCAGGGCATGAACACCGGAGTCGGCGACGCGGAGAACCTGGCGTGGCGCCTCGGGCTGGTGGCGTCCGGCCGCGCAGGCACGGCCCTGCTCGACGGCTACGAACGGGAACGCAGGCCGGTCGCGACGGAGGTGCTCAGGTCCACCACCGGGTTGACCGGTCTGGTGATGGGCGACTCCGTGCCGGCACGGCTGGTGCGCGACCGGCTCATCCTTCCGCTGATGAACCTGCCGCTCACCCAGACGCTGATCTGGGAAAAGGCGTCGCAACTGCGGGTCGGCTACGCCCGCGGGCTGCCACGCCGACGGCCGCGGATCGGCGACCGGATGCCGCGGTTCACCCACGACAACGGCTTCCGCTGGACCCTGGCCGCACCACCGGATGCCGACGGCTGCGCCGCCGCGGCGCGTGAGTACCTCGGCGACGCCGTCCACACCACCACGACCACCGAGCGCCACCTGCTGCTGATCCGACCGGACGGCCACCTCGCCTGGCGCGGCCAGGCGAACCCGGCCGCGCTGCGTGCCGGCCTCGCCGGCATGCTGCACCGATGAGCACCCCCCGCCCGGGACTGCGCGAGCAACGCAAGGCCGACACCCGCCGCACCATCCAGGAACGGGCGCTGGCGTTGTTCCTGGACAAGGGTTTCGACGCCACCACCGTCGAGGAGATCGCCGCGGCGGCCGGCGTTTCCCACATGACGTTCTTCCGCTACTTCCCCACCAAGGAGTCGGTGGTGGAGAACGACGACTACGACCCGCTGCTCGCCGGGCTGATCCGCGACCGACCACCGGAGGAGCGGCCGCTCACCGCCGTGCGGCGGGCCCTGCACGAAGGACTGGAACAGGTGCTCGCCGCCGACGCGGCCGCCGTCCTCGCCCGAACCAAACTCGTCACCACCACCCCGGCACTCCGCGCCAGGGCGTGGCGCAACACCGCCACCACCGAGTCGCTGTTCGCCACGGCCATCGCCGACCGCGAGCAACGCACCGTCCACTTCGAACACCACGTCGTCGCCTCGGCCATCACCGCCGCGCTGGTCACCGCGCTCACCGCATGGGCCGAGTCCGACGGCGGGCGGGAACTGACGGCGCTGGTCGACACCGCCCTCGCCACGCTGGCCGCCCTGGGCCCCGAACCCGCGCCGAGGGACTGATCAGCCGCTGCCGGCGGGCACCGCGACAACTCGCCGGCCGGTGTGGTTGCGCACGCCCCGACGCCAGTCGAGGTCCTTCGGCGGCCGGGCGAACAGTCCGATGAGAAAGCCTGTCACCGGCCCGACCTGCAGCCGGTAGTCGAAGGCGCCGAGAAGGTCGACCACCCGGGTGCCGGCGGGCAGCGCGACCGGATGGCGGTAGCGTTGCGACACCCCCGGCTGGACGAACGTCCGGCCCCGCGCGATGAAGAACTGCGGCACCGCGTGAGCCAGCTCCGGCTGAACTCCGTCGGTCCACCACTGCTCCGGATCCGTCTCGACCCGGTAGCGGATCCGGCACCGGACGTTGGTCAGGATCAGTGTGTTCGCGCCGAGGTTGCGGACCACCAACCTCACCTCACCGACGAGTTGGGTCGGGCCACGATCGAGGGCGCCGAACTCGACATCGAACTCGATGGCGGGCAGCAGCGACCGCCGCAGCACGAACTGTACGTAGCCGCCGATCAGGGCCACGAGCGCCACCGTCGCCGTCACCAGCGAGGCGATCGCGCTGACGATTGTCACCGTGGCATCCTAGGTCGCGTCCTTCCCGCTGCCACCCGCTGAATCCTGCCCGCTCAGGTCGTGCCGGAGTCGTCGTTCGCGCAGTTCACAGTCGCCGGGTCCGCGGTCGAGCCGGGAACGCCCGGTGTCGGTCCAGCCGTTGCGGCGGTAGAAGCGCAGCGCGCGTTCGTTGGTGTCGAGAGTCCACAGCCCGGCGTGGGTGAAGCCGCGGGATCGGAGCCGGTCGAGGGCGGCGGCGTGGAGTCGGGTGCCGATGCCGCGTCGCCAGACGTCGGGGGCGAGGTAGAGCGCGTAGAGATCGCCGAGAGTGGTGTCGGCGCGGTCGGCGGGCACGAGCGGCGGACCGGTGGCGGCGAAGCCGACGACACCACCGCCCATCGTCGCGACGGTGGCACTGGTGCGTGGCGGGCGGACGGTGAGGAAGTCGGACCAGAACCGCTCCCGGTCGGAGACGGACAGGCCGGCCAACACGTCGTCGGGAAGCAGACCGCGGTAGGCGACGCGCCAGGACCGCACGAGCACGTCGGCGATGGCGTGGGCGTCGGCCGGTGTCGCGTCTCGAAGCTCGACCATGCCGGCGATGATTCCACGCGAGAAGGCCCGCGCTTCGGTCACGCGGGACCATGCCGTGCGGCGGACCGAGACCGGGTTCACCGTGCAGTGGGGTTCACCGTTCGGCGGGGTTCACCGTTCTGCTGGGAGTCACCCGACGGGTGAGCGGCGTTCGATGAACACGGTGTCGTGCCAGATGCCGTTGAGCTGCGCGATGCGTTCGCGAATACCGACGGTGCGGTAGCCGGCCGCGTGGTGCAGGGCGATGCTCGGTCGGTTCTCGGTGAGGACGGCGGTCTGCAGGGTCCAGATGCCGGCGGCGTCGGCGGCGGTGACCTGGCGGTGCAGCAGGGCTTTGCCGACGCCGCGGCCGCGATGGGTGCCGGCGACGTAGACGGACGTCTCGGCCACGCCGGCGTAGCACCGGCGAGCGGAGACCGGGGCGGCGGCGGTCCAGCCGACCACCGCGCCGTCGACCTCGGCGACCCAGCGGTGGTCGGGCAGCCAGCCGGCGTCGAGAGCGGCTCTGGTGGGCACGGTGGTCTCGAAGGTAGCGAGGCCGGTGGCGATCCCGTCGGCGTAGATCCTGCGCACATCGGCCCAGTCGCCGGGTCGCAGGGCGCGGACGGTGACGTCGGCGGACAGGTCGTCCGGACAGCAGGATCGCGGGGCGAGCAGTCCCATGACGGCGTCCGCGGCGTGCGGCAGGCCGGCGCAGCACCCCTCGTTGACGGTGACGACGGTGGCGGTGCCCTCCTTGCGCAGGCGCACGAATCCGACGTCGGCGAGTCTGCGCACGTGGTGGGAGGTGGTGGACTGGCTGGTGCCGAGGACGTCGGTGAGCGCGCCGACGGTGATGCCGCGCGGGCTGGTGGCCACGGCATGCAGCAGCCGGACCCGGACCGGCTCGGCGAGGCAGGCGAACCACTCCGCGTAGGTGGCCGCCTCACCGGGCGGCAGGACGTCGGTTCGGGGCGGTGCCATCGACATGACCGCAGTATATCGATTGTGGTCGATGGTTGCGTTCATCGACAGTCGTCGATACAGTCACGTCGATTGATCGAGCTACGTCGATGAATGGAGCGGTTGGAATGTCTGAGCTGCCGGTTGTTGTGGTCGGCGCCGGCCCGGTGGGGTTGGCGGCGGCCGCTGAGGTGGTCGAGCGCGGGTTGCCGGTACTCGTCCTGGAACGGGGCGCAGCGGCGGGGGCGGCGGTGTCGCAGTGGCATCACGTGCGGCTGTTCTCCCGATGGCAGGAGCTGGTGGCGCCCGCCGGGGCGCGCTTGTTGGAGCCGACGGGATGGTGTGCACCCGAACCCGGCACCTACCCGACCGGCGAGGAGTGGGCGGCGCGGTACCTGCGGCCGCTGGCCGAGGTGCTGGGTGAGCGGGTGCGGTTCGGTGCCGAGGTGGTGGGCGTCGCACGCCGGGGTCGGGACCGGGTGGTGGACGACGGGCGCGACAGCGAGCCGTTGACCGTGCACGTCCGTACGGCCGCCGGGGAGGAGCGGATCACCGCTCGGGCGGTGATCGACGCGTCCGGGACGTGGAACGGGCCGAACCCGCTGGGCGGGGACGGCCTGCCGGCCATCGGCGAGACCGCGGCGGCGGACCGGATCAGCTACCAGGTACCGAACCTGACCGACCCCGGGGTGGCCGGCCGGTTCGCGGGCCGGCACGTGGTGGTCGCGGGTAGCGGGCACTCGGCGTTGACCGCGCTGGTGGCGCTGGCCGAGCTGGCCGAGCGGGAGCCGGCCACCCGGGTCACCTGGCTGCTGCGCCGCGGCGCGGTGGGGACGGTGTTCGGCGGCGGGGACGCCGACCAGCTGCCGGCCCGCGGGGCGCTCGGGACGCGGGCGCGGGCCGCCGTGCGGGCCGGGCACGTGGTGGTGGTGACCGGGTTCCGCACCGAGACCGTGCGGCGGCAGGACGACGGCCGGCTCGTGCTGGTGTCGGACCTGGGCGCACGGGTCGAGGAGGTGGACGAGGTCGTGGTGGTGACCGGGTTCCGGCCGGACCTGTCGTGGCTGTCGGAGCTGCGGGTGTCGCTGGACCCGGTGTTGCAGGCGCCGGTGGCGCTGGCGCCGTTGATCGACCCGAACGTGCACTCGTGCGGCACGGTGTACCCGCACGGGGTGAACGAGCTGTCGCATCCGGAGCCGAACGTGTTCCTGGTCGGGATGAAGAGCTACGGGCGGGCACCGACGTTCCTGGCGATGACCGGCTACGAACAGGTCCGCTCCGTGGTCGCGGCGGTGGCCGGCGACCGGGAGGCCGCGGAGCGGGTCGAACTGGTGTTGCCCGACACCGGCGTGTGCGGGGGCTCGGGGGTGTTCGACGCCGCCGGCGACGACACCCACAGCGCCGACACCGCCGGCGACGGCGGGTGCTGTGGTGCCCCGTCGGTCGCGGAGTTGACGTTGTCGGCGCCGGGGCGGTGACCGTTCCGGTCCCCGCCGCGGTGTCGCGGCCCGGCACGAGCGAGACCCGTGCCGGGCCGCGGCGCGTGCTGGTGGTGTTGTGCGTCACGGAGATCACCAGCTGGGGGGTGCTCTTCTACGCCTTCCCGGTACTGGCCGCGGAGATCGTCGCGGCCACGGGCTGGTCGATGCCGGCGATCACCGCGGCGTTCTCGGTCGGGCAGGTCGTCGCGGCGGTGGTCGGGATACCTCTCGGCCGGTGGCTGGACCGGCACGGGCCGCGCGGGGTGATGACCGCCGGCTCGCTCGTGGCGGCACCGGCGCTGGTGCTGGTGGCGTCCGCGCCGAACCTGGGATGGTTCGTCCTCGGCTGGCTGGCGGTCGGTGTCGCGATGGGCGCCGTGCTGTATCCGCCGGCGTTCGCCGCGCTGACCCGCTGGCACGGCCCGGACCGCGTGCGCGCCCTCACCGTGCTGACGCTGGCCGGGGGTCTCGCGTCCACCGTGTTCGCGCCGGCCACGGCGCTGCTGTCGGCGCGGCTGGACTGGCGTGACAGCTATCTCGTACTCGCCGCGGTGCTCGCGGTGATCACCGTGCCGGCGCACTGGTTCGGGCTGCGCCTGCCGTGGCCGCCCGCCGACCCGGCGCCGTCGCACCACACCCGTCCCGCGGTGGCCGACGACCCGCGCGCGGTGGCGCGCAGCCGTCCGTTCCTCGTGTTGGCGATGGCGTTCAGTGCCGCCGGGTTCGCCGCGTTCGCCGTGGTGATCGGGTTGGTGCCGCTGCTGATCGAGCAGGGCATGGACACCACCACCGCCGCGGTCGCGCTCGGCCTGGGTGGGGCCGGGCAGGTCGCCGGCCGACTCGGCTACCCCGCGCTCGCCCGCCGCACCGCCGTGCGCACCCGAACCGTCGTGGTGCTGCTGGTGATGGCCGCGGCCACCGCACTGCTGGGCCTGCTCACCCACCCGGTCGCGCTCGTCGCCGCCGCGATCGGCGCCGGCACCGCCCGCGGCGTGCTCACGCTGTTGCAGGCCACCGCCGTGACCGATCGGTGGGGATCGACGCACTACGGCCGGCTAACCGGGCTGCTGTCCGCACCGGTCACCGTCACCATGGCCGTCGCCCCGTTCAGCGCGGCCGCCCTGGCCGAACTCCTCGGCAGCCACGCCACCGCGTTCCTCGTCCTCGCCGCGATCGCCACCGCCGCGGCCGCGCTCATCCCCGCAGCCACCCCACGGCGGTGCCGCGCTCAGCGCGCGGAGGACAGCACCGCACCGGACGCCAGCCCGTCGACGGCCGGCACCGGCGGAGCCGCGGACGGATAGAGCACGCGGACCAGCAGCACGGCCAGCCCACCGCCCACGAGCTGTGCGCCGACGAACAGCGCCACCGACGCCGGTGCGATCCCGGCGAAGGTGTCGCTGAACACCCGCCCGACGGTGATCGCCGGGTTGGCGAAGCTGGTCGAGCTGGTGAACCAGTACGCGGCACCGATGTAGGCGCCCACCGCTGCCGGTGCCCGCTCCGCCCGACCGGACCGCACCAGCGCGAAGATCACCAACACCAGTCCGGCGGTGGCGACCACCTCGGACACCCCGTGCGCCGCGCTCGTGCGCGCGGTCGTGGCGATGCTGACCGCGTCGAGCGAGAACATCACGTTCGCCAGCGCCGCGCCGCCGACACAGCCGCCCACCTGCGCCGGCAGGTACGCCACGGCGTCGCGCCAGGACAGCTCTCCCAGCGCCGCGGCCGCGAACGACACCACCGGGTTGAAGTGCGCCCCGCTGACCGGTCCGAACACCAGGATGAGCGCGAACAACCCGACAGCGGTCGCCGCGGCGTTCTCCAGCAGCCGCAACCCGGTGTCGTCGGGCGACAGTCGCTGCGCGGCGATCCCGGACCCGATCACCAACGCCGCCAGCAGGGCGCTGCCCAGCAGCTCCGCCAACAGCGCCCGCCGCAGCGCCGCCTGCCCGCCCGGCTCAGCCATCGACGGTGACGTCCAGCTCGGCGAGCAGACCCCGCACCCGCCGCTCGATCTCGTCGCGCACCGGCCGCACCTCGGCCACACCCTTGCCGGCCGGGTCGGCCAGCTCCCAGTCCAGGTAACGCTTTCCGGGAAACACCGGACACGCGTCCCCGCAGCCCATGGTGACCACCACGTCCGCGGCCCGCACGATCTCGTCGGTCCAGGGCTTCGGACGGGCCCCGGTGATGTCGATCCCGCGTTCGGCCATGGCGGCGACCGCCGACGGGTTCACCTCGTGCCCCGGCTCCGACCCGCCCGACCATGCCACCGCCCTGTCGCCGGCCAGGTGCTCGAAGAACCCCAATGCCATCTGACTGCGGCCCGCGTTGTGCACACACAGGAACAGCACGGTCGGCCGCCTGTCGCGGCTCTGCTCCACACCTGTCACGCCGATCCCTCCACGCCGATCGCGGGGACCAGCCGGCCGACCCGCTCCATCAGATCCGTGAACACGTCCTCGAACGCCTCCGGCGTGTCCACCCGCGCCGGATCGGGAACCGACCAGTGCAGACGGTCCGACGCCGTCGACCCGAGGTCCTCGTGGGCGCTGTCGCACACCGCGACCACCAGGTCCCCGTCGCGCACCACGTCAGCCACCCGCGACGTGCGAGCCCGCGCCAACGACAGCCCGTGACCGCGCGCCACCGCCACCGCGCCCGGATGCACCCGCGCCGCCGGCTCCGTCCCCGCCGAGGCCACCGGCACGCCGCTGTCCCGCGCCCACAACGCCGCGGCCAGCTGCGACCGGGCCGAGTTGTGCGTGCACACGAACACCACCCGGGCGGCGGACCGCACAGCCGCCGGCACCAACCCGCTCAGCGACCGGGGACACAGCCGCAGGTAGGTCCGCCGATGATCCCCCTCCGACCGCGACCGCCGCAGCACCCCGGCCCGCTCCAACAGCCGGACGTGATGCGCCAGCAGGTTGCTCGGCAGTCCCAGCTCCGCTCCCAGCTCACCGGGCGAGGCGTCACCCAGTACCAGCCGGTCGACGATCGCCAGCCGGGCGGGCTCCCCCAGGGCGGCGTGCAACCCGGCACGCGACCTCAACGACTCAGACCACTCAACGTTCATTGAGTCAATGTCTACTGACCAGAATGGCCGCTGTCAATGAGCCAGCGGCCGCTGTACTGTTTCGTGAGTGCTGAACTGTGAGACGCGTGGCGCCGCACTGGCCAGACTCGGCAGGGCGTTGGCCGACCCGACCAGATGCCGCATCCTGGTCGCGCTGCTCGACGGCACCCGCTACCCGGGCGCGCTGGCCACCGAACTGGGTCTGACCCGGTCGAACGTGTCCAACCACCTGGCCTGCCTGCGGGGCTGCGGCCTGGTCGTCGCCGCCTACGAGGGCCGCCAGGTGCGCTACGCGTTGGCCGACCCGCACCTGGCGGCGGCGCTCGTCGAACTCGCCCGCGTGGTGCTCGCCGTCGACACCGACGAACCGTGCCCGAACGACCGGCACGAGTCGCCCCGCCCGGCCGAGCCCGCACGATGACCGGCCAGCGCGGCGACGCGCCACCCGGCGCGTCCGGTGTGGACAGCTGTGGCGCCGGCCGCGGCGACACCCCCACCACCGCGTCGGAGGCCGTCGGGGCCGGGCGACGCGCACTGCTGACCCGGCGGGTCCGGTGGCTGGTCGGCGCCACGATCACCTACAACATCATCGAAGCCGTCATCGCCATCAGCGCAGGCTCCGTCGCATCGTCCACCGCGCTGATCGGCTTCGGGCTCGACTCCGTCATCGAGGTCGCCTCGGCCGCCGCCGTCGCGTGGCAGTTCTCCGGCGCCACCCCGCAGGCCCGGGAACAAACCGCGCTCAAGATCATCGCGGTGTCCTTCTTCGCCCTGGCGGCCTACGTCACCGTGGAGTCGATCCGGTCGCTCGTCGGCGCCGGCACCGCCGACCACTCCCCGGTCGGCATCGCGCTCGCGGCGGTGTCACTGCTGGTGATGCCCGTGTTGTCCTACGTCCAACGCCGAACCGGCCGCGAGCTCGGCTCGGCCAGCGCCGTGGCCGACTCCAAACAGACCCTGCTGTGCACCTACCTGTCCGGAGTCCTGCTGGCCGGCCTGCTGCTCAACAGCCTGTTCGGCTGGTCCTGGGCCGACCCGGCCGTCGCGCTCGTCATCGCCGCCGTCGCCGTCCGGGAAGGCCGCGAGGCCTGGCGCGGACACCACTGCTGCTGACGGACAGCACATCGGCCGAGCAGACCCGCCCCGGACGACCGCGGCGGCCGTCCGGGGCGGTCGTCCGGGGCGGGCGAGGGTCACTAGCCGTGGCGGCGGGCGGTGAGGATCTCCACCTCCTGCGCGGGCGCGCCGTCCACCGGCGCCGGGTCCTCCGGGGTCGGAGCGATGCCGGCGGCCGCGATCCGGTCCAGGGTGGACAGACCGGACGGGGCCACCGAGCCGAACACGGTGTAGTTCGGGCGCAGCCGCGAGTCGGCGTAGACCACGAAGAACTGGCTGCCGTTGGTGTCCGGGCCGGCGTTGGCCATGGCCAGCAGGCCGCGGCCGTAGAGCTTGCGAGTGCCGGTGTCGTCGCCGGGCCAGTTCGGCAGGGCGACGGCGCTGTCCAGTTCGTCGGCGTACCTGTACCCCGGGCCGCCCTCGCCGGTGCCGGACGGGTCGCCGCACTGCAGCACCGACAGCGTCGGGTAGGCGGTCAGCCGGTGGCAGATCGTGCGGTTGTAGAAGCCGTGGTTGGTCAGGTGCAGGAAGCTCTGCACGGTGCACGGCGCCTTCGCGCGGTCGAGGGACAGGTCGATGGTGCCCATGTTGGTGCGCAGCCGCACCGTGGCGGTGCCCCGGTCCGGGGTGTGCCGCGGGTCCGGGGGCAGGCCGACCGGCCGCACCGCCGGGTCGTCCGGGGTGGAGGTGTAGGCGCACGGGCCGTGCGTCGTCCTCGGTCCGGAGTCGCCGTGACCGAGCCCGTCGGCCGTGGCGGACGACGTTCCGACGGACAGCAGCAGACCGCCGGCGATCAGAGTGGTCGACGCGGCGATCTGGAGCAGTCGCAATGTTCTGCTTGACACGCAGGGCCTCCTCAACGGGGACGAATGACAGTCAGGCAGCCTAGCGGTAATCGGGCCGGCACAGATCGTTCCGTTTCCGGGCCGGTCGAACGGACCTCGACTTGGGTAAACTTGCATACCCATGCATAATCATCCAGGTAGTGTCCGGTGCCCAGCCCGATCGGCAGCCGGTGCCGCGAGCGGAACCCGAGCGAAGGAGTGGACGTTGAGCAAGGTCCTCATGGCCCTGCCGAAGGGTGAGCGCGTCGGCATCGCGTTCTCCGGCGGACTCGACACCTCCGTCGCGGTGGCCTGGATGCGCGCCAAGGGCGCGGTGCCGTGCACCTACACCGCCGACATCGGGCAGTACGACGAGTCCGACATCGAGGGCGTGCCGGACCGCGCGGTCGCCTACGGCGCGGAGATCGCGCGGGTCGTGGACTGCAGGCGGCAGCTCGTCGAGGAAGGGCTGGCGGCCCTGGCCTGCGGCGCGTTCCACCTCAGGTCCGGCGGTCGGGCCTACTTCAACACCACACCGCTCGGCCGGGCCGTCACCGGCACCATGCTCGTCCGCGCGATGCACTCCGACGGCGTCGACATCTGGGGCGACGGCTCGACCTTCAAGGGCAACGACATCGAGCGGTTCTACCGCTACGGGCTGCTCGCCAACCCGGAGCTCCGCATCTACAAGCCCTGGCTGGACGCGGAGTTCGTGCGCGAGCTCGGCGGCCGGCACGAGATGAGCGAGTGGCTGACCTCGCACGGCCTGCCCTACCGCGACCCGGCGGACAAGGCGTACTCCACCGACGCCAACATCTGGGGGGCCACCCACGAGGCGAAGACCCTCGAGCACCTCGACATCTCGCTGGAGACGGTCGAGCCCATCATGGGCGTGCGGTTCTGGGACCCGGCCGTACGGATCGAGACCGAGGACGTCACCATCCGGTTCGAGGCCGGCCGGCCAGTGGCGATCAACGGGAAACGCTTCGACGACCCGGTCGCGCTGGTGATGGAGGCCAACACCGTCGGCGGCCGGCACGGCCTCGGCATGTCCGACCAGATCGAGAACCGGATCATCGAGGCCAAGTCCCGGGGCATCTACGAGGCCCCCGGCATGGCTCTGCTCTGGATCGTCTACGAGCGGCTGCTCAACGCGATCCACAACGAGGACACCATCGCCAACTACCACCTCGAGGGACGCAGGCTCGGCCGGCTGCTCTACGAAGGCCGCTGGCTGGACCCGCAGGCCCTGATGCTGCGTGAGGCGATCGT
>Ga0307413_10000763_pt1 | contig 11128 bp, 8 predicted proteins | sample DK1Ometagenome_3_FD_203714 | JGI IMG/M metagenome (GOLD analysis project Ga0307413, IMG submission 203714) | Maize rhizosphere microbial communities from greenhouse at UC Davis, California, United States - DK15-O-2 | ecosystem: Host-associated > Plants > Roots > Rhizosphere > Soil | place: USA... | reverse complement strand
CCCTGACCGCTTCCGCTACCCCGCCCGCGAGAGCAATATGGTTGTCCTTGATGAGCACACCGTCGTCCAAGCCCATTCGATGATTCTTACCACCGCCGATTGTCACGGAATATTTTTCCAAAAGCCGCAGGCCCGGCGTCGTCTTTCGCGTGTCGACAATCGCTGCTTTTGTGCCCTCGATCGCTTTCACATATTGCCGCGTCAACGTCGCGACGCCTGACATACGTTGGAGAACATTGAGCGCTACGCGTTCGCCCGTTAGCAAAACATCGGCGTATCCTTTTAGTGTCCCGAAAACGGTGCCGTCCTGCACCTCGTCGCCATCGTTAAAGGTCGTCTCTATCTCCGCCACCTCGGCGTCGAGGTGGACGAATACCGCCTCGGCCACCTCCATTCCGCAAATGACGAGATCCTCCTTCGCCAAAAACCGCCCTATTCCGCGGACTTCCGGAGGCACCGTTGACGAAGTAGTAATATCACCCCGACCTATATCCTCAGCCAAAAAATGACCGATCGCCGATAGAACCTCACCATTGTCGAGCCAGTTCATTTATGCGAGTGCCTCCAGGTTTGAATTCAACGTAATTGTTTGCTGTTGGATCTCCGTCTGTCGTTCGCGAAGTTCCTTCACCTTTTCTGCCGGCGCTCGTTCGACGAAGTTGGTATTTGAAAGCTGCCCGTTGAGTCGCTGAAGTTCGGTGTCAAGCTTCGCGATCTGGTTTTGCAGACGTTCGCGTTCCTTTTCGAAATCGATCAGGCCTTCGAGCGGAACGGCGATCTCGGCACCGCCGGCCAGGACGGCCCGGGCTGAAGCTTTGGGGACGTCGAGCGTTTCTCCGAGTATAACGTTATCCGTGCGGGCTAGTTTCTTTATCTGAGCTTCATTGGCCATAAATATCGCCTGCATTGCTGTGCTCGCGGCAATGTGAACGGCGGCCTTATCGTTCGGCTTGATGTTCATCTCCGAACGGATATTGCGAACCTTTGTGATCAGGTCGATAACCGACTGCATCTCTGCTTCCGCCTTTTCGTCGATCGCGGACGCGTCGCCCGGCGGAAACGAGGTTAGCATGATCGTCGGCTCAGCGGCCTTGTAAGCATCCTGGAGTAACACCTTTCCCGTGCCCGGCAGTTTCAGCCATAGTTCCTCGGTGAGGTACGGCATGAACGGGTGCAGCATTCTCAGTGCAATCTCAAGGATCGTTAATATCTTCGTTGTCCCTGCGGCGTCCCCGCTGGTTATCTCGTCCTTTACGAGCTCGATGTACCAATCGCAGAAATCGTCCCAGAAAAAGTGATAGAGCAGAGAAACGGCCGTGTGAAATTCGTAGCGGCCGATGGCTTTGTTCACGCTGATGGCTGTTTTGTTCAAACGCGAGATGATCCATTTATCGGCGAGCGACAGCTCATCCGCTATCAGGCTTGTGTGGTCAACAGTGGCGTTTTCGGAATTTAGTAAGCAGAACCGCGTCGCGTTCCAGATCTTGTTGGCGAAATTTCTAAAGCTTTCGACCTTTTCGTCGCGCCATGCGAAATCGGCTCCGGTCGCCGAACCGGCGAGCGTCATGCGCGTCGCGTCGACACCGAATTTCGCAAACACGTCGAGCGGATCGATGCCGTTCGCCTTTGTTTTGGACATCCGCTGGCCGTTCTTATCCAACACGGTGCCATGGATAACGACATCATCGAACGGTTTCTCGCCCAGAAACTTCAAACCCGTCATCACCATTCGCGATACCCACAAGAAGAGGATGTCGCGTCCCGTGACGAGCACGTCCGTCGGATAAAACTCTTTCAGGTCCGACGGCATTTCTTCTCGGGGCCGCTGACCAGTCCAACCTAAGGTTGAAAACGGCCACAGGGCTGACGAGAACCAGGTGTCCAGCACATCCGGGTCTTGCGATAGTTCTTTCCCATCCGCCTTTTCGCGAGCTTCCCGCTCGGAACGCGCAACAAAGACGTTGCCATCCGCGTCGTACCAAGCCGGTATTTGGTGGCCCCACCATAACTGCCGCGAGATGGTCCAGTCACGAAGATTTTCGAGCCAGGTCGTATAAACCTTCTTGTTCGGCACCTCGGGTATGAAGCGTGGAGAATCTTCCTTCTCCATCAGATCGAGTGCCAGATCGCGCATTTCGTCCATCTTCACGAACCACTGCAGCGAAAGCAGCGGTTCGATCACGGTACCGCAACGTTCGCAGTGCGGCAGCGTTCCGTCGTAATCCTCGATCTTTTCGAGCAGGCCAAGTTCTTCAAACCGCTCGATCACCCTAGCGCGGGCGTCGTAGCGGTCGACCCCTTCGAAATCTGCACCAGCCACCGCGTTCATCGTCGCGTCGTCGTTCATCACGACCAGTTTCTCCAGGCCGTGACGCTCACCCAGTTCCCAGTCGTTCGGATCGTGTGCCGGTGTTATCTTTACCGCTCCGGTGCCGAATTCGGATTCGACGTACTCATCCGCGACGATCGGTATTTGACGATTGGTGAGCGGCAGATCGATCGTCTTGCCGATAAGGGCTTTATAACGGTCGTCCTCGGGATTCACCGCTACCGCCGTGTCCCCGAGCATTGTTTCGGGACGGGTTGTAGCAACGGTGATCGTGCCGCCGACGGAAACGGGGTATTTCAGGTAGTAAAGCTTGCCGTCCTTCGCCTTTGACTCTTTAATCTCTAGGTCGGAAAGGACGGTCTTGTCCTTCGGGCACCAGTTCACGATCCGCGTGCCGCGATAAATCCAGCCCTCTTCATACAGACGGACGAATACCTCACGAACGGCGGTCGAAAGATCTTCGTCCATCGTAAAGCGTTCGCGGGACCAATCGACCGACAGCCCCTCGACGCGTATCTGCCGTGTGATCTCGCCGCCGTATTTGTTCTTCCATTTCCACACCCGCTCGATAAAGGCCTCGCGGCCGACCTGCTGGGGCGTCTTGTGTTCTTCCTTCTTCAGCTCGCGCGTGACCATCAACTGGGTGGAGATCCCGGCGTGGTCGACGCCGACCAGAAAGAGGGTTCGAAAACCCTGCATCCTCTTCCAGCGGGTCAGCACATCCATTATCGTGTGTTGAAGCGCGTGGCCCATGTGCAGGCTGCCGGTAACGTTCGGCGGTGGGATGACAATGGAATATTTCGGAGCGGCCGGATCTTCGTTTATCTCGGGACGGAAGAACCCGCTCGATTCCCAGCGTTCGTAATGACTTTGTTCGGCCTGTTTCGGGTCGTATGCCTTGGCGATTTCCATAGGGTGAAACGTAGATGATAAAACAAAAACGGCCCGCTTTCATCTTCGTGACAAAAACGGGCCGTTTGAGATATATCGATACTTAATATTTCTCAGACAGCTTTTCGACGACGCGCTGCGCGATCATCTCGATCAATTCCGGCGAAAGGGTGACGATCTGCTTGTTGCTGCCCTGCTCGACGGCGTTGACCGGGCTCGTTATCTCGACCGGATCTTGTTCCGTAGGCGAAAGGTCGAGCAGATTTGTATCGTCAAATTGAAACGTCCCTGAACCTCGGGTATCGAAACGGCCTTCCATCCGGATCGTGTCCTCGCCGATGGCGGCAGAGGTTGGAGCCTGGTCCAGCTGACCGCCGTTATCCGAGGGCGGAGCAAAGGCTTCGCTAACTTTTTCCTGACTGTTCCCGTCGCCGGCATAGTTCGTTTCGGAGACTGCCGTTTCGTTGTTAACGGCCTCGCCCCGCATATCGGCGGGCTTCCAATTGTCGTAGGCGATCGTAGATTCGAATTTGCTCGGATCGTCCTGGAAGCGCTGTTCGTGTCTTGAGTCGAAACCGATCGAGTCCTGATCAGTCTCGACAGTTGTATCAAATTGAGAATCGGCGTGATCAAGTTCCGAATCCTCGAACTTCGCGTCTGAGTCGGAGCCCGTATCGAACGCCGCTAAATCCGCATTAGAGTCCGCGGCGGAATAGCTGGTCTCGATCATTTCATCATCGATACCTACATCGGACAACTCATCTTCACCTGACGGCTCAGCGAGGCTCCGCGAGTATAGGTTGTCAATGTCCTCCGCCGGCGATGATGGGGCGGGCGGCGTGTTTGTCTCGTAACCGCGGTCGTCAAATTGCCGCGGTTCGGCGGGGGCAGGTTCCGTGGCCGGTATCCCGACAGTATCGATCTCGCCCCAGTTGCCCGTTTCGGGTGGCGATGTCGCGGGATGGTTGGCTTCGACTTGCAACTCGTCACTTGTAACTTCGGAAGTCGGGTTCGCCGCCTCTATAAGCTCGTTCACCTGTGCGACCAGCTGCTTTATCGACTGAAAAGGCTTAGTAAGATAAGCGTTGGCTCCGACCCTGGCCGCTTCGGTTTCGTCGAAAGGTTCGAACGATCCGACCAAAAGGATGACCGGAATGTTCCGGGTCGCTTCATCGGCGCGGAGTTTCTCACAGATCTCGTATCCGTTGGGGCCGGGCATGTTGACGTCAGCGAGAATGATGTCGGGAAGTTCGGCCGCCAGCCGTTCCAACGCCGCGTCGCCGTCGCTAACGGTCACAACATCTACACCCTCGTCCGCGAAGGTCAGATTGACCACCTTTTGGATAGTTATCGAATCGTCGGCTAACAAGAGTTTTCGTCTGGACACGTGGAGAATCGCTCCTTTTGGTGAACTGAATAAAATTGTTGTTTGAACGCTATCACTAGACGGTAATCGCGTCAAGAAATTGCGTTCACTCAGCCGCCCGCATCCAACCGGCGACCAGGGCTTTCAGGGCCGTTCGAAGCTGCATGTTCGTGAACGGCTTCGGAAGGAACGCGACCGCTCCAGAGGAAATAGCCTTTGCCGAGGCTCTGGGATCGCGGTCGCCGGTCATAACAAGTACCGGAATTCCCGAGAATCGTTTATCTCCCCGCATAAACTTGACCAAATCGTTCCCGTCGATATAGGGCATATTGATATCGATGATCGCCGCCACAAATTCGGCCCCCGACTTCAGGGCGGCGTAGGCTTCCTTTCCGTCTCTGGCCGTCGCGGTCAAAAATCCTTCGCCTTCCACAACGGCCTTCACCAGTTTCGAGAGTGCCGGGTCGTCGTCGGCGATCAGAATGAACTGCTCCATAGAGAAAACGGCGAATTGCCGCTATTGATTATCGCGAAGTCGGCGGTGTTTGACCAACTCGGCGGCGAGACGGATAGCGGCTTTCATACTGGATTCTTCCGCAACCCCCTTTCCGGCAATGTCGAACGCGGTGCCGTGGTCAACCGAGGTACGTACGACCGGCAACCCCAGAGTAACATTCACCGAACTGCCGAAAGAGAGCGACTTTACGGCGATGGTCGCCTGATCGTGATAGCAGGCCACGACCAGATCGAATTCGCCTCTGTACCCCCGCAGAAAAATAGTGTCCGGCGAATAGGGTCCTGAGACGTTGATCCCTTCTGCCCGGCATTTTTCAACGGCCGGTTCGATCTCAAGGGCTTCCTCATTGCCGAACATTCCCCCTTCGGAAGCGTGGGGGTTTACACCCGCCACGGCGATCTTGGGTCGACGCCCGATGAGAATCGGAAGTGTTCGATCCGAAAATTTTATGAGTTCCACCAAAGAATCGGTGGTTACAAGCTCGATGGCCTTCCTTAAGGAAACGTGAGTCGAAAGAAGAACCACTCGCAGCTTTTCCGCGAAGAAGCTCATCGCAAAATCACGCGTTTCGGTCAGCGAAGCGAGAAACTCGGTGTGCCCGGGAAAATCGTATCCAGCCAGCTTCAGGGCGTTCTTGCTGATGGGCGCGGTCGAGATAGCGTCGATAGTACCTTGCCGCCAAAGGTCCACCGCGGATTCGATATTCTTCGCCGCCGATCGGCCGGTAATTTCGGATTCGATACCGAACTCCATGCCCCCGTCGATATTTGCCTGGTCGATCACGTCGATGCCCGCGATGTCCGGTAAATAATCCGACGAATTAAATTCCCGCAGTCGGGCACCCAAGCCAAGCTGATCATTTACCTGATCAAGATTGCTCCTGTCTCCGATCAATATTGGGCGGCACACCTCACTCAAGCTCAAATCCGCGAGAGCCTTGACGACGATCTCCGGTCCGATCCCAGCCGGGTCTCCCACTGTAATTCCTATTATCGGCTTGCGGTCTGCGGTTTGATTGTCGGTCTCCATCAAGATCAATAATAAAGCGACCTCGCCGAGTATCGCCACTCGACGAGGTCGCTTTATGTAAATGGCGAAATTAGTCGGCCTGCCGGCGGATAAATGTTGGGACGTTCATGTCCTCTTCGGGATTGTCCTGCTGCATATAGACAGGGCCGCCATTAACGACCGCCTGGGTTTCATAAGCCAACGGACGCGGCTGCATCGACTGAACAGCGCTGTCGAAGCCGGTGGCGATGACGGTGACCATTATCTCGTCGTGCATGTCTTCGCGGATGACGCTGCCCCATATAATGTCGGCGTTCTCGTCCGCCTCGGCTTCGATCATCCCGATAGCGTCCTCGATCTCACCGAGGGGCATATGCGGACCGCCAGTCACATTGATTAGAGCTGCCTTCGCACCGGAGATCGAATTCTCTTCCAAAAGCTTGTAATCAAGGGCCGACCGCATTGCCATCGATGCCGCGTTCTCGCCCTTCCCGCTTCCTACGCCCATCAGCGCGACGCCTCGGCCGGTCATAACGGTACGCACATCCGCGAAGTCGAGGTTGATGATTCCGGGCGTGGTGATCAGGTCTGTGATGCCCTGCACGGCTTGCAGCAGAATGTCGTCGGCGCGTCGGAATGCATCCACCAAGGTGATTTTCTCCTCTACCTCGCGGAGCTTTGAGTTCGGGATCGTGATGATCGTATCGACGCAGCCGCGAAGCTCCGCCAAGCCTCTCTCGGCCTGCTGCATTCGTTTTTTGCCCTCGACCATGAAGGGTTTTGTCACAACCGCGACGGTCAAAGCTCCCAGTTCGATGGCAAGCGATGCCACGACCGGCGCAGCACCGGTCCCTGTGCCGCCGCCGAGCCCGGCAGTGACGAAGACCATGTCCGAGCCTTCAAGCACATCCAATAACTTTTCGTGATCTTCCAATGCGGCGTCCCGGCCCACATCCGGATTCGACCCCGCACCGAGGCCGCGTGTCGAACGGCCGCCGAGCTGGATTTTCATCGGTGCCTTCGAAGCGTTGAGGGCTTGTAGGTCCGTGTTGGCAACAATAAACTCAACGCCCTTTATACCGGCATCGATCATGCGGTTCACAGCGTTGCCGCCGCCGCCGCCAACACCAACCACCTTGATGCGAGCGCCGGTGATGGGCGGCTCGTCAAGAAACATTTTTAATGTGCCGTTGTTCATTTAATACCTTCCGTCAATGGCTATACGCTTTTCGCTCGTGGGAAAAGCAAAATTATAAATTTACCGGCTTGATTGGTTTTTCAAGAAATTTCCAGGCCTAACTATATCTTGTGCTGACGGGAAATCAGCATACAACGGTTAGTAGTAAAAATCCAGTCGTAAAACCACTTTTTACCGAAATTTCTCGCGAAAATTTTCAAACCACGCTGCAACCTTTTTCGACTTCGAACGCCCGTGCGAATTATGCTCACGTAATTGTGACCGGACCGATGAAAGCGCGAGCCCGCAGGCCACTGCCCAGGCTGGACTCTGCACTTCGCCAGCGAGCCCGCCGAAGTACTTCGCCTCAAGAAAACCTAATCGCGTCGGGGCATCAAAAACCTGCTCCGCGATCTCCACCATCCCGCGTGCCAGTGACCCGCCGCCGGCAAGCACGACGCCGCTCGGGATCGACGACTGCGTCTTGGCGATCTCGTGCGCGATGTGCTGAAGCAATTCAACGGCCCTCGGCTGCATGATGTCGCAAAGAATCTCTTTCGAAAGCCGACGCGACTCGCTCCGCCCCACTGGCACGATCTCGATCACTTGCTGACGCTCCTCGTCGCTCATCAAAAATCCTGCAACGCAGCCGAAATCGTGCTTGATCTTGTTAGCTTCCTGAATCGAGACGCGTAGGCCCACCGCAATATCTTTCGTAAAGTGCAAACTTCCAAATGGGAATACCGCAGTATGTTGCACCGCACCTCTGCTGAAGACCATAATGCTCGTGATCTCCGACCCAATATTTACGAGAGCACATCCATACTCTTTATCATCGTCGGTCAGCGTACTTTCTGCGGCGGCCAAGGGCTCCAACATCATCCGTTCCACGTCCAGACCGGCGCGCCCAATCGCCTTGTCGAGATTTTGGCGTCCCGCGCTTGGGCCGATGACGATGTGCACGAGAGACTCGAGCCTTGCACCGCTCATTCCGACGGGTTCAGTGATGCCGTCCTGCCCGTCGACGATGAATTCCTGAGGCAGCCGGCTGAATATCTCCCATCCCGCCGGAAGCTGCATCGCGCTTGCCGATTCGACCGCCCGTGAAACATCGTCTTCGGTTATCTCGCGTCCCGCCCCGGCTACGGCCACGACCCCGGCTTTGTTCTCTCCGCGAAAATGCTCGCCGGAAAGATTCACCATCGCCGCCTCCGCCTCTAGACCGCTGACTCGCTCCGCCTCACCGACGGCCCGACGAATCGCTTCGCTCACCGCCTCCGCGCTGGTCACTATACCGCGCCGTAGCCCGCGGGATTCGGCCTCCCCGATCCCCACGATGTTCATCCGGCCGCTGTCCGCGGCCTCGCCGATCACACAGCGGACGCAACTGCTGCCGATGTCGAGGCCAATCGAATGAATTTCGAGATTCATAGATTTCACGGTCTCGCCTGCTTTCGGGGCACGAGCACCATATTTTGCCCGACCAAATCCACACCCTCGAACATATTTCCCTTCCCTACTATCGCCTTGATTCCGTCCGCGAGCTGCTTCCCGAAGTTTTCTCTGGCGAGCGTGATGGTAACCGGCATCCCTGAATCCTCAAGTGTCGCCATCGGTTCTCGCATGTCGGCAAGGTCGACACTCTTGACTCGCGAGACCAGATCGTAATCCTTCCATTCGGAAAGCATGTTTTGGAACATTTTCAGCCGTTCCAAATTCTCTTTGCCCGCCCGCTCACTTTTCTCCTCGTTCCAGCCGAGCATGGCGAAAGGAACCTTCTTTTCCTCTGCGGTCGCGGGGGCCAAGATCGTTCCTTCGGCGTCCGTTAGATAATCGCCCGAATTCACTCGCACGATTGCGACGGGCTCCCGCTCGGTAATCGCCACGTTAATTCCGCTCGGCAGGCTTCGTGAAACAGCCGCCGTTTTTACAAAGGTGACTTTTTCGATCTTTTGCTTGATCGACAAGAGGTCTGCATTCCAAACGCCGGTCTTTTCCGCGTTAGAGTTGACGATCTTCTCAATATCGTTCCTCGAAGCCCGGTCGGTCCCAGCGACGCTGATGGCCTTTAGCTTGAAGAATTCCGATTCGCTGATCGTTCCGTAAGTGAGAAGCACCACAAGCCCGAGACAAACCACGATCGCCACCGACAAAACGAGCGGGACGATACTGCCGCCGAGCTTTTCGAAAATGCTCCAATCGCTCGGCCGCTTTGCAGTTCTGGCTGCCGCCGACCTCTTCGTGTGCTTTACACGGCTCCCTTTATTTCTTACCTTCTTCGACATTTTTATGACTTCAATTTCGCCAGGATCTCGTCCGAAAGACGCGTAACGGTCCCCGCGCCGAGTGTTATCAGCAGGTCACCGCCCTGAAGCTCCGGCATAACTCTTGCGGCCGCCGTTCCGATTTCTCCAATGTAAGTTACATTCTTGTGCCCGTATTTTCTGATGTTGTCCGTCAAAACTTCAGCGGTGATCCCCTCGATTGGCTCCTCACTGGCGGCGTAGATGTCGAGCACGAAGAGCACGTCTGCATTGTTGAAAGCCAGGGCGAATTCGTCAAAGAGTTCCTGAGTTCGCGTGAAGCGGTGCGGCTGGAAAACCACAACGGTCCTTCGTCCTCCCGAACCGTTCTTTGCGGCCGAAAGCGTCGCAAGGATCTCGGTCGGGTGGTGCCCGTAGTCGTCGACGACGGTGACTCCGTTGGCTTCACCCTTGAACTGGAACCGCCTATTTGCGTTCTTGAAGTTTGAAAATGCTTCCGCGATCGTGCCGAAAGGGATCTCGAGTTCGAGCGCTACCGCCGTTGCCGCGAGGGCGTTGTAAACATTATGTTTTCCGGGCACAGGTAGCGTGATCTCGCCGAGGACCTTGGTCCCTTTCCACACCGTAAACGTCGATCCGAACGATTCGTTGTAGGCGATGTTGTGACCCGAAATGTCCGCCTGGGCGGTCAGCCCGTACGTGACGCGGCGGCGTTTTATCTTCGGGATAATGAGCTGAACGTTGGGGTCATCAATACAAATTATCGCTGCGCCGAAGAAAGGAACTTTGTTCACAAAATCCGTAAAGCATTGAACGACATCGTCCATACCCTTGTACGATTCCATGTGTTCCTTATCGATATTCGTCACCACCGCGATCGTCGGGTAAAGCATCAGGAACGAACGATCGCTTTCGTCCGCTTCAGTAACGAACCAATCGGAATTTCCTACCCGCGCGTTCGAGCCGAGACTTTCTACCACACCGCCCACCACTGTTGTCGGATCAACCCCAGCATGACCAAGGATCGTCGCGACCATCGAAGTTGTCGAGGTTTTCCCGTGCGTCCCCGAAACTGCGACCGCGTACGGTTTCAATACCATCAGTTCCGCCAACATCTCCGCCCTCGGTATAACCGGAACCCCGCGATCCCGAGCGATCACCATTTCCGGGTTATCATCGCGGACGGCCGAAGAGTAAACAACCACTTGCGCGTCACCGACATTCTCGGCCGCGTGCCCTTCCGAGATCTTCACGCCGTGCAGTTCTTCGAGCCGATCCGTGTTTTTGGACCTCTTAATATCTGATCCCGAAATCTCGAATCCAAGGTTGCACAACACCTCCGCGATACCGCTCATCCCGATACCGCCGATTCCAATGAAATGAATTTTCTTAACGTGTCTGAACATTCGATCCGAGTTCTTTCGCTTATTTTCGTGACCCTGGCCTCAACTAATTATCACAAACGATTTGGCTCTGCCGCCTAAACGTTTCTTTTTAATACCTCTATCAACTCAACAGTCCTTTCAGCCGCATCCTCTCGTCCTAACTGCTTCGCTGCCTGTTCCATCGAACTGAT
>Ga0307413_10000761_pt1 | contig 11137 bp, 6 predicted proteins | sample DK1Ometagenome_3_FD_203714 | JGI IMG/M metagenome (GOLD analysis project Ga0307413, IMG submission 203714) | Maize rhizosphere microbial communities from greenhouse at UC Davis, California, United States - DK15-O-2 | ecosystem: Host-associated > Plants > Roots > Rhizosphere > Soil | place: USA... | reverse complement strand
GTGCATTACTACCGGTGTGTCGCGTGCGGCGAGGTGTGGAGCTCGCCCGACCACAACGAGCCGGGGCACAGCGCCGAGGCGGCTTGACACTGATCAGGGAACGATGCGGAAGGCGGACCGCTGCTGGACATCGCGGTCGCCCGACCGCGCGTCGAGCCGCAGTACGTAGGTGCTCGGCGCCAGGCTCGAGAGCGGCAGCGAGAGGCGCGTCTTCCCGGCAACGGGTGCGGGAACGCTGAGATCCGCGAGCGGCTCGCCCTTGCCGTTCAGGAGCCGTGCCGACAGCGTCGCCGGCGCCTCGCCCGGCGCGTAGCACTCCACCTCCACCCACACGCGATCGGTCGGACGGAACTGCCGCGACGCGGCGGGCGGCGGATCGTTGCCGGCACGCATCGCCTGCGCCTCGAAGGCGGATCGCGCGCGCAGGAAACGCGGCGTGCTGAGCGCGAGCGCAGCCAGATCGAACGCTGGCACCTCCACGCTTTGATCCCACTGATCGACGATGCCCCCGTCGGCGGTTTCCGCGGTGAAGCGCAGCGACAACGCGCCGTTCGGAGCGGCGTCGATGACCGCCACGCGCGGCTCGTTCGCGTTCGCGCCGCCGATCACGTGTTTGTCTTCGCTCACCGCGCTCGGGCCGTGACCCGCGAGGCGCTCGACCACCAGGCGCACCGGCGTCTTGCCGTCGCGCATCGCGGCTGCCTCCCAGGTGATCGCGAGGCGCGTCCGCGCGTCAGGCGCGCGGCTCGCGCCGATCCAGACGTCCACCGGGCGCGCGGCTTTCGAGTTGGACAGCGCCGAGAGCGCGGCCGCGAGGCCGGGTTCAGCCGGCGCTGACGGCTCCTCCGGCGTCGCTTCCTTCGCTGTCGGCGCCCAGTAGCCCCGGCGCGCGGTCACGCGCATCCCCTTGCGCGTGACCTTGACGTCGATGCGGTGGAACTTGCCGTCGGCGAACTCTCGCGCCGGCGTGTAGCCAAGCAGGTAGTACGCGCTCGCGTCGGCGAAGATCTCCTCGAAGCGCGTCCACGGCATGTTGGTGTTCACGATGCCGCGGCCGCCCGTCTCGTTGTACAGCCGGAACAGCACGTCGGGACCGCCGACCTGCGTCGAGCCGAGCCCTCGCGGATCGAGCACGTGAATCGTGACGTTGCCGCGATTCGCCGCCTGCAGCACCTCGCGCAGCCGCTCGTCGTTGGCGCTGCCGATGCGTCCGAGCGGCGGGCCCTGGCTGACGAAAATGACCGACTTGCGCCCCTCGCGCAGGCCGCCGAGGTGCGTGACGACCGCCCCGAGCGCCGAGAGCGAGACCGCGCCGCGCAGCTCCCAGATGTTGCGCTCGCGCAGCTGCGCCTCCTCCATCACGCTGCGCACGGGGAACAGCTCGCCTTGACGGCCTTCGAACGTGTCCATGCGCGCGAGCAGCTGGTCGCGGTTGCGCGTGAAGGTGAGCGCGCTCAGCGGGGTCAGCGGGTCCACGACGGTGATGAGATCGTTCGGACCGAAGCGGCTCACCAGGTCCTTCAATGCGCGCCGGATCGTTGCGGTGATCGCGGGCGTCTTGTCGACGTGGTAGTCGTCGAGGAAGATCGCAAACAGCCGCACGTCGTCGCGAGCGGCTTCCAGGGCGGCGTGCTCGGGCGAGCGGATCTCGAGCGATTCTTCGGTGTCGGACGTACGCGTGCCGTCGAGGCGCACGAACTGCAGCGTCTCGACCTTCACCGGGACGCCGTCCTCCTGTACGACGAAGTCGCCCGGCTGGAGGTCGGCGACGACTTCATCCCTCCGCCCCGTCACCGACACGTCGACCCGAACGAGATCTACTTTGGTTCGAAACGTTGGCTGCTGGACATCCTGCCCGCGCGCGCCGACAGCGGTGCACGCGAGCGCGACGAGGAGAGCGGCCCTGGGAAGTGCGTTCATGGAGTGTGGAGCGACCACGCGGATCGTAGCACGCTCCCTGACCGGCCTTGTGGGGCCGGCTGACCGGCCCGCGTACGCGATAGCTTCAGCGCGTCGACGTGGCTGCCGCGAACTCCGGCTTGGTCTCGGTGAGGATCTCGAGCACTGCGGCGCGATCGGCGGCCGAGAGATGCGAGAACTCGGGGGTCTGATCGGCGCCCGTCAGCACGTCGCGAAGCCGTGTGAAGACGTAGCCTTTGACCGGCGCGGGAAGCGCGTCGAAGCTCTCGGAATAAATCAGGTAGCTGAGCGGGTACTTGAACAGACGCCGCTCGAGATCGAGATCGCGCAGCGAACGTCCCTTGCTGTCGCGCGGGCCGCGGGCGCCGAACTCCTCGGCGAAGCCCGAGGTGCCCTTGATCGGCGCCGTGATCGCCGCTTCCTTGACGAACAGCATCGCGCGCACCAGCGGCTCACCCACCGTGCGGACGCGGCTCTCGTTCCGATCACCCTCGCGCTCGGCGACGCGCGCATCGTAGCCGGCGCGCGTGATCAGGTTGTGGACCGATGTCTGGTGCGCCAGCACCATCATGCCGACGATGTCGCTGTGCGGTGTGAGGTAAGGATCGACGTCGACGCGCCCGTGCAGGTCGGTGACGTTGGCGCCCGACGGCAGCTTCGCCGTCGCCAGGTAGGTCTTCAGGTTGCCGACCTCGTGCGCGAGCACCGGCGCGATGACGTTGCCCATGTGCGCCTGGTCACCGTGCGTGCCGGTCACGTACCACCCGCCCCAGCGTTCGGCAAGCGGGGTCTGATCGGTCGTGACGCTCTTCCCCACCGGCGCGATGCCGTACCCGTACCGATCGGGTACGACCGAGCGCATGATGAAGCCGGGCACGCCGCCGGTCACGGACGAGGAGTCGTGACACACGAGGCAGGTCTGGCTTTCGCGCTGGAACGTGGGCTTGCCGTCCTGCGCCTGGTGCAGCGTGTAGAACACTGCCCCGAGCTTCGGATCGACGGACGCGACCTCGACGATCGGCCCACCCTGCACGTACCCGACGTAGACGTCGTCGTTGAAGTAGATCGCGCGCGGCGACCAGGGCGCGATGCGATCGAGCTGCAGGCTCGTCTTCGAGAACACGAGGCCCTGCGACGAGACCGGCACGTCGAGGCTCTCGAGGACCGACGGCAGATACCCCCGCGCTTCGTCGAACTTCAGCGTGACCTCGCCGGCGTCGATGCGCTTCTGCAGCGCGGCCACGGCATCGGTCGGCGCGCTCGTCGAATACGCAATCGCCTCGTGCTCGGCAGAAGTGGGCAGCTGCGCCACGGCAGCAGCGGCCACGCCAACGAAGATCCCCGAGGCAATCAGAATGCGACGAATCACCAGCACTCCCTCCAGAAACACAACGACCGGGCGAATAGTACGACCGCCCGGCCGGCCTTCATATGATCTGCGTCATACCGGCGCATCCGCTATCCGCTATCCGCGGTTGTTAATTAAACGGCGGACAGCGGACTGCGGATAGCTGCTAGCACGACACGCACTTGTTCTGATGCTTGACGCCCAGTTCGGCGAGGAGCTTCAGCGTCTCGGGGAACGGCTCGACGCGCTGGACGGGGCCGTTCGCCATGTCGGCGATGTTGTTGCCCTCGCGGTTCACCGCCTTGACGTCGGCGCCGTGCGCCACGAGGTACTTGATCATCTCGTTGTCGCCGCGCGCCGCGGCGTGATGGAGCGCGGTGTTCCCTTCGTGGTCCACCTCGTTCACGTCGACGCCGAGTTCCTCGACCAGGTACTTCACCGCGGCCATCATGCCGACCGGCGCGAAGCGATGGGAGTTGGCGGCGAAGCCTTCGCCGTAGCCGACGCCGGCCGCGGCCTGGAGCGCCGTCACGCCGGGGCCGCCGACGGGAACGGGCGGGAGCTTCGAGACGTCGGCCGTGCTCTCGCGGCCGCCGTCGCCGGTGCGCGGACGGCCCGCCGGCTTGATCGTACGGATGTTCGGGTCGGCGCCGTAGGAGACGAGCAGCTTCATCGCATCGACGTCGGACGCGTACGCCGCGCGCCAGAACGCAGTGGCGCCGATTTCGTCGACGCCCGACAGGTCGAAGTTGTAGCCGGAGTACCAGACCTTCTTGCGCAGCCGCGCGTTGACGTCGACGTCCTTGTCGAGCAGCGCCTTCATCACGTCGAGATAGGTGGCGCGCTGCTGCGTGTAGGCCCGCGGCTGCGGGTAGAGCGCCTTCGGCGCCCACTGCACGTTGAGCGTCGCATAGAGCGGCGCCACGCCGTTCTCGCTCGCGAGGTTCGGATTGGCGCCCTGCTCGAGCAGGTACAGCGCGAGATCGAAGTGGCCGTTGACGACGGCGATGAGCAGCGGGCTCGTCTTGTCGCCGCCGGTCACCTGGTTGATGTCGGCGCCTGCGGCAAGCAGTGACTTCACCGCGTCGATGTGACCCTGCCGCGCGGCGAAGTGCAGCGGCGTCATCCCACCCTGGTAGCCGACGAGCTCGTTGTACAGGTACTGACGGTCGACGCCAGGCAGCTGCGGTTTGCGGGGCTGCGCGTTGCGACCGGCGGGCGCGGCCTGCGCGTTCCGTGCAGCGGGCGCGCTTGCCGGGGCGGTGGCCCCCTGCGCCGGCGCCGGACGCGCGCCGGTATTCGCCTCCTCGGCCGGGGGCGCGGCGGGCGCCTGGCCTGCGGCGGGTTCCTGCTGTCCGCCCGGACCACCCTGCTGCCGGAAGCGGCGGGACTCGGCTTCGAGCTCGCGGCTGAACGCGTAGAGATCGACAACCTTTGACGAGGCTTTCACTTCGGCGCCATTGTCGAGCAGCACTTTCATCGCGTCGACGCGGCCGTTCGCGGCGGCGAACATGAGCGCCGTCTCCTCGCGCGCGTTCTCCTTCGCGTTCACGTCGGCGCCGTGCTCGATGAGCACCTTCACCGCATCGGCGATCCCCGACTGGGCCGCGAGCATCAACGGCGTCACCCCGGTCGATGTCGTGCCCTTCACGTCCGCGCCGCCCTTGACGAGCACGCGGATCATGGCCGGGTTACCGTTCTTCGCCGCCAGCAGGAGCGGTGTATAGCCGCCCAGCCGCGTCGTCGCCTTCGGGTTGGCGCCGGCGTAAAGCAGCATCTCGGCGATCTCGGCTTCGCCCTTCATCGCCGCCCAGTGGAGAGCGGTCATGCCGTCGCCCTGCGCCGAGTTCACGTCCGCGCCGTCCTTGAGGAGCGCGCGGACGGCATCCTTGTCGCCGGCCATCACGGCATCGGCGACGCGCGATTGGTCAGGGGCCGCGGCGAGCAGTGCCGACATGCACATCGCACCGGCCATGCTCAGGCAGAAACCACGGAACAGTCTGTTCGTCATCATCATCGTCAGTCGAAGTGCGGCGGCGGGATTCACCCGCGCGCCGCTGTTTCCGTCAGTTCCGGCGCGGCCGACAGATCGAGCGGCGCCGTGCTGTCGCCGAACTTCTCCATGTCGTCGAGGCCGAGCATGTGCAGCATGCTGAGCATCGCGTTGGCCATCGGCGTGCCATCCGGAGTCTTGATGTGCAGGCCGCCCTTCAACTGGCCGCCGGCGTGGCCGGCGACGACGAGCGGGCAGCGCTTGTGGTTGTGCACGTTCGAGTTGCCCATCGGCGACCCGTAGACGATCAGGCTGCTCTCCAGGAGATTGCTGTCGCCGTCGGGCGTGTTCTTCAGCTTCTCCAGGAAGTACGGAAGCATGCTGACGTGGTACTTGTTGATTTTCGCGAACTCGAGGATGCGATCTTCCTTGTCCTGGTGGTGCGACGCCGGGTGGAAGCCGGTCTTGACGCCGCTATCCGGGTAGGCGCGGCTCGAGCCGTCGCGGCCCATCTTGAACGAGAAGACGCGCGTCGTGTCGGACGCGAACGCGAGCGCCTGCAGGTCGAACATCAGCTTGACGTGCTCTTCGAACGAGTCGGGCACGCCAATCGGCGCGCCGGGCAGCTCGCGCGGCTCGCCGCTCGTGTTCTGCGCCTCGATGCGCTGGATGCGGCGCTCGATCTCGCGCACGTCGTCGAGGTAGTCGCTGAGGCGCGCGCGGTCGGCGGGGCCGAGATCGGCCTTGAGACGGTTCACTTCCGACGTGATCCAGTCGAGGATGCTCTTGTCGGCGCGGCGGATGGCGGCGCGCTCGGCCGGCGTCGCGCCGACGCCGAACAGCTGATCGAACGCGGTGCGCGGGTCGCGAATCATCGGCAGCGGCTCGTCGGGCGCCGCCCAGCTGATTGTGTCGGTGTAGACGCACGCGTAGCCGTAGGCGCAACCGCCGGCCTGGTCCACGTTCTCGATGCACAGCTGCATCGAGGGGATGGCTGTCTCCTGCCCGAAGCGCTGCGCGTAGAACTGGTCGAGCGAGGTACCCGCCTTGACGTCCGAGCCCTGCGTCTGGTGCGGGTGCATCTGCGTCAGGAACACGGCGCTCGAGCGGAAGTGGTCGCCGCCGATTTCAGGCGGGGCGAACGCTTCGGCGTTGCGCACGTCGGTGTTGCTGACGATCGTGAGGTGCTCGCGGAACGGGTCGAGCGGACTCAAGCTGCTCGTCCCCAGGTCGAAGTTGCGCCCGAGCTGCGCCGGCGACCAGAGGTTCTTCGCCAGCCCGATCTGCGTGGCGCCGGCCGAGCCGTGCACCATCTCGATGCACGAGAGGCGGACCTTCTTCGCCGCCGCGCTCGAGGCGAGCAGCGTGCGCGCCGGAACCATCGCCTCGAGGAGCGGCAACGCCACCGTCACGCCCATGCCGCGGAGAACCGTGCGGCGGGAAATGTGCTTCTTCGACAGATACATGACCCCTACCTCCTCGATGCAGTGGCGGCCTGCGGTCCCGACCCGCCGGCGTCGGTCGTCTCGGTGTCCCCTGCCATCTTCTTCATCTGGAACGCCGGGCTGTTGACGACGCCCATGATGAAGGAGGACAGGCGGTAATCGTTCTTGCCCGCGTCGCGCACGATGGCGCGGACGATGGGCATGTCGTAGTACTCGACGCGGCGGCCGAGCGCATAGGTCATCAGACTCTCGGTGAAGCTGAGAAGCACCATGTCCTTGTGCTTGAGGAGCGCCGCGCGCAACCCGGCCGGGCCTTCCATCTTGGTCCCGTCATACAGGTCGCCGGCGGAATCGACCGGCACACCGCTGTCCTTGATGCGCCAGGCGCCGGTGACGTCGTAGTTCTCGAGCGCGAGGCCGAGCGGATCGATGACGCGGTGACAGGAGCTGCACGCCGGATTCTTCCGGTGCTCCTCCATCCGCTCGCGCACCGACAGCAGCTTCGCGCCGACGGCGGCCTTGGTGTCCTCGAGCGCCGGCACGTTCGGCGGCGGCGGTGGCGGCGGCGTGCCGAGCAGCACCTCCATCACCCATTTGCCGCGCTGCACCGGCGAGGTGCGATCGGCAACCGACGTGAGCAGCAGGATGCTGCCGTGGCCGAGGATGCCGCGCCGGTTCTCGGGCATCGCCACGCGGCGGAACTGGCTGCCGTTCACGTTCGGGATCCCGTAGTGCTTCGCGATCCGCTCGTTGATGAACGAGTAGTCGGCCGTGAGCAGATCGAGCAGGCTCCGATCCTCCCGCACGAGGCTGTCGAACAGGAGCTGCGTCTCGCGCACGAGGTTCTGCGTGAGGATCTGATCCCAGTACGGGAAGAGCAGCGCGTCGGGACGAATCTTGTCGGCATCCTGCAGGCGCAGCCACTGCGACGCGAAGCGCGTGGAGAGCGCCTCCGACCGCGGATCCGCGACCATGCGGCGGACCTGCTTCTCGAGCATGCCCGGCGCCCGGAGTTTGCCGGCCATGGCAACCTTCACGAGCTCGGCGTCGGGCACCGTGCCCCAGAGGAAGAACGAGAGGCGCGAGGCGAGCGCCATGTCACTGAGCTTGTAGACCTGCCCCGCGGCGTTGATGTTGCGGGCTTGCCGCGCCGACGCCGTAGCGAAGGCCGGTTCGAGCTTGAAGAGGAACTTCGGACTGGCGAGGATCGCCTGCAGCGCCATCCGCACGCCGCCTTCGAAGTCGCGCTCCTTGCGTCCCTGCTCGTAGAACTGCATCAGGCCTTTGAGGTCTGTCGCGTCGAGAGGACCGCGGTATGCCTGCATCGCGAGGCGCTTCACGATTTCGGTGGCGCAGGGCGTTTCCTCTTCCGGCGTCGTCGGACGGCAGCTGAAGATGCGGCGACGGCTCACCGTATCGGAGATGCCGGTGACCGCGAGCGGTCCGGTGATCGCGAGGTCGCGGAGGTGCGGCAGCGTCGTCACGCCGTACCCAGATCCGATCTGCGTGTCGGCGAGCGTGTAATCCTGCGGCGCCAGCACGTCGTCCACCGGCCCTTCGAGCCGCTGGAGGAAGGCCGCGGCAATGCGATGCGGGCCGGCGGTCACGTGCACCGGCTTGGTGAACAGGTTCATGCCCTGCTCGTCCTGCTCGCTCATCCGCGGGTTGATGTCGACGAGCGCGACGCGTTCGCCGTCAATCGAGACTTCGAGCTGCTCGCCCTTCACCGTGCTGCCAAACAGCTGCCCGGTCGGGATCGAGTGCAGCATCATGCGGAACGTATAGGAACCGTCGGCCGGGAACACATGCGTGACAGCAATGCCGCCGCGGGTGCCGAGCGGGGTGCCGTCGATGTGCACCATCTGCGAGGCGGAGCGATCGGTCTTGAACGTCGCTTCCGTCGGGCTCGCCGTCGGGTCGCCCACCGCAAGTGAACTGATCTTGGCCGCGGCGCGCAGGTAACCTTCCATCAGCACGGGCGAAAACGTCTGCGCATCGGCGACGTTGTCGAACCCGTCGCTCATCGTGTCGGGCGGAAGGAATGCGGTGACGTCGACGTCGATGGCGACGAGGTCGCGGACGGCGCGCCCGTACTCGGCGCGGTTGAGGCGCTGGAACGGACGCCAGCCGGGATTGGGATTCGCCGCCGCGGCGGCATCCATCCTGTCCTCGAGCGCGGCCGCGAACGCGGCAAGGGTGGCCTCCTCGGGCCGCTTGACGCCGGGAGGCGGCATCATTCCCGCGCGCACCTTGCGGATCATCTTCTCGGCGACCTCGGCGCGCGTGTCGATCGTCGCCGCGTCGAACTCGGCCAGCGACAGGCCGCCGGTCTTCATCCGGTCACTGTGGCAGGTGATGCAGTACTGCTTGACGAGCGCGTTCTGGGCGTCGGACGTCAGCGGTCCGGAGGCGTGGCTTGCAACGGGCTTGACCGCCGGCGTCGCTGCCGCCGCCTGTCGACCCTGCGCCTCAATTCCCGTCCCCAACGCCAGGCTGAGGCAGGATGCGCCAAGGATCGCAAACGTGAATTCCCTCATTGTGCGTTAGGTACTCCAAGGCGCAGTATACGGCCGTTTTTCACAGGAAAACCCCGCATTCGACGCACTTTATGGTCACGTCTTGTCTGGGTTTGTCTTTAGGTAAGTGGCGGGAAACAAGATAGTTATACCGTGCGCGCGAGGCGTGTTCAACGGCGGCCGTATCCGCGCGGGCTCAGCCTAACGCTCAGCAGCGTAACGAGTTAGCTGAGGTCGCGCGCCGTTGTGGTGTGCCGGAACGCGGCCGTAGCGCTGTCGAGCGGCCGGCCACCTGCCTCTGCCCGCGGATGCATCATCGACGCTTCGTTCAGGGCGACCCAGTCCGGCTTCCACGAGCCGAACATCTGACGCCGGCGGTAGGGGTCGGATGCGGCAGCTGGATCGACCGGAACCCAGCCGTGGATGGGCGAGTGGAACTCGGCGCGTTCGTATGGCGCCGTGGGCCCGCTGCCCGGTGGAATGTGCAGCCCGCTCACCGTTCGGGCCGGGACGCCCGCCGCGCGCGCGAACCGCACGAAGCTCGTGCCGCGGACGCGAGCAGGATGATGATCGACCACCCACTCATAGATTGCGCGCGCCTTGCTCACCGCGTCCGACTCGCCAGCCGCGATGCGGCGCGCCTCGGCACGTATATCGGCGGCAACACCGGACAGGTACTTGTTCAGCGTGCGCTGCGGCGTCGAGCGCGACGTGCGCGTGCTCCAGTCCGCCGAGCGGTCGCGCACGGCAACGCGGAACGTCAACTCGACTTCGCGCGTTTCGTGGCCTGCCGGCCACTCGGCGTACAGCATCGCCGCCGGCGTATCGCGCTCCGCGCGCAGGATCGGCGAACTGCCGCGCCAGCGCTGCGTCAGCACGCGCTGGTACTCGCCGTAGGCCGCTGACGGCAGCGGCAGCCACGCGCGCGTTACGCCGGATGCCTCCACGATGTCGACGCGTGTGACCACCTCGAACGTCCGCCACCCCTCGTCGTCCTGCGCCCACCCCGTTCGTGCGAACGCGAGGGCCGCGAGCGAACTCTTCAGGACCGTGCGGCGGTGCATCGCCGCATCTTAAGGTATGCTCGCCCGTCGGAGGAGACGACATGGAACGCAAGACGGCCCAGGATTTCGATCAGGAGCTCCTGATCCTCTTTGACGCGTACGTGCATGGCGCCATCGACCGCCGCGGGTTTCTCGACAGGGCGCAGAAGTTCGCCATCGGCGGCGTGACGTCGGCCATGCTGCTCGATGCGCTGAACCCGAAGTTCGCCGAGGCGCAGCAGGTGCCCAAGGACGACAAGCGCATCAAGGCGGAGTACGTCGAGTACAACTCGCCGCAAGGAAACGGCAAGATGCGCGGCTATCTGGTGCGCCCCGCCAACGCGAAGGGCAAGCTGCCGGCCATCCTCGTCGTTCATGAGAACCGCGGGCTCAATCCGCACATCGAGGACATCGCGCGGCGGCTCGCGCTCGACAACTTCGTCGCGTTCGCGCCCGATGCGCTCTTCCCGCTCGGCGGCTACCCCGGCGACGAGGACAAGGCGCGCGAAGCATTCGCCAAGCTGGATCAGACCAAGACCCGCGAAGACTTCCTGGCCGCCGCGAGCTTCCTGAAGGGCCGCCCCGAATCGACGGGCAGGATGGGCGTCGTCGGCTTCTGCTACGGCGGCGGCATGGCGCATTTCCTCGCCACGCGCCTGCCGGATCTCGCCGCCGCGGTGCCGTTCTACGGCAACACGCCGGCGCCGGAAGAAGCTGCGAAAGTAAAGGCGCCGCTGCTCATTCATTTCGCGGAGAAGGATGACCGCATCAACGCGGCATGGCCGGCGTACGAGGCGGCGTTGAAGAAGGCCGGCGTGAACTACCAGGCCTACACCTACCCGGGTACGCAGCACGGCTTCAACAACGACACG
>Ga0307413_10000760_pt1 | contig 11138 bp, 10 predicted proteins | sample DK1Ometagenome_3_FD_203714 | JGI IMG/M metagenome (GOLD analysis project Ga0307413, IMG submission 203714) | Maize rhizosphere microbial communities from greenhouse at UC Davis, California, United States - DK15-O-2 | ecosystem: Host-associated > Plants > Roots > Rhizosphere > Soil | place: USA... | reverse complement strand
CGCAGCCGCTCCACCGGCCGCAGCGCCGAGCGCACCGAGAACCAGGTCGCCGCGCCGGCCGCGGCCGCGCCGATCACCGCCGCGACCAGCAGCCACCGCAGTGCCTGCTGCTGCGCGGCGCGGTAGCCGGCGAGGCTGGTGCCGACGGCGACGACCCGCTGGGAGCCGTCCGTCGTGGTGGCCACCGTCCCCACCCAGCGCCGCGGCGGGTCGTCGACCAGCCGCAGCACCGGTGTGCCGGCCTTCAGCGACCGCAGGTCGGCCGGGTCCAGCCGTGGCCGCTCGAGCCCGTCGACCGGATCGCCCGCGGTGTCCAGCACCCGGGGCCGCAGGTCGGACTCGGCGACCGGCAGCCGCCCGGCCCGCACCTCGGCCACCGCCCGGTCCAGCACCGACCGCAACTCGTCGTCGGCCGCGCCGACGAGCATCCCGGACACCATCAGGCCGGTCAGGAAGGACAGGCCGGCCAGCACCACCAGGGTCGCCGCGGTGGCCAGGGTGGTGATCCGGAACCGCAGCGTGCGGCCCAACCACAGCCTCCTCACCGGCCCGGCCTCACGACGAGCCGATGGCGGCGTCCAGCTCGCCGGTGGAGGCGAGGTAGCCGTGCCCGCGCACGGTCCGCACGATCTCGCCGGCACCGACCGCGTCGAGCTTGCGGCGCAGGTAGCCGACGTACACCTCGACCGCGTTGCGGGTGGCCGCCTGCTCGTCGCCCCACACCGCGCGCAGCAGCTCGTCCTTGGTCACCACGGTGCCGGCCCGGCCGAGCAGCACCTCCAGCACCGCGAACTCGCGCGGCGACAGCGGCACCGGCGCACCGCGGAAACGCACCTCGCGGCTGGCCCGGTCCACCACGAGCGCGCCGAGCTGCAACTCCCCGCGCACGGCGTCGGCGTTGCGGCGCAGCAGCGCCTGCACCTGCGCGACCAGCACCACGAAGGAGAACGGTTTCACCAGGTAGCCGTCCGCGCCGAGATCGAACCCGTCGGCCTGGTCGAACTCGCCGTCCTTGGCCGAGACGAGCAGCACCGGGGTACGCACCCCCTGCGCCCGCAGCCGCTCCAGCACCCGGTAGCCGGACAGGCCGGGCAGCATGATGTCCAGCAGGATCACGTCGAAAGCGCCGGTCGACGCGGTCTTCAGCGCGGTGGTCCCGTCCCCGGCGACGACCACGTCCATCCCCTCGGCGGCGAGACCGCGCTGCAGCGCCCGGCGCACGCCCGGCTCGTCGTCGACCACCAGTACTCGCGGTTTCACGTGCCCAGCATGCCCGGCCGCCACCCGCCCGCGCAGGCCCTCTCAGCTCGCTCTCAGCTCCTTCGGTGATCTCAGCGCCATCTCAGTGAGGGGCGCGCAGAGTCGTCGGTGCGAGACGATGGCTAGACGACAAGGGGACGTGATGAAGCGCATGACGACAGTCCGAACGGCGGTGTCGATCGCGGCGGCGGGGACCGCCCTGGGCGTGGCGGGGTTGGTGCTGCTGGCCGGACCGGCCGGGGCCGGGGAGCCGCCGCCGGCACTGCCGCAGATCTCGGCCGAGGACCTGGTCAGCTCGGTGCTGGACACCGAGATCCCGGCATTCGCCGGGTCGGTGACCGTGGACAACAACCTCGGGCTGCCGATCCCGGTGCCGGGCATGCCCGGCGGTGACTCGCCGGCACAGGTCTACTCCGCGGGCGACGGCCGGGCCCGCCTGTCGCTGCCCAGCTCCACCGGCGAACGCACCGTGGTCAACGACGGGTCGACGGTGTGGATCTGGGACTCCGCCGACAGGTCGGTCCGCAAACTCCCCCACGACCGGGCCGACGGGCCGACCGCCGAGGGCCGGCTCGCCGACCCGACCGGCTCGGCCGCGTCGCTGCTCTCCGCGATGCGCGAGGACAGCACGGTGACCGTGGACGGCACCGCGCGTGTCGCCGGCCGGCCGGTGTACCAGCTGGTGCTCACGCCGAAGCCGACCGAGAAGACGCTGCTGCGCGAGATCAGGATCGCGGTCGACAGCGACCTGCGGGTGCCGCTGGAGCTGTCCGTGCTGGCCAACGGCCAGGCGGACCCGGCGCTGCGGATCGGGTTCACCGAGTTCACCCCGGGCGCGCAGGACGACGGCCTGTTCGGCTTCACCCCGCCGGCCGGGGCGACCGTGACCGAGGGCGACGACAAGGCGACGACGCCGCCGTCCGAGGCCACCCGGCGCGACTGGCTGTCCGCGGTGCAGCCGCAGGTGATCGGCAGCGGCTGGGACAGCGTCCTCGCCGGGAAGCTGCCGGCCGGTCTGCTGAACGGCACCGCGACCGGCACCGCGACCGGCGACGGCTCCGCGATCGGCCGGCGTGGCGCGGCGTTCACGCCGAGGGCGCTGCTCGACCAGTTCGGCACGAAGGTCAGCGGCCCCTACGGCGACGGCTGGCTGATCAGCACCTCGGTGGGCGGCGCACTGGTCACCTCGGACGGCCGGGTGGCCGTGGGCGCGGTGCCGGAGCAGGTCCTGGCCGACGCCGTCGGCCAGGTGAAGTGACCGCGGTAGGCCTGCCCGCGCAGGAGACGGCGGTGGGCCCGGAGCAGTCCGGGCCCACCCCGCTCGCCGCGCGGACACGGGGCCTGCGCAAGGTGTACCGGAGCACCGTCGCGGTCGACCACGTCGATCTGGACGTACCGGTCGGAGCGGTGCTCGGCATGCTGGGGCCGAACGGTTCCGGCAAGACGACCACGATCCGGATGCTCCTCGGCCTGGTCACCCCGACCGCCGGGGAGATCGAGCTGCTCGGCGCGCCGATGCCGCAGGCGGCCGCGACCGCGTTGCCGCAGGTGGGCGCGCTGGTGGAGGGCCCGGGGTTCCACCCGTTCCTGTCCGGGTGGGACAACCTGCTGCGGTTGGCCGCGGTGGAGCCGCAGCTGACCACCGGGCGGATCAGGCCGGCGGTCACCGAGGCACTGGAACGGGTCGGCCTCGCCGACGCGGCGCACCGGCGCTACAAGGGGTACTCGCTCGGCATGAAGCAGCGGCTCGGCCTTGCCGCGGCGCTGCTGGTGCCGCGCAGGCTGGTGGTGCTGGACGAGCCGACCAACGGGCTGGATCCGGCCGGCACCAGGGAGGTCCGCACCGTGATCGCCGACCTGCACGCGGCGGGCACCACGGTGATGGTGTCGTCGCACCTGCTCAGCGAGGTGGAGGCGACCTGCACGCACGTGGTGGTGCTGCACCGCGGTTCGGTGGTCGCGCAGGGGGCGCTCACCGAGCTGCTGGAGTCGACCGACGCGTCGATCGTGGTGTCCACTCCGGACGTCGCGCAGGCGGTCGAGACGCTTCGCTCGGCACGGATCGGCGCCCGCCCGGTGCCGGGCGGGGTGCGCGCCGACCTGACCACCACGACCGCGCCCTCGGTGGTGCGGATGCTCGCCACGGCCGGGGTGTCGGTGTACGAGGTGCACCGGCAACGGACCGGACTGGAGGACCTGTTCGCCAGGCTCACCGGCAGTCTGTCCACGGTGGAGGATCTGGGGACCGCGCCGGACACCGACCACGAGGGGGTTCGATGACCGCGCTCGCCGAGGTCGCCCAGGCCGTCCCCGTGCGCACCCGCGCACCGTTGAACAGGTTCCTCCGTTCGGAGCTGCGGATGGTGCTGCGCAGGCCGCGCACGATCATCTTCATCGTGGGACTCGCGCTGGTGCCGGTCGCCGCCGGCATCGGGTTCGCCGTCGCCGGCAACGGCGCGGACGACGGCCCGCCCGGCATGACCATCTCCGGCATCCTCGACGGCAACGGGCTGATGCTGCCGATCTTCGGACTGGTGGTGTCGCTCAACATGCTGCTGCCGTTGTCCGGCGCGATGTGGGCCGCGGACGCGGTCGCCGGCGAGTCGTCGGCCGGCACGTTGCGCGGACTGCTGCTCGCGCCGGTCGGCCGGGCCAGACTGCTCGCGGTCAAGGCGTTCGGGGTGGCCACGGTCACCACGATCGCGGTGACCGTGATGACGGTGACCGGCACGATCACCGGGGTGCTGCTGCTCGGCGGGGACGGAATGCTCACCATGTCCGGCAGCACGCTCGGGGTGGCCGACGCGCTCGGCCGGGTGCTGCTCACCGCCGCACTGGTCACCGTGCACGTGTGGGCGGTGGCCGCCATCGCGCTCGCGGTGTCCACCTTCACCGACCACCCGCTGGTGGTGCTGGCCGTCGCGCTCGGCACGATCGTGGTGTTCACCGTGCTCGGCGCGATCCAGGCGCTGGACTGGCTGCATCCGTACCTGATCACCACCGCCTGGCAGTCGGTGCTGGACGTGGTCCGCGACCCGCTGCCGCTGGACGGCATCACCACCGGACTGCTGCAGGCCGCGTGCTACGTCGTGATCGGCTACTCGATCGCGCTGGCCCGCGTCCTCACCAAGGACGGCTAGACCGGGTCCGGGGCGAGCGCACCGTCGCGCATCCGCAGCACGCGGGACGCGACGGTGTCCGCCTCGGTCCGGTCGTGGGTGACCAGCAGCGCCGCGGTGCCGGACGCGGTGAGCCAGCCGGCGAGGTCGACGGCCAGCCGCTCGCGGAGTTCGCTGTCCAATGAGGACAACGGTTCGTCGAGCAGCAGCAGGCGCGGCCGCGGCGCGAGTGCCCTGGCCAGCGCCACCCGCTGGGCCTGGCCGCCGGACAGCTCACCGACCCGCCTGCGCTCCAACCCGGCGAGGTCGACCATGTCGAGCAGCTCGGCCACCCGCTCCCGCCGCCGGTCGGCGGGCACACCGGCCATCCGCAGACCGAACCCGATGTTGCCGGCCACGTCGAGGTGACCGAACAGCTGGCCGTCCTGGAACACCAGCCCGAACCGGCGCCGGTGCACCGGCACCCCGGCGAGGTCGACGCCGTTCCAGGCGACCGTGCCGGCGGTCGGCCGCTCCAGTCCGGCGACCGCGCGCAGCAGGGTGGACTTGCCGCAGCCGGACGGGCCGAGCAGCGCCACCACCTCACCGGCCGCCATCTCGATGTCCACATCGGACACAGCGGTGACCTCGCCGTAGCGCACGGTCAGACCGCGCACCCCCAGCGCCGTCGGAGTCGGCGTGGTTGTCGGTGTCGGCGTCATCAGAACTCCCCCACCGGCGCGCCGCCGGGCGCGCGCACCGCCTCGATCAGCGCCACCGCGGCCACGGTGAGCACCACCAGCACCACGCACGCGGCATACGCCATCTGCGTGTTGAGCGCACCGGGCCGGGAGATCAGCCGGCCGATCGCGACCGGCAACGTGATGGTCTCCGGCCGGGCCAGGAAGCTGGTCGCGCCGAACTCGCCGAGCGCGACGACGTAGCCGAAGGCGGTGGCGGTGAGCACCGAGCGCCCGGCGAGGCGGGCGTCGACCTCCCACCACACCCTCACCGGGGACGCGCCGAGCACCGCGGCGGCCTGCCGCTGCCGCGGGTCGATCGAGCGCAGCACCGGCAGCAGGATGCGCACCACCAGCGGCGTCACCACCAGCGCCTGGGCCAGCGGCACCAGCAGGGCCGAGGTGCGCAGATCACCGGGCAGCGCGTCGAGGGTCACCAGGTAGCCGAACCCCACGGTCACCGCGGACACGCCGAGCGGCAGCATGAACGCCGCGTCCACGGTCTCGACCAGCGCCGGGCGCACCGCGGACCGGCCGAGCGAGACCAGCACCACCGCGGCCACCCCGCCGAGCAGCAGCGCGATCAGCGTCGCGTCCGTCGCCGCGCGCAACGAGTTCAGCACCGCGTCCACTCCGGACACCGCCAGCGTGCCCGGCAGACCGCGCCCGGCCAGCGCGCGGAACCCGTCGAGACCCCAGCCGCCCGATGTGGACAGCGAGCGGAGCACCAGCACCACGACCGGCACCAGCAGGGCCGCCACCACACCGAGCCCGGCGCAGGCGGCGACCAGCCCCAACCCGGCCGGCCGGCGCGGCTGCTGACGCAGCCCGCGCAGCCGCAGTGCCGACTCGCGGCGGCGCCGGGCCACCGCGCCGACGGTGAGCGCGGCCAGCACCGCGACCAGTTGCAGCAGCGACAGCGCCGCCGCCCCGGGCAGGTCCAGCAGTTCCACGGTGCGCAGGTAGATCTCGGTCTCCAGGGTGCGGTGGCGCGCGCCGCCGAGAATCAGCACCACACCGAAACTGGTGGCGCAGAACAGGAACACCACGGCGGCCGCGGAGGCGAGGGCCGGGCGGAGGCCGGGCAGCACCACGGTCAGGAACACCCGGACCGGCGACGCGCCGAGGGTGGCCGCCGCCTGCTCGGCCCGGCGGTCCAGGTGCGTCCACAGTCCGGCCACGGTGCGCGCCACCACGGCGACGTTGAAGAACGCGTTCGCCAGCACGATGGCCAGCACCCCGGTGTCGCCGAACAGCGCCCGGAACGCGAGCCCGACCACCACGGTCGGCAGTACGAACGGCACCAGCACCACGACGCGGACCAGCCACAACCCCGGCAGCCGGCACCGGGCGAGCAGGTAGGCCACCGGCAGCCCGGCGAGCACCGCGAGCACGGTGGACGCGGCGGCCTGGCCGACGGTGAACCCGACCAGGCCCCATGTGTCCGATGTGGACAGAACCGGCCAGATGCTGCCCCGGCCGAGACCGAGCCGGATGATCGCGGCCACCGGCCAGACGAAGAAGACCGCGAGGAACCCGAGCGGCAGCAGGGCGGCGAGCGCCAGCGGGAGCCGGCTGGAGAGGCGGCTCAGCCCTGGACGAGCGAGCGCCACTGGTTGACCCACCCGTCGCGTCCGGCCTCGATCTCGTCTGCGGCGAGGGTCGTCGGCTGCTGCGGCAGCGGCGCGGCGGACTGCCAGGCGGCGGGCAGCGCGACGCCCTCCCGCACCGGGTAGACGTACATCTGATCGGCCACCTCGGCCTGGAACTTCTCGGACTGCAGGAACTCCACCACCGTGGTGGTGTCGTCGGTGGCCTTGCCGGCGAGCACGCCGGCGTACTCGACCTGACGGAAGCAGGTGTTCAGCAGCGCCTTGGTGGCCCCGCCCTCGGCGGCCGGCGACGAGGCGTAGGACACCACGATCGGCCGGGGCCCCTTGCCGGACGAGCCGGAGAAGTCCTGGGTGTAGGCCTCCTCCCAGCCGCTGGTCACCTTCACGTCGTTGTCCCGCAGCGACTGCCAGTAGCCGGTCCAGCCGTCGTCGAAGGTGGCCACGGTGGCGAGCAGGAAGGCGAGGCCCGGCGAGCTGGTCGCCGGGTCCTCGACCACGGTGAGGCCCTTGAAGCGGGGGTCGATCAGGTCGGCGAGACCGGTCGGCTCCGGCAGGCCCTTCGCGGCGAGCGCGGCCGGGTCGAAGTTGACGCAGACGTCGCCCACGTCGACCGGGGCGAGCCGCCCGGTGTCGTCGACGTCGTAGCGTTCGGCGCCGGGCGCCACCGGGCCGGTGTACTCGGTGAACACGTCGTTGTTGAGTGCGCGGGAGGCGAAGGTGTTGTCGACGCCGAACGCCACGTCGCCGAGCGGGTTGGCCTTGGTGAGCACCAGTTGGCTGACCAGCTTCCCGGCGTCGCCGAGCTTGCGGACGTCGACGTGGATGCCGGACTCGGCGCGGAAGGCGTCCAGCACCTCCGGCCGCACGGCGAACGAGTCGTGCGTCAGCAGCACCACGGTGCGGCTGTCCGCCTCGGGTTCCGGCCCGCCGAGCGAGCACGCGGACGACACCGCGGCGGCGGTCAGGAACACGGCGACGGAGGCGAGAACCCGGCGTGACCTCATACGATGAGCCTAGACGTGCGCCTCGGGCGCGGAGCGGCCACCATGGGGCCATGGCCACACTTCTCGACGACGAGGCGATCACGACCGCGCTCGGCACCCTCGACGGCTGGACCCGCGACGACTCCGACGGCCCGGCGCTGGTGCGCACCGTGGAGCTCGCGTCGTTCCCCCAGGCGATCCAGGCGGTGAACCGGATCGCGGAGATCGCCGAGAACGACGACCACCACCCGGACATCGACATCCGCTGGCGGACGCTGACCTTGCGGTGCAGCACCCACTCGGCCGGCGGCATCACCGCGGCCGACGTGTCGCTGGCGGCGGAGATCGACGGCGTGGTGGACACCCTGCGCGCCGCGGACTGACCACAGCCGGCGTACGGCCGGCGTGGAGAAGCACTGATGTCAGTGAACGACCCTTTCACTGACATGACATCGCGCCGCGTTGCACTTAACCGCAACGCTCCGCCCACCGATGTCACTCAACGCCCCGATGTCATACATCTACCCGATGTGTGACATGACCAGGTAGGATCGCGGCGGTGGACCTCACCGCCTTCACCACGGCATCACCCGGGGTTCTGGTGCCCATCAGCGGCGCCGATCCCGGACACGGCGAGTGGACCCACCTCGCCTTCGTACCGCACCCGCTTCCAGCGACCTCACCCGAGCTCAGCGGGGCCACCTATCGCGTGGTGGCCGACGCGCGAGCGGCGCTCGCAACATTGGACAGTACCGCTCGGCGCCTGCCGAACCCGCGCATCTTCAGGCGCCCGGCCCTGCAGGCGGAGGCCCAGAGCACCTCAGCACTCGAAGGCACCTACGCACCGCTGGCCGAGGTTCTGACCGCGGACGAAGATCAGCCGGCGAGTCAGGACCTCCGCGAGGTCCTGAACTACGTGACCATGGCCGACAGCGCCTTCGCCTGGATCGAGGAGGAACGCCCGCTCACCGTTGGCCTGCTCGGTCAACTCCAGGCCGCACTGGTACGGGGCACCGCGGCGGAGAACGCCTCATCCGGTGCCGTTCGCCCCGATCAGGTCGTCGTGGGACGTCGGCGAGACGCCGCCCGACAGGACTTCTCGATCCGGGCAGCCAGGTTCGTTCCGCCTCCGGCCGGCCTGGATCTCCAGGCGAACGTGCAGCAACTCCTCGACTGGATGGGCGACGCGGACGTCCATCGAGAAATCGACCCGGTGGTCGCCGCGGCCATGGCCCACTACCAGTTCGAGACGCTGCACCCGTTCCACGACGGCAACGGCCGCATCGGTCGCCTGCTCATCGTCGTCCACCTGGTGAAGCAGGCAGCGCTCCTCGAACCGACGCTCACGGTCTCGCCCTGGTTCGAGTCCCGACGCGTCGAGTACTACGACCACCTTCTCGCGGTCAGCACGGACGCGGACTGGGACTCCTACATCCGGTTCTTCGCGCGCGGACTGCAGGCGTCAGCACGGCGCACCCACGACCGAATGGCGCGCCTCGCCGACATCCAGGCAGCCATGAAGGACCGAATCCGCCAATCCCGGTTGAGAGCCGACACCGCACATGCGTTGGTCGACTTCGCCGTGTCCAGCGTGTCGTTCAGTGTCCGTGCCGTCGAAAGGAAACTCGGTGTCTCGTACGGTCGGGCGAACACCGTGGTGAATCAGCTGGTCCAACTGGGCCTGATCGCGCCACTGGCCGCCAGTCACGGTGGTTCGAGGCGGTTCTACGCTCCCGACGTGTTCGACGTGCTCGTCGCCGGGGAAGACGATCACGCCGTACTCGGCTGACACGCAGTCATGCTCCGTCACCGCACTCTCATCCGCCCGCCTAACGTCGACCTGAAGCGACGTCAGACGTTGAAGCGGAACGACTAGCACCCACCCCTGATCGTCCTTATCGCGCCTGACCTGCGGTAGCGACCTTCGCCTGACCTCGGTCGAGGGTGGACGTTTGGGGTCGTTGGTGGGTCTGCTGACGACAGTCTGACGACTGCCTCCCCGTCGGTGACTTACCGATCCGTCCCGCGCACGGACCAGACACTAGAAGGTCCCACCATCCTGTCGACCCGGCGTTGCTCGGTCATGTCCTGATAGGGCCTCAGGAAAGTCAGGCCGACAGGATCTGAACCGACGTCGTTTAACACGCCACTGCCCACCTCGTGTTGCCGGAATTTCATCTACGGGTCACGCCTCCGCCAGTTTCCAACAGCGGAGGAGTCGCTGCGGTCGACGGGGCGGCACCGTGCCGCAGCCGCGCGGCCCACATGCGGCGATCACAGGCAATTCGGTGTAAACGCACAGCGTCTGACCTCTTCTGGACCAGATAATCGGAGGGCTTCCCGCCATCCCGTCGACCTGGGCTCTGTCGATCACGGTGGTCCGCCGGGGCGCAGCCCTTGACGGCACCCTCGCTGTCCCGGTCAGCTCTGCGCCCCGGCGACCACCGTGATAGCCCTGTCAGGTCGTCGGGATGGCGGGAAACCCGGAGCACCCCACCGCCGGCCATGCAGCCAACGGCCCATCCCGGAACCTGCCCGCCCGGCGAGGGCGTCTGAAACCTGCTCCCTTCCCCGCTATGGGAGACTTCGCAGCCATGGACATCAGTTCGCTACGTCTTCCAGATCGGTTCGAGAGACTACGAGGGGAAGACAACGGCACTCTTCGGACGATCATCGTCCCCGTAGAGCCGGCCCTTCAGATCATCGACGATCGGTTCGCCGACATGCGCGCAGCGCAGCGAGGGTCGTTCATGATTTTACGCGGCTCCACGGGTGCCGGGAAATCGACCTTCCTCGACACTGTCCGATTGTTTCGACAGAGAGTCTCAACTGAACGGATACCCCGCAGCGCCGATTTAGAGAAAGCGCTCTACGAGCTCGGCGGAGCTTCGAATCCTCGAATTGTGGTAATTGAGAGCCGAGAAGCCTTAGGGACGGTGTCCCGACCGGAGCTCGAAGCGGCCATGCATGCAATTAATATGTACGTTCGATCCGAAGAGGGGCTAGACACACTTGTGGTGTGGCCAGTCAACACGGACGAGCTGGCCACTTTGCTGACCGATCTTGCGCAAGCTCTCGGCGCCGAGGCGTTATTCGGCTCCGCTGGAGCAATAACGCTGTTCGAAGGGCCGACAAAAGGCGATTTCGTGCGCATCGCCGAGAGCACGGTGGCAGCCCTTAACGAAGGCGCATCATTAGCTTCTCTGGGAATATCCGAGCAAACCGCTGTCGATCTGACCGGAACAACGAACACCATTGGCCAGTACTTGGCCGCCGTCAGAAGCGCCGCCATAGCCGCCGGGCGAAATGTAGAGCGCTTAATGGCGGCCGAGCGCTACAGGGTTTGGGTAGTGGTAGTCGCCGGCACTGAGGTGATCTCAGCGACTTTCAGTTGATTCGTCTGTGCTCGAAGTGGGTGAGGACGAGTGCGGCTTTGACGATGTG
>Ga0307413_10000757_pt1 | contig 11151 bp, 10 predicted proteins | sample DK1Ometagenome_3_FD_203714 | JGI IMG/M metagenome (GOLD analysis project Ga0307413, IMG submission 203714) | Maize rhizosphere microbial communities from greenhouse at UC Davis, California, United States - DK15-O-2 | ecosystem: Host-associated > Plants > Roots > Rhizosphere > Soil | place: USA... | reverse complement strand
TCACGGGCGGCCGCCGGCGTTGCAACTGCAACGGCCGCTGCCGCGGCGAGTAGGTATTTGCGCATTCAGGGTACCCCTTGCTGTGTTGTCGCGGCTGAAACTTGTTACTCGGCGAGAAGGTTTCAGCGTCGCCACTTTACCAGCTTATTACGTGATGTAGTGATGTTTTTGGGCAACAGTGGGGCTCAGAATCGGCGGAAAACTGCGCGTTTTCGTTCAAAATGCGTTAAATTCTAATTATGAGATAGCAACAAGTCATTGAAATCTTGAGCAACTTGTCGGGGCTCCGGAGCGCCCCAAACCGCGCTGCAAACGGCAATAAAATCCGCTCCTTGTTCAATTAATTTCGTCGCGTTTCCGGGGGTTATGCCTCCGATTGCGACGCAGGGGATTTCGAACAGGCTCGACCACCAACCGATAATTGACGGATCGGGCCTGTATTCGGATTCCTTGGTCCGGGTCGGGAAAAAGGCGCCGAACGCGACGTAGTCGGCACCCGCCTGGCCCGCCTCCATCGCCAGGTGACGGCTGTCGTGACAGGTGACCCCGATCTGGGCATGCGGTCCGAGCAGTGCGCGAGCATCGCGGACGTTGCCATCCGTTTGCCCGAGATGGACCCCGTCAGCCCCAAGGCGCTTCGCGAGAGCGACGCTGTCATTGACGATGAAAGCGACGCCCGCGTCGGAACAAATCCGCTGCAGCGGTTCCGCCAGCCGTGCGATCTCATGCTCCGACCGGTTCTTCACCCTCAACTGAAAGGCGGCGACCGATTCGACCTCCGACACCGCGCGAAGGCGGGCCGGAAAATCACCGCCCACTTCCTGTGGCGAAATCAGGTAGAGCTTACAGGGCTCAGTCCGTTTCCGCGGGGTGAACTCGGCCGGATCGAAATCGTCGTCCAAAGCTAGGCGGCGACCTTCTCGGTCGAGGCCTCGTAGATCTCGTCGATCGCTTCGGAGAGCGAACGGTCGAACGTCTCGGCGTCCATATCCTGACGTAAATCGGAGAGCAGCGCTCGTGAAAAACTGGCGATCATGCCCGGGTTCCTGGCGAGCTCGGTGCAGGCATCCGCGCGCGAGAAACCACCCGACAGCGCAACGACACGAAGGACTCGCGGATGCTTGATCAGCGGATCGAATGTTCCGGGCGTGGCCGGGATCGATAGCTTCAGCATGACCTCCTGACCGTCCGGCAGCCGGTCGAGGTGGCGCAGAATCTCATCGCGGAGAATCACGTCGGCCTGGGCGCGCTCGGGGCTCTTGATCGAGACCTCCGGCTCGATGATCGGAACCAGCCCGTGACGAAGGACCTGGTCGGCAACCTCAAACTGCTGGCTGACGACCTCGGCGATTCCGGCCGGATTGGCGAGATGGATGACGGAGCGCTCCTTGGTTCCGAACATGCCCTTCTGGACCCCGCGCTCAAGCAAGGCGTCGAGGTCCGGCATCGGCTTCATCAGCTGAACGCCATTCGCCTCGTCGGCGAGGCCCTTATCGATCTTCAGGAAGGGAACGACTCCCTTGCTCCAGAGATATTCCGGAACCGGAGTGCCGTTCGCATCGCCGTCCATCGTCCGCTCGAACAAGATAGCACCAAGGATCTTGTCGCCGGTGAACGCGGGCGACGTGACGATGCGGGTCCTCATCTTGTGGATCAGGTCGAACATCTCCTCGTCGGAGGACCATTCGTCGCCCTTGTAACCGTAGCCCTTGAGCGCTCCCGGAGTGGAGCCGCCGCTTTGGTCCAGCGCCGCGATGAAGCCGTTAGCCTGCCTGACCTTCGCGAGCATCTCTGCATTCTTCGCCATCATCGATCCCCTTGTTGCTCAAGTGCGGCCACGCCCGGGAGCGTACGACCTTCCATCCATTCGAGAAATGCCCCGCCCGCAGTCGAGACGAAGCTGAATTGATCCGCGACCCCGGCATGGTTGAGGGCCGCGACCGTGTCGCCGCCGCCTGCGACGGAGACGAGACTCCCTTCCTTGGTCAAAGCCGCGGCGGTCCGTGCCAGCTGGACGGTGGCGGCATCGAACGGCGGCGTTTCGAAAGCGCCGAGCGGACCGTTCCAGACGAGCGTGCGGCAGTTCTTAAGGACGTCGGCAAGCGCCTCGACCGCGGCGGGGCCGATGTCGAGAATCATCTCGTCGGCCTGGACCTCGTGCACGTTGCAGGTGCGCATGCTCGGCGGGTTGGCCGCGAATTCCTTCGCCACCACCACGTCGTACGGCAGGTGGACCGTACAGCCGGCCTCGTCCGCACGGTCGAAGATGGCGTTCGCCTCGCCAGTCAGCTCATGCTCGCAAAGCGACTTGCCGACATTGACGCCGCGCGCAGCCAGGAATGTGTTGGCCATCCCGCCGCCAATGATCAGATGGTCGACCTTGGTGACGAGGTGACCGAGAACGGCGAGCTTGGTCGAGACCTTCGCTCCGCCGACCACGGCGGCAACCGGACGCTCGGGATTGCCGAGTGCGCGTTCCAGCGCCTTGAGCTCCGCCTCCATCGCCCGGCCCGCAAAGCTGGGCAGATATTGCGTGATCCCTTCAGTCGACGAATGGGCCCGGTGGGCCGCGGAGAAGGCATCGTTGACGTAATAGTCGCCGAGCGCGGCCATCCCCTTCGCCAGCTCGGGATCGTTCTTTTCTTCACCGCGATGAAAGCGGGTATTCTCAAGGATCCCGATGTTGCCGGGAAGCATGGTCGAAACCGCCCGCTGCGCCTCGGGACCCTGGCAGTCCTCGATAAAACGGACGGACCGTCCCGCGAGGCGATGCACCGGCATGACCAACTGTGCGGTGGACATGTCCGGGCGAGTCTCGCCCTTCGGCCGTCCGAAATGCGCGAGAAGTAGGACGATCGCCTTGCGGTCGCTCAGCTCCAGCACCGTCGGAAGCATGGCCCGCAAACGCGTGTCGTCGGTGACCCGCGCGCCGTCCATCGGCACGTTGAGGTCGACGCGTACGAGCACCTTCTTGCCAGTCAGGTCTTCAGGCAGATCGTCGAGAGTCTTGAAGCCCGCCACGCCCAGCCTCAGCCGAGCTTGGCCATCGCGACGGCGGTATCGATCATCCGGTTCGAAAAGCCCCATTCATTGTCGTACCAGCTGACTACGCGGACGAGCTTACCCTCGAGCACGGCCGTTTCCAGGCTGTCGATGGTCGAGCTCTGCGGCGTGTGGACGATGTCGACCGAGACGATAGGGTCCTCGGTATAGACGAGGATACCCTTGAGGCGGTCGCTTTCAGCGGCTGCCTTCAGCACGCCGTTCACTTCCTCCACGGTCGTGTCGCGCTTGGGCGTGAATGTCAGGTCGACGAGGCTTCCGTCCGGCACGGGCACGCGAACGGCCGAACCGTCGAGCTTGCCCTTCAACTCCGGAAGCACCTCGCCAACGGCGCGCGCGGCGCCCGTCGTCGTCGGGATCATCGACATGGCCGCAGCGCGGGCGCGGCGAAGATCGGAGTGGATCTGGTCGAGGATCTTCTGATCATTGGTGTAGGCGTGGATCGTGGTCATCAGGCCGCGCTCGATGCCGATCGTGTCGTTCAGCACCTTGGCGACCGGAGCGAGGCAGTTCGTCGTGCACGAGGCGTTCGAGACGATCTTGTGCTCGGCCGTCAGCTTGTCGTCGTTGACGCCGTAGACGACGGTTAGGTCGACGCCCTTGGCCGGGGCCGAGATGAGCACGCGCTTGGCGCCCGCCTGAAGGTGCTTTTCGCCGCCGGCACGGTCGGTGAAGAAGCCAGTACATTCCAAAGCGAGCTCGACGCCGTAGGTCGCGTGCGGGAGGTTTGCCGGGTCGCGCTCGGCGGTGACATGGATTCGCTTGCCGTCGACCACGATGTCGCTGCCGTCGGTCGTGACCTCACCCGGGAAGGCGCCGTGGACGCTGTCGCGCTTGAACAACCAGGCGTTGGCCTTCGCATCGGCCAAATCGTTGATCGCGACCAGCTCAAGACCGCAATCCGGCCGTTCGAGGATCGCGCGCGCCACCAGGCGGCCGATGCGTCCGAAGCCGTTGATCGCAACTTTGGTCATTAAATGCCTCTCTGTTTCATGTGGCCGAGCACGCGCTCGGAGATGGCGTCGGGAGTGAGCCCGAAATATCCGTAGGCGTCCTTGGCGGGAGCGGAGACTCCGAAGCGATCGATGCCGACGCGCAGGCCGTGAAGGCCGGTATAGCGCTCCCAACCGAAGGTCGTGCCCGCTTCGATGGAGACGCGCAGGATCTCACGATTGCTGACGTCCGGGAGGATGTCCTCACGGTAATCCGCAGGCTGCGCGTCGAACCTTTCGGTGCAGGGCATGGACACCACGTCGGTTCCGATCCCCTGCTCTTCAAGGCGTGCGGCCGTCGCGACCGCGATCTCGACCTCTGATCCGGTTGCAAGGATGATGACTTTGCGATTGTTTTCGGCCGACTTTAGTCGGTACGCTCCTTGACTGCATAGATTTTCGCGCGAAGCCTCGGTGCGAACCGGCTTCAGGTTCTGGCGGGTAAGCGCAAGGACGCTCGGTTCATCGCTGGCCAGTGCGAGGGCCCAACATTCCGCGGTCTCGACTGCGTCTGCCGGGCGGTAGACCTCGAGCTGGGGCATGGCGCGAAGACTCTGCAGATGCTCGATCGGCTGATGGGTCGGGCCGTCCTCGCCTAGACCGATGGAATCGTGCGTCATCACGTAGATCACGCGTGCCTTCTGAAGGGCCGAAAGCCGGATCGCCGGCCGGGCATAGTCGGTGAAAACGAGGAACGTCCCGCCATACGGGATCACCCCACCGTGCAGCGCCATGCCGTTCATCGCGGCGGCCATGCCGAACTCGCGGATGCCGTAATAGATGTAGCGGCCAGCGTAATTGTCCGCCGTAAGCGGCTGAAGCTCCTTGGTTTTCGTGTTGTTGGAGCCGGTCAGGTCCGCCGATCCGCCGATCGTCCACGGCACCGCGGCGTTAATCGCCTCGAGCGCCATCTCCGAAGCCTTGCGGGTCGCCACTGTCGGCGGTTCGGCGAGAAGCTTGTCGACATAGGGCTTGAGCCAATTTTCGTCGGGCTTGCACTCGAGCTGCGCGACGAACTCGCTCTTCCGCGAGTTTGCGTCGAGCCGGCGCTGCCAGCCGGTGCGGGCGGATGCCCGCTGGCGACCAACCTCGTGCCAGGCCGAAAGAATGTCGTCCGGAACCGCAAATTCCTTCGGCTCCAGCCCAAGCTCGGCACGGGCCGCCTCGACTTCGGCCTTGCCAAGCGCGGCGCCGTGAGTCGCTTCCGTCCCCTGCTTGTTCGGGGCTCCAAAGCCGATAATCGTCTTGCAGCGGATCAGGGACGGACGCGGATCGGCCTTCGCTTCATCGATCGCTCGCGAAACGTCGTCGCTATCGAGACCGTCGCATTCGACGGTGTGCCAGCCGCAGGCAGCATGTCGCGCCACGACATCTTCGGTCCGCGACAAATCGGTGGATCCGTCGATCGTGATCCGATTGTCGTCCCAAAGCACGATCAGCCGGGCGAGCTGCAGATGCCCGGCAAGGCCCACCGCCTCGTGGTTGATGCCCTCCATCAAGCAGCCGTCGCCGGCAATGACGTAGGTGTGATGATCGACAAGATCGTCGCCGTAGCGGGCGTTGAGGTGGCGCTCGGCGATCGCCATGCCGACCGCCATCGCGAGCCCCTGGCCCAGCGGACCCGTCGTGACCTCGACTCCCGGAAGCTCGAAATTCTCGGGGTGGCCAGCGGTCGGGCTGTTCAGCTGGCGGAAGTTCCGTATGTCCTCCAGCGTCGGCCGCTCATACCCGGTGAGGTACAGGAGCGCGTAGATCAGCATCGAGCCATGCCCGGCAGACAGGACGAACCGGTCGCGGTCGGGCCAATGCGGATCGGCGGGGTCAAACTTCAGATGGCGTGTGAAGAGCGCGGTGGCGGCGTCGGCCATGCCCATCGGCATGCCCGGGTGGCCGCTGTTGGCGGTCTCCACCGCGTCCATCGCGAGAGCGCGGATCGCGTTGGCAAGTCGGCGCTGAGTCGGCTGCGGTGTGTGTTGCATCGGCGGGATGCCGCGCCCTTGGCCGGACGGCGATTAATCGTCAACCTTGCGGGCCGTTTTCGAGCGTCTCGGCTCTTGCCGGAGACGCACTTCTTGCGTAGCGAAACGGTCATGGACGAGAGCCGTCTGACTTCAGCATTCGAAAGAGCAGAGCGCGCTATCCTTCGGATCGAACGCGCAATCTCTGAACCGCGGCCACTGGCGGGCCGCGATGACAATCTTCGGGAGCGGGTCCGTGAGGCCGTCGCCGAACTCGACCAGATCATCCGCCAGGCGGAGAACGCCTGATGGCCGAGATCGACGTCTTCATCGCCGGCCGCTCCTATCGCGTGGCCTGCCGCGATGGCGAGGAAGATTCACTGCGCAAGGCTGCCGCGCTCGTCGATGCCAAGAGCCGCGAAGCGCTTCAGGGACTCGGCACTCTGTCCGAGGCCCGCCAACTCCTGTTTGCCTCGTTGCTCCTCGCCGACCAGCTCGTCGACGACGGCCGCACTCCGGAGCCAGTCCTTCCCGATCCGCACCTGGCGGAACGCGCCGAGCGGATCGCTGATCGGCTCGAATCGCTCGCAGAGGCCCTTGAGCGGGAAGCCGCGCCTGCCTAGATTGGCGGTCGACGGGTCTGCCCGGTACGAGCCTTAGAATATCCCTGAGGCTTAGAATCCCAATGGGAGCTGTCCCTGCCCGGACCCTGGTCCGATGTATACGGCGCCCACCTGACGTTTGTGGCGTCAGAGGATTTCCGGCAAACGGCCACGGTGGTCCCGTCACTTCCCCCCGGCCCGCCCGGCTCTTTCGAGCCTGAGCCGCACATGCCGCAGCACAAGGATGCGCTGCGCACCGCCGCACTCGACGCGCGCAAGGCGTACGTCCGTACTCTGGACGATGCGCATCGGCAGCTCCTGGAGCAAAGACTCGCCGAACATTTGACGTCACTTCTGGCGCATGCCGCGGTCGTTGCAGGATATCACCCGCTCGGAAGCGAGATCAGCCCACTGCTGGCAATGGAAGAAGCTCGTGCCGTCGGGCGAATCGTCGCATTTCCCTGCTTTCCGGACCCGGCGAAGCCGTTCCGGTTCCGCGCCGGCGATCCGCTGGAGCCCGGCCCGTTCGGAATCATGCAGCCGAAGCGGCGAGCGCCGCTTGTCGAGCCTGATCTGGTGTTCGTTCCGCTGGTCGCGATCGACTCGAACGGGACTCGCCTGGGTCGAGGCAAGGGTCATTACGATCGAGCGCTCGGCCTTTTGAAGAAAACAGGTGCGAGGCTGATCGGCGTGGGATGGAATATCCAACGACTCGAGACTGAGATCCCGTGCGATCCCTGGGACGTTCCCCTTCATGGCTTTGCAAGCCCGGACGGCCTGGAGTATTTCCGGTGACCGAACCGAATTGGCGGCGTGGCGCCGGAATTGCGACGATCCTTCTGCTCATCTTGTTCTGGGCAGTCCTCATCGCCACATTCGCGTCGGTCGTAGGGCGTTGGCCTGTACTCGTTCAGGCCCTGTTTTATCTAATTGTGGGAATAGCTTGGATCGCGCCGCTGAAACCGCTTCTGCGCTGGTCGCAGACTGGCCGATGGCGGGACAGCCCAAACGACCGGGATTGAAGCAGGCGTATTAGGGAACTATAACACCGGCATCCATGACACAGACCGTTGCCCTTTCTGCCGCGCAAATCTGGCGCGAGCATCCGAAGGAGTTGATCCTTGCCGGTGCGGCCGCGGCTGCATGCGTGCTGGCGCTGGCGGGCGCGGCCTGGTCGTCCCCGGCGGCAGGTATTTCCCTCGAAGCAGACGGTCCTCCGGCGCCTCCGCCATTGCTCGTGCAGCAGATCGCACCCCAGCAGGCGCTAGCGGTGAACCAGCAAATCCCGCTGGCTCAGGGGCCGAATCCCGCAGCGCAGCCATTCTCCCACTCGAAGGTGGATTCAGCCGCGCGGGCGCGCGCGCTCGAATGCCTGACCAGCGCCATCTATTATGAGGCCGGTCAGGAAAGCACCGATGGCCAACGCGCCGTCGCGCAGGTGGTGCTCAACCGGGTTCGCCATCCCGCCTTCCCGGCGACCGTCTGCGGCGTCGTTTACGAAGGCTCGACCCGCCAGACGGGCTGCCAGTTCACCTTCACCTGTGACGGCTCGCTGTTCCGCCAGCCCAGCATGGATGCGTGGAAGCATGCGCATGCTGTCGCGGCCGCCGCTCTCAACGGGTACGTCTACAAGCCGGTCGGCAACGCCACGCACTATCACGCCAATTACGTCGTTCCCTACTGGGCTTCGACGCTGACCAAGAGCGCCGTGATCGGGGCGCACATCTTCTATCGCTGGGCGGGCACATGGGGCCGGCCATCAGCCTTCGCCCAGCGCTATCTTCGCTCCGAGCCGAACGTCGATGCACTGCGGTCGGCGGCAATCCTTGCGGAGCGGCGCGACATCGCGACTCGCGGCCAATCGACGCAGGTGGCCGAGGCGATCGAGAATATACCGGGCGCGGAAGTGAAGCTCGCTCCGTCAATGCGCGGCGACAAGCGCATCGCAGTTCGTTTCAATCTCGCCGCGCGCAAGGCGACGGAAACGGTGAAGCACGAGGAATATGTCGAGAAGGTGAAGGCCTCCGACAACCTGCGCTGGTCTCTTGGCGGCGGAGTGGCGGCGAGCAGCGAAAAGCCACTCGGATCGTCGAAGCCGGTCGCAGCCGAGACCGCTGCGGCTACGGCCGTTACGGCCACCGGCTCGCAGAATTAGCGAACCGCTCACCACCTCGATCTTGAATGAATGGCGCGAGTGCCGGGGCTCGAACCCGCGACCTCCGGCGTGACAGGCCGGCGCTCTAACCAACTGAGCTACACCCGCGTTTTTGGCGTGGCGGCGACCTAGGTGGCGGCCTCCGGGCTGTCAACATCGCCCGCCCCTTTTTCATCCTCTTCCTCGCCGGCATGCGTCAGGGTGCCGTGCTCGAAGAGGAAACCGGCGATATCGGGCGTCCCGGCGGCGGCAAAAATCGTCTTCATGATGATCAGCAGGGGCACCGCGAGAAGGGCCCCGGTCGTTCCCCAAACCCAGGACCAGAAGCTCAAGGCGATAAGGATCGCGAGTGGGCTGATCGTCAGCCTTTTGCCAACGATCATCGGCGTGATGAAATTTGCCTCCAGCAGGTGAAGGCCGGTGAAGATCAGCGGCGGAAGCAAGGCCGACCAGACGTCGGGAAAGGTCATCAGCCCTCCCACGAACAGCAGCAGCGCCGAGCCTATCGGCCCCAGGTAAGGGATGTAGTTCAGCACCGCGACGATGCCGCCCCACATCACTGGCGAATCCATGCCGAGTTGCCACAAGATCAGCGCGGTCAGCGCGCCAAGGGTGACATTGATGAGAGTGATCGTGCCGATATAGATCGAGGTCGCGTCGACGACCTGCTGGATTACCCGCGCGGTCGTCAGGGCGCCTTCGAAGCTTCCTCGACTGACGATCGTCCGCTTCCGCATGGCCGTCCAGCCGGCGAGGAAGAAGAAGATCACGAGGAGCGAGAAGAACAGTTGGATGATCAGGTGGGGCGCCGAGGTGGCGAGAAGTCCTGAAACCGAGTTCGGTGTCTCGATCCGCACCGTCCGTCCCTGGTCCGGCGCGATTGCGATCTGGGTGAAAATGCGTTCCACGAAACGGTCGAACGCCTTGTAGAGGTCAAGCACTGGATCGAGCGCTGCCTGAACCTTCGGGATTCGCTCGGGGATCAGGGCAACCCAATTGATCGCCGGCAGAACGATCGAGCCGATCGCGAATAGCGCGATCAGCAGAAACATGATGACGCACACACCGGCTGCGAGGCGCGACGGCACTCCCCGTCTCTCGAACCACTCCAGCATCGGCACCAGCGTAATCGCCACGACGAGAGCGGCGGTCACCGGAAGAAAGAACTCGGCTCCCGCGCGCAGTGCGAATGGAAGGCCGATCAGCGTCGCGATCCCGGCAATTAGAGCGATGGACGCAAGCAGCCGGTCACGCTTCGCACTGCTTTCGATGAAAGCGTGCGGCACGTCGACCGGAGGTGGCGGTTTCTTGCTGGTCCGAGCGTCCATCACCACGACGATATCCCCGGAAAAGCTTGCCCGCCAGCGGCTTGCGAAGAATTCAAAGCTAGCGTGTTGGTGCCCCTGGTCCGACTCGAACGGACACTCCGGTTAGGAACTCGATTTTGAGTCGAGCGCGTCTACCATTCCGCCACAGGGGCCCCGGTGCTCCTAGCTAGAGGCGGATCGGAGACTAATCAATTGCGCGGTGCCTGCCGGCGGTAGCTAAGCGCTTCGGCGACATGGATCCGGCCGACCTGATCTTCTCCGGCTAGATCCGCGATGGTACGCGACACCCGGATCACTCGGTGAAAGCCGCGCGCCGACAGGCGCATAGCCGCCGCTGCGTCCGCAAGCAGTTTGCGCCCAGGCTCGTCGGGCGTCGCCACGCTCTCGAGCAGCTCACCGTCTGCCTCCGCGTTCGTGCGGACTCCCGATCCATTATAGCGGTCCGCCTGCCGCTGACGCGCGGCTGCGACGCGACCGGCGACTTCCACGCTGCCTTCGGCCGGCGGTGGCAAGGTGAGGTCGGCCGCGGAGACCCCTTGAACGTCTACATGCAGATCGATGCGATCGAGAAGCGGCCCCGATACCCGTGCCTGATAGTCGGCGGCGCATTTCGGCGCACGGCTGCACGCAAGCGCGGGATCGCCAAGATGTCCGCAACGGCACGGGTTCATCGCGGCCACCAGCTGCACTCTGGCCGGGAAAGTGACGTGCGTATTGGCGCGGGCAACGCTCACGTTGCCGGTCTCGAGCGGCTGCCTGAGCGAATCGAGCACCGTGCGCTGGAATTCCGGCAGCTCGTCGAGGAACAGGACACCGAGGTGGGCCAAGCTGATCTCCCCCGGGCGAACCCGCAGCCCCCCACCAACCAGCGCCGGCATCGACGCGCTGTGGTGCGGGGCGCGAAAAGGCCGGCGCCGCATCATCCTGCCGCCTTCGAGTTCGCCCGCGACCGACGCGACCATCGACACCTCGAGAGCCTCAGCGGGCTGCAGCGGCGGAAGGATTCCCGGCAGGCACGCCGCCAACAGCGACTTCCCTGCCCCTGGCGGCCCG
>Ga0307413_10000756_pt1 | contig 11155 bp, 7 predicted proteins | sample DK1Ometagenome_3_FD_203714 | JGI IMG/M metagenome (GOLD analysis project Ga0307413, IMG submission 203714) | Maize rhizosphere microbial communities from greenhouse at UC Davis, California, United States - DK15-O-2 | ecosystem: Host-associated > Plants > Roots > Rhizosphere > Soil | place: USA... | reverse complement strand
GCGCGACGTCGATGCGGCCCGCCTCGCGGAACGACGGCGCCTTCGCCGTGCCGACGTTCTCCCAGCGCCGGAGCGCCGCCGTGCCGCGCTCCTCCGCCTCGAGCCGGTTGCCGACGACGAGATCGAGGTCGCCGTCGCCGTCGAGATCCGCCAGCGCGGGGCTCGACTCGCTGCCCACGTCGATCCCGTCGAGCAGGCGCGAGGTCCGCGTCGCCCAGCGGCCCGGCGCGGTCTGCTCGAGGCGGTAGAGATTGTCGGCGGCGGTGCGCGCCGGGTCGTAGGCGCCGCCGATCACGCCCACGATCATGTCGAGGTCGCCGTCGCCGTCGAGGTCGGCCGCGGCGGGGGCGTTGTAGCCGCTGGTCCGGAGCGGGGCGCCCTCGGGGAACGGGACCAGCTCGCGCATCGACGGCGCGGCGCAGGTGCCGGCGTTGCGGATCCAGATCAGCCCGGGCTCGAAGAAGTCGCCCCAGAGGATGTCCTGGTCGCCGTCGCCGTCCACGTCGGCCAGCGCCATCGTGTTCGCGCCGTGCAGGCTGGGCTGGGGGATGTTCGCGCCCGTGGGCATGCCGGGCACGTTCGGCTGCGCGCCCGGCGGCATGCCGTCCGGCGCGGCCTCGCCGGTGAGGATCTGCAGGTTCTCGAAGCGGTCGCTGACGAGCGTGAATCTCGGGCCGGTCTGCGGGTGGACCCGCTCGAGCTCGTAGCGCGCGATCGTCCCGTCCACGCGCCCGAGCATCAGGTCGAGCCGCCCGTCGCAGTCGAGGTCGGCGAACTGCGGGATGTTCTGCCGGTCGGCGTAGATCGGCGCGCCGCCCGCGTCCTTCACCGTGTCGGCGCCGACGGCGTACTTCGGCGCCTTCGCGCCGCCGGTGTTGTTCCACCACCGGATGAAGCTGTACGGCGACTCGGCCATCACGTCGAGATCGCCGTCGCCGTCGACGTCCACCAGCCGGCTCCACTCGCCCACCTCGAGCCCCTGCCAGCGGTCGCTGCGCCAGACCCATTTCTGCGGAGTCTTCTCGAAGAACATCATCCGCCCCGGCGACTCCTGCACCAGCAGGTCCAGGTCGCCGTCGCCGTCGACGTCGGCCAGCTGCGGCCGCGGGCGGTCGAGGCCGCCGAGGAAGGGGAAGCCGTACGCGCGGCCGGCGCCGTCGGCGACGGGGATCGCGTCGACGCGGCGCGTGAACCCGGCGAAGGGCGAGCGCGCGGACGGCTGCTGCGCCAGGGCGGGCGCGCAGCCGAGGAGGCCGAACGCGAGGAGGCCGAGCGCGGGCAGCGGACGCAGCGGCCTCACCGCACTCCCCCGAGCCCGATCGCCGTGGCGAAGCGCCCGACCGGCGTCACCCGCCGCACCGCGCGGGTGCGCGCGTCGATCAGCGCGAGCGTGCCGCCGCCGCGCGGGGCCCCCTCGCCGGCGTGCATGCCGTGGTGCATCGTGTCGGCCGGGGTCGGCGCCGCGGCGCCGGTGGCCCGGCCGTGGCTCGAGACGTACACCGTGCCGCCGTCGGGCGAGACGGCGACGCCGTGCGGCTCGGCGAAGCTCGAGTCGCGCACCACGCCCGCCACGCGCCACGCCGCGGCGTCCACCTCGGTCACCGCGCGGCTGCGCTGGTTGCCGAGCCACACGGAGCGCCCGTCGGGCGACCATGCGACCTGGTAGCCGAACGGGAGCACGTCGGCGCCGCCGAGGAGCCGGGGGGCGCCGCCGGCGCCGCTCACGTCGAAGCCCAGCAGCTTCGCGGTGAGCTGCGTGCTCGCGGCCAGCCGCGTCCCGTCGGGCGAGAGCGCGAGCGTGACGTAGGCGTGCAGCGGCCCCGGCACGTCCGCGACCTCCACGCGGCCGGCGGTGTCCATCACGGCGAGGCGGTTGTCGCCCAGCCCCGAGACGAAGAGTCGCCCGCTGGCCGTGTCGACGGCGATGCCGTGCGGCCGCGGCAGCATGACGTCGGTCTCGTCGAGCAGCGCCATGTCGCTGCGCCGCACGACGCCGACGCTCGACGGCGGGCTCACGGCCGTCATCGAGCGGCTGGCGTAGAGGCGGTCGTGGCGCGGATCGAGCGCCAGCATGCCGGGCGTCTCCATCCTCGCCTGCCCCAGCAGCCGGCCCGCGCGGTCGAACTTCGCCACCGCGTTGTCGCCGATGAGCGTGACGTACCACGCGCTCCCGTCGGGCTCCGCGATGACGGCGTGGGGCTTCGCGTTGGCGGTGAAGCCGTGCGTGCGGAGGTCCACCGTCTCGAGCACCCGCCCCGTGGCCGGGTCGAGCACGCTGACGGTGGCGTCCTCCTGGTTGGGGACGTAGAGGCGGGCCTCCGTGCCCGCCGCTGCGGTGTCGCTTGTTGGGGCCGCCGCAGACGAGCCGGCGCCCGCCCCCGGGCCTGCGCCACCCGCGCAGGCTCCGAGGACGAGCGCCGTCGCCACGGCGCCACCGAGGGCGCGTGCGATCATGGGGTCAGCTGCGTGCTCTGGTCCTTCAGGACGAAGAGGCCTTCCTTCGCGCTCGAGACGAGGATCGTCCCGCTCTTGAAGTAGGGGTAGTTGTTCCAGGTGCCGCCGAAGCCCGGGCCGTCGTCGCCCACCGGCTGCACGTCGAAGAAGCCGACTTCCTTCGGCTTGAGCGGATCCTTGATGTCGATCACGCGCAGGCCGGCCTGGTAGTTCGACTGGTACATCTTGTCGCCGCGGATGTAGAGGTTGTGGTCCGAGGCCGCCGTCGTGCCGCGGAACTCGCCCGCCACCACCGGGTCGTCGAGCTTGCTCACGTCGAAGATGATCGTGCGCGTCGCGCCGTGCGTCTTGCCCTGCAGCTCGTCGAGCTCGTCGTTGACGTAGAGGTACTTGTGGTCCTCGCTCAGCCACCCCTGGTGGATGTAGCCGAAGTCGGGGTAGGTGCCCCGGCCCAGCGCCTTCGGGGCCTTCTTGTCGGTCACGTCGGCGATGCTGACCGCCGTCTCGTTGCCGCCGAAGCAGATCTCGCGCCCGGTGTAGCGCGTGTCCGGGCCCTTGTAGACGGTGCAGAGCACGTCGTGCGAGTAGCCGGTGCCGGCGAAGCCGGTGCCCATGTCCTGGAAGCAGCCGATGAACTTCGGGTCCTTCGGGTCCTTGAAGTCCACCATGTGCAGCCCGCCGCCGCAGGTCTCGCCGCCGGAGTTCGCGCCGGTGACGTAGACGGTGTGCGAGGCGCTGTCGACCGCCACGTTGTGCGCGGCGCTCACCCGGTCGTAGGTGAAGTCGGGGGTGAACGTCTGCGGCGCGCGCACGTTGCGCAGGCGCGTGAGGTCGAAGATCTGCAGGCCGTGCTTGGGCGCGGCGTCCGAGACGATGAAGACGTGGTTGTCCATCACCTTGAACTCGCGCCACACCGTGGCCGGCGCCTCCTTCGTCTTCGGCAGGTCGCCGAGGTAGCGCGGGCGCGTCGGGTTCGAGACGTCGAGGAAGCTGGTGCCGTCCGAGCGGCCGACGATCGCGTACTCCTTGCCGCTCTGCGGGTCGGTCCAGCCCCACACCGTGTTGAGCCGGCTGCCGGTGCCGCCGCCCATGTCGGCGATCGGCACGAGCGAGAGCAGGTTCGTCTTCTCGCAGGCGAACATCGACGCCTTGCCCTGCGCGCAGTTCACCTCGCGGCCCGCCACGGCGGCCGGGCGGTAGACCTGCCGCGGAAGGGCGCGCTGCGTCCAGCGGCCGGCGGCGCCCGCGGCCCCGCGGCCCGCGGCGCGGGCCATCACCACCGCGCGGCCCTCGCCGAAGTCGGCGCTCGGCATCCCGACCACCACCAGGTCGCCGGCGGCGTTCGCCACGATCTGCCCGCCGAAGCCGATCTGGTAGGCGCCCGTGGTGTCGTAGGCGAGCTTCGTGGCGCTGCTGGCCGCACCGCTGGTGTCGCGCGTGAGGCGGAAGATGCGGCCCTGGCCCTGCGAGGCGTTCGGGGCGCCCACCCAGAGCTCGCGGCCGACCGCGGCGAGCGAGGCGCCGAAGAAGGTGCCCGGCGTCGCGTCGAACGGCAGGAAGCCGCCGCCCGGCACCCAGCGCGGCTGGCTGGCCGTGGTGTCGCGCGCGAAGCGGACGACCGCGCCCATGTTCTGGCTGTAGCCCGGCGCGCCGACGAGGGCCGTGCCCTCGTGCAGCAGCAGCGTGGCGCCGAACTGCGCGTTGCGCGCCAGCGCCGGCTGGAGCGGCATGGTGAGCCGCTGCTCCTGCGTCCAGGCGCCCTGCGCGTTGCGGCGGAAGACGTAGACGGCGCCGGCGTTCGAGTCGGCCTGCTGCGCGCCGGCGAGGATGGTGGTGCCGTCGAAGGCCACCGCGGCGCCGAAGGCCGTCGAGGGCTTCACGTCGTCGGGGCGCAGCTTCGCGACCTGCCGCCACTGCCCGCCCTGGGCGCCGCCCGTGCGCTGGAAGACGAAGACGGCGCCGCGCATGCTGTCGCTGCGCGTGGCGCCCACCACGGCGAGGTCGCCCCGCAGGGCGAGCGCGCGGCCGACGCGGTCGCCCTTCGCCGCCCCCTCCGGCGTGAAGTGGGTCACGTGGCGCCACGCCTGGGCTCCGCGCTCGTAGACGTGGATCCGGCCCGGCGCCGAGGAGTCGCTCGGGCTCTCGGCCACCAGCAGGGTGTTGCCGTCGACCGCCAGCCGGCGGCCGAAGCCGTTGTTCAGCGCCGAATCGGGCGAGGCGAGGCGAGTGGCCTCGCGCCAGGCGCCGGCCGAGGCGCCGGCCGGGCCGCCGGCGGAGGCGCCGCCGGGGCGATAGACGTAGACGTAGCCCGGGCCGTAGAGGTTGGCGGGCTGGCCGACGAGCAGGTCGCGCCCGGCGATGGCCGCGGCGCTGCCGAAGTTGGGGTCCTGCGCCGCGGCGGCGGCCGGCAGGGCCGCCGTCAGGCCGAGGAGGAGGAGGGGCGGACGGAAGCGCTGCAGCGCCATCATCGAGCTCCGAGGGTTGGAGAGAGACCGGATCAGGTGGGACCGGAAGGCCGTCCCGGAGGTTCCCAGACATGGGACGGGAATCGGGGGACGCAGGTTTCGCCGCGGAGCCCATCCCCCCTCCATTCCGGCCGGACGGGGCCGGTTCCAGGCGTGACGAACGCCCCGGGCCGGGGTATACTCCCAGTCCGATTCCGCGCTCCATCTCCGCGCGTCCGCCCGGAGCGAATCCCCGCCCGACCCGTTCAGGAGGCCTTCCCGGTGACCAACCTCGCCAGCACCAAGCTCCCGCAGGTTCTGCAGGCCCGCGAGGCCGACATCCTCGACCGCTGGCTGCAGGAGCAGCTCGCCGCCACCTCGCTGCGCAGCGACCTGATGAACGCCGCGCAGCTGCGCGAGCAGAGCCGGGAGTTCCTGGGCCTCTTCGGCCAGGCGGTGGGCCAGGGCGCCGACACCAACATCCACTCCCCGCAGTGGCGCGCGGCGCGCGAGATGCTCGCCGGGGTGTCGCAGGCGCGCGGGACGCTCGGCTTCTCGCCCAGCGAGACGGCCATGTTCGTCTTTTCCCTCAAGCAGCCGCTCTTCCGCGCCCTGGCGGAGGCGTACGCGGGGGACGCGGCCGGCCTGAGCGACGCCTTCTGGGGCGCGACCCTGGTGATCGACGGGCTGGGGCTGCACACCACCGAAGTCTACCAGAAGAGCCGCGAGTCGGTCATCTCCCGGCAGCAGGAGGAGATGCTCGAGCTCTCCACGCCGGTGGTGAAGCTCTGGGACGGCATCCTGGCGCTCCCGATGATCGGCACGCTCGACAGCGCCCGCACCCAGGTGGTCATGGAGTCGCTGCTGCAGCGCATCGTGGAGACGGGGGCGGAGGTGGCGATCATCGACATCACCGGCGTGCCGACGGTCGACACGCTGGTCGCGCAGCACCTGCTCAAGACGATCACCGCCGCCCGGCTCATGGGCGCCGACTGCATCATCAGCGGGATCCGCCCGCAGATCGCGGCCACCATCGTGCACCTGGGCGTCGACCTGAGCGCCGTCATCACCAAGGCGACGCTGGCCGACGCCTTCGCCCTGGCGCTCCAGCGGACCGGCATGTACGTGGCGCGGCGCCCGACGACGGCGACCGGCCCGTCGTCCGCGCCGGCGCGCGGCTGAGCGGAGGCGTCGTGGAGCGGATTCCCATATTGAAGATGGGGGCGTTCCTGCTCGTCTCGATCCAGGTGGACATGCACGACCGCCTGGCGCTGACGCTGCAGGACGACCTCACCGAGCGCATCACGCAGACGGGCGCGCACGGCGTGCTCATCGACATCTCGTCGCTCGAGATCGTGGACTCGTTCATCGGCCGCATGCTGGCCAACATCGCCGCCATGGCGCGCATCCTCGACGCCCATACGGTCCTGGTCGGGATGCAGCCGGCGGTCGCCATCACCCTCGTCGAGCTGGGCCTCTCGCTGCCCGGCGTGCGGACGGCGCTGAACGTGGAGAAGGGCATGCGGCTGCTGCAGCAGTCGCTGCGGCGCCCCGGCGAGGCGGCCGCCGCCGACGCCGACGACGTCGCCGGCGCCGCGGGCGCAGAGAGCCCGGATGCCCGTCCTGAAGTCTGAGTCGCTGCCGATCCGCACGCAGAACGACATCGTCGCCGTACGGCAGGCCACGCGGACCTGGGCGGTGCAGGCGGGCTTCTCGATCGTGGACCAGACGAAGATGGTCACGGCCGCGAGCGAGCTGGCGCGCAACACCCTCCAGTACGGGCGGGGCGGCGAGGTGCTGATGGAGCTGCTGGAGGAGGCGGGCCGCCGCGGCCTGCGCCTCACCTTCGAGGATCAGGGCCCCGGCATCCCCAGCCTGGAGATGGCGCTGACCGACGGCTACACCACGGGCAGCGGCATGGGGCTGGGACTCAGCGGCTCCCGGCGGCTCGTCAACGAATTCCACATCGAGTCCGTCGTGGGCTCCGGAACGCGTGTCGTCATCGCCCGCTGGCGCTGAGTCGCCCGAGGGGAGCCGCCGCCCGCGCCGGGTCGTGCTCCACGAGGCGAGCCAGGTGGGCGAGGCGCGCCGCACCGCGGTGGCGCTCGCCTCCGCGCTCGGGCTCTCGGAGGCCGAGCGCAGCGACGTGGCGATCGTCGTCACCGAGGCGGCCAACAACGTCGTGCGCCACGGCGGCGGCGGCGAGATCGTGCTGCAGTCGGCCGCGCGCAACGACCCGGCGGCGCCGCTCGAGGTGCTCGCCCTCGATCGCGGGCCCGGCATGACCAGCCTGGCGCAGTGCCTGCGCGACGGCTACTCGACCGGCGGCACGCCCGGCACCGGGCTCGGCGCCATCGCGCGGCTGGCGCACTACTTCGAGGCGTACACCCATCGAGGAAAGGGGACGGCGCTCCTCTGCCGCTTCTGGCCGAAGGCGCACCGCCCCGAGCGGCCGGCGCCGGCCGTCACCGGCGCCGTCTGCCTCCCCGTGGGCGAGGAGATCCGCTGCGGCGACGCGTGGGCGCTCGCCGGCGGCGGCGGCGCACGCACCCTCCTGCTCGTGGCCGACGGCCTGGGCCACGGCCCCGATGCCGCGACGGCCGCCGACGAGGCGGTGCGCCTCTTCCTCGAGGGGCACGCCCGGCAGCTCGGCGGGCCGGCCGAGCTGCTCGACGTGCTGCACCGCGGCATGCGCGCCACGCGCGGCGCGGCGGCCGCCATCGTCGAGCTGCTGCCGGAGACACGCTCCGCCCGGGCCTCGGGCGTCGGCAACATCTCGGCCTCGATCCACGCGGAGGGGCGCTCGAAGAGCCTCATCTCGCACAACGGGATCGTGGGCCACCAGGCGCGCAAGATCGACGCGCTCCCCTACCCCTGGCCCGCCGGCGCGCTGCTCGTGATGCACTCCGACGGGCTGCAGACGCGCTGGCGGCTGGAGGACTACCCGGGATTGACGCAGCGCGACCCGACGCTCGTCGCGGCCGTGCTCTACCGCGACTTCAGCCGCGGCCGCGACGACGTGACCGTCCTCGTGCACCGCGACGGCGCCGGCGGGGCCGGCGCCGCCGGCCCCGCCTGAGGCCATGACGCACTCGACGCCTCCCGCCCCGCAAATGCTGCTCACCAGCGAGCTGCGCTACGAGCACGACGTCGTGCTCCTGCGCCAGCGCGCGCGCCAGCTCGCCGCGCTCCTGGGCTTCGACGCGCAGGAGCAGACGCGGCTCGCCACCGCACTCTCCGAGGTGGCGCGCAACGCCTACCAGTACGCCCGCAGCGGCCGCGCGGAGTTCTTCGTCGCGCCGACGCCGGCGGCCGCGCTGCTGGTGCGCGTCAGCGACCGCGGGCCCGGCATCCCCCACCTCGCCGACGTGCTCGACGGCCGCTATTCCTCGCCCACCGGCATGGGGCTGGGCCTCCTCGGCGCGCGGCGCCTGACGGACGTCTTCGAGATCGACTCCGCGCCCGGACGGGGGACCACGGTGACGCTGGGCAAGCGCCTCCCGGCCGGCGCGCCCCCGGTGACGCCGGAGCGGATCGGGCAGATCGCCGCCGCGCTCACCGCCGCCGCGCCGGGCGACGCGTACGCCGAGCTGCAGCAGCAGAACCAGGAGCTGCTGCGCGCGATGGAGACGCTCACCGAGCGGCAGGCCGAGATCGAGCGGCTGAACGAGGAGCTGTCGGAGACGAACCGCGGCGTGCTGGCGCTCTACGCCGAGCTGGACGAGAAGGCGCTGGAGCTGAGCCGCGCCTCGGAGCTCAAGTCGAAGTTCCTCTCCAACATGAGCCACGAGCTGCGCACCCCGCTCAACTCGATCATCAACATCTCGCGGCTGCTGCTGGCCAGGCTCGACGGCGACCTCTCCTCGGAACAGGAGAAGCAGGTCGGGCTCATCCGCAGCTCCGCCACGCACCTGACCGAGATGGTCAACGACCTGCTCGACCTCGCCCGCATCGAGGCGGGCAAGACCGTGCTGCGGCCGACGGACGTCGACGTCGGCGAGCTGCTGGCCGCGCTCCGCGGCGTCTTCCGCCCGCTGCTCACCACCGAGCGCGTCACGCTCGCCTTCGAGGCCCGCGAGGGGCTGCCCACGCTCCACACCGACGAGGGCCGCGTCACGCAGATCCTGCGCAACCTGATCGGCAACGCGGTCAAGTTCACCGAGCAGGGCGAGATCCGCGTCACGGCCGAGCCGCTGCCCGGCGAGCGCGTCGCCTTCCGCGTGACGGACACGGGCATCGGGATCGCGCCCGAGGACCAGCGCCGCATCTTCGAGGAGTACGAGCAGGTCGAGCACGTGCTGCAGCGCCGCGTGCGCGGCACCGGCCTCGGCCTCCCGCTCTCGCGCACCCTCGCCCGTCTCCTCGGCGGCGACCTCACCGTCGAGAGCGCGCCGGGCGTGGGCTCGACCTTCACGCTGGTGCTGCCGGTCCGCTGCCCCATGCCCGCGGAGGAGGAGTCGCATGGCTGAGCGCCGCCCGCCCGACGACCGCCGGCGCACCATCCTGGCCGTCGACGACACCGAGGCGAACCGCTACACCCTCGCGCGCGTGCTGCAGCACGAGGGCTTCGCGGTGCTGGAGGCGGCGACCGGCGGCGACGGGCTCCAGCGCGCCGTCGAGGACCAGCCCGACCTGATCCTGCTCGACGTGCGCCTGCCCGACATGAGCGGCTTCGAGGTCTGCCGCCGGCTGAAGGACGATCCGCGCACGAGCGCGATCCCGGTCGTGCAGATCTCGGCCAGCTTCACCGATGCCGCCAGCCGCGCGCGCGGGCTCGAGGGCGGCGCCGACGCGTACCTCACGCATCCGATCGAGCCGCCGGTGCTCGCCGCCACGGTCCGCGCGATGCTGCGCGTGCGCGAGGCGGAGCACGAGGCGCGGGTGGCGCGCGAGAGCCTCGAGCGCAGCCTCGCCACGGTGCTCGACGCGTTCTACACCGTCGACCGCGAGTGGCGCATCACCTTCGCCAACCCCGCCGCCGCAGGCTCGACGCCGTACGAGCCCCGGGACCTCGTCGGCCGCCGTCTCGACGAGGTCATGCCCAAGCTGCGGGACACCGAGTTCTGGCGGCTCTTCGAGCGGGTCCTCGCCTCGGGGGAGCCGGGCACGATCGAGGCCTTCTACCCGCCGCGGGGCCGCTGGTACGAGGCGCGCGTCTCGCCGGCGCCCGACGGGCTGGCGGTGGCCTACCGCGACGTCACCGCGCGCCGGGAGGCCGAGGCGGCGCTGCGCGAGAGCGAGGACCACTACCGGCACTCGGTCGAGCTGAGCGCGCAGGTGCCGTGGACGGCCGACGCCGAGGGCAACATCCTCGACTTCTCGCAGCAGTGGCTCGACCTGACGGGACTGACGCGCGAGGCGGTGCTGGGCGCCGGCTGGATGCAGGTGCCGCATCCGGAGGACCGGCCGCGCATGGTCGAGGCGTGGACGCGCTCCCTCCGCACCGGCGAGCCGTACGACGTCGAGCACCGCATCCGCCTCGCCGACGGCGAGTACCGCTGGATGCGCTCGCGCGCCGCGCCGCGCCGCGACGCCGGGGGCCGCATCGTGCGCTGGTACGGCTCCACCGACGACATCCACGAGCGCAAGCTGGCCGAGGAGCAGCTGCGGCAGGCGCAGAAGATGCAGGCCGTGGGGCAGCTCGCCGGCGGCATGGCCCACGAGCTGAACAACATCCTCACCGCCTCGATGGGCTTCGACGAGTTCGCCCTGCGCTCCCTGCCGGCGGGCCACCGCGCGCGCGCCGACATCGAGGAGAGCCTCAGGGCGCAGGCGCGCGCGGTGCGCGTGGTGCAGCAGGTGCTGAGCTTCAGCCGCCGGCAGATGCTGCAGACCGCGGTGCTGGACGTGGGCCAGGTGGTGGCCGAGCTGGCGCCGCTGCTGCAGCGCAGCATCTGGCCGCGGCAGACGCTGCGGCTCGCCCCGCCGCCGGCGGGCGCGGAGCGGGTGCGCGCCGACCGCACGCAGCTCGAGCAGGCGCTGCTCAATCTCGTGCTCAACGCCCGCGACGCCTCGGCCGAGGACGGGACGATCACGATCTCGATCGGCGAGACGGAGCTGGCACCGGGCGGGCGGCTGGGCGAGACGGAGGACCTGGCGCCGGGCGCGTACGTGGTCCTGACGGTCTCCGACACCGGCCGCGGGATGACGGCCGGAGAGCTGGCGCGCGCCTTCGAGCCGTTCTACACCACCAAGCCGGTGGGCGAGGGCACGGGACTCGGGCTCAGCATGGTCTACGGGATGGCGCGGCAGAGCGG
>Ga0307413_10000755_pt1 | contig 11161 bp, 9 predicted proteins | sample DK1Ometagenome_3_FD_203714 | JGI IMG/M metagenome (GOLD analysis project Ga0307413, IMG submission 203714) | Maize rhizosphere microbial communities from greenhouse at UC Davis, California, United States - DK15-O-2 | ecosystem: Host-associated > Plants > Roots > Rhizosphere > Soil | place: USA... | reverse complement strand
GTGGCGGCTGCTGCCTGCGCCGTCTCCGCTGCCGTCTTGGCGGTGTTCGCCGTGCCCGCTGCGGTGCTTGCCGCGGTCTGCGCCGCCGCTGCGTCGGCTTCGGCCTGCTGGGCTGCGGCCTCTGCCGCCTCGGCCCGGTCAGCGGCTGCGTCCGCCGCTGCTGCTGCCGCTGCGTAGGCTGCGTTATCCACAAGTTCCCAGCGGTTATCCACCGGGTCCCACGTGAAGGACTCACCCGTCGAGTCTTTTATCCACAGGTTGTTGTGGTTCTGGTCGTCCCCGGTCGGGGCAGTCTCGGAGCGGATGATCTTGCCCGAGTTGTCCATGGTGTCCTGCAGGTCGAGGAGCGCCTGCTGCGCCGCACTCTCGGCCTGTGTTGCGGCGACCTGCGCTGCGGCAGAGTCAGCCGCCGCCTGATCCGCTGCGGCGCGTGCTGCTGCGGCCTCGGCGTTGGCCGTCGCTGCGGTGGCTGCGGAGTTCGCGGCCTGTGCGGCTGCGGCGTCGGCTTCCCCCTGGGCTGCGGTGGCTGCCTGCTGCGCTGCCTCGGCCTCTGCTGCTGCCTGCTGGGCCTCTGCTGCGGATGCCAGCGCTGCGGCCTCTGCTGCTTCGGAGCGCTCGATCTGCTGGGCGAGGGTGGTGTCCAGCCCGGAAATGTCCCCGGAGACGAGGGACTTCGGGGTGATCTGCCGCTGCACCGACCATGCGGACTTGTTGCCCGAGAAGTCCACGGAGCGGAACCGGACGTACGTCGGCCCGGTCTGCGGCAGTCCGGCGATGACGGTGGAGGCGGCACCCCGGAACAGGGCGAACACTTTCGTCGGCGAGGAGACCTGATCGACGGCGACCTCAGTGTGCGCGTAGTCTGCCGGCTGGGCGGCACCGTTGGCGGCGAGTCCATCAAAGGCGACCGTGACGACGCTGTATTGCTGCGACAGGACGGGTGCTGAGGGGATCGGCGGGGGCGTGGTGTCCACGGCGACGGTGATGACAGTCTCGATGGACCACTGGCCGGGGATGGGGGTGGTGACGCCGATGGCGCGGACCCGCAGCCGCCACTTGCTGCCCGCCTCGAAGGGCTGGGAGTAGAAGTGCGAGGTGACTGCGGTGTCGATCAGCTTCCACTCCGGGGTGGTCGCCTCGGCACCGTCCCATGCGGTCTCGTCCCGGCCCCACAGTTCGTAGTAATCGACGTTGAGGTTCGTGGCATCGGTGGCCTTGGTCACCGTAGTGAAGTCGAGGAAGATTCTGCCGTACGTACGGCCGTTGTCATCGACGTGCAGGGAACTCTGGACGGTGAACTCTGTGGGGGCCGCAGGGATGCGCGGATCACCAGCGGTGGCGGCAATCTCATCGCGGATCGCCGCCGCCTCTTTGTTGAGTTCGGTGATCGCCGCCGAGTTTCCTGTACGGACAGCCTGAGCAAGCTTGCGCTCTACTGTCCGCATCCACTCTCTAAAGTCCCGCGGCGGTGTAGCCATCTACGTACGTCTCCTCATGCTGTGCTAAGCGTCGGGGGCGTTACTCTCCGGGATCGGTGCCGGTGACAGCACTATCTGGATCGTCTCACCCTCGGGCAATTCTTCAACAGTCACTCTATCGAGCTTCTGCATCTGCGAGACGGCACGACCCGGCAGATTGGCCTGCAAAGGGATGAAGGTGCCCGGCACGAGGTCAGCGATGGACAGCACGCCATTGGGGTTCAGGGTGGAGTTGTCAGGGACGCGGACGACGACAGGCGTGGGGTTGCGCCCGGCCAGCACGCGCTGGGCCTGGGACTGCATATCGGCAATCGACGGAGGTTCCTGCGTCCCGCCCTCCTCATCCCAGTCCTCACCAGTGGACTCCTCGTACGCGGTGTCGAGGATTTCCACGAGGCCGTAGTAAGGATCAGCGCCACCGACCACGCCAGCGCGGCCCTTGCCATCAGTGATCGCGGAGACGGTGGCAAGTTCCATACCGTACTCGGTGATGATGACCTCGCCGATGAAGTCCTCGGCGGTGATCGCCGCGGTCTGGCCGATGGGAAAGTGGGTGTCCCACAGGTGCATGGCCCGGCCAACGGTGGTGTAGTCCAGTCCACCGCGCGCGGCCAGCGCGTCGATGTGCTCGTAGCAGGTCATTTCCCACGGGAGTGTGTGCGCCGAGGTGCCCGAGTTCTCCGCGTGCTCATGCACCACAAGGTGCGGCAGGAAGTTCACCGGGGGGTCCTGCGCCTCCATCCGCGCCATTTCGGTGACAAGGATGCGCCGAGCGCGGTTGGTGCAGGTCTCGATGTTCGGGTACGAGGAGTCGTACTCCGACTTCATGATGGTCCGGTAGACGTAGTGGCCCACGTCCCGGGCGGTGACGGTGACCCGGTTGCCCTGATACGCGATGTGGGTGACCGGCCCCTCCCACACCCGCTCGTCGCCCCGGTAGATCACCAGTTCGCTGCGGCCGGCGGATGCCAGCCCAAGGGTGGTGTCGCAGTCCGTGTCCCTGGCCTCGATATAAACCTCGGCCTGTGAAATGTCGTCGCGCAGCCGCTCCCACTTCACCCGGGACAGCTTGCCGAGCGTGCCGAGCAGGCGCAGCCCGCCCCGGTCGTAGAGGAACGCGGTGTGGATTTCGCAGTGCAGCGCCACGGGCTACTCCCTGATCGAAAGGTCGGTGGTGACGGTGGAGTTCAGCGCACCGACCGAATCCACCACCACGAAATACGAGGAATTGCAGGCCAACGTCGGCCACAGCGCGGGACGGCCATCGGAGCCGATGACGAGGTTCCCGGCAGGCTTGGTTTCCCCGCCCACGGTGACGCTGATCTTCTTCCGCGGCCCGTCGATGGTCAGCACCGAGTTCGCCGGGACGTAGGTGATGAAGAACTCGCCCTCGTAGTCGCACGCGCCGTCGTAGCCGTTGCGGTAGAAGCGCACCCGCAGCTTCCGCGCCGCAGCGGCCCCGGTCGTCACCCGCACAATGGGCACCAGCCGACCGGCCCGCTCCCCGAACACCGTGCCAATGCTCATCTGGTAGCGGCTCCACGACCCCGGCATGACGAACGGCTCGATCAGCGGCGGGCGCGGCGGGCGGGCCACCCCCGGTTCCTGCGGGTCCACCACAAGCTGGTCGTAGGCGTCGGTCTGCGTCGGGCAGTACACCTCGTTGACGTTCGAGGGCACGACGTTGGTCGTCGTCGTCACGGGGTCAGGGATCGTGAAAGCCCAGGGCATCCCCGCGTTGAGCAGGAACTCCACCTCCCACCACTGGCCGTACTTGGACGGGTACTTGGCGACCACCCGCACCCCGTCCAGCGGCTCCACCCGGTGCATGACGCGCAGGTGCCGGTCGGCCCGGACGAGCGCCTCGGCCTGTGTCGGCGCGGACGGGTTCGCGGCGTAGAAGTACAGGTCGCGCCCGTCGCAGTTGTTCCCCCGGTTCCCGCAGGGGTTGTCGTCGAGCACCGCTTTGAGCCACGTCAGGCCCGCGTCCATGCCCTCCTCATCCAGCGCGAACAGCGACACCCGGAACCGGATCTCTTTCGAGCCGTGCCGGGCCATCGACTGGATCGCCCCGTCCCCGGCCAGTTCAGTGACCGTGACGGATCGGGTGGAGTTCTCCGCGCCCTCGACGGTGGCAGGGAACAGGCCGTAGAACTTGGCGGTGGCCGGGTTGGAGGCCCGATACCACGGCGCACCGTCAGCGGCGGGCGAGACGTAGGCGGGGTCCTGCAGCGCGAGGTGCAGCGTATCCGCGTCCCTGCACAGCACGTTGATGCCGGGCAGGAACTTGCGGATGTACGTTGCGGTCCTCGCCTTGTTCAGCAGTTCCGTGTCGCCCAGTGACGCGAAGCCGTCGTACATGGGGTTCTCCTATCCGAGCTTCGTGGTGGTGACAATGTCGTCGAGCAGGATGCCAGCGACGGTCTGCGGGTTCTTCGCCTGCGTGGTGACCTGGATGGCACCCTCGGCGATGTTGACCTGCTTGCCGACTGCCGGTGCGCTGGACCCTGCCGGGGCGGGGGTCTTGAACTGCGGGGTCATTACCCCCAGCGCTCCACCGCTGACGCTCATGGTCGAGCCGAGCGAGTCGAAGGCCGAGGCGATCTTGGACTTGTTCGAGGTCAGGCCCTTGGCCAGTCCGGCAGCGGCGTCGAGGCCGGTGACGTACATCTTGGACTTGTCGAAGGCCCCCACTGCGGCGCCGGCCATCTTCTCCGCGCTGCGCTGCACCACCGATTTCAGGTTGTCGATACCGATGGCGAAGCCTTCACCCGTGTACTGGCCAAGGGTGGTGGCGAGGCGTGAAGGGGAGCGGATGCCGAGGAAGTTCTTGACCCCGTCGATGGCACCCTTCACAGCGTTCACAGCGGCGTTGAAGATGTTGCCAGCCATGGCGGTGACACCGTTGATGAAGCCCTGCATGACGTTGCGGCCCACACCCACCAGCGTGCCTGCCAGCGAGGACAGCGACGAGACGATCCGGCCCGGCATCTGAGCGACGAAGGAAATGACGTTCGAGATACCGGAGGACACTGCGCTGCTCATGGCATTCCATCCGCTGCGGAGGAGGTTGACTGCCCCGTTCCAGATGCCGGAGAACATGCTCATGATGGAGGAACCCCAGCCGCTGATGGCGGAGGAGATTCCGTTTATCGCGCCGGTCACAGTTCCCCGGATGCTGTTCCAGATGCTGACGAAGAAGTCGGCCACGTTGGTCAGCAGCGACTTCACCCCGGACACCAGCTTGCCGACGAGCCACAACTGCACGAGGTTCCAAATGGCCTGCACGGCACCGCCGAGAATCTGCACGATTCCGTCCCAAATGCCAGAGAACATCGAACCAAGGGCTTCGAGGGCACCACCGATGTCACCCTGGAAAATCTTAGTGAAGGCAGTGCCGAGGCCGACAGCCACAGAGGTGACTACCTGCACTACGCCCATGAAGATGTTGGAGAAGCCCTGTATGACGCCGACCACGTTGTTGATGATGCCGACCAGCAGCGGGCCAAGAATCGGCACGAGGATGCCGACAATGGCACCGACCACCTGACCGATGACCGCGATCACCGGAGTAAGGGCAGCGACGATCTGGTTGATGGCAGGAATCAGGACGGGAGCGATGACCTGAATCAACTGCAGGATGCCCTGCACCACCGGCATCAGGGCCGCGACCACCGCGTTGAACAGCGGGGCCAGCGCGGTCAGCGCCTGCCCGAGCAGCGGCCCGAGGATGCCTGCGATCTGAGAGAGTACCGGCAGCAGCGGCTGGACGGCCTGACCCACGATCAGGAACGCCTGCGCGAGCAGGTTCAGGATCCCAAGCTGGGAAATGACCGCGAGCATCTGCGCGAGGATGGGGAGCAGCTGCCCCACCGTGGACATCAGGTTGGCGAACTGCGCGATGGTTTCCGGGGTCACCAGCAGGGCCAGCGCCTGCCCCAGCCCGACGACCAGCGGTTCCATGGAGCGGATGATGGTGTCAGCGTTGGTGAACCACTGCAGGATCTGAGCGCGCCCGCCCTCGGTGTTCGCCCATGCGGTGAAGGCATCCACGATCCCGGTCAGGGACCGCAGCATCCCGTCCCCGGTGGATGCACCGATGGAGAACAGGGTGCCCAGCGCCATGCCGAGGGAGCCGACGAAGTCGAGGACCGCGAGCAGGCTGGTCCGCATCTGCTCGAACGTCGCCGTCAACTGGCCCGACTGCCGCGCCGATTCCAGCACCTGCCCCAGCCCGGTAGCCCAGTTGGCGAAGTCAGCGCCAAGCTGCGCCGCGACCGGTGCCGCCCCGGCGAGCATGGCGAACAGGCCGTTGGCCAGCCCGGAGACGCCCACCCCGATCCCGGCGAAGGCGTTCGGCAGGGAGGTGGTCATCGCGTCCATGAAGGCGGCGAAGGCAGGCCCGCGCACCACCTCGTCGAAGGAGTCGGTGACGACAGCCATGGCCTTACCCAGCGGGGCACCGAAGTCGAAGGAGCCGAGCACGGTGTTGAAGTTGGTCAGCAGGTTGTCGAGGGAGGCCCCCCACTCCATGGCGAAGGCTTTCGCCTGCCCCTGCCACGTCCTGCCGATGTTGTCCATGGCCACCTGCACGCCGGGGAACTTGGCTTTCAGGTCATCCATGCCGGACACTGCCAGCCCGATAGCCACACCCATCGCGGAGAACGCCGCAGCCAGGGGCACTACTGCCCCGGCGGCATTACCGAGGCTGGCCACAAGGGCTGTCGCCCCGCCGGCCAGCCCCGAACCGAGGGTCGCCATTGACCCTGCGCTGGACGCGATCAGGCCCAGCACCATCCGCACGGTGGAATCCATGCGGCTCCACGACTTGGAAATCTTGTCGCTGATGAACTGGATCGGCCGGAACTTCCGGCTGGTCTTGTCCAGTTCCACGCCGAAGGCTTTCTGGTTCGCCGTGATGGCCTGCAAGGTGTGGCGGACCCGGTTGAAGTCGGAGTCGGAGACGCGCCCCAGTTCCTGCATCCGGGTGGTGACCTCCATGGTCCGGTCCCGGAACTCGGTCATGCTCTTGTGGTCTTTGGCGACCGGCCCCCAGTTCATCGTGGCCATGGCCGCGGCGATCTTCTGGAAGTCCTTTTCGAGTTCCTTGGTCTTGGCGGACTCGATCATGCCGGACAGGGAGATTTTCGCCCGGTCAGCCTCAGAGCGCATCCGCTTCACCGAGGCGGTGGACTCGTCGAGCGCAGCGGCCCGGTCCTTCTCCGCGGCGATGTACTTGTCCAGGGAGTCGAGGACGTTCTGGCTCTGCTCGTCGGTGACGCGCCCGAGCAGCCGTGCCCGGATAATCACGTCGTTCATCACGTTGTCAAAGTCCTCCAGCGAGGAGGTGCCCTTCTGCATCTTGGACCAGTCCACGTCGCCGATGGCCCCGTCGAGATTCACCCCGGCGAGGGTCTGGCCCAGCTTCTTCCAGCGGGCCTCGAAGGCGTCGAGGTCGGCGGCGTCGGTCATGCCTTTGAGGGACTTGTTGTAGCGGTCCTGCTCGAACTTGGCATCCGCGACAGACTTGGTAATGCCCTCCTGCGCAGTCTTGTGGAGCTTCATCGTTTTGATGACCTCCTTGACGGACTTGTTCGCGTCCGCAAGCTGCGTCTCGGTCATATATCCGGCTTCCTGCATATCTGCGAGGAAGGCGCGGATGTCCTTGCCGGACTTCTTCAAGTCCCCGGCGTCGAAGTGGCCGAGCACCCGGTCCCAGTCGAGCTTCTTGCCCGAGTAGAACGCCTTGGTCAGGGCGCTCCACCGGTCCTTCATGTTCTTGGTGTCCTGCTTCTTCATCGACTCCGCGAAGTCGTCGGCGAGCAGTTCGCCCTGATCGGACACTACTGCGCGTCCGCGTTCCAGATCCTTGCGGAACTTGGAGAGGTCACCATGGATGTTGATGTAGGCATCCGCTACTTCTCTGCCTAGACCCATGGTGACCTTCTCCTCATTCGCTTACATGATCTGCTTGAACAGTGCCAGTGATTCGGCGTCATCCTCGGTGGATTCGACCTGACCCGGCAGTGGTGTATTCAGTTGTGCGGCCCACTTCTCGCCGTCCTCCTGCGACTGGTGCTCCATCGCCCAAACGTAGATGACGTTTAGGAAGCGGTGGAACGGGAGCGCGAGGATGTTTTGGCCCTGACCGGAGTAGTGGCCGTCGATCGCTTGCCAGTTGAGCGCTGCGGTCGCTGATAGTCGGACGGCTGCTTGGATTTTTTTCCGCCCCAGTGCTCCCCAAGCTTCTCGAAGATGTCATAGACGCCACCCTCGCTGGCGAGGTCGAACACCGGCTCACCGGGGATCGGGCGTTCGAGCAAGCGGGTCTGGAAGTACCGCTGGGAATCGTCGTCTGCCATTTCGAGGAACAGCGCGATGAAGTTGCCCGCGGTTTTGAGGTCCATTTCCCGACCACCCATGGACATCATCAGCGCCATCTGTCCGGTGGACGGCTTGAAGAATGTCACTTCGCGTCCATCGTGTTTGAAGGTTACGGACTCCGGCTCGTCGCCTTCGACCTCATCCTCATTTACTGCTGTTACAAAATCCTGCATTGCCTTGTCTCCTGTAATTCCGTCTCCCGAAAACCGCCGTACGTACGGCCATTCTCAGAGTACCGGAGTAGTTGCACGTTCCCGGTTAGAAGCCGGTTACTCCGAGGCGCGGGTCGCCTGCCAGCGCTTCCTCCATGCCGTTCCGCAGGAAGGGGTTCGAGTCCTGTCCGGCGATGGACTTGGCGAGGAAGTACGGTTTGCGCCCCGGGTAAGCGGCACGCCCGCCAGCAGCCATGTAGTCCTTGCGGAGTTGAGCGCCAGACGGATTGCTGCCGCCACCCTGCTTGTCCGAGGGGACCGTCAGGTACGTGCCACCCTGCGGGTAGATCCTGTCAGTGCCCTCGTGGACGTACATGGCGTAGCCGACGTTGGTGTAGACCAGCGCAGCGATACGCAGCCCGCCCTGTGGCTTGGGCTTGTTGTTGCGGATAGACCGCGACAGCTTGCCGGTCCTGTCGTTCACGTTGTTGCGTGCGTGGTACGCGGCAACCTTCCCGGTGTCATCAATGAGGTCGTACACCTCACCGCCCGGAGCGATGTACGACGCTACCGCTGCCTCATGGACGCGGTAAAAGACCGGCGATGCCATCAGTCGTCACCCACCACGAGCGACCACGTGCCGCCCACAGAGCCTGCGGCAGGGCCGACAGGGGAGTAGGAGCCGATCAGCAGGTACTCGATGTCCCGGGCCGCGTTCTGCAGCCCCCGCCACATCGCCTCCATGTCGTCGGCCTGCTTGTCCGTCGCCGCGTTGTGGTCATCATCGCCGGGCAGGTCCATTTCACCCGTGACGAAGTTGGCGGGGATCGGAGCCGGGCGCATCAGGCCCACCTCCAACGGGATCGCCAGCGTCGCGCCGCAGTCGTTCAGGTCCGACACCGGGTTCGGGAACGCCCGGGTCGGGTTCGCCTGCACGATCCGCACCCACAGCATCCCCCCGCACTCCGCGTAGTCCAGGGGGACGCCCTCGCCGGGGTACTTCGCCACCGCGCACAGTTCATCGTCCGGGTGGACACGGTTGACCTCCACCAGTACGGAGGCCAACACAATGTCCATCATCTGCTTCGCGCTCATCCCCATTACAGACCCCTCGGGATGGTGATGACGCGCTGCTTGGGCTTATCCGGGGAGTACACCTGCGGCCGGGTTTTCAGCCCGTGCGGGTTCCACTGGATGATGTAGCCGTCCACCTCGGGCACGTTGGTCAGGCCGTTGGGGAACATGCCCGGGGTGATTTCGTAGCTGATCCCCTGACGCGACAGGGTGCGTACCGCGCTGGGCAGCTTGCACTTCTTGTCGTTGGTAACGGCTTTGAGGTACTCGGCCGCGAGGAAGCCCCCCACATACTGGCCGTACTCATCCACCGGGTAGCCGTTGAGGTAGGTGACGGTGAAGTCCTTACCGGCGCACGCCGGCCACCCCTTCCCGTCCACCCGGACCAGCTTGTCGCCGTCCTCCACCTGATACGCGCTGGCCGGGACCACCTCGCCGTTGACCTTCACCTCGACGATGCGGCCCACCGGGGCCTCCAAGGTGACGGTCGGGTTCGAGGCGCAGGAGCAGCCCATCGAGCACCAGCAGTTCGCGTAGCTGCCCGAGTCCAGCAGTACCGGGTGGAACATGCCCACCCGCATCCGCGGCTTCCGGCACGAGCGCGCGCAGGGCATCACGGTGATGGGAGTCCCGCCGACCCGGTACAGGGTGAGCATCCGCAGAGTGGCAGAAGCCATCCGCTCCGCCCGCGCTACCTGATCGGCGGTGGCAGCGTCCCGGGCTGTCTCGTCAGACCAAATGATCGGCCAGGACTCCATCGCTTAGCCCTCCTTGGTGTTGGGCACCAGTGCCGGGGTGTACTGGGCGAGGGATTCCTTGAACGTGGCGTCGAGCCGGTCGAGAATCTCTTCCTTGGTGACGCCGGAATCGCTGCCCTTGGCGAGCAGGTCCGCGAGGGTGCCGACCTGTGCGGTCAGGCCGTGGAGCAGGCCGTTCGTGCCAGCGACGCGGGCGTCGGACCAGCCGATGTCGGTGAACAGCGTGGTGGTGTTGCGGCCCTCGGCGGGGACCTTGCCGTCGAAGCCGAACCACTGGATCGGCATGTGTAGGGTGGCGGCAGCGGAGTCGCCGACCACGTCCCGGCCCAGCGCGTCGATGGTGCCGACGATCATGACCTCGCCGTTGCGCCACGCCTTGTAGATGCCCAGCGAGCACAGGTGCTGCAGCCCGGCCAGCGCCTGCGGGTTCGGCACGTGGGTGCGGACAACACCGTTGCCGACCCAAACCTCGGTGGAGCCTTCCAACTGTCCAATTACCAGCATTTCATCGTCCTCATCTGTGGTGGTGGTTTCAGGTGCCGTGCCAAGGTGGACGGCGATGCGCTCATCGAGCACGTCGAAGGGGTAGTTGTCGCCCGGGTCGGTCCGGGTTTCGGGGTCGATCTGCCGGTGGACGCACAGACCCTTGATGGAGCGGTTGCCGCGCTTGGTGACAGCCTCCACCTCGTCGGTGGTGAGCCAGCGGTGCGGGATGCCGTTGGCCTTCATCCGCTGCGCGAGAATCCATGCGAGGTTGTCGATGGACTTCCGGCCCTCGGCGGTCAGCCACTCCTCGCGGGAGAAGCGGGCGTAGCCTGCCTGCTCGAACCCCTCGGACATCGGGTTGGCCTCGGATGCGTGCCATGCGGCGAGCATCGGGTCCACCATCGAGACGATGGCGATGGGATCAGCGAACCAGTGCCACGACGCCTGCGGCCCGCCCTGCGCCTCGGGGATGTTAGCCCACTGGGTCAGGGACTGGGCGTAACCGCCGCGGAGCGGGCACTCCCCGGAGTGGACGACCATAAGCTGCGTGGGGATGCCGGACACCCCGGAGTGCTTCTGCGTGTTGGGCATGTTGATGACGGGCGAAACCATCAGTCTGTCTCGCTCTCGTCAGATTCAGCGCGGAAGCGCTGTGCGTCCCGTACGACCTGTCCCCACTGGTCAGCGGGTACAGCGTGGTGAGGATCGACGTAAGGCTGCTCAGCGGGCGCTGGCTGCTCTGTCATGGTGTCTCCTTACGGTGGGTAGGACGATGGCGGGGACACCGAAGCATCCCCGCCATCAGTTGTGCGCTACGCGGCGACGGTGA
>Ga0307413_10000754_pt1 | contig 11163 bp, 8 predicted proteins | sample DK1Ometagenome_3_FD_203714 | JGI IMG/M metagenome (GOLD analysis project Ga0307413, IMG submission 203714) | Maize rhizosphere microbial communities from greenhouse at UC Davis, California, United States - DK15-O-2 | ecosystem: Host-associated > Plants > Roots > Rhizosphere > Soil | place: USA... | reverse complement strand
ACGTCTCGCGGGAAAAAATGCTTCTCGTCCCATTCGGCGGCGTGCGGCGTAATGGTGTCTGCGGTAAAACGCCGCGCCATTTCCTGAATGGCGCGCTGATCGTCGGTGAGGTCGAACTGGCTCAATGTGCTGCCCCGCCAGACTCCGTGTCGTCGTCATTGAACAGCCAGTCGATCGCGCGGTCGCGTTCATCCTGCCCGAAGACCTCCATCTGGCGGTACGGGAGGAATCGCCGCGCCTGCATCTTGTTCATCGTGCTCCCCGCAATGATCGCATAGCGCCCCCGATACTCTCTCATGACGTGCTCAAATACCTCCGTGAAGCCGAGGCCCACCTCGTTCGACTGAACCTTGAATTGCGAACAGTCGGCAAGGACACGGTAATCCTTGTTCCGGACGAACGCTTTCCGGTGAAGGGCAAGGAACTCGAGCTTGAAAGCTTGGAACGTCTCCATCGACCAATAGCCGTTCTGGACAATGGTCACCAGCTTGCGACCTTCGTCGTAGGAAAACTGATAGTCCATTCTGCACCGCTCTCCCCCGTTGTACAGGGAGGCATATCATTCTCAGGCCATCGTCGGAATGACGAACGCGTTTTCCCCGGTTGCCGAGCCGTCCGGCCAACGTTGGGTCACCGTCTTGACCTTGGTCCAGAACTTGATGCCTTCCATGCCGTGCTGGTTGGTGTCGCCGAAAGCCGACCTCTTCCAGCCACCGAACGTATGATAGGCCACAGGGACGGGGATTGGTACGTTGATGCCGACCATGCCGACGTTGACGCGTGCCGCGAACTCCCGCGCGGCGTGGCCGTTGCGCGTGAAGATCGCCACGCCGTTGCCATATTGATGGTCACTGGGAAGCCGTACCGCTGTTTCGAAATCGGGCGCGCGCACCATCTGGAGTACCGGTCCGAAAATCTCCTCCCGATAACTGCTCATCTGGGGCGTTACATGGTCGAACAGCGTCGGCCCGACGAAAAAGCCTTTCTCATGACCCTGCAGCGTAAAGCCGCGGCCGTCGACGACGAGTTCCGCGCCTTCATCGACGCATTTCTGAATCCAGCCCTCAACCCGTTCCTTGTGCACCTGGGTAACGACCGGCCCATAATGCGCGTCGGGGTCCGTGGATACGCCGACCTTCAGTTTGTCGATGGCGGGGATCAGCTTTTCCCGCAGGCGGTCTGCGGTGTCATCCCCCACCGGAACGACGACCGGCAAAGCCATGCACCGTTCGCCCGCCGACCCGAAAGCGGCGCCCGTCAGGTCGTTTACCACCTGATCGAGATCGGCGTCAGGCATGACTATGCCGTGATTTTTTGCGCCCCCCATCGCCTGCACGCGCTTGCCGGCGGCAACACCACGGTTGTAGACGTAATGCGCGATATCGGACGAACCCACGAAGCTTACCGCGCCGATGGCCGGGTGGTCGAGAATAGCGTCGACCATCTCCTTGTCGCCATGCACCACCTGCAAAATGCCCTCGGGCGCGCCGGCTTCCAGCATCAGTTCGGCAAGGCGGACAGGGACGCCCGGGTCGCGCTCCGATGGCTTGACGATGAACGCATTACCGACCGCAATGGCGACGCCAAACATCCACATCGGGATCATCGCCGGAAAATTGAACGGCGTTATACCCGCGCCGATGCCTATTGGCGTCCGCATCGAATACACGTCGATGCCGGGACCGGCGCCCACGGTATATTCGCCTTTCAGCGCATGGGGGATGCCACAGCAGAATTCGATTACCTCAAGCCCGCGCTGGATGTCGCCCTTCGAATCCGCGATCACCTTGCCATGCTCGGACGAGAGCAGACGCGCCAGTTCGTCCATGTTCTGCTCGACCAGTTCCTTGAACCGGAACATGACGCGGGCGCGCCGCTGCGGATTCGTTGCGGCCCAGCCTGGCTGCGCCTTTTGCGCAGCCGCCACCGCACGATCGAGCACAGCCTTGTCGCCGAGGGCGACCCTACCTTGCACCGCCCCGCTGTTGGGATCGAATATGTCGCCGAAGCGTGCAGCCGGTCCGCCGGCGCCGCCCGCGATAAAATGGTCGATGGCTCTCATTTTTTGGCATCCTCATTCGGCGAACGTTTATGGGCGCATACCTTAATCGTCATGATCTGCAATTCAACAGCTAGACCAGAAACCACGAACTGCATAAATGCAGCATGGCCTCGATAAACTGGGACAGCCTTCAGGTCTTTCTGAACCTGGCGCGGCACGGCAGCCTCGCGCGGGCGGCGAGGGCGCTGCGCATCGACGCGACGACGGTCAGCCGCCGCGTAACCGCGCTGGAGCGGCAGATGCAGCAGACCCTGTTCGAGCGGACGGTGGACGGCTTTGTCTTGACCTCCTATGGCCGTGCGCTGCTTCCCCATGCCGAGGACATGGAGGCGGCGTTCGATCGCATCGAACGCGTGAGCAGCGACCGCCGCAACCTGACCGGTCAGCTGCGGATCAGCGTTTCGGAAGGATTCGGCACCCACTTCATTGCACCCCGCCTGCACGATTTCTCGTCGGCGCACCCGCAATTGGAAATCGATCTGGTTGCTTCGAGCGGTTTTCTCAATCCATCGCGACGGGAGGCTGATCTCGCGATCCTGTTGACGCGCCCGCGCCGGGGACTCCTCCGGATTCGCAGGCTGACTGACTACCGGCTCGGCCTTTATGGGCCGCGTTCCCGATCCGATTGGCATGAACGGGCACAGGCGGGCTCCCTGCGGGGCGCCGCAATCCCGGTCGTCGGGTACATACCGGATTTCATTTATGCGCCTGAACTGCGTTATCTGGACGAGATCGAGAATGGGATCGAAGCGACCCTGCGCTGTTCGAGCATCAATGCGCAGCAGGAGATGATCGCCAATGGGGCAGGCATCGGTGTATTGCCCTGCTTCATGGCGGAGGACGACCCGCGGCTCATGCGGATAATGCCTGGCGTTTCGATCTGCCGGGCGTTCTGGCTAGCCATGCATCGCGACGTCGCGAGTCAGGCCCGTGTCAGAGCATTTGTTGACTGGCTGACGGCGTGCGTCGCAGCCGCAGCGCCCACGCTGGACCCTGCATCCGGGTGAGAGAGGGAAAAGCCGCACGAGCGAGCGGGTGCGGCTACAGGAATCGAATGTCGGTGACCTCAGTCGAAGCTGGTGCCGGGGGTCAGGATCGAACTGACGACCTACCGCTTACAAGGCGGTTGCTCTACCGCTGAGCTACACCGGCCCACCGCTTCCAGACTGGCCGTCCGCCCTATGCCACCGGTGCGCCCGTATGACAACCGGGGAGACGGAATTGACAGCGTCGCGAGTGGCAACGGCAGTGATCGCGTAACTCATTGAGTTTGCCACACGTAGTCGCCGCGCAATCTCCCGCACCGACTGCTGCGGCACCAAACATGCACTTGCACGCTGAATCACAGGACGCCCCTGCCCAGTAAGACAAGGCCCGAGCGCGAGCTTTCGTGGCAAACCGATAACAAAAGCGCCACAGCTTCGACCCGCTCACAGCGACATCGATGCAAAGTCCTTCCGACGTGCCCAAGTTGGCTTTTGGTAGAGGGGCCCGCTTGATTGCCTTCCCGGGAGCCTTCTTCGCTCACCATCCCAGCGGCGGATTCGGATACCATGCTTCCTGTAGATTTTGTGAAGCGCGACGTCCGAGAGTGCGAACTCCTTTGCCAGGTGCGTCATTGATTTCGTACACACCAGGCCATAGAACTCTGCGCGGGTAAAAGCCCTCGTCAGAACGGGTCATTGAGGCGTTGCAGCGCGCCTTCAAGCATATGCGCATGAACTTGCGGATCGCCATTCTCCAGTTGTAGCCTGCCGACGGCAATGCTGGTCTCGATAACATCGCGACAGCGTTCGAACCGGCGCTCCTGATAGGCAAGAAGCGCCTTTGCCACCTGGTCGGAATTCGCAAGCTCCTCGGCCAGCACTATGCCGCTTTCGACGGCCATACCGGCCCCCGACGCGAGGTGCGGAGTCGTGGCGTGTACAGCATCTCCGACGAGCACGATCCGTCCATTGAACCAGTCCATCGGCTGGAGCGCGGCGGCGAGGGGCCGGTAGTTGATCCAGTCCTTGCGCGTCATGTTGTCGCGGATCCAGCCGACATTGCCGCCGAAGTCCTTGAGCAGCTCCTTCAGGGTAACGAAGAGTTGCTCTTCGTCCATGAAAGTCTCGCGCTCGACATGGGGCGTAAGCATCCACATGTAAACGTGGTCGGGCGCACAGGCGGTGATGCCGCAGGGGTTGGCGTGGCCGAGGAAGAATTCGCCGGCTTCAAGCCCCGGCGGCTTGCGGATCGAGATGCGCCAGCATCCCTGCCCGGTCGGTACCGCAGGTCCCATATGCGGGAAGGCGAGATCGCGTACGGTCGAGAACACGCTGTCGGCACCGACGACGAGATCGTAACGGCTTTCACCGCCATCGGAAAAGTGCACGTCCACGCCATCATCGCGGTTAGCGAGCGCGGCGACAGTGAGGCCGAGGCGCACCGGGATGGCAAGTTCGCGCACCCGCTGTTGCATGATGTGATGCAGCACGGGGCGCATGATCCCGCCGGTGGCGGGCAGACCTTCCTCGATCACCGGCTCGTCGAGATCGAACATGTGCGTGCCGTCATAGCGGAACAGACGGGTCTTGCTGGTGATCGCGCCCTGCTGCTTTATCTGGTCGAGCAGGCCGAGCCACCGATAGGCGCGCAGGGTGGGACCGGTTATCGTGATGCCTGCGCCATAGACGCGCCAGTCCGGGTCGAGATCGATCAGGTCGACCTTCACCCCTCGTTCGGCAAGGCTGATCGCGCTTGCCATTCCGCCTATACCCCCGCCCACGACAAGCGCCGTTGCGATGCTGCTGATGCTCTCCCTGGTCATGCCTGATGCATGAACGGGCCGGCCCCGGCTGACAAATTAGAACAATGGATAGGAATCCATCGACGCCAGCGGGGGCGTTCGGCGGCGCGCTTTCAAGTCAGCGCTGTGGCTTCGTCTGCGATCTTCTGGGCGAGCAGGCGACGGGCGCGGGTGCTGGCCGCATCGATCTTGAGCAGAACTGGCTCAAGCGACCAGAAATCCGTATTGCCGATGCGCGCCTGTTGGCTTTCCAGCATGGGCTTATCCTCGTGAACGAAGGCCTGCTCGAGAGCACCGCGAAGGAATTGGCTGAAGCCCTCGTCGCCGAGGCGGAAACGGCGGGTGGAGCAATAGAAGTAGTGGGTGGTCGTCGCAGTTTCGGGGACCATGTTGTGCAGGGTGTAGCCCTCGTCCTCCCACTTTCGCGGTTGTCCGGCAGGCACGGCGGCCACGCCAAGGGTCATTACCGCAGGGGCCTGCCAGACAACTTCGGTCCACACGTCGGCGCGACCGGCTCCATGGACGGTGGCGCGGAAAGCCGGAGGCGGATCGCAGTTCTCGGCCAGCCAGTCGACCACCACGGTGTCGCCCTCCTGCCGGTTGGTGCTCTTTGCGGTGCTGTTGATGCCGCCCAGCGTATCCGGGTGCAGGAAATCGGCGTGGCTGAGATCGAGGATGTTGTCGCTGATCAGTTGGTAGTTCGCCGCAGTGGGCATGTAGCCCGAAATGCGGGCCTGAGGCGGCGTCTGATCAATGTAGGACAGATCCGGGATCCGGGCGGGATCGGCGCGTTCGGCATCGCCGAGCCAGACCCACACGATCGTGTGGCGCTCCTCCACCGGGAAGCTGCGCACGCCAAGCGCCGAAACGATCGGCCCGTGCGGATTGTGCGTGCACGCGCCGTCGCCGCCGAAGCCGAGGCCGTGGTAACCGCAGAAGATGGTGTTGCCGTCGACCCGGCCGGACGAGAGCGGCGCGAAGCGATGCGGGCAGCGATCTACCAGCGCGGTCAGCGATCCTTCGGCGCGGCGGTAGAAGACCAGGGGCACTTCGCAGATGGTGCGGGCGAGCTTGCCGCCTGCCGGGACTTCGTCGGAAAACCCGGCCTGATACCAGGTGTTCATCAGGTATTCGGTCATGGTTCACCTACCAAGCTGTGGCACCAGCATCGATCGAGAAGTCCGCCCCGGTGACGTAGCGCGCCTCGTCACTGGCAAGCCATGTGGCGCACCATGCGATGTCGGACGGTTCGCCGACCAGCTTGAGCATGTTCTTCGACAGCACGATGTCGAGAAATTCCGGATGCATATCCAGATGGCGACCGGTGGCTTCGGTGCGGATGAAACCGGGCGCGATGGTGTTGGCGCGAATGTTGTGCATCGCACCTTCCATGGCCAGCTGGCGCGTCATCGCCAGGACGCCGCCCTTGCCGGCGCAGTGGGCCAGTGCCGGCGAGCCCTCGAGCGCCTTCCAGGCATTGGCGCTGGCGAAGTTGATCACGCTCCCCGCGCCGCTCGCCTTGAGGTGGGACCATGCTGCGCGGGTGGGCAGGAAAACGATGTCGAGTTCGGCGTCGAGCGTCCTTCTCCAGTCGGCGTAGGTCAGGTCCTCGATCCAGGCGAAGACGGCAAAGGCTGCGGCGTTGACAAGGATGTCGATCTTGCCGTGCTCCGCACCGATCTGCGCGAACAGCGTATTCACGGCGGCTTCGTCGAGCAGGTTGCACGCCCTGTCCGCCCCCTTGAGATCAACCCCGATCACAGTTGCGCCTTCGGATGCGAAGATTTGCGCACAGCCCTTGCCGATGCCGTTGCCGGCGCCGGTGACGACCGCGATCTTGCCCGTGAGCCGGTTTGCCACTTCCCCTCCATCCCTGTTGCCGATGCGCGGGCGTATCCCGGCGATTACAGGATAAATAGAGTACCTTCTCACCCGGGGGAAACCCGAAGCGTCAATAGTTATCCATCGACCTGCAGGGATCGCGACGTGCAGCTGGCCTGTGTCGCTGCGCATACATTCGAACCGTCGATAGGAAAGTATCCATACAAGGAGCGGGAGTTTCGGCCGGGCAGGGACTATCGCGGCAGGCAAGTTCAAATCACAGAATAGGGGAGGATTCTTATGCGCCTGGTACTTCGGGGAACAACCGCCGTCACCGCACTTGCTCTGGCAATGCCGGCATTCGCGCAGGAAGCGAGCACGTCCGCATCCAATGACACTGGTCTGGGCGAAATCGTCGTGACTGCGCAGCGCAAGGTGGAAACCCTGCAAAAGGCGGCTCTGGCGATCGATGCCGTTACTGGTGCCGATCTTTCCCAGCGGGGTATCGGCAATGCCGTCGATATTACCAAGGCCGTTCCCGCGATCTCGTTCCCGTCAGCCGGCGGCAACATCTCGTCGATCTTCGTTCGCGGCGTCGGCAATATCACCACGGCGAGCTGGACCGATCCGGCCGTAACGCCGACCTATGACGGCGTGGTGCTGGGTCGCGGCGGCGGGGTGTTCGGCGCGGCCTTCTATGACCTGGCCCGCGTGGAGGTGCTGAAGGGGCCGCAGGGCATCCTCTATGGTCGCAATGCCACCGGCGGCGCGGTCAACATCATTCCTGCCCGCCCCGAGATCGGCCGCACTTCCCTCGGTTTCAACCTCGGTTACGGCAACTACAATGCGGTCGATGTCGATGCGCATGTCAACCTCGGCGTAAGCGCCAACAGCGCCCTGCGCCTTGGCGCCGCCTATTCGGACCACGAGGGCTACAATCGCGACGGGACCGACGATCTGCACCGTGGCTCGTTACGTGCGCAGTACCTGATCGAGCCTTCGAGCGACCTCTCGCTGCGCATCGGTGCCGATTACACGCACCTTGGCGGCAAGGGCATCGGCGGCAGCTACGTCGGCGGTTTCCTGCCGGACGGTGCCGGCGGCTACACTTTCCTCCCGGCAGGCCTCGACGCCAGCGAAGGGTTCAACACACCGGCCGCAAACGCCTTCCGCCGCCAGAACCTGGGCGGGCCGGCCTTTGCGTTCCTCAGCTCGATGAACGCGGAACAGAGCCTGGACAGCACCTACTGGGGCGTCAACGCCGAGCTGAACTGGAAAACGGGCATCGGCACCGTGACGATTATCCCCGCTTATCGAGAAAGCGAGGATCACAGCTTCTTCTATGGTCCGGCGTTCAATACCGCGAATACCAACGAGAAAATCCGACAGACCAGCCTCGAGGCGCGCCTGGCAGGCAGCGCCGGGAAGGTCGATTATGTCGTCGGAGGATTCTTCTTCAACGAGAGGGTCCGCGCGAACAACCAGTTCAACCAGGAGTTCGTGCTCCCGATCGTCGACTACCGTCACAAGACCGACAGCTATGCCGCGTTCGGCCAGCTGACGGCGCATGTTTCGGATCGGTTCCGCCTGATCGGCGGCGCGCGTTACACGCATGACAAGAAGTCGATCGATGGACTGATCAACAACTTCATCACGTTCTGCGGCGGATTGCCGCCGGCATTGGTAACTCCGCCTGCCTCGTTCGGGATCGGCTGCGCCACGCCGGGCAACGTGCCCTATTACCCGAACTTCCTGAATTCTGCCGATACGGTCAACTGGCTGACGGCCAACGGCTGGATCGCCGCCAACAGTGCAAACCAGAACAACCCGCAGGTCTTTCCGTTGCTCAGCGGCGTGGGCGCGATCCTCAAGACGCACAGCCCGGTGCAGGATACGCTCGGCTTCTCGCGCGTGACGTGGAAGGCATCGGCGGAATTCGACGTGACCGACCGCAACCTGCTCTATGCAACGGTGGAGACCGGCTATCGCGCGGGCGGCCTGCAGATGAGCGAGAGCCGCACCCGCTACAAGCCCGAGTTCATTACCGCCTTCACCATCGGATCCAAGAACCGCTTCTTCGACAACCGGGTGCAGCTGAACCTCGAAGCTTTCCTGTGGAAGTATCGTGACCAGCAGATCACCTATTTCACGGTTGATAGCTCCGGAACGCTCATCAACTCGAGCGAAAACGCCGGCAGGGCCACGATCAAGGGGCTCGACGCGGACCTGATGGTGAAGCCGACGCATGGCACCACGCTCAACGCCAAGGTGCAATACCTCGACGCCAAGTACGACGACCTGCACCTGTACACGGCTGCCCCGCGCGACAACTTTGCCTGCCCGTTCACCTTCACTGGCGGAACGGCGGGCGGCGCTCCGGTCAAGGACTTCAACTGCTCGGGCAATCCGCTGCTCTTCTCGCCGAAGTGGACGGTGAACCTGGGGGCGGAACAGGTGGTGCAGTTGGGCGACAGGCTGGAGCTGGTGGCCAATGTCGATACCGCCTGGCGTGATCGCCAGTGGGGCGGGTTCGAGTATCTCGCCTTCGAGAATATCCCGGCCTACTGGACGACCGATGCCTCGCTGACCCTGCGGACCTCCGAGGGCCACTGGGCCCTGACCGGCTACGTGCGCAACATCGAGAACAAGCGCCGCAACCTTGCACCGCAGACCTCACCGATTGGTATGGCTGTCGGCCACTTCTCGGCACCGCGCACCTATGGCCTGCGCCTGTCGGGCAACTTCTGAGGAGCCTGCCGGCGTGAACGTTGTCGTGACCGGTGCCGGCGGGTTTGTCGGACGAGAGCTAGTCAGCCTGCTCACAGGTGTCGGTCATGGGGTGACGGGGATCGATAGCGCGGGTGGCGGCATTCCCGAGGACGCGCGGGCCGTGGTCGGTGACCTCGGCGAGCGAGCGGTACGGGCGGAGGCGCTGGACGGCGGATGCGACGCGCTGATCCATCTCGCCATCGTGCCGGGCGGCGCGGCGGAGGCCGATCCGGCAGCCTCGCGCCGGATCAATATCGACGCGATGTACGATCTGCTGCTGGAGGCGGCGGCGGTCAATCCCGGCCTGCGCGTCGTCTATGCCAGCTCGATTGCCGTGTTCGGCGATCCCCTGCCGCCACTGGTCGACGATGCCACGCCGCTTTCGCCGAAGATGATCTACGGCGGGCACAAGGCGATGATGGAAGCTGCGGTAGCGATGTTTTCCAATCGCGGTCTGCTCGACGGGGTGAGCGTGCGGCTGCCCGGCATCCTTGCGCGGCCCAAAGTGCCATCGGGCATGAAATCGGCTTTCATGTCGGACCTGTTTCACGCACTGAAGGCCGGCGAGGAATTTACCTGCCCGGTTTCAGCGCAGGGCAGGATCTGGGCGCAATCGGTGCGACAGTGTGCGCGCAATTTCGCGCATGCGCTTACGCTGGATTCTGCTCTTATGCCATCGACCCGCGTGGTGACGCTGCCCGCGCTGCGCATTGCGATGGGTGATCTTGCGGCAGAAATTGCGCGTCAATGCGCAGTTCCGGCGGACCTCGTCTCCTACGCGCCGGATGCCGCCCTCGAAGCGACTTTCGCAACGCAACCGCCGCTGGCGACGCCTGCCGCGGAGCGTGCCGGTTTTGCGCATGACGAAGACCTTGCTACACTCGTGGCAAGCGCCCTCGCAACGATTTGAAGGCGCAGCGGAGATGGCGATGCGATTCGGACGACTGGACCTAAATCTGCTCGTGGCGCTCGATGCATTGCTGACCGAGCGCAGCGTCAGCCTCGCGGCTGACCGGTTGTGCCTCTCGCAATCGGCAACTTCGAGCGCGCTGGGCCGCTTGCGCGAGTATTTCGGCGATGAACTGCTTGTGGTGAAGGGGCGCAACATGATCCTCTCCGCTCGCGCCGAAGAATTGATCGATCCGGTCCGGGCGGTTCTCGAACAGATCCGCACGACGGTGGCGGTGGCTCCGCCGTTCGATCCCCTGACGGCCGACCGCCTGATCCGGATCATGGCTTCGGATTATTCGACCGAAGTCCTGCTGGCAGCTGTGCTGGCCAAACTGGAAACTGAAGCACCGAACATACGTTTCGAGATCCAGACGATGAACGACAACCCGATCGAGGCGATCGACCGCGGTCACGTCGACCTCCTGCTCACGATCGACTATGCGATTTCTCCCGACCACCCGAGCCAGCTGCTGTTCGAGGACGACTACGTCGTTGTTGGCGCTCGGGACAATCCCGCCATGCACCAGCCTATGACGAGGGAACTCTACTTCGGCCTTGGCCATGTTTCCGCGCGCTTCGGCAAGTCTCGCGTGCCAGCATTCGAGGACTGGTTCGTGCGTCGCCAGAAGCAGCAGCGCCGGGTCGAGGTGGTCGCGCCGACGTTCCTTTCGCTGCCGGGCCTGATCGGGGGGACCAATCGCATTGCCACGATGCACCGGCGCATGGCGGAAATCGTGGTGCGATCCATGCCACTGGTAATGCGGGAGGTTCC
>Ga0307413_10000753_pt1 | contig 11166 bp, 10 predicted proteins | sample DK1Ometagenome_3_FD_203714 | JGI IMG/M metagenome (GOLD analysis project Ga0307413, IMG submission 203714) | Maize rhizosphere microbial communities from greenhouse at UC Davis, California, United States - DK15-O-2 | ecosystem: Host-associated > Plants > Roots > Rhizosphere > Soil | place: USA... | reverse complement strand
TTGCCGCAGGCGATCGCCATTCCGAACATCCACATCGGGATCATCGCCGGGAAGTTGAACGGCGTGATGCCGGCGCCGATGCCGAGCGGCTGGCGCATCGAATAGACGTCGATGCCGGGGCCTGCGCCGATCGTATATTCGCCCTTCAGCGCCTGCGGGATGCCGCAGGTATATTCGATCACTTCGAGACCGCGCTGAACGTCGCCCTTGGCGTCGGCGACGACCTTTCCATGCTCGCTCGCCAGCAGCTCGGCAAGCGAGTCCATGTTCGCCTCGATCAGTTCCTTGAACTTGAACATGACCCGGGCGCGCCGCTGCGGGTTGGTCGCGGCCCAGGCGGGCTGGGCCGCAAGCGCCGCGTCGACCGCCTTCTGCAGCGTGGCGGGCGTGCCAAGGGTGACGCGCGCCTGCACTTCGCCTTGCGACGGGTTCCACACGTCACTCTGCCGTGAACCGTCTGCAGCGCTGGTGCCGTTGATGAAATGCTCGATTCTACGCATGGGGACTCGGGGCCTCTTGCCTGATTGGAAGTTGGCCGCTCCCTAATCCGCCAATGGCATGAATGCTACTCCGCGATGTAGCGCCACGGCTTGTCCGGCGCGTCGCGGCGCCAGACCGTGAAGAAGGGGAAGCCGGCGCCGTCCTTCGGGTCATGCGGCTTGATCGTGCCGATGCTGACGGCCAGATCTCCGCTCGAGGCAGCGAAGCTATGTTCGGTTCCCCAATGGATGGTGGTCGGATCGCCCTCCTTGAATCCGGCCGTGATGGCATCGAGACCGATGGCGAAGCCCGCCCCGCCATACATGTTCATCGCGTCTTCGCGGCCATATTCGCGAAAGGCGGCCTTGAGGCCGACGATCTGGGCCCGGTCGGAGAAGGCCTTTTCGGCTGCGGCGACGCTGCGGTTGTGGCCGGCGATGAGTTCCGGATCGTCCTTCGGCTCGGCGGCGAATGTGGGAAGGGACGGCGCGATCATGTCCGTCGACACTGCACCGGCTTCGCGCACCTGCTGCCGGTAGGCGACGACGCGCCATCCCTCTGGCTGCCTGGCCCAATAAGATAGATATTTGCGCTCCCGCCGCGCGGGATCGCCGCCCGTCAGGCTGAGGAAGCCGTAGGTGAAGCCCTGCGTGCCATCGGCCGAAATGCCGCCGCGGATCGGTGCCCAGCTGACCTTGCCTTCCTTGTAGGAAGGATTCTCGCGAAACAGCGCAAGAGCCGCGTTCCGACCCCTCACATGTCCCTTGGGCGACGGGACGATCACTTCCGTGTCGAACATCGCGCCCAGCCCGATGGCGGGGTCGCCGGCGTTAGATGCGACCGTGGAAAAGGCGCGGTCGGCAGCCAGCAGTTCCTCGACCGCCGCCTTGGGGTCGACTTGGGCGGCCTCCGGCGCGGAAAGTAGAAACAGGGCGAAGAAGAGGGCTCGGATCATCAAGTGCAATTCCATTGATTGCGGTCCTGCTGCGCGCCTAGCCATAGTAGCTACTTACGCCAATCCATGTCGACCAATCCGAGGCCCGGTTCGACCGGCGCTTGCCAAGACGACGCAATCGGGTTCATCGATTGCGGCCATGAAAAAGCTGCTTGTTGCCTCCGCCGCCCTGTTGTCCGCAACCGCCCTAGCCGTCCCACCACTGCCCGGGCCGGAGGCAAGGGTCGCTGAGTTCGCTCGCCAGGTGGATTCGGCGCGGATGAAGGCGACGGTCGAGAAGCTGGTGAGCTTCGGCACCCGCCACACGCTCTCGTCGCAGACCGATCCGAACCGCGGAATCGGCGCGGCGGTGCGCTGGGCCGAGGCGGAGATGAAGGGCTTTGGCCTGGAGACGCTGCAGACCTGCGACACGGTCACCGGCCGGCGCGTCCCAACCCCGACGAAAGTGTGCAACGCCGTCGCCATCCAGCGCGGCACCGAGCGGCCCGGCGACGTGGTGATCATCACCGGCCATATCGACAGCCGGGTCACCGACGTGATGAACGCCGCCGCCGACGCCCCCGGAGCCAATGACGACGGGTCGGGAACCGCGGCGGTGCTGGAGGCGGCACGCGTGCTGTCGAAGCACAAGTTCCCGGGCACGATCGTCTATGCCGCGCTGTCGGGGGAGGAGCAGGGGCTGCTCGGCGGCAAGATCCTCGCCGATTACGCCAAGGCGCAGGGCTGGAACGTCATCGCCAATCTGAACAACGACATCATCGGCAACAGCTGCGGCTCGGACGGCGTGTGCAACGACAAGCAGGTGCGGGTCTTCTCCGAAGGCCTGCGCTGGCAGGGCGGTGACGAGCTTCGTGCCGAAGTCCGCAGCAAGGGCGGTGAGAATGATTCGCCGTCGCGAAACATCTCGCGATTCCTCGACAATCTCGCCGAGCGCGTTCCCGACCTCGGCATCGACGTGATGCAGGTGTGGCGCAACGACCGCTTCGGCCGCGGCGGCGACCATACCGAATTCCTCAACGCCGGCTATCCAGCGGTGCGCTTCTCGGTCGCGGTCGAGAATTACAATTACCAGCACCAGGACCTGCGGGTCGAAAAGGGTGTCCAATATGGCGACACCATCGACAAGATGGATTTCCCCTATCTGGCGCGGGTGACCAAGCTCAACGTCGCCGCGCTCGCCTGGCTAGCCAGCGCCCCGCCGCCGCCGGAACCGACGGTCGAGGGGGCGGTGAGCACGGATACGACGCTTACTTGGAACAACATGTGGGAGAGCGGCGGATATGTGATCAGAAGGCGCCCAACAGATTCAAGCCAATGGACACATGCCGAGAGGATGGGAACATTCGATCATTGTCCCCGGGGCGACCATGCGGGAGAGACGGAGGGCTCAGCTCCTCCAGCGCCGGCAGGCGCCATCCAAATGAGCTACGTATTTCGCCCCTGCAAATTTGTACTCAAAGGCATCCGCGTCGACGACTGGGTGTTCGGCGTCTCGTCGATCAGCAAGGAGGGTTTCGAAAGCCCGGTCGCCTCGGCCGTCCCCGGCGGCGCGTTCAAGCCCTGGGTGAAGCCGGAAGAGCCGGCGAAATAGCGTCATTGCGAGCGGAGCGAAGGGATCCAGAAAAGCGTTGGTGTAAATGGATTGCCGCGGCGCTTCGCGCCTCGCAATGACGAGTGGAGAGAAGTATGGCCGGCGGATGGACGCGCGACGGCGCGGTTCAGGACCAGATCGACGATACGGTGAAGGACGCGATCCAGCGCGCCCGCGCGCTCACCCCGCAGGGTGAGAGTGCCGAGGAATGCGACGATTGCGGCGAGCCAATTTCCGAGAAGCGGAGGAAAGCCCTTCCGGGGGTGCGGACCTGTATCGCCTGCCAAACGGAACGCGACAAAGCCGTTACCCATTCCACCATCAATCGGCGCGGGAGCAAGGACAGCCAGCTGCGGTAACTTGCGGCCTGCCCAATTGGGGGGCAGGGACCCATTGATGGCGGCTCCCGCGATCTTCGACACCGACGAACCGGCCGAGCAGCGACCAGTTGCGGGGATTGCATTGCGGCTGGTGACCGCCCTGCTGCTGGCGATCATGTTCGCGTTGGTGAAGCTGGCGTCGACGCGCGGGGTGAACATCGTCGAGACGCTGTTCTACCGGCAATGCGGATCGGCGCTGTGCGCGGTGGGGCTGGTCGCGGCAGGCCCGGGGTTCAAGTCGTTGCATTCGAAGCGCGTCGGCGCACATATTGGGCGGATGGCACTGGGCGTCACCGCAATGGCCCTGAATTTCACGGCAATGATCATGCTCCCCCTGGCCGAGGCGACGGCGATCGGCTTCTCGGTGCCGATCTTCTCGACCGTGCTCGCCGCGCTGGTGCTGAGCGAGCCAACCGGCAAGTGGCGCTGGGGCGCGGTCGCGGCAGGGTTTTTCGGCGTCCTGCTGATCGTCCAGCCGGGCAGCGGCGAGGTGCCATTGATCGGCGCCTCGGTGGCACTAGTCGCGGCGCTGCTGACGGCGTCCGTCACCGTCGTCATCCGCCAGTTGGGCAGGACGGAGCGGGCCTCGACTACCGTTTTCTGGTTCGCTGCCAGCTCCCTGGTGCCGCTGGCCGCGATGATGATCTGGTTTGCGAAGGCGCATGATCCGATGACCTGGGCGATCCTCGGCGGCCTGGCGCTGGCCGGAGGGATGGCGCAACTGACCCTGACCGGGGCGCTGAGGCTGGCGCCGGTCGCCCTCGTGATGCCGATGGATTACACCAGCCTTATCTGGGCGACCCTGTTCGGCGCCTGGATCTTCGCGGAAATGCCGACACCATGGATCTGGGTCGGTGCGCCGATCATTATCGGCAGCGGCCTGGTCATTGTCTGGCGCGAACATCGGCTGGCGCGCCGCGCGGCATTGTCGGCCGCTACCGCTTCGCCCAATTAGGAGCCGCATGCCACGCAAACCTTCCCCGGGACTTCCGACCCGCAAGCAGATCCTCGATTTCATCGAATCTTCCGGCCAGCCGGCGGGGAAGCGGGAGATCGCGCGGGCCTTCGGGCTCTCCAGCCATGACAAGATCATGCTGAAGGCCATGCTCAAGGATATGGCTGACGAAGGCCTGATCGATTCATCGCCCGGCCGCGCCTTCCACAAGGCGGGCGGGGTGCCGAAAGTCACTGTGCTGCGCGTCGTCTCGGTCGATGACGGCCAGGTCTGGGCCCAGCCGGAAAGCTGGCATGCCGACACACCGCCGCCGAAGCTGCGCGTGATCGAACGCGGGCGACGCTCGGCGCTGGCGATTAATGACCGCATCCTCGCCCGCACGGAAGAAGCGGGGAAGGGCTATGTGGCCCATCCGATGAAGAAGCTGCAGCGCTCGGCCGAGCTGGTGCTGGGCGTGGTGCGGCGCGAGGGCGACAGCTTCTACCTGACGCCCGTCGACAAGAAGGAGCGGCGCGAGCTTCCAATCTCCGAATTGAAGGATGCGCAGGAGGGCGACCTGGTGCTGGCCGAGCCGTCGGGCCGGCCGCCAAGGGTCACGGCGCGGGTCGACGCGATCCTCGGCGATCCCTTCGCGCCGCGCAGCTTCAGTCTCATCGCCATCCACAAATATGGGCTGCGCGACGAATTCCGGACCGAGGCAGTGGTCGAGGCCAAGCATGTCGCCAAGCAGAAGCTGGGAGATGACCGCGAGGACCTGACGCACCTGCCGATCGTCGCGATCGACCCTGAGGATGCGCGCGACCATGACGACGCCATCTGGGCTCAGCCGCGCGAGGATGGCGACGGGTGGGACGCGATCGTCGCCATCGCCGACGTCAGCTACTACGTCCGCCCTGGCAGCGAGCTGGACCGCGAGGCCCGGGCGCGCGGCAACAGCGTCTATTTCCCCGACCGCGTCGTGCCGATGCTGCCGCACGAGCTGTCGTCGGACATCTGCTCGCTGAAACAGGGCGAGACCCGCGCGGCGCTGGCCTGCCACCTTCACGTCGGGAAGGGCGGAGAGCTCAAAAGCTGGCAATTCTCGCGCGCCAAGATTTGTGTTGCTGCAAATATTGCCTATGAGGATGCACAGGCGGCGATGGACGCGATCCTCCCCGGAACGGGGAGGGGGACCGCCGAAGGCGGTGGAGGGGCCGAAGGGGCAGTCGACCCCTCCGTCTCGCTCCGCGAGCCACCTTCCCGTTCCGGGGAGGATTTGAACGAGCCCGCCTCCTCTCCATGCTCGATGCCCGAACTGCTCCCCGGCGATGGCCGGGGCCCAGGAGCGCAAAGCGCTACTTTGGAACAAGGCCTGGACCCCGGCCTCCGCCGGGGAACAAGCGGCGTTGATCCGGAACTTGTCGACAAATCTCTGAAACCCCTCTGGGCCTGCTGGCGTGCCTTGCTCGCTGCCCGCAACAAGCGCGAGCCGCTCGAGCTCGACCTGCCCGAGCGCCGGGTGATGCTCGACGAGAAGGGGCGCATCCTGTCGGTCGCTCCGCGCGAGCGGCTCGATGCCCACCGGCTGGTCGAGGACTTTATGATCGCGGCCAATGTCGCCGCCGCCAAGGCGCTGGAGCGCAAGAAGGCGCCCGTGATGTACCGCGTCCACGAAGCGCCGGGCCGCGAGAAGCTGGTCGCGCTCAGGGATTATCTCGCGACCTTCGACCTCGAGTTCGCGCTCGGCCAGTTGGTCCGCCCGGCGACCTTCAACCGCATCATCGAGCGGATCGGCGAGGATCATGAGGCTCGGCCGGAGATCATGGAGCAACTGCTGCGCACCCAGATGCAGGCGCGCTATTCACCCGAGCCGCTCGGTCATTTCGGGCTGGCGCTGGGCAGCTACGCCCATTTCACCTCGCCTATCCGCCGCTACGCCGACCTGCTCGTGCATCGGGCGCTAGTCAGCTTCAACAAGCTCGGCGACGGTGGGCTTCCGCCGGCCGATGCGGAGCAATTTATCGAGATCGGCGAGCATATCTCGATGCTCGAGCGCCGCGCGATGGAGGCGGAGCGCGAAACGATCGACCGCTATGTCGCCGCCTTCCTTGCCGACAAGGTCGGGCAAATCCTCCGCTGCCGGATCACCGGCGTCCAGCCCTTCGGCTTTTTCGCCACGGTCGAGGACCTGGGCGGCGACGGGCTGGTCCCGGCGGCGATCCTCGGCAACGAATATTTCCGCTACGACGAGGCCGCTCGCGCCCTGGTCGGCGAGGACAGCGGCGAAACCTATCGCGTCGGCCAGCATCTTGAGCTGAAGCTGGTCGAAGCCAACCCCGCTTCGGGCGCGCTCCGCTTCGAATTGCCTGAAGGCAAGTTTGCGGGCGCGCCCCGCGTCACACGGCGTCGTGACCGGGTCCGCACTGGCAAGCGCGGCAGGCCTGCAAACATTCGCCATCGCGGGCGGCGCTGAGCGCTGCTAAATTGCTCGCTCCAACAGGGGAGGAGCATATGGCCCGGGCGTTGCGTTGGCTTGGTTATCTGGTGGCGCTGCTGTTGCTTGTTGTGTTGCTCGCAGCGGCGTGGATTTGGGGCGCGTCTGAGCGCGCGCTCGGCGCGAAGCTCGAGGGCGTACCGGAGAAATTGGAGCAGCCGTCACCCGCCCAGCTGGCCGATGGAAACCGTCAACTTCAGGTTTTGGGATGTTACAGCTGTCACGGAGCGGGGCTACGCGGCAAGCTGATGTTTTCGGAACCAAATGTCGCCGACATTTATGCGCCGAATCTTACCTTGATTGCATCAAGGGCCAGCGACCAGCAGCTGGCTCGGGCCATCCGCCAGGGGATTGGTGTCGATGGCCGGCCGCTTTTTGTGATGCCCTCTGCACAATATTCCAGGCTCAATAATGGCGAGCTGACAGCTCTGATCGCAGCGATCCGGGCCAATCCGGTCGGCGGCAACCAGACGCCAGCAATCAAATTGGGCCCGATGGCGCGGATCGGTCTGGCGACTGGCAAGTTCAGATCGCAACCTCAAGAAGTCGAACGCTATCGGATGAATATGCCGGCCGACCTCGGGCCAAGCTTCGCCGCTGGCCGCAAGCTGGCAATGGTCAACTGCGCTGAGTGCCATGGGCCCAGCTTTACGGGCTCCGAAGCGAAGCCGGGATTGCTCGCACCGGATTTGATCGTCGCTGGGGCTTATGATCTGCCAGAATTCACGCGGCTTATGCGCACCGGCGTCGCCAGCGGGAACCGGCAGCTGGGGTTGATGGGCAGCGTCGCTCGGAACGACTTCCGCCATTTCACCGACGCGGAGATTGAGGCCCTGCATGCCTATCTGAAAGAGCGTGCCGTCCGAGCTCCCTAGTAGCAACCAATTGTCCTGTCTGGCGCTTAGTTATGCGGAGCATGGGAGGTGGCAATGAGCAACTACAAGATCGCGATTATCGTCGGCAGCCTTCGCGAGGGAAGCCTCAACCGCAAGATCGCTCGGTCGATGTGCGCCATTCGCGGCGACAATCTCGACTGCTCGATGGTCGAGATCGGCGACCTGCCGCTCTACAACCAGGATTACGACCTGCAGCGCCAGCAGCCCGAGGCCTATGTGCGCTTCCGCGAGCAGATCAAGGCGGCAGACGGCATCCTGTTCTGCACTCCGGAATATAATCGCGGCGTGCCCGGCGTACTCAAGAACGCCATCGATGTCGGCTCGCGGCCCTACGGCCGCAGCGTCTGGGACCAGAAGCCGGCGGCAATCATCAGCGCTTCGATCGGAGCGATCGGCGGGTTCGGCGCCAACCACCAGCTGCGCCAGGCTTGCGTCTTCCTCAACATGCCGGTGATGCAGCAGCCCGAAGCCTATCTGGGCCATGTCTCCGACGACAGCTTCGACGAGGACGGATTTCTCAAGGAGGGTCCGCTGAAGGAAGTCGTCACCAAGCTTGCCCATGCTTTCCACGACTGGGTCGAGACGATCCTCCGCGCCCGCGAGCTGCTGGAGCATGACGCGGCTCGGACCGAACGGGCTGCAAAGAAGGCGCAGCCCGCCTGAATCAGTTCGTCGAAGCGAGTTGTCGACCAAGGCGCTTGGCGGCTCGGCCAATCGGCAGCGGGCGGATGGAAGCCGTGCGTAACGCGGGTTAGATTTCGCGTGGGATGTCAAAGGGGAGACAATCCATGCGTATCAAGCCAGTAGTCTCTATCATCTGCGCCGCCGCCGTCGGGTTCGCGGCGCCAGCTGCGGCTTATGAGCCGCAGTCCAACTCCGTCGCCAAGGAAAAGCCCAGGGCGGAGAAGAAAATCTGCCGCTGGCTGCCGGTAACCGGCTCCAACATGAACCAGAAGGTCTGCCTGACCGCCGAGGACTGGAAGAAGGCCGAGGCGCTATCTTGGTAGGCGCCTAGAGCTTCGGCAACGTCACGCCGCGCTGACCCATATATTTACCGGCGCGGTCGGCGTAGCTGGTTTCGCAGCGCTCGTTGCCCTTGAGGAACAGGAACTGGCAGGCGCCCTCGTTGGCGTAGATCTTGGCCGGGAGCGGCGTGGTGTTGCTGAACTCAAGCGTGACATGGCCCTCCCAGCCGGGCTCGAGCGGGGTTACGTTGACGATGATCCCGCAGCGGGCATAGGTCGACTTGCCGAGGCAGATCACCAGTACGTCCTCGGGCACGCGGAAATATTCGACCGTCCTCGCCAGCGCGAAGCTGTTGGGCGGGATGATGCAGACGTCCACCTGCCGGTCGACGAAGCTGTTCGCTGCGAAATCTTTGGGGTCGACGGTCGCACTGTCGACGTTGGTGAAGATCTTGAACTCGTCGGCAACGCGGGCGTCATAGCCATAGGACGACAGGCCGTAGCTGATGCAGCCTTCGCGCCGCTGCGCCTCGACGAACGGCTCGATCATGCCGTGGTTGAGAGCCTGGTCGCGAATCCAGCGGTCCGATTGGATGGTCATGAAAGTGTGGCTAGCGGGGCACATCCACGCCATCAATTCCACCCCATTCTTTTTCTGTGGACAGGGTCAGTTGGCCATAAGTGGGAGTCCCGCCCACGGGCCTTCATTTCGGCTCACAGATTATCCACAGCCGTGCTACATTTGTTCCCGGTGTCGCCCTTCGCTGGAATGCGCATAGACAACCCATGGCCGAAGTTGTTCGAATCGATGGCGGGACCGACGTTCCCGCAACGCCCTCGCTCCCCCAGAATATCGAGGCGGAGGCGGCGCTGCTTGGCGCCCTGATGATCGACAACCGGCTGGTCGAGGACATCCAGCTGCGGCTGAAGCCGCATCACTTCTTCGAACCGCTGCACGGGCGGATTTACGAAGCGATCCTTCGGATGACCGACAAGAATATGGTTGCGAATCCGGTCACACTGAAGCCGATCTTCGACGGCGACGAGGCGATGAAGGAGGTGGGGGGTCCGCCTTATCTCGCCCAGCTGACCGGTTCCGGCGCCGCGGTCATCGGCGCGCGCGACTTTGCCGCGCAAATCTATGACCTGGCCCTCCTGAGGGCTCTCGTGGGTGTCGGGCGCGATATGGTGGAGGGCGCGCTCGACACCTCCGAGGAAGTGGCGCCGCTGACGCAGATCGAGCGGGCCGAGAGCGAGCTTTATCGCGTTGCGGAAGAAGGCGGCACGGCCAATTCGGTCAAGAGCTTCGGCGAGGCGACCAAGCTGGCGCTGGAGCAGGCGGAGAAGGCGCTCAACAGCGGCGGCCACCTCAGCGGCATCACCACCGGGCTCGACGGTATCAACACCAAGGTCGGCGGTCTGCACAAGAGCGACCTCGTCATCCTCGCCGGGCGCCCGGGCATGGGCAAGACCTCGCTTGCCACCAACATGGCGTTCAGCGCCGCCCAGCGCTTCGTCCGCGACCAGGAAGACGGCATCGACCCGGCCAAGAGCGCCGGCGCGCCGGTCGCCTTCTTCAGCCTTGAAATGTCGGCCGACCAGCTGGCAACCCGCATCCTTGCCGAGCAGTCGGGGATCAGCTCGGAGAACCTGCGGATGGGCAAGATCAGCCAGCAGGAATTCCGCTCGCTGGCGCGCGCGGCGGGCGAGCTTTCCACCCTGCCGCTCTACATCGACGACACGCCGGGCCTGACCATCGCCGCGTTGCGCGCCCGGGCCCGCCGCCTCAAGCGGCAAAAGGGCATCGGTTTCGTCGTTGTCGACTATCTCCAGCTACTGCAGGGCAGCGGCAAGTCGAGCAATGACAACCGGGTCAACGAGATCTCGGAAATCAGCCGCGGCCTTAAGACTCTCGCCAAGGAGTTGGACGTTCCGGTGCTGGCGCTGTCGCAGCTCAGCCGCGCGGTCGAGCAGCGCGAGGACAAGAAGCCGCAGCTATCCGACCTGCGCGAATCCGGCTCGATCGAGCAGGACGCCGACATGGTCTGGTTCGTGTTTCGGCCGGATTATTATGTCGCCGCCAAGCAGCCGGCAGACGACCATCCGGACTTCGCTGCCTGGCAGGATGAGATGCAGCGGGTCTACGGCACCGCCGAACTTATCGTCGCCAAGCAGCGCCACGGCGCCACCGGCAAAGTGCGGATGAGGTTTGACGCCAAGATCACCAAGTTCAGCGACGCGGGCGACAGTGACTATCTGCCGGAGATGCGGAGCTAAAAGGTGAGGAGGCCCGCCGCTGCGGCGGCGAATACCACCGCCATCACATTGAGCTTCGACTTCCACAGATAGAGCAGCGCCAGGCTTGCGGCGAAGATTGCGGCGCCGGGGATGATCGACGGCACCGACTGCGCGACGTTCCAGCTGAGCTGCAGCGCCGTAACGGCGATAAGGCCAACCACGCCCGCTGTGAT
>Ga0307413_10000752_pt1 | contig 11196 bp, 12 predicted proteins | sample DK1Ometagenome_3_FD_203714 | JGI IMG/M metagenome (GOLD analysis project Ga0307413, IMG submission 203714) | Maize rhizosphere microbial communities from greenhouse at UC Davis, California, United States - DK15-O-2 | ecosystem: Host-associated > Plants > Roots > Rhizosphere > Soil | place: USA... | reverse complement strand
CGCATGCGGTAGGCCGGCTCCAGTCACCGGGGCTCAGGCCACGGAGCAGCGACATCAATTCCGTGTGCAGTTGGACAAAGCGGTCCAACAGGAAGACCGGCTGCATTGGCGTCAGCTGCGTGTGATCGCCTGGCTTCATTGTCGTTGACCCCCCTGGAGACCGGAATCATATTTCGCGCGAGTTCGCGAGGAAAGTTCTTTGTGGTTGCATTTACCCTGAGGAGTCGGCCCATGGCATTTACCCTTCCCCCCTTGCCGTACGACTACAAGGCCCTCGAGCCGACGATCGACGAGCAGACGATGCGGATTCATCATGACAAGCATCACGCGGCCTACGTCAACAATCTGAATGCGGCGCTCGAGCCGTACCCGGATCTGCAAAAGAAATCGATCGAAGAATTGCTCGCTGCGGTCGATTCGTTACCTGAGCCGGTGCGCAAGCCGGTGCGCAATAACGGCGGCGGTCACGCGAACCATACGATGTTCTGGGAGATGATGGCTCCTGGCGGTGCCAAGGAGCCGGCGGGGGCTCTCGCTGACGCGATCAAGAAGGCCTTCGGCGATTTTGGAGCATTCAAGGAAAAGTTCAACAAGGCGTGTGTCGGCCGGTTCGGCAGCGGATGGGGGTGGCTCGTGGTGGACCGCAGCGGCGGATTGACGATCGAAGACACACCCAACCAGGACACCCCGCTGATGGGTGGCAGAACCCCGGTGCTCGGCTGCGATGTGTGGGAGCATGCGTACTACCTCAAGTATCAGAACCGCAGGCCGGACTACGTGGCGGCATGGTGGAACGTGGTGAACTGGACCGACGTCTCGCGTCGCTTCGAAAAAGCTCGGAGCCGCGAGATGGCGCAGAGGTGACCGTCCAGTCAGGTACACTTCCGGCGGTGGGTACACCCGCCCCTGAGTTCACACTTCCTTCCACGTCCGGGGCAGACGTGACTCTGTCGAGCCTTCGAGGCAAGAATGTGCTGCTCGCCTTCTTTCCCCGTGCGTTCACGAGAGTCTGCACCGAGGAGATGTGCTCGCTGTCAGAGGACTACGGGAAGTTCCGCAATGCGAATACCGACGTTCTGCCAATCAGCGTGGATCCGATTCCCACGCTGCGGGATTTCAAGGAGAAGGAGCGATTAACCGTTGACCTGCTCAGCGACTCCACGGGAGAGGTCAGCCGGCGGTACGGGACGTTGATCGAGGATGCGTTTGTCTCCAACCGCGCATACGTGGTGGTGGGTCCGGACGGCCTGGTACGCTGGGCGTATGCGGAGGATACTCCAGCCACCCGGAGGGAAAACGAGGAGCTTCTCGCCCAGGTCCTGGAGACGCAGCAACGGTCCGCTTGAGCGGTCTGCGTCGGGCGGCGATTCTGGGTTTCGGTATTCTGGTGGCAACGGGGTGCCGGATCGAGGATCGCACCCCCACCGGCACGCGCAGGGATGAGGATACGATACACCAGCTGCTGGGCCAATATGCCCGCGGGCTCTCCAACCGCGACTGGCCGGCTGTGCGATCGCTCTTCTGGCACGATGGAACCTATTCCGGTCCGATCGGACCCGGCGCTCCAACCGACTACCGTCAGGCGGTCTCGATCGACGCGGCGCTTCGTGTGCTGGAGCGCTGGCTGCGTGGTGTCGAGCGGCAGAACTACGATGTCAGAGTTCTCCGTACCGACTTCCGCCAGCAGGGTGATCTTGCCGCCGTCTGGGTCGTCACCCGGCGGCGCACTCCTTCAGGGTCCACGGCAATTGAGCGGGACTGGTTCGAGCATGTGGTGTTTCGCAACATCGACGGAGACTGGCGAATCTTGAGCGTGGCGGTGGTGTCGTCTCCCCGGGGGGGCGCGCGCTGACGGGACCACCCGGACTCACCCTGGTTGGATCCGTCGCCAAGCTGCTCAATACCGAGCTTGACGCAGGGGAGGCCATGGCGGCGGTGGCCGAGACCCTGCGCGAGGGACTCCAGGCCCGTGGCGTCAGCATCTGGTTCCGGGATGACGCAACCGGGTGCTTCCGCTCTATCGAGGCACCAATGGGCGGTGGCGCTCCACGTTTGCTGGAGTCGCTGCACGCCGTCGCCGGCAATGGGAGCGGTGTACGCCTGCCGCTGCAGCACGACGAGGTGCAGATCGGGCTACTCGAGGTTCGAGGAGAGCCCGGACCCGCTGAGCTCGAGGTTCTGGCCATCGTGTCAGACCTCCTCGCTCCATTTCTCGCATCCCTCGCGCTGTCAGCCGACTTCGCGATCGAGGTCGCGGCTCAGTCACGCGAGATCGAGGAGCAGCGCCGGTTCACCGGACTCATCATCGACAGCCTCCCCGTCGGTCTCTATGTGGTAGACCGGGAGTACCGAATCCAGATCTGGAATCGCCAGCGCGAGATCGGCGCACCCGGACTCAGGCGCGACGAGGTAGTTGGTCGGCAGGTATTCGAAGTGCTGACTCGTCAGCCCGCGAGCGAGCTGCGGGCGGAGTTCGACCGGGTGTTTCAGACCGGCGAGGTGCTACAAGCCGAGCTCGACGTGACGCTGGGAGGAGAGGCCCGGTCCTTTCGGCTGACCAAGATCCCGATGCGGCTGGATGGCGACGAGATCAGTCATGTCATCACTATTGGTGAAGACGTGACCGACTCGCGGAGAATTCAGGGTCAGATCATGCAAAGCGAGAAGCTGGCGGCGATCGGGCAGCTGGCAGCGGGTGTCATGCACGAGATCAATAACCCGCTCGCGACCATCAGCGCCTGCGTGGCGGCGATTACCGGGCGGCTCGACGATGCATCGGGCCTCGAGCGCGCCGCGGTAGAGGAGTACCTGGAGATCATCGACAAGGAAGTGGACCGCTGCACGCGGATCGTGGATGGTCTTCTCGACTTCAGCCGGCCCAAAGGCAAGGCGAAGGTACGAGTGATGCTGAACGCGTTGGTGGATGAAACCCTCTTCCTGATGAAACATCACCAGCGGTTCAAGCATCTCACCGTGGCACGAGAGCTGGACATGACACTTCCCGCGACTGTCGGGAACGCGGAACAGCTGACGCAGGTGCTGATGGCCCTGATGCTGAACGCGGTGGATGCCATGGATGATCGCGGCAAGCTCACGGTGAGGACGGCGAAGGGGCCCTCCTGGGCGAACGAGGTGGTGGTGGAAATCGAAGACAACGGCGTGGGTATTCCCCGGGCGGAACAATCCAAGATTTTCGAGCCATTCTATACCACCAAGCCGCCGGGACGCGGCACCGGTCTCGGTCTCTCGATCTGTTACGGCATCGTCGAGGATCACCACGGCCGCATCGAGGTCGAGAGCCAACCCGGACGCGGAAGCACCTTCAGGGTATTTCTTCCGGTTCATACATGAAGATTCTGGTGGTCGAAGACGACCGCACCGTGGGACAGTACGTGAAACGCGGGCTGGAGGAGCAGCGCTACCATGCCGATCTGGTCGCGGATGGAATGGAGGGTCTCCGTCTGGCGTCGGGTGGACGGTACGACCTGATCGTGCTGGACCTGCGCCTGCCCGAGATGAACGGCCTGGAGGTACTGCGCACCCTGCGCGACCGGGGAAACACCACACCGATCCTGGTGCTCACGGCGCAGGATGCCGTGGATTTCAAGGTCCAGGCGCTCCGCTCAGGCGCGGACGACTACGTCACCAAACCTTTCTCCTTCGAGGAGCTGCTGGCCCGGGTCGAAGCCCTGGGCCGCCGCCCCAAGGAAATTCGGGCGCAAGTGCTCCGGGTCGGCGATCTGGAGCTCGACATGGCGACGCGTGAGGTGACTCGCGCCGGCGAGCGAATCGACCTCACTCCCAAGGAGTACACTGTCCTGGAGTATTTGATGCGGCACGCCGGCCGCGTCATGTCGCGCACTCTGATCACGGAATACGCCTGGGATTACCACTTCGATCCGGGAACAAACATCGTGGACGTGGTCATCAACCGGCTCCGGAAGAAGGTGGATTCCGGTCACGCACAGAAGCTGGTGCACACGGTGCGCGGCGTCGGGTACGTCGTGAAGGCCTGACATGACGACCATCCGCCGGCGGCTCACCCTGTGGTACACGGTGGCCCTCGCGGTGACGGTCCTGGCATTCGGAACCGCCCTTTATCTGGAGCGCCGCCAATCCGGGATCAAGGAGCTGGACCACCGCATCAGTCTCGAAGCCGATCTCGCCCATCGGTGGCTGGGAGAATCCTACAAAGTCCTGGGTCGTATTGTGACCAGCAGTGGTGCAAACGCTGCGCTCGATCCGGGCATCAGTGCCTACCTCGAGTCCGTGCGTGACTACCTCATCGTGGCCGATACGACCGGCCAGGTGCTCGCGCTATCCGAGGTCACCCGGGCGCTGCCTGCGGACGCGCTCGAGCGCCTCGCCTCGCCGCTCGCGCGGCCCGATCTCCGCCGCCACATCGGAACCCTTGAACTGGGGGCACCGACCGGGGGCGTCCGCTTTCTCGCCATGCCTGTTCAGGATGCGGGTCCAGCCATCCGTGGCTTGCTGGTGGCGACACCCACGGCTCAGGCGGCGCTCGGTCCGGCTGACCTTCTGCGCTCGATGCTGCTGATTGCCCCGATCATTCTGGTTGGGGCAGGGCTGGTCGGATACTGGCTGGCAGATACCAGTCTACGGCCGGTGCAGACCATCATGGACGAGGTCGAGGCCATTTCCGATGGCCGAAGCCTTCATCGAAGGCTTGCGGTCCCGCTCTCCGGTGACGAGATGGCTCGACTGGCATTGACGGTGAACGGCATGCTCGCCCGCTTGGAGCAGAGCTTTGGCAGCCTGCACCGCTTCACGGCGGATGCCAGTCACGAGCTCAAGACTCCGCTCATGGTCCTTCGGGCAGGCGTCGAGCGCGCGCTGGTCCATCCCGGCACGCCACCAGAAATTCTGCAGTCATTGGATGAAACACTGGCGCAGATCAATCAGATGACCGAAATGGTGGAAAGCCTCCTCACATTGGCGCGCGCAGACGAAGGGCGGGCGCCCCTCGCGGTGGAGGAGTGCGACCTGCGGGATCTTGTGGTCGACGTTGCAGAAACCACCGGGATGCTGGGTGAGGAAGTCGGCGTCACCGAGGTGCACACGGTGCCTGACACGCCGGTGCGGCTGGCGGTAGACCGCGGGCGCATCCGGGAGATGCTGCTCAACATGGTGACGAATGCGATCAAGTATACGCCGCAGGGTGGGACGGTCTCGCTCAGTCTGGATCAGGACGACGAGTCTGTCACGTTCACGGTTCGGGACAGCGGCATCGGGATAGCCCCCGGAGACCTTCCCCACATCTTCGAGCGCTTCTGGCGAGCCGACCCTGCGCGCTCCCGCACGGGCGATCGTCCCGGCGTAGGACTCGGGCTCGCGATCACCAAGTGGATCGCGGAGGCGCATGGCGGGTCGATCACGGTGCAGAGCCGGCCGGGGCGTGGATCCATCTTTACCGTTCGGCTGCCCAAGGGACGGGTCAGCGTCAGCCAGGATTTCTCACCTCAAGCTTAAGGTTTTGTCACCTCGGCTCCACGATGAAGCCAGCTGCGGAGCGTATCTAGCAGCAGGGCCCAACTGGAGTCGCGATGTTCGAAGCTCTTCCCGCATCTCTCACGGCCGCCCCGTCGCCGGCTCGGGCCATCACATCAGCTTTGCTTCTGCACGCCGTACTGATCGGTGTCGCCGTCACCAACACTGCCTCCCCGGGCATGAGCGCGCCGCAAGTAGCGCGAGATACCATCCGCCTTGACCTGGCAATCGTCGAAGAGCGACCCGAGACGGCGACGCCGCCGGCACCACTACCGCTGATGCCGGCCGCGCCGAGCCTGCCGGCCAATCCGACTATTGCTCCGAAGCTGGAGCCGCCACAACTCCGCTTCGACGGTCCCATCACTGCTGCTGCACCTGCCACAGCCCAGTTACCGAGGTTGAGTACCGCGAGCGGCCCCACGGATTCGTCGCCCTCGTTATTTCGCCCAACCGAGGTGGACGAGCTACCTCAGCTCCTCATGGATCTCCATCCCGAGTACCCTCATGGGTTGCAACGTGCGGGTGTGAGTGGGGCTGTGGAGGTCGAGTATGTGGTCGGGAAGAACGGGAAGATCGACGCGCGCTTACTGCGGGTGCTTACGACGGATCACGCTCAGTTCACCCGGTCGGTGCTTCAGGCCCTGCATGGCGCCCGTTTCAAGGCGGCACGAAGAAATGGTGAAGCGGTAGCTGTTCTGGTGCGGCAGACCGTCCGATTTCGTTCCGAGGCGCCGTAGCCCTCCTTGCCGAAAGTGGGCGGGCGGGTAACATAGAGCGCCTGTGAGTCAGGTCACGGGAAACTTCGGCGCTCAACGATAGGCTTGTTCGGCCGCGGCATTTCGGAACCGCTAATGCGGTTGTAATCGAAATGACATCTCCGGGCAAAGAAGGCGTTCAACGCCGGCCTTACTTTCCGGGCACGATCAATCCTCCATCGGAGGTAGTAGCGTGTTCGAGAACCTGATCGAATCGAAACAGAAGAGTCAGCGCACCCTGGGACAGACCGTTCTCTCGGTCGTCCTGCACGTACTCCTCGTGTTTGGTGCGGTGAAAGCCACTCAGGGTGTGGCCGAGACCATCAAGAACCGTCCGGTGGATACCACGATGGTTTTCCTAAAGCCGCCGGAGCCGCCCAAGCCGCCACCGGAACAGCCTCCACCAGACGTCATTGTCGCCGCAAATCCGCCTCCCAAGGGATTTCAGACTGTCGTGGCGCCAACCGATATCCCAAAGGACATTCCGCCCGTCGACCTGGACCAGAAGCCCTTCGACCCCCGGGATTTCACTGGTAAGGGTGTAGAAGGTGGTATCGGTACCGGCATCGAAGGCGGAACCGGCCCGGTCACGGGCGAGGTCTTCCTCGAGGCGCAGCTGGACGACCCGGTACAAGTGATCTCGCAGCCTCAGCCTCGCTATCCGCCGGTGCTGGCGAGCGCCGGCATCACTGGCCGGGTCGAGATGCAGTTCATTGTCGACACCACCGGCCATGTCGAGCCTCCGTCATTCAAGATCATGAAGACGAGCCATCCCGCGTTTGCCGAACCGGCGCGCGAGGCGATTCTCAAGAGCGTCTTCAAGCCAGCAAAGTTCAAGGGCCGGCCCGTTCGTCAGCTGGTTCAGCAGGCCGTCGCGTTCAAGCAGCAATAGCTTCGTTCCCCCAGGAGACATCACAATATGAGCGTAGATCTTCTTCACCTCTGGGGTCAGATGGGGTACTTCGCCAAGGGCATCGTTGTGATCCTGGCGATCATGTCCATCTGGTCACTCACCATCATGATCCAGAAGTTCATTCAGTTTAAGCGGGCCCAGGCCGAGACCCGGAAGTTCGCGCCCCAGTTCTCCCGCGCCATTCAGGAAGAGAATCTGGATCAGGCCATTGCCCTGGCCGAGAAGAGCAAGAAGAGCCACGTCGCGCGGGTGGTGGGCGAAGCGTTGGCCGAGGTGAAGCCGCTGCTGCGCGATCGTGCGACCATCACCGCAGCGGATATCAACTCCGCCGAGCGTGCGGTCGAGCGGCAGATGCTCATCACGCTGTCGGACTTCAAGCGCGGTATCGGCATCCTGGCGACCGTGGGCTCGACGGCTCCGTTCGTCGGACTGCTCGGCACCACCATGGGTATCGTGAACGCGTTCACCGGCATGGCCTCGCAGGGTGCCTCCGGCGGCCTCGCCGGCATCTCGGCCGGTATCGCCGAAGCCCTTATCACCACCGCCTTCGGTCTGCTCGTCGCGATTCCGGCGGTGTGGGCGTACAACTACTTCACTACCAAGATCGAAAACCTCACCGTGGAGATGACCTACACGTCGAAGGAGCTGATCGACTACCTCATCAAGAGCGTCGGCAGCGAGTTCGGACGGTCGATCTTTACCAAAGAGTTCCAGGCCCAGAAGGCCGTCACGGGTACCGGGCACGTTCATGGGTAAGAGCGGCTCCGTACCGGTACCCCGGGCCAGGAGGTAAGGATCATGGCAGGCGGAACAATTGGTGGTGCAGGGCAGACCTCGGTCAAGTCGGAACCGAACGTCGTTCCGATGATCGACATCATGCTGGTGCTGCTGATCATTTTCATGATCGTGACACCGCTGATCGCCGCGGGCTTCAAGGCCACGCTTCCGAAAGGAAAGAACCTCGATCCGCGGCCTGAGGGCGAGAATGAAGTGATTCTCGGCATCGATGAGGCCGGCCGTTACTTCCTCAACCAGCGTCCCATCGCAAGTGGGGCGCTGGAGGATCAGCTACGGGGAATCTTCGCGGCACGAACCGAAGACAAGATCCTGTACTTCAAGGCCGACAACAAGCTGAAATACGGCAAGGTGCAGGAAGCGGTTGAGACAGCGAGGCGCGCAGGTGTCCGGGTCATGGCGGCGATTACCGAGCCCACGACGTCCGGCCTGTTCGCGAACGAAAAGAAGGAGGACTGATATGGCCGGCGGAGCAGGAACTGCCCGAGGAGAGCTGTCGAACGAGCCGAACGTCGTTCCGATGATCGATATTCTCCTGGTGCTTCTGATCATCTTCATGATCACCCAGCCACTTTCGCGGATGGCGCTGGACGTACAGGTTCCGCCGCCGGATACGCCCACGGTCAACAAGAACCCTCCCAGTCAGATCGTATTGGAGCTCAATGACGACGGCGGGTACGCCATCAACGGGCAACCGGTGCCGAAGGACCAGCTCGACACGCAGATCCACGCTATTTACGATGCGCGTCCGGCCAAGCTGCTCTTCATCAAGGCGGGCCAGAATCGCATTTATCAGGACGTGATCGACGCGATGGACGTCGCACGGGGCGCCGGAGTACAGATCATCGGTTTCACCCCGAAAGAAGCGGACAAGAAAGCAGGAGCCCCGGCGGCAACCGGCTCATAGGGGCGCTCTTTCAAAGATCGATTCAGCGCGGGGACCTCATGGGTCCCCGCGCGTGCTTTCAGGCACTTGTTCAGCGTCTCTGGGAGAAGGTCGGCCACACGGAAGGGGTCTATCTTTCAGATCGATCCACCACCCAGCACCGAGGCGTCTACGCGGTCACCTGTTACGCCCCAGCTCACGATGCCGCACCCACCCCGCCGTTTCAGCGGTCTGGCCGGGTCTCTCGTGCTGCACGGACTCCTCCTTGCCGCCTTCGTGTTTCACGGAGAAAGGCTCTGGAGCCATACCGCATCAGCGGGTGATCCGGCCCTCGCTCGAGGTGCCACTGCGGGCGGTGGCGGGGGTCGCCGGGTGGCGTATATTACGCTGCCTTCGATCCCGCGGGCGGAATCACCACCCAGGTTTAGGGTCACGGCTCCCGTTCCTCCTCAGAAGGCGACGCCAACACCGCCGCCCGACCCGGTACCGGTGGACCGATTGATCCCCGAGCCCGCTGACACCACGGTGGTCGCGTCGGCTGGCGACACGGCTTCGAGCGCGGATAGCGCGAGTGGTTCAGGAAAGGCCGATGGCGCAGGATCGGGGACGACGGCCGGGATGGGTGGGGGAGCCGGTGCGGGCGGTGGTCCCGGCCCTGGCGGTGGCGGTGAGGGAGGAACCCTGCGGCCGCCGGAACCCCGCGATATGGCCTTCCCGTTCGACGCTCCGCCGAAGGAGCTGCGCGGTGTGTCGCTGAACGTCACGTTCTGGGTCCGGGCGGACGGCCGAGTCGAGCGTTATCTCGTGGAGCCGGAGATCAAGGATCGAAAGTACGCCAAGAAGTTCGATGAGGTCATGCGAGCTTTCCGGTTCACTCCTGCGCGCGCTCCCAACGGAACGCACGTAGCGGGAACAACCCGAATTTCCTTTACCCTGCCAGGCAAGAGCAGCTCTTGACGCTGCACACCCATGATTGAACCGCTCGGGTGAGGCGAAGCGCCTCCTACGAGCGACAGCCGTTCCACGCTTTCGAGGGACTATGAGCCGGCTTTTCCTCCGGAAATCCGTTCAGGACTGTGAAGACGACATCCGGGAGCGCGGCGGTCTGCGACGCTCTCTCAACAAATGGCATCTCACCGCTCTCGGCGTGGGGGCCACGATCGGAGCCGGCATCTTCGCCACGACTGGCACCGCGATCGTAGGCGATCCGCTCCGGCCGGGTGCGGGTCCCGCGATCGTCATCTCGTTCCTGCTCACCGCCATGACCTGCGGCTTCGCCGCGCTCTGCTATGCTGAGTTCGCCGCCATGGTACCGATCTCCGGCTCGGCCTACACCTATGCCTACGCGTCGCTCGGTGAGCTGGTGGCCTGGATCATCGGTTGGGATCTGATCATCGAGTACGCCGTGGGGAACATCGGGGTCGCGATCGGTTGGTCGGGCTACTTTCGGGAGCTGCTTACTCACTTCGGCGTTTCGCTTCCGGCGTGGCTGGCTACCGATTACCGCTCCGCTCATTTAGCGGCGGAAGCCGTGGCATCCGGGGCCGCCGATCCTTCCAGTCTCTATCTCGCTTCGGCCCTCGCCACCGCGCCGGAAGTTTTGGGTTTCCCGCTCATCGCCAACCTTCCGGCGTTTCTGGTTGTTCTCTCGATTACGGTGGTGCTCGTTATCGGTATCCGTGAGTCCGCCAACTCCAACACTGCCATGGTGGTGCTCAAGATCGGGGTGATCCTGTTCTTCTGCGCGGTCGGAGCCACCCTGATCAAGCCCGTGAATTGGAGCGATCCGTCACTGGGTGGCTTCGCGCCCAACGGCTGGGCCGGCATCAGTGCCGGTGCCGCAATCATTTTCTTCAGCTACATCGGGTTCGATGCCACCTCGACCGCCGCCGAGGAGGCCAAGGATCCAGCGCGGGACATGCCGTTCGGCATCATCATGAGCCTGATCGTCTGCACCGTGCTGTATATCGTACTCGCGTTGGTGATGACCGGCATAGCTCCGTGGAACAAATTGGGCACGCCCGAACCGATGGTGACGGCCCTCGCCCTGGCGGAGGGGTCTCCCCGGTTGTTAGCGATCTCCCGGCTCATCGTCTCGCTCGGCGCGGTCATCGCGATGAGCAGCGTGTTGCTGGTGTTCCAGCTGGGCCAGCCGCGCATCTTCATGTCGATGGCCCGGGACGGGCTGCTGCCCCCGTTTCTGGCCCGGATTCACCCGCGCTTCAAGACTCCCTACATCGGCACGATCATCACCGGGCTCTTCGTAGCGAGCTTCGCGGCGTTCGCGAACATCGCCGAAGTCGTCGACCTGACGAACATCGGAACTCTCTTTGCGTTCG
>Ga0307413_10000751_pt1 | contig 11200 bp, 8 predicted proteins | sample DK1Ometagenome_3_FD_203714 | JGI IMG/M metagenome (GOLD analysis project Ga0307413, IMG submission 203714) | Maize rhizosphere microbial communities from greenhouse at UC Davis, California, United States - DK15-O-2 | ecosystem: Host-associated > Plants > Roots > Rhizosphere > Soil | place: USA... | reverse complement strand
TTTGATCATTGGAGTAGTATTCTCGCCCCGCGATCTTTTCGCTCAAGCAAAAACGTTCACAGAGTTGAGAATACCGTACACACTAGGCGGTTCGACCAGCTTTTTTTGGGTCGCCCATCGCTCCGGCGCTTTCGAAAAACATGGCATAAGAATTTTGCCAATCTTCATGAGAGGCGGCAGAGAGGCTATACAGGCCGTTCTTTCACGCGATGTATTTATCTCCGTCGGTGGCAATACGGGCGTTGTCAGCGCCTGGACCCATGGCGCCAAGGATCTCGTTGTCATCGGTGCCTTCGGCAACAAGCTCGACTACGTTTTCGTCGGTGGTCCGGGCGTGAAGAGCCCTGCGGATCTCAAAGGCAAACGCATCGCAATCAGCCAGCTCGGCGCGAGCACCGAGTTCATCGCGCGCTTAGGTCTGAAGCAGTTCGGTATTTCGGAAAAGGACGTCTCATTAGTCGGCTTGGGCGCTCAGGCCGAACGCTGGGCCGCTCTCAGCGGCGGTCACGTGGACGCTTCTGTATTCCAACCGCCGGTGACCCTGCGTGCCCGCAAAGCCGGATTTCCCATTCTGCTGGACTTTTCCAAAAGCGACTACGAGTATGCGGTGGCCGGACCCATGACCACGCGTTCTTTTATTCGTACGGAACGACAAACCGTAATGAATTTCATGCGTGGATTGTCCGACGGAATGGATTTCTACCGCAATGAGAAAAACAAAGATGCTGTGCTGAAGTATTTGGGCGACTTTTACCGGTCCAACAACTTGGAAGAGCTTGATGAAACGCGCCGGGTCTACAGCCAGATTACTCCGGGTTTACCGGTGGTCACGCCCAAGGCGATGGAAAACATGATCCAAAGCGACCGCGTGCTTGCGACAGCTAACGTTACCGGTACTGACGTGCTCGACTTGTCGTTTTTGAAACAGCTGGAAGAAGAGCGGAAAACCAAAAAATAAGTCCCAATGGTTCCAGCAGTTCCAGCAGTTCCAGGCGGGGGGCTGAACGATTGGAACGTTTGGAACAATTTGGAACAGGAGTTTCGATGTCCGACTTTAAAGAAATACTTTACGAGAAACGCCGCGGCGGCGCCTTGATCACGCTCAACCGGCCGGAGGCGATGAACGCGATCAGCCGCAGCATGATCAAGGAAATCCATCAAGCGCTCGACGATGTCGAAGAAGACAAAGAGGTTCGCGCCGTCGTTCTCACCGGCGCCGGACGGGCTTTTTCGGCCGGCATGGACCAGGGAAATCGCGCTGGCCGCCGCCGCGATATCCATTGGCCGTATGGCATTCTGACTGGACAAAGCGCCGCCGAAGTCATCGACTCCTGGCGTGTCGATCCACGCAATTTTCGCCGCATGTGGGAATTCGGCAAGCCGATCATCGGCGCAATCAACGGCTGGGCGATGGGCGCAGGTTCATGGCTATCGCTGTTCACGCATATTACCATCGCTGCGGAGAATGCCGTCTTCGCGCAACCCGAAGTGCGCCACGGCTCCAACACCAGCTTTATGTGGACGCTGCTGGGCGGTTATAAAAACGCGCTGCGTTACGGATTGACCGGCGATCATATCGATGCGCAGGAGGCCCTGCGCATCGGCCTGGTTGTCAAAGTCGTGCCGGTCGAACAATTGATCGACGAATGTTTCAATCTGGTTGAGCGCATTGCTCACGTGCCACCGGAAACGGTCAAGATCAACCTCCAGGTGGCCACCATGGGCCTGGACATGATGGGACTCCGCGACGCATTGACATTTGACAGCCAAATGTCGGCCCCCGCGCATATCATGCTGCGCGAGGAGTTACGCAAGCCGCTCGACGAAGCACGGACGAACAAAGGTATCCGGGAGTATCTGCAGATGCGCGACGGCCCGTTCCAACCCGAACCGTTTGGGCCCAAGTCAAAAAAAGACCCTAGATGAGTCAGCCATAGAAAGAGGGAGTCATGTCCAACTACAACAGCATCCTTTATCAGAAGCAGCGCAAAGGCGTCCTGATCACGCTCAACCGCCCCAATGCTCTAAACGCGATGAATGAAGAATTGATGAACGAGCTCGATCAGGCACTGGCGGAAGCCGAGACCGATCCAGAAATCAGAGCCGTGGTCATTACCGGCGCGGACGGCGCATTTTCGGTGGGGGAGGATATCAGCGGCGACGATCCGGAAACGGCTTGGCCTTACGGGATACCGGCCGGAACCTCGCTCAATGCAACCTACAACAAATTTCGTGATGCGGATCGGAAAGATATTTTGGGCCGGCAGCTTTACCGCTGGCAATATCCCAAACCGATAATCGGCGCGGTGAGCGGCTGGTGCCTAGGCGCCGGCTCTTGGCTGGCGCTCACCTGCCATATCACCATTGCCGCCGCCGACGCGGTGTTTGGCCAACCGCAGGTGAGGCACGGCGCTAATACCGATTTCGTTTGGGTCGCCCTTGCCGGATTCAAGAACGCTCTGCGCTATTCACTGACGGGTGATCATGTCGATGCCAAAGAGGCGTTGCGCATCGGTTTAGTCAATCAGGTGGTAGCCAAAGATCAGCTGCTGGAGACTTGTTTTCAATTCGTCGAGCGCGTCGCCCACGTGCCGCCGGAGACCGTGAAAATCAATCTGCACATTTCAACCTTAGGCATGGAGATGATGGGACTTCGCAAAGCCTGGACGCTCAATGCAGAGCTCGCCGCCATGGCGCGCCTAACCAAGCGCGAGGAATTCAACAAGCGGCTCGAAGAGGCAAAGAAAAAAGGCGGACTCGCAGCGTTCCTGCGGGAACGTGACGCCCCGTTTCAGCCGGAGCCGTTTGGCCCGCACGCAAAGAAGTAAGCACTGTCAGGAAGCTTGTTATTCGATCTCGTTGAGCTCGTGGCTAGTTTAGCATCGCGTAAAGTAAATAGCCTATGTGAATACCGATGTACAAAATGCCACCAGAAGCAGCTACATCGATAAAGGCATCGAGCATACGTGTCAGAAACTTCATTCGATCCTACTCAGATTCAGGCGCGGTTGTACGTCAGAGCAGCGGCAACCATGGGACGGAGCCGAGCCTGACGTCGCGGATACAAGCTGCTACTATTTTACCTGTGGCCGGCAGAGCGCCTTGCATGAAGCCTCCCGATACTTGACTTGCGCATGTATATCGGCACTGGTGATGGCAAGTCAAGGCTGCGCGCCCTCTGTCTACTGTCGTATTAAGACGCCGGCGCCAGTGGATACGTGTTGCTCGATAGTCGATTGAATTACGTTATGTTATTGCTAGCGCCCTAGTCTTGCCGAACACCTAATCGGGCAATCACTTCTTTGATATCGACCGGGTTAGTTGCAGCCACTTGTCCTCCGCATTCTCATACTCGGTGCTGGTCATGCCGCGTTCGGGATATTCTCTTTTGAACGGATAATCTTTCCATGCCACGCCGTAGCGGAACTGCTCCATCAGCTTCTGTCCCTCAGCGCCGATAATAAAATCAGTGAAAAGGAGCGCGGCGTGCGGATGCGGCGCGTTGGCGACGATCGCCGATCCGCCGGCATTGGTCGGTACGCCATCGAGCGGAACCCAATCAACCGGCGCCTTCTTCTCTTTTTTGACCATCACTTGATTCTGAAACACGACAAAGGAGCCCGCGACTTCCCCGGCCGCGATCAGATCGAGAAAGCCGGCGCTCGAAGCCTTGAACAATCTAATTTCCTGCGCTCTCAGACGTTTGACGAATTCTTCGCCTTTGTACTTGATCAGGGTGCCGACAACCCGGCTGGTCGAGCTTTCGGTGGTTACCGCAAGTTTTCCTTTTAGTTCCGGCCTTAGCAGATCTTGAAAATTCTTGGGAATCTCCGCTGGCGCGAGCTGCCGGGTGTTGTAGCCGAAACCCAGGTAGGCTTCGCGATCGGTGACCCAGTAGATGCGCGCGCCATCGGCTTTGGTCTTTGCCTCATCGGGGTATCGGGCCAGCTCGGGCGATGTATAAGCTTTGAGGAGACCCCGCTCTCGAAGCAACATCAAAAGACCTGGAGTGCTCTCCAAGGCGTCGGCCACGTGTCGGCCCGCTTGTGCTTCATTGAGCAAGCGCGGGCCGAGGTCGGTGCTGCCGCCGCGGTAAACTTCAACCGAGACATCCGGATATTTTCTTTTGAAAGCGTCTACCAACTCCCGATATACACCGGATAAAGAGGTGTACCAGACGATCTTACCCTCCGTTTTAGCCCCTTCGAGAAGAATCTGCTGGCGATCCGCGCCGGTGTATGCGGCTAGATCCTCCAGGGTACGCGGCTTCTTGGTTTGCCCCCAGCTAAACGAACTCGTCACCATAAGGATCACTAATGCAAGGCAAAAAGATTTCATTGCCAGTCCCCCTTGGCTGCCGTCGCTCCCATAGTTACGGCTTTGCCCGAGTTATCACGTTTCGAAGAAACGGATCAAGCACGAACCTCCAATCAAACCACCCGTAGCAAGCTGACGCGGATCAGAACAGGCCCGTGGAATTCATTCAGGCGTTACCCCCGAAGCTCTTAATCGGGGTTAGTTCCGGCCTCGCCTGGGTTCCCGATAGAAGCATTCGGGAATGACGACTCTGACAGGGAATTTTTTCCAGCGCGAAAGCCGCGAAGAATCAAACTCGCAGTAACTGATAAGAAAATCTTAACATTGACAGCTAAGATCGATCCGGACTATACGGCAAATAAAGATTCCACGGGCGAACAGCTGAAGAAATCGACACTCAGGAGAAAACTATGCTTGGCGGCCATGCGGTAGCGCAGTGTGTTCGTAACGAAGGCGTACGGCATCTTTTCTGTGTGCCGGGCGAAAGCCACATCGCTGTAATCGATGGATTGGTCAACACAGCCGATATTCAGTTAATCACCAACCGCCAGGAGGGCTGCGCCGCTTTCATGGCCGAGGGTTACGCCAAAAGCACGCGCAAGGTTGGGGTCTGTCTGGTCACACGCGGACCCGGCGCAACCAACGCCAGCATCGCCATTCATTCGGCGAAATACGATTCAGCGCCGCTGGTGCTTCTGGTCGGACAAGTCGGGCGTAACGCGCGCGGCCGCGAAGCCGGCCAAGAGCTGGACTACGGTCAATTCTTTGGCAGCATCGCCAAATGGGTGGTGGAAATTAACAACCCGACGCACGTGCCGCGGGTGATGACCCGCGCCTTTCACATCGCCCGCAGCGGCCGTCCCGGTCCGGTTGTCGTGTCTCTGCCACGCGACGTCTTGGAAGAGAAGGCCGAGATACCAATGGTGAAACCTTACCCAGCGGCCCAGCCAAGTCCCGATCCGCGATTGATCGAGGAAATGATCGCCCGCATCGGCGCCGCGAAAAAACCGATGCTGCTGGTGGGCTCGGGCACGCAATATGCGGGTGCCTGGCAGGAGCTAATCGATTTTTCGGAAAAGTTTCAGATCCCGGTCCTGACCTCCTACAAACGCCAGGACGCTTTTCCAAACAGCCATCCGAATTACATCGGCAATTTATCGAGCGCCAACAAGAACACCCGCGCGCTGGCGTCGAAGGATGCCGACCTGCTGGTTGTGCTCGGTTGTCGTTTGAGCCAACAAACCACCGGCGGCTTTTCTTTTCCCAGGCCGGGCCAAGCTTTCATTCAGATCGACGCGGGCGAGCAGAACATCGGCCAAAACGCGCGCCCGGAATTGGGCATCGTCGCCGATGCCAAGCTCGCCTTGTTGACGGCGCTGAAGCAAACCGCGCCGCAGGCGAATGCCGGCCGCGCTTCCTGGATCGCCGAACTGCACAGCGCGCAAAAGCAGTTTTGCATACCGAAAGAGAGATTGACCCGGCGAGTTTCCATGGAGCGGGTTATGGCTGATCTAAGAGCTGCGCTGCCGACTGACGCGATCACGACAACCGACGCCGGGAGCTTCGGCCAGTGGCCGCAGCGCTATCTCGAATTCGATCATCCGAACTCTTACGTCTCGCCGACCTTGGGCTGCATGGGCCCAGGGGTGCCATCGGCAGTGGCCGCCAAGCTCGCGCACCCCGGGCGTCTGGTCCTCGCTCATGCCGGCGACGGCGGCTTTCTGATGACCGGTCAGGAAATGGCGACGGCGAAACAATTCGGCGCGAAAATTATCACCATCGTTTATAACAACGCTGGCTATAACTCGATTCGCATGCACCAGGAGGCGCAATATCCGGGGAGGCAATATGGCACGGCATTGGAAAATCCTGATTTCGCCAAATTGGGCGAGGCATACGGCGCCCTCGGACTGAGAGTCACCCGCGACGAAGAATTCATGCCGGCGTTGAAGAAAGCGATGGCAGCGGATGGTTCTGCGTTGCTCGAAGTTTTGACCGATTACGAGTATGTCACCCCGACGGCGACATTATCCGAACTGCCCGGCAAAACGCTGCAGGGAGAGTAGCCAACAATTTCGGTCGCGCGCTGATTGCAAGTCGCCACTGTGTAATTGACGTAGCGGGCGTTTTTGCAAGAGTTCACGAGGTTCGATTAGCCGGCCAGAGTTTCTAACAAAAGTAGCGCCGACCATGAAGATCCGATCCGAAAACCGTCGAAAAGGAGGCGAGAAAAATGAAGGTCGTGAGCTTCTTCGTCTTGGCTCTCTTATTGTTGTCGAGCGCAGCGTCGGGACAAGCACGCAAACCGGCAGCCATCGCCGAGCTGGCAACCTACCGTGCCCCGGACCGGGAAGCGATTCTCTATGCAGGCGCGAAGAGCGAAGGGAAGATTATCTGGTACACTTCTCTCGCGGGCGATTCTTACAAGGAGATGGTTAAAGCGTTCGAGGCCAAATATCCCGGGATCAAGGTGGATTCTTATCGCGCCCAGGGAGCCGACTTGGTCGTGCGCTTGCAGGAAGAGGCCAAAGCGCGGCGCAACATCGCGGACACGATCGAGACCACCGAGGGAAGCCTGATATTCCTGCGCGACGAAAAATTGCTCCGTCCCTACGACTCACCCTACCTGGATAACTATCCTGAAGACGGCAAGGAACGCGCGGATAAAAACCTTGTTTATTGGGCTCTCGCGCGGGAATCGTATATTGGGTTTGCCTATAACAAAACGCTGCTGCCGAAAGACGCCGTGCCGAGAAACTTCGACGGCCTCTTCCACCCGGAGCTCAAAGGCAAGATGGGTATCAGCATTGGCCAGACCAGCGACAAGATTATTGGCGCCATGATCAAGTCTAAAGGCGAAGAAATGGTGCGCAAGCTTAAAGCTCAGGAGATGAAACTCTACTCCATCGATGCTCCTGCTCTCGTCAATACCATCACAGCCGGCGAGATCGTCGCATCGCCGGCGATATTTCAGACTCACACCTTGTTGGCGGCCTCTAAAGGAGCGCCGGTGGAGTGGGTACCGATGGACTTCGTTCCTACCAACGTCGGCAGCGCCGCGATTGCCGCCAATCCGCCGCATCCTCATGCGGCGCTGCTGATGGCGGATTTTCTGTTAAGCCCGGCGGGCCAGCAAGTCTTGGAAAAATATTACTATGGCAGTGGCGCCAAAGACTATGGATTTAAAAAATGGCGCCCGGAACACGGGCTGACTACGGAGCAGTACGAAAAGGACCTGGAAAGATGGGACAAACTTCTGAACGCGATCACCCGCAAATAAAATAAACAAGAGAATCACTTACGTACATAGGGCACCATATCGGAGGAGTCGGATGGTTCACCGCCGAGGCGCTGAGGACGCGAGGGGGAGTTTTTAAATAAAAACTCTGCGTCCTCTGTGCCTCTGCGGTGGAATCCTGCTTTTCGTTTTCGCGGCTCTGTCGCGCCCAGGTTCTTTGCGGCTAATTCTTCTTCTCGATTTGAGGAGGCATGACATGGACGGTCTTCGCATCATCGACGCCGACGGACATGTGCAGGAACGGGATGCTGATTGGCAGGAACTATTGGACCCGCCGTACCGAAAGCATGCGCCCAAGATGGTTACCGGGCCCGACGGCAAGGAACAACTGCTCCTAGAAGGAAAAATCTGGGCGAAGCCTTCCGGAGTGGGACTAGGCATCGGCACGGCGCCCTACAGCCGCAGACCGCAGAAAACGACCGGGATGTTCGACCCGGTACGGCGTCTGCAGGATATGGATCTTGAAGGCATCCACACCGCCGTCAATTTCGGCACGACGGTTTTTTTAAGCCTACCCTTTCTCGAAGATCACGATCTGGCCTGCGCCATCGCCCACGGCTACAACACATGGCTCGACCGCTACTGTAAAACCAGCCCACAACGACTGAAAGGCATCGCCTTGGTCGCCATGCAGGAGCCCAATGAAGCGGTAAAGGAGCTGGAACGCGGCATCAAACAATTGGGTTTCGTCGGCGTCGCCACTTCGGCGCATTCAGCCGGGCGCAACTTGGATCATCCCGATTTTTATCCATTTTACGCCAAGGCTCAGGAACTCGGTGTCCCGGTGTGCGTGCATGTCGGTTCCGGCCGGCCGGCGGCCGCCGCCGAACGCTTCAATAATGCGTTCTTCGTCCATGCAACGACGCATGCGTTCGAGCAGATGATCGGCGTTATGTGCATTGTCGGCGGCGGCATCCTGGAACTGTACCCCAAATTGAAAGTAGCCTTTCTTGAAGCCGGCGCCGGCTGGGTGCCTTACTGGATGGAGCGTTTGGACGAACACTACGAATATCTCCAGCCAACCGTGCCACTGATGAAAAAACCGCCAAGCGACTACATGCGCAGCGAGCAGGTGTACTACTCCTTCGAGCCGGACGAGCACACTTTGAATTTCGTCATGAATTATGTCGGCGAAGACCGCTTGGTCTTTGCGTCCGACTACAATCATGGCGACAGCAAGTTTCCCGGCACGGTAGCATCCGTGACCGAGCGCAAGGACCTGAGTCCGAGTCAATTGCGCAAATTGATGTGCGACAACGCGGCGCGCTTATACAACATTTAAAAAACCCTAGTAATACGGCATCAGGGGATAGACGAATGGAGGCGTAAATGTTTCTTACTCAGAATCTGAAACTCCTCTGCCTGACAATTGGTTTGTTGCTGCTATCGCCATCTGTATCGGCGGCGCAAGAAAAAGGCTTCAAAAAATTCCACTGGGGCGTGACATCGCTTTCCGCTTCTCAGTGGATCCCGTGGATCGCCAAGGAAGCCAAGTTATACGAAAAATATGGAATGGAGGCCGAGCTGGTGTTGCTGCGCGGCTCGGGACAGTCGGCCCAGGCGATTATCGGCGGCAGCATTCTAGGCGCGCCCTGCACGTTGACGACCGTTATGGGCGCCAATCTGAGCGGCGCGGATCTCGTCACCGTAGCGCACACGGTTTCGGGAGTGCAAAGTAAATTGCTGGTTCGCCCGGATATCAAAAAGCCCGAGGATCTTCGGGGCAAGAGAATCGCGGTTTCAGGATTTGGCTCGCTCGGAGACTTTCTCGAGCGCTACATCATCAAGAAACATGGCATGGACCCGGTCAAGGACGTGACTCTTCTGTCGATCGGCAACCAACCCGATCGGATTCAAGCTTTATATAATGGCGTGGTCGATGCCGCCGATCTTTCTCATCCCGCCGATGTTCAAGCCGAGCGAAAAGGCTATCGCGTCTTGTGGGATGCCAAACAGGAGGTCAGCTATCCGTCGATGTCGATCGTCACCCGCCGCAAACATACCGTCGATGATCGCGACAGCGTCATGCGCATGGTCAAAGCCCATGTCGAAGGCATCCACCTCTTGAAAAGCAATAAAGAATTAAGTCTCAAAGTGCTAAGTAAATACTTGAAAACCAACGATCGCGAATTGCTCGAAGGCTCCTACGAGATCTACCGCGAGTCTTTTATCTCGGTCCCTTACCCGATCACTCAAGGCTTGCAGCCGACTTATGAATACGTCGCGCAACAGCGCCCGGATGTTTGGAACCACAAACCGGAAGCTTTTATGGATGCAAGCTTCATTGGCGAGCTGGAAAAAACCGGCTTCATAAAGAACTTGACGTCGAGTGTTCGATAACTTGGAGTATCATCGCCAGGGGGTGTGAGCGCCATCTGCAGTTATGGCAACTGGACCGCAAACTAAAGTATCTTTTGATTCGTCTGAAAACAGCGGGGCTGCCGATTGACCGTGACGACTTGAAGAATCTGGAGGCGGGTGGAGCGCTTGACGAACCAAGAAATGGAGCTCACTTCAGGATGAGCCTTGAGATAACTGCGGAGAATCGGTCAACGAATTTGGCGTCGCTTCGAGACGAGAGCACTTCACCGAAGCCACGGCTTTCTTTCTTTATAAGTTAGGGAATTGCAATCCTTTATCCGCTGATGTAACGCACGAGCTGTTCGATCATAAACTGCTGGTCGGCGATGATCGATTTCACGAGATCACCAATGGATACAACGCCTACCAATTTTTCTTGGTCGATGACCGGTAGATGGCGAACACGCTTTTCGGTTACCAAGGCCATGCATTCCTCGATCGATTGATCGAGGTGAGTGTAAACTACGTGGCTGGTCATTATTTCCTTCACCAACGTCGAGGGAGAGGAGCGGCCCACGAGAATAACCTTCCTGGCGTAGTCTCGCTCGGAGATGATCCCAACGAACGTAGCGCCATCCATCACCATCAGCGCGCCGATTTCTTTTTCCGCCATGAGTTGCAAGGCGTCGAATACGGTGGCCTCCAAAGAGATGCACCAAACGTCATTCCCTTTTATCTTTAGGATGTCTCGAACTGTCTTCATCGAGAACTTCCTTTCAGAATAAGTCGCTGCAAACGAGTTATACAACCAAACAACTGGTAGTGAAACCGCCAGCGATGCGTGACAAGAGCGTTCTTTGAATTTCCTGACGCCAAGAGGATGTATTACAACGCTGACCGGCAAGACCTTGTCCGATCGTTGATCGTCTATGGGCTCAAGTGCTTTGTCTTGAGCTTTGAACTTTTGCGGTTACTACACGAGCGTTTTACCCAATCACTTGATGGGCCCTTCTCCTTCAACTCTGCGATTTTCTCGCTGCTCAATCCTGATATTTCGCCAAATACTTGATCATTGTGGCGCCTATCCAGGATTCCACCTCCCTTACGGCATTTTTGGTCGACTGGAATCCGGGCTTAAAACAGCCCGGGGATCCAGCGCTTAACACGCTGGGTATAGGCAACGTACGGCGCGCCCAGCTGGCGCGTTAAATTCGCTTCATCGGCAAGAACACGGAAATGGAACCAGATAGCCAGCGCCAGCGTGATCACGGCGGCAAACCAGGA
>Ga0307413_10000749_pt1 | contig 11211 bp, 8 predicted proteins | sample DK1Ometagenome_3_FD_203714 | JGI IMG/M metagenome (GOLD analysis project Ga0307413, IMG submission 203714) | Maize rhizosphere microbial communities from greenhouse at UC Davis, California, United States - DK15-O-2 | ecosystem: Host-associated > Plants > Roots > Rhizosphere > Soil | place: USA... | reverse complement strand
GTTATAACCGGGGCAGCATCCGGGATCGGCCGCGCTCTGGCGGTCCGTTTTGCGAAGGCGAAGGTGGCCGGCATCGCGATCTCTGACGTAAACGAAGCCGGGCTGCGTGAAACGGCTGACGAAGTCGAACGACTCGGAGCAAAGGTTTCGAGCCACGTCATCGATGTTTCCGACTTCGAGCAGGTCCAGAGATTCGCTTACGAGGTCGTCCGCGAACACGGCCGCGCAACCCATCTGGTCAACAACGCGGGTGTTGGGCTTTTGGGAACTTTCGAACAGATCTCCATCGAAGATTTCGAGTGGCTGATGAAGATCAATTTTTGGGGCGTCGTTTACGGCTGCAAGGCGTTCCTGCCGATCCTGCGGCAGCAGGAACATGCCCATATCGTAAACGTCTCGAGCGTGTTCGGAATGATCGCCCCCGAGGAACAATCAGCCTACTGCTCGTCCAAGTTCGCAGTTCGCGGATTTACCGAAAGTCTGCGACACGAGATGGCGGGTACCAGCGTTTCCGTTTCGTGCGTGCACCCCGGCGGTATAAAGACCAACATCGCCCGGAATTCAAGACTCGGAAAAGACACGCCGGAAGAATGGAAACAGCAGGGTGCGAAATTCTTCGACAAGGTCGCCAGAACGTCACCGAACGAAGCTGCCGAAGTGATCTTTAAGGGAATGCAGACCAAAGATGCGCGAATCCTGATCGGCACGGATGCGCATGCCATCAGCACGATCTCCCGGCTTTTCCCGCGCAGATATCTTGCAATACTCGAACGCCTTAGCGGTCATAAAATGAGTTTGAGAAAGAAGTAGAGCTATCGCTTCGGCAGGGTCATTGTCTTCCCTTCCGGATCCATTTCGAGGTGCCGCGTCGTGCTGTCGGTCACACTCGGCGGAACGAGATCACCCGTTTTATAGCTCGACTCCGACGGAGCGATATATTCGGTCTGAGTTGGCGGTAAAGCACTGTTCGCGCGGCCGGCTCCCATCATATTTAGGTCGGCGGCGTGAATTTTCGACGTACTCTGCATTTTCCCGTACTTCACATAGTCGGAAATACCTTTCGACAAGAATGTGAATGCCGGGAAAAGCATCGCCCACCACCACGCATATCCACCTGCCACTCCCGTAAACAGCAGCACCATGGAAACTACCAAAAACCCGATACCCGAGATTATGGCTTTGACCGCATCGGCGTAAACTTCGTTCGGATCGTTTCGGCGTCTCGCCTCGTGGTGAATCTGCGCTACGCCGGCATCCGCCAAGTGGGCAGGTAGTGCGCCGGTGAGAGCTGCCGAAACGCTAGCGAGATCCGTCCCACAGCTGCGGCAGAATTTTCCGTCTTCAGGATTTTGGGTACCGCATTTTGGACAAAACATATTGCTTATTCCTCGCGCTGCGCGCGCTGTCGCCGGGCCTCGAATAGTATTACGCCGGCGGCAACAGAGACGTTCAAAGAATCTATTTTTCCATACATCGGTATTTTTACCAACACATCGCAGTTTTGTGCGACCAGCCTATGCAGCCCCGTTCCCTCCGCGCCCAGGACGATCGCGGAAGGCCGTGTCCAGTCCCAGTCGGCGTAGCTTGTTTCGGCATCGCCGCTCGTTCCAACCACCCAGATGTCGCGTTCCTTGATCTTTTCGATCAGCCGGCTGAGATTTGCCACCTTCGCGACCTTAACGTATTCGATCGCACCCGCGGACGATTTCGCGACGGTGTCGGTGAGCCCGACCGCCCGACGCTCTGGAATAAATATGCCGTCGACGCCGGCACACTCCGCGCTTCGCAAGACCGCCCCGAGATTTCGCGGGTCCTCAACACCGTCGAGTATCAGCAAAAGTGTTTCGTCCGTCGCCGAATCGATAATATCTTCGGCCTCTGCATAATCGACCGGCGTCGTGAACGCGATAACGCCTTGGGTGTTCAGGGCCGGGTCGACGTATTTCGAAAAACTCTCCCGCGGCATACGGTTGACGATCACGCTGTGCTCGCGTGCGAGTCGCAAAATTTCGCTTAGCCTATGCTCACCCGACCCCTCGGCGACGGCGATCTTATCGATGCGACGTGAATTTGAACGCAATGCTTCGAGAACCGGAAGAACTCCGAAAATCACCGACCGCGTTTCCGGTACCGGTCGGCGCGCCGGCGGGCGCGATTCTTTTTCCGGCGGTCGGCGACGCGGTTTTTCGGGCGGCTGTAACCGCTTTTTCTTTATCATAATAAATGGCGCTGCAGCCTTGAGTATTTCGTGAACTGCAGCAGATTGCTACGCGTTGTGACGCTGGCGAGGTCTTTTTTCGCGAAACCCGAGCGTTTAATACCCAGCGATTCCGTTCGTTCATCGACATCCCACACATGGTCGAGCAGGCGCCGGTCATTTTCATAATCGGAAACCAATTTAGCGTCGGGTGCGAGTTCCGTGAGCTTGCGCAGCAGTGCTTTCAGATTTTGCGATGCGATATAGACCTTTTCGGGCCCCAGGCACGAAAAATCGAAACCATTCGCCGGGATACGAAAGCCGAGCGGGTGGCTCCTCGAATATACGTCGATAAGTGGCATATCCGAGGATACCTCGGAGTCGATCCGCGTCGTGCTATTCCGTATTTTGCGTTGCTTCACCGACTCGACCTTCGACTCGTATATCGAACCTGAGACGATCAACTCGATGACGGAATGGTTTAGTTCGACGTCGGCTCCGCTGTTCAGCGGAACAAAAGTGATGGAATTCTCCCCAAAGGTCAGTAATCGGCATCTTGCGGGCGGTTTGTCGGCTACCAGTTCCGCGTCCGCGACGATAACAACAGCGAGCCCGATCCTCGAAAGATTTGCCGCGACGATCTCTGCTTCGTCGTGCTTTCCAACGCGCACGAGCGGTAGCGGCGTTGTGCGGCCTGCTGTTTCACGCAGAACCGAAATCTCGACACCGGTGTTCCTTGCGACTTCCTCCAAACGCACTTCATCCACCGTCGCCGGGAAGTTTACAGCGACGACGTTATATCCCTTTTCCCAACTCTCGAGCCGCCGCGATGTGAGTTTGACTCTCGACAGGTCGATCGTGCCGATCTCAAACTGCGCGGCGCAGTAAAGACAATTCAGACGGTTCGGTGGGTTTAAACGGCCGCACGCCGGGCACGCGTTCATCTCGTCGTTCTTGAATCCGATCTCTTCGGACATCAGTGTCATTGAGTTAAACCTATTTTCCTTGTCGTTCGACGTCATTCGGCGTTTACACGCACCGGCGATTTTATCATTTGCCCGCCGAAATTGCTTGACCGAAAGGTCATGTCAATGCAAACTGATATGAGGCAAATTCAGACAAATATCGGGCGAATTGCGGAGCGGGCGATCGAACTTTTATCATCAATTTTTGAGAACATTTGTTAGTTTTAGACCGGCGATCGATTTAGAATAAGAGATCAATCATTTTTTGCAGTTTAAACGTTTTCCCTCTCCGTCACTCGCGAAATCCGCTGCCTGGGTCCGAATTCGCCAATTCAAATTAAGGGGTCAAGGCAATGCAATTTGACACGACTACGAGTTCGTCCTGGAAATTTGGACATCGTGGTCGCGTTGCGGTCTTTATTGACGGAAATAATCTTTTCCACGCCGCGCGCTTCCACACGATCGACATAGATTACAACAAGTTGCTCCGCATTTTGCTGGGCGACGGCAGGCTGTTGCGGGCGTTTTTCTATACCGGCGTTGACGCAGGTGCTGAACGCCAGCAGGGGTTCCTTTTGTGGATGCGCAGGAACGGTTTCCGCGTCGTTCAAAAGGAATTGAAAACCTTCTATGACGGAACGCGAAAAGCCAACCTCGACGTCGAGATCGCCGTGGACATGCTGAGCCTCGCGGGCCGATACGACACTGCGGTGTTGGTTTCCGGCGACGAAGATTTCGTTTACGCGGTCAACGCGGTCGCGTACAAAGGCTGCCGCGTCGAGGTCGCGGGTTTCCGCTCGAATACGGCACCGAGATTGATCGATGTTGCCGATTTTTTTATCGATCTCGGCGACATCGCTGAGATGATCAGAAAAGACACGGCGCAGGGCGAGGGCTACGAGATACCGTCGTTCGTACCGCCGGGCGAGATGCCGGTGCCGGATGATGAACATCGCGGACAGTCGCGCGAGAACAACACCCGCGGCACCCGCGGTCCTCAGAATCAGCAGGAAGCCGGAGAGCCCAGAAGCGAGGTCAAGAACTTGTACAGGGTGAGCGACGATCGATGAAGCTATTCACGATAGAAGAGGCGAATGAACTGCTCCCGGGCGTAAGGTCGACCCTTGAGAAAATTCAACGAATGTACGCCACGCTCGATGGCTACCGCGAATCGGCGCGGGCTGCTGCGAAGGCTTCGGAATTCGGCGGCGGGATGCAGGGCGGAGCCCAGTATGTGAAGGCACTTTACAAGATCGGAAAACTCACTACCGAGCTGCATGAAGGCGGGATTCAACTTAAGGACTATTCGCGGGGACTCATCGATTTCCCGTGCATGCGCGAGGGCCGTATCGTTTTGCTCTGCTGGCAGCTTGGCGAGGCGGAGCATATCGAGTGGTGGCACGAGATCGAGGCAGGTTTTGCCGGTCGAAAACCGCTCTGAGAACCGGAGCAGGCCGACCCAATTCCGCTAAATTTCCTGTTTACAGCGCTTTAAAAATCGACCTCGCAAAAACGCGAAGTCGATTTTTTTGTGCGCTTTAATGTTGACTACTTAAAGTAATTTCTGATAATCTTTCTGAGATTCGCCCGGGTCACCTATATATCCAAGCCAACTAAGTTTCCTGAAAAGTTATGAATTGCCCCGTCTGCAAACGCGACCTTGCACCGACACTCTCTATCTGCCTGACCTGCGGAGCAATGATGAACGATACCGTTCGCGAGGAGCTCCAGACAAAGATCGCCGCCGGGAACGACTCGGGACGCCTTTCAACACCGTCTAATGCTTCGAAGATTTCACGTCCGCTTACCGTAAATGTACCGATGGCCAAGCAGCCGGCTCCGGACGTAAAAAAGGCGGCCCCAGCCCCGGCGCCGACTGTTACAAAAGCCGCACCGAGTCCGGCACCGTCTAAAACCGTTACTTCCGATCTGGGAGTAAAAAAGACGAGTCCGACGCTTGTCGGATTCCAGAGCAAGAACCCCACTGTTCCGGATTGGAGACTGCAGCTTCAGAACTCGGTTCGACAGCGTACGACCGGAGCGCCGCAGCCGGCTTTGCCCGACGCCAGAGGCGTTCAGGCCGGCCAGAAACAGGCTACGAACGGAGCGAACGCTCTCAAGATCGAAGCCGCACCCGAACCGGCGCCCGCAATTCACGCAAATCCGCGTGTTGCAAAGGCTCTGAAGCGTATCGAAGAATCGAGGAAGGCATTCCTCGAGACAGACTCACAAAACAATTCAGCCGCGGACGCCAAGCCCATAGGGAACGCACCTCGGACCTTTCCGTTCAACGTGGTGTCTCGAACACCACATTCGACGCAGCAGCCCGCCGCTGCCGCACCGACCGCAACGAAGCCCCGGCTCATCTCATCGCTCCGCATCGAGAAGCGTGGGCTGGACACAAACAAGCTTCCTCCGATTCCGCAGCCGGCCCGCGTGGCAACGAGCCTCGACACCGACGACATTGTCGATATCCATGAAACCGCGTCCTACGATCGGAGCCGTGAACATCAGAAGTTCGAATTCCACCCCGAACCTGTTGAAGCTGCCGAACCTATAGTCGAAGAAACGGATGCCTTTGATAACCCCGAGGTCGAAGAGGCCGACGACCTCGCTCCGTTTTCGATGCGTTTTGGTGCGGGACTGTTTGACGTGATCATTGGCGGATTCGCGACGTCGATCCTCCTTTCGCCGCTTATGCTGACGGGCGGAACGTGGCTTAGTGTTTCGGGAGTTCTGGCGTTTGCCGCCGCTCTCGCGATAGTTCTGTTCGTGTACCTCACGTTGACGGTCGGGTACTACGGGCGAACATTCGGCATGAGCCTATTCTCGCTGGAAATGATCGACGCCGAAGAGAATGCCTACCCGACCCTGCATCAGGCCGCGGTGAGTGCGTCGGTTTATCTGCTTTCGATGGCCATGGGTGGTATCGGTTTCATACCTGTGCTCTTCAACGAGGAAAGGCGGGCCGCGCACGACCTCCTTTCAGGAACGATCCTCATCCGCGAGGTTTAAACGAGTTCAAATTTATTCAGCGAAAGTCCAAAGCGGTCGCTTTGGACTTTTCTTTTGAGTGCGTAAACTACGAAACGTGAATCTAGCAGAAGTTAGAGCGATAAGAATCGAGTTGGAAGCGGAACTCGCTGGCCAGCGGTTCGGCAAGCTGTTCACCCTTTCGCGGCTCCAGTTCGCCGTGGATTTCCGCACGCCCGGTTCTACCTATTTGTTTATCAGCATCGAGCCAGCGTCGCCGGAAGTCTACTTGATCAACCGCCGCCTGCGCGATCTGGAAAGGCAGGCCGTGAATCCGGGCGCCTTCGCCGTTTTCGTACAGAAAAGGCTGACGGGCATGCGACTGTCGTCCGTCGATCAGTTCGATGCCGAACGCGTTCTGGCGTTTCGCTTTACGGGAACTGACGAGATGGGCGTCGACCGATCGTACTCTCTGATTGCCCAGCTTACCGGCCGATCCGCTAATCTCTTTTTTCTCGACGGAAACTCACGGATCATCGAGGCAGTCCGCGAAACGAAAGGCATAGGCCAGAATATCGGCGACGTTTATTCGCCCCCGTCGCGGCCAGCGGCCGACCGCCCCGACGAGGCACCGGCTATTGAATTAAAGGCCGGCGAGACGCTTTCGCAGCGGCTCGATGAAATGCATGCCGCAGCCGAGCATGCCAAGCGCCTGAGGTCGCTGGCTGTCACCGCGCGAAACAAGCTGAAGCAACAGGTCGCCAAGCTCGAGCGACTTGCCGCAAAGCTTGATGCTGATCTGGCCGGCCATGGTGACGCCGAAAAGTGGAAACGATACGGCGACCTGCTTCTGGCAAATGCCGGCACCGCTAAACGCAGAGGCGAAAATTATGTCGTCGTCGATTATTACGACGAATCAATGCCCGAGGTCGAAGTGGCAGCCGGCGAGAACATGTCCGCCACTGAGGCCGCCGAGGCTTATTTCAAGCGTTATACGAAAGCACGAAACGCTGCCGAAGAGATAGCGAGGCGGAGCGCGGAGGTGGAGTCGGAGCTGAATGTATTGCGGTCCGAGGCCGATCGTCTGGAGAATGCGATAAAGGAAGGCGATGAATCGACGATCGCGGAATTTGCAGACGACAAAAGGCCCGAGATCGCACAGAAGACCCGTTCCGGCGGCGAAACCTCGTCATTTGCGCGAAGCTTCATTTCGTCGGACGGATTTGAAATTCTGGTTGGCAAAAAGGCCAAGGACAACGACCATCTTTCGTTCCGGATCGCAAAGTCGCTCGACCTCTGGATGCACGCCGCCGATTATCCCGGCTCGCACGTAGTCATCCGCAATCCGAACCGACAGGAAATTCCGCCACGGACACTTCTCGAGGCAGCACAGCTCGCTGCGTTTTACAGTCAAGGCCGGGCGCAAACTAAGGCGGCGGTCCACTACACACAAAAGAAATTCGTAAACAAGCCGCGGGGTGCAGCTCCTGGGCTGGTCAGTCTGGCGAGTTTCAAAACTATCCTCGTCGAGCCGCGCGTTCCCGAACTGGAAAGAGCGGATCAGTGAAGCGATGTTTCCGTCAAAGTGCGGTGGGACTGTCTTACGGCGCGGGCGGCGGGCTGTCGTCGCCGTTTACCACTTTTGCGACGAGGACTTCCATCTTCTTCACATCTGACGGGTTGGCTCCCTTGAAGACCCCCCGAAGATTTCCGTCACGATCGACTATAAAGCTCTGCGGTATGCCCCCGAACTGGCTGATCTTGAGGAGTTGGCTCTGCAGGTTGGTGTCGGCCCAGACCAACTGGTAGTTGAGTTTCATGCTCTCGGCGAACTTGTTGATGTCGTCGACCGACTCGTCGTCACTGTTGAGCCCGATCACCTCAAGGCCCTGATCGCGAAATTGATCCTGCAATCTGACAAGGGTGGGCATCTCCGCACGACAGGGTCCGCACCATGTCGCCCACATGTTCAGCAAGAGAACTTTACCTTTGCGGTCGGCGATCTTGAACGTCGTTCCATCGAGGTTCTTGATATCTGCTTGTGCAACCGCACTGGCGATCGGCGGATACTGTGAAGGCTTTTTCGGAGCTTCGGGAGAGGCTGCTGCAGTACCCGATTGCGGTACCGCTGCCTGATCGGCAGGGCCGACCTGAGAATTCGAGTCACTTCCGCAACCCGCAAGAGGCGAGATCGCGATACTTAGAACAACGAGCAACGCCAGATTGTAAAATAGTTCTTTCATTAAACCCTCAATGCACAAAATCCCTGAGCCGCAGTGCGACGAGCATCGCGACGACGAGTATTCCCAACATTAGCATTAAAACAATCTGATTTAAAACCTCGTCCATCCACGGATGCAGGAAGGAAACATACGAGCTGAGGTCTTCTGGAATCTTCCTAATCACAGGCATTTCCGGCAGTGCCGACGTCGGAATATCGGCGGGCTGAATGACGCCTCCGCCCGCTTTCTTAAGGTCTTCAAGACCGCGTTTCGCACCGTCCACCGCCTTTTCATTTTCCACCTCGATCCACCTGTAAAGGCCGAGCCCTTTGGACTCGCGCTTCGGGTCGGCACCTTCGGGCTCGAGCGTATCGAGCGTCGAAAACCTCTTCATTGTGTCGAACGACCACGTGGACGGCATCGCAATTCCGACGACCTTATTTATCCCTTGCGGGACGCCCACAATTCCCGAAAACAGGATCTGCGGGATCAATATCAAGGGAACAATACTGGTCGCCATTTCGGACGTTCTCAAGAGTGTCGAGACGAACAGCCCGCCGGCGACGCCGACCCCGGCCGTAAGCAGCATTGCCCAAAATTGCGGCACGCCAAACAACTCGCCGGGCATCGACATCACCCCCGCAACGTCGAGAATTTTCAGCGGAACGAACAGCATCGCACATTGGATGGAAACGACAATGCCGAGCACGGTGAGCTTTGACATCAGGTAAGGCACGAGGCCGAGGTTGAACATTCGCTCGCGTTTGTACACAGCACGCTCACGGATTATCTCGCGAGCCGCGATCGAGATACCGAACCAGAAAGCGACCAGAGCAATGACAAAGTAAATAAAGTCCCGCGGCTGTCGGCTGTCCACCACAATGAATGTCAGCAACGCGATCAAGGGCGCCTGGGCGAAAAGTATGAATAGGTTAAGCTTGTCCTTGAAAAGGACCGCAAAATATCGGGACGAAAGCGTGATCCATTGGCGAATGCCGCCGAATATCCCAAGCCGACGCTTTTTCTGCAGTTTGCTCGGTTGCAGCGTGCCCAATTCACTCAGCGGCTCGTGTACGTTTCGAAAGTAATATTGAGAAGACTGAAACTTCTGCCTAAGATCCTCGGCGATGTGTTGACCCTGTGCCGGAGAATTTTCGAGGCCGGGATCCTCGGACCGTTCCAATCGATGATAAAGCTCCGTGAAGCTAGCAACGCCGAAATGTTTCAAGGCGTCTTCCGGCGTGCCATAAAAGACGAGCTTCCCTCGCAACAGCAAAACGATCTTGTCAAAAAGCCCCACATTCTCCATCGCGTGCGTCGTCATGACGACCGTCCTTCCGGATTCGGCGACTTGGCGGAAAAGCGTCATTATCTTCTCTTCCGTGAGCGGGTCAAGCCCGGATGTCGGTTCGTCGAGAAAAATGACAGACGGCTTTGTAAGTAGTTCGACGGCCATCGAGACGCGTTTTCTTTGGCCGCCGGACAATTGATCGACGGCTACGTCCTTCCGGTCCGTCAGGCCGGTCATATCGAGCACTTCATCGACTATCTGCCGGACCTCCGTGGGCGAAACGTCGGTTGACAGTCGCAGCTTCGCGATGTAATAGAGAGTCTTGTACACCGACAGCTCGCGATGGATTATGTCTTCCTGCGGAACATAGCCGATCTGTTGTTTGAGCGAATCAAAATTGCGGTAAAGGTCCAAATTATTAACAAGCACGTTTCCGGCGCTGGCCGGGCGAGCACCGTTCATCGCCTCGATCAGCGTCGACTTTCCCGCACCCGACGGTCCGAGTATGCCAACGAATTCGTTCGGCTTGATCGAAACGGAAATGCCGTCAATGAGCTTGACTGCCCCGTCCGCTACTCGGCCTTTCACTTCGCAGGTCAAATTCACCGCGTCCACTCGAGTCTTCGACCGCGTGTCGAAAACGGCGACGACTCTATCGTCGTCGATCTTCAACAAAAACGGTCCGATCTGCGCCACATCGCCCACGCCTAGTGAACTCCGCGATATTTGCATCCCATTCACAAACACGCCGTTGGTCGAATTCAGATCCTCGAGAGTAACGCCGGAAGCGGACGACAGCATCTGGGCGTGCCGCTTCGATATCTGCAGGCCGTCGAGCTGAATGTCGCACGATGCATCCCTGCCGACAATCAACTCGCTCTTCCCGGCGAACGGTACGGACGCCATAAGCTGCGGAGTGTTCATTTCCGCCGGCTTGCGGGTGGCGGCTTTATCGAGTTTGTAGACTATCGTCTTCGGCGTCGTATCACCGGTGGCTATTTCGTCCGCAGGAGCTTCTGTCGGCCGCGTTTGCGACGGGGAATTGAACCGAAGAACCGGTCCGCCGAGACCAAGGCGTATCTCGTCATCATTATAAAGCCGCACCGGCGCCGTTATACGATGCTCGTTAACGAAAGTCCCATTGAAGCTGTTGTTATCCGCCACCACATATTGCCCGCCGGACCTGCATATCGAAGCGTGGCGCCGCGAAACGGTACCGGACGACGAGTCGAAAACGATATCGCAGTTCGCTTCCCGGCCGAGCCAGACGTCGTTCTTCGTAATTGCGAACGGTTTTTGCGAGGGATCGGCGAACTTCAGCATTGCCGGAGTTTGATGAACGTTTACGTCCGTATCCGCACGCTCGGAAACCGGAGCTTTTCGTCTAGGTGCCTCAGACGGATCCAATACAACGTCGGACTGTCCAGCCCCCGCGGGCTCGGTTCCCTGTTCGAACCAGACCACATATACCGTCGGCCCGTCCGTGCCGAACTGTACAGATGTTCCAGCGGAAAGCGGAGTCGGCTGAACGACCGGCCGTCCATTTATGTAGGTTCCGTAGGA
>Ga0307413_10000747_pt1 | contig 11235 bp, 12 predicted proteins | sample DK1Ometagenome_3_FD_203714 | JGI IMG/M metagenome (GOLD analysis project Ga0307413, IMG submission 203714) | Maize rhizosphere microbial communities from greenhouse at UC Davis, California, United States - DK15-O-2 | ecosystem: Host-associated > Plants > Roots > Rhizosphere > Soil | place: USA... | reverse complement strand
GCGCTGGAGGGCTCCCCTCGCGGGGAGCCCTCCGTGCCTCCGGCCCCCCCGGTTCGCCTGTTCGGCCCCTTCCGACCCCCTTAGATTCCGTCCCATGACCGAACGCATCCCCATCGGGTCCGACCACGCCGGCTACGCGCTGAAGTCCCTGCTCGTCGAGGAGCTCGCGGCGCTGGGCTACGAGGCGCTGGACGTCGGGACCCACTCGACCGATTCGACGGACTACCCCGACTACGCGCACGCCGTAGCCGAGCGGGTGGCGCGGGGCGAATCCCGCCGCGGCGTGCTGCTCTGCGGCACCGGGCTCGGCATGAGCTACGCCGCCAACCGGCACCCCGGGGTCCGCGCCGCCGTGGCGTGGGCGCCCGAGGTGGCCCAGCTGGCCCGCGAGCACAACGACGCCAACGTCCTCGTCCTCCCGGCGCGGTTCCTGAGCGAGGCCGAGGGACGCGCCATCCTGAAGACGTGGCTGGAGACCCCCTTCGCGGGCGGCCGCCACAGCCGCCGCGTCGCGAAGATCGAGCCGGAGACCGCATGAGCCGCCAGCCGCTGAGCCATACCGCCTCGCTGCGCGAGGCCGACCCCGAGATCGCCGCGCTCGTCGACCAGGAGCTCGCGCGCCAGCGCGGCGGGATCGAGCTGATCGCGAGCGAGAACTTCGCCAGCCGCGCCGTCATCGACGCGATGGGCACGCCGCTGACCAACAAGTACGCGGAAGGGTATCCGGGCAAGCGCTACTATGGCGGGTGCGAGGTCGTCGACAAGGTCGAGCAGCTGGCCATCGACCGCGCGAAGCGGCTCTTCGGCGCCGACCACGCCAACGTCCAGCCGCATTCGGGCTCGCAGGCGAACTTCGCCTCGTACATGGCGGTGCTGAAGCCCGGCGAGACGCTCATGGGCATGAGCCTTCCGCACGGCGGCCACCTCACGCACGGCGCCTCGGTCAGCCATACGGGCCAGGTCTGGCGCGCGGTGCACTACGGCGTCGACCCGGCGACCGGCCGCATCGACTTCGACCGCGTGCGCGCGCTCGCGCTGGCGGAGCGCCCGCGGCTGATCATCGCCGGCGGCAGCGCGTACAGCCGCATCATCGACTTCGCCGCCTTCCGTGCGATCGCCGACGAGGTCGGGGCGACGTTCCTGGTCGACATGGCGCACTTCGCCGGCCTCGTGGCCGGCGGCGTCTATCCGTCGCCGGTGCCCCACGCGCAGGTCGTCACCAGCACGACGCACAAGACGCTGCGCGGGCCGCGCTCCGGCATGATCCTCTGCATCGCGGACCTGCAGAAGGCGATCGACCGCTCGGTCTTCCCCGGGGGCCAGGGCGGCCCGCTCGAGCACGTGATCGCCGCCAAGGCCGTCGCCTACGGCGAGGCGCTGACCGAGGACTTCCGCGGCTACGCGCGGCGCACCGTCGCCAACGCGAAGGCGCTGGCCGAAGGGATGCTGGCGCACGGCTACGACGTGGTCTCGGGCGGCACCGACACGCACCTCATGCTCGTCGACCTCCGGCCGAAGAACCTCACGGGCAAGGAGGCCGAGGCCCGGCTGGGGCGCGCGGGGATCACGGTCAACAAGAACACGATCCCCGACGACCCCCAGAGCCCGTTCGTGACCAGCGGCATCCGCCTCGGCACGCCGGCGATGACCACGCGCGGCATGGGCGAGGACGAGATGCGGCGCATCGCCGGGCTGATCGACCGGGCGCTCACCGACGACGCGGGAGCGGAGCGCGTGCGCCGCGAGGTCGAGGCGCTCGCCGCCGGCTTCCCGCTCTACGAGGCGGGACGCGGCGCCCCGGCGGGCCGGCGCGTCGACGCGCGGGTACGGCGCTCGGCCTGAGGCGGAGCGGGGTGGAGCCGGAGGGGATGGGGGAGCTGCAGTTCGCCGAGGACGTGCTGGCGCGCATCCGCCTGCAGGCGGGGCAGCGCTACCACGAGCGCGCCTATCTCTTCGTGCTCGCGACGATCGAGTACCTGCAGACGCGGCTCGACGTGCGCCGGCACGTCAGCGGAGCGGAGCTGGCGTGGGCCTGCCGCGACTTCGCCCTGCAGCAGTTCGGCCTCTTCGCCCCCCACGTGCTCGAGCACTGGGGGGTGACGCGTACCGACGACTTCGGCCGCATCGTCTTCACCCTGGTGGAGGTGGGGCTGCTCGTCACGCAGCCCGGGGACCGCGAGCAGGACTTCGAAGGCGTGTTCGACTTCGGCGAGGCGTTCGGCAGCTACGAATGGCAGGGCGTACCGGGCGCCTAGGAGGACGGACCCGGACAGGCACACCGTGTGGATGACGCGGGGAGGACGACAATGGCGATGGACGCGAAGGACTGGCCGACGTGCCAGAAGTGCCAGACGGGGACGCTGATCCCGCTCTCGGACTACGGCCGCGACGGCGCGCCGATCACGTACAAGGCGTGGGTCTGCACCAACCCGGAGTGCGGCTTCAATCTCCGGATCGACAACGGCGAGATCTCCTTCGGCCGCGCGATCGGGCAGAGCTACAAGTAGCCGCCGGCCGCCCGGCATGCCCAACATCCCCGTTCTCTCCCCCGACGAGGCCGGCGCCTGGGACCGCGGCGCCGAACAGGCCGGCATTCCTCTCGAGACGCTCATGGAGAGCGCCGGGCGCGCGGTGGCGGCGGTCCTCGCGCGGCGCTTCCCCGAGGCGCTGCGCGGCGGCGTGCTCGTCGCGGCCGGCCCCGGGAACAACGGCGGCGACGGCTGGGTGGCGGCGCGGGCGCTGCACCGGCTCGAGGTGCCCGTCTGGGTGGCCGCGGTGCCGGGGGAAGGGAGCCCGCTGCAGCGGCGCATGGCCGAGCGCGCGCGCGCCGACGGCGTGCGCGAGGTGACACCCGACGGGCCGTGGCCGGGCGTGGCCGTGGTGGTCGACGCGCTGCTCGGCACCGGCGCGCGCGGCGCGCCCCGTCCCGCCGTCGCGGCGCTGCTGGAGCGCTGCCTCGAGCTCGCCGTTCCCGTCCTCGCCGTCGACGGGCCGACGGGCATCGACCTCGGCACCGGCGTGGTGCACGGCCTCGCGCGCGCCGACGTCTCGGTGACGTTCGGCGGCCTTCGCCGGGGGCACCTGCTGGCGCGAGACGAGGTCGGGGACGTGGTGGTCTGCGACATCGGGCACCCGCGTCCCGAGGCCGGCTGGCCCCGCCTCGTCGCCGACCCCATGGCCGCCGGCTGGCTGCCGCCCTTCGCCGCCGACGCGCACAAGGGCGACCGCGGACGCGTGGTGCTGGTGGGCGGCGCGACCGGGATGAGCGGCGCCGTGCGCATGGCGGGGCGGGGCGCCTTCGGCGTCGGCGCCGGCCTCGTGCACGCGGTGGCGCCGGACGACACCATCGCCACGCTCGTGGCCGCGGAGCCCGATCTCCAGACGCTGGCCCACCCGCTCGACGGGGAGCCGTCGGAGGCGCTGCGCGAGCTGCTGGACCGTGCCGACGCCGTGGTGGTGGGTCCCGGACTGGGCCGCGCGCCGGAGCGGCGCGCCTTCGTCGAGGCGGTCGTGGGACACGCGCGGCGCGCCGTGCTCGATGCCGACGCGATCACCGTCTTCCAGGGCGCGCCCGAGCGGCTGGCGCGGCTCGCGGAGGGGCGGACCCTCGTCCTCACGCCGCACCCGGGCGAGTTCCGGAGTCTCTGTCCCGACCTCGCAGCCCAGCGCGAGCTCGATCCCTGGGGCGCCGCCCGCGACGCGGCCGGGCGCCTCGGCGGTGCTACCCTGCTCCTCAAGGGCGTCCCCTCCGTGGTCCAGCGTCCGGGGCGGCCCGCCCTCACCGTGGCCGCCGGCAATCCCGGCCTCGCCACCGGCGGCAGCGGCGACCTGCTCGCCGGCTTCGTCGGCACGCTGCTGGCGCAGGGGCTCGAGCCCGACCGCGCCGCGGCGCTCGGCGCCCAGATCCTCGGCCGCGCCGCCGACCTCGCCGCCGGCGCCGCGACGCCGCGCGCGATGCGGCCGCTCGACGTGGTCGCCGCGCTGCCCGCGCTCTGGCGCGAGTGGCATCTGCTGCGCGTGGAGCGCCCCGCGCCCGTCCCGCCAGTCGTCCTCACGCTCGACTCGCCGCTGCGCGACTGACGCGCCGCGGCCGCCAGGAGCCCGATGGTCCGTTCTCCGCTCGCCGCGCTCGCGCTCGCCGTCCTCGCGCACACCGCCGCATGCGTCGCCCCGGCGACGGCGCGCGCGCAGTCGGTCTCGCGCGACTGGTCACCCGAGGACCGCCTCGTGCTCGGCGACTTCTCGCGTGTCGTCACCGTCGCCGCCGGGATGGAGGGCGTCTACGTCGTCTCGCCCACCGCGGTGCTGCTCTGGCGCCCGCTGCAGCAGCGCTGGGAGGCGCCGGTGCAGGCGCCGCGACAGGCGGGGCTCGAGCGCGCGGTGGCGTCGCTGGTGGACCCGCTCGACCAGTCGCTCTGGATCGCGCGGCCCGACGGCTGGGCGCACTACCAGCCCGAGCTCCGCCTGTGGGAGCAGGGCTCCGTGCCGGGCGTGCGAGGCATGGCGTTCGATCAGGACGGCATCTCCGGCCTCTACCTGCGGACCGGCGGCGGCTGGTACACGGTGGCGCGCGGCAGCCCGGTCGCCATGCCCTCCTCGCCGCCCGCCCGCCCGCTCCTGCCCGCGAGCGTGGAGGAGGCGCTGCGGGAGAATCCCGGGCTGCAGGCCAACACCGCGCAGGTCCTGCTCGACCAGCGGCTGCGTCCCGCGCGCTACACCTCCGCCGCGCGCTCGGTCGACCGTCGCGGCTGGTACCTCGGCACCTGGGGGCTCGGCGTGCTCTTCCTCTCCGACGCCTCGATCTTCCCTCAGCGGCTCTCCTTCGGGCTCGCGGGCGGGTCGGTGGGTGCGCTCTTCGCCGCGCCCGACGGCGTGTGGGCCGCGACCGACCGCACCTCGCAGGACGATGCGGCCGTGACCTTCGTCGCCGGCGACCTCAGCGAGTTCCGCACCGTGCGGGGCCTCGCGGCCACCGGGCTCCCGTTCTCGCAGGTGCGGCGCATCGTGGGGCAGGGCCGCTCGCTGTGGGCCGCGACCGACGCCGGCGTGGTGCGCATCGACGGCGAGAGCGGCGACGCGACGCTCGTCGACGCCGGCCGCGGCATGCCCGACAGCCGCGCGCTCTCCCTCGCCTCGCGCCGCGGGCGGCTCACCGTCGGCACCGCCCACGGACTCGTGCGCGTCGACGACTCGCTCGGCGTCCACCGCCTCGCGCCCGGGTTCGTCGACGCGGCGCTCGCGGTGGCGGTGCGCAACGACTCCACCTGGGTGGGGACGCCGGTGGGGCTCTTCGTGCTGCCCGAGGGGAGCGACGACCTGCTGCTGCCGCGCGGGCGGGGCGAGGGCCCGACCTTCCGCGAGCCGGTCGTCGATCTCGCCTGGCTCGGCGAGACGCTCGTCGGGCTGACGCGCGACCGGCTCCTCTGGCGCGACGCGCGCGGCGCGTGGGGCGAGGGCCCCGCGCTCTCCTCGCTGCTCGGCCGGCTGGTGCGCATCGTCCCCGACGGCGACGGGTTCTGGGTGGCCGGCGAGCGCGGCGTGGGCTGGGCGCGCCTCACCACGATGCCGCTCCGCACGCTGCGGATCGGCGACCTCCCTGCGGCCCCCACCGATCTCGCCGTCGACGACGACCACCTCTGGGTCGGCACCGCCGAGGGCCTCGTGCGCTTCCGGCTCGACGCGGTGCGGCCGTGACGGCCGTTCCGCTCGGCGACGGGCGCGAGTTCGACCGCATCCGTGCGATCGCCGCCGAGCTCGGCGCGCGCGCCGAAGGCCTCGGCGACGACTGTGCGGTGGTGGCGTGGCCCGGGGGCGTGCTCGTGCTCAGCACCGACGTGAGCGTCGAGGAGGTGCACTTCCGGCGCGAGTGGCTGTCGCTCGAGGAGATCGGCTGGCGCGCGGCCGCGGCCGCGCTCTCCGACCTCGCCGCGGAGGGCGCGGCGATGGTGGGGCTGCTCGCCGCCGTCACCGTGCCGCGCGACGCGTCCGACGGCGAGGTCGCCTCGCTCATGCGCGGCGTCGGCGCCGCGGCGGCGTTCGCCGGCGGGCCCGTCCTCGGAGGCGACCTGAGCGGCGGCGAGTGCTGGTCGGTGGCGGTGACCGTGGTGGGGCGCGCGGAGCGGCCCGTGACGCGTGCCGGCGCGCGGCCCGGCGACGGGCTGTGGGTGACGGGCGCACTGGGCGGCGCGCGGGCGGCGCTGGAGGCGTTCCGGGCCTCGGGCGAGCCCGCGCCCGCCGCACGCCTCCGCTTCGCCCATCCGGAGCCGCGCATCGCCGCCGGACGCTGGCTGGCGGCCGCGGGCGCGCACGCGATGCTCGATCTCAGCGACGGGCTGGGCCGCGACCTGGGCCACCTGGCCGCGGCCTCGGGGACCGCGCTCGAGGTGACCTTGGACGCGCTTCCGGTGCACCCCGATGCGGACGTGGAGTGGGCGGCGGCGGGCGGCGAGGATTACGAGCTGCTCGCCGCGCTTCCGCCCGACTTCGACGAGGCCGCCGCGCGGCGCTGCCTGGCGGAGACCGGCGTGCCGCTCACGCGGATCGGCCGTGTGGCCGAAGGGGCCGGCGTGCGGTGTACGCTGCGCGGCGAATCGCGGCACCCGGCCGGGTGGGACCACTTCGCGTGACCGGAGCCGCGAGGAAGCCGGCGATCGGCGTCGCGCGCTGGTTCGCGGGCGTCTCGCTGATCACCGCGCAGGCGGCGTCGCGCATCGTGGCCGCCGGCCGCCGCGGAGACCTCGAGCGGCTCGACGACACGCCGCGCGAGTGGGGACGGCGGCTCTGCGAGCTGATCGGCATCGCCGTCGAGGTGGAGCATCCCGACCGGCTCGCGGCGCCGCGGCCGTGCGTGTTCGTGGCGAACCACGCCTCGTTCGCCGACGTGTGGGTGCTTCTGGCGGTGATCCCCGGCTCGGTGCGCTTCGTGGCGAAGAAGGAGCTGCTGCGGATCCCGGTGTTCGGCACCGCGCTGCGGGCCGGGGGGCAGATCGTCATCGACCGGAAGAATCTGCGCCGCGCCTTCGGAGCCTACGACGAGGCCGCGGCCGCCATCCGCCGCGGCCTCTCGGCCGTGGTCTTCGTCGAGGGCACCCGGAGCCCGGACGGTACGCTGCAGGGGTTCAAGAAGGGCCCGTTCGTGTTGGCGATCACCGCCGGCGTGCCGATCGTGCCGATCTACCTCGAGGGCACCTGGGGGATCATGCCGCGCGGGCGCCTGGTGCCGCGGCCCGCCCGCGTGCGGGTCCTCGTGGGCGAGCCGATCGCCACGAGCGGGCTCGCGTACGAGGACCGGGACGCCCTGGCCGCCCGCACCCGGGAGGCGATGCTCGCCCTCCGGCAGGGCCCGTCGTACCGGCCCCCGGCGTCCGTTGACGCGCTCGGGGCCGGCGGCTAGGTTGCCGCGGCAATCGGACCCCCAGCGCGACGACCCTTCCCGGAGGCGGACCACCGGATGAGCACCATCATCGAAATCCACGCCCGCGAGATCCTCGACAGCCGCGGCAACCCGACCGTCGAGGCCGAAGTCACGCTGGCGAGCGGGGCCTCGGGCCGCGCGGCCGTTCCGAGCGGCGCCAGCACCGGCGAGCACGAGGCGGTCGAGCTGCGCGACGGCGACGCCGCGCGCTATCTCGGCAAGGGCGTGCTGCGCGCGGTCGAGAACGTCAACGAGACGATCGCGCCGGCGCTGGTGGGCATGACGGCGACCGACCAGATCGAGGTCGACGCCGCGATGATGGAGCTCGACGACACGGAGAACAAGAGCAAGCTCGGCGCCAACGCGATCCTGGCCGTCTCCATGGCCGTGGCCCGCGCGGCGGCCGAGGACTGCGGTCTCCCGCTCTACAAGTACCTCGGCGGCCCGATGGCGCACGTCCTGCCGGTGCCGCTGATGAACATCCTCAACGGCGGCGCGCACGCCTCGAACAACGTCGACGCGCAGGAGTTCATGATCCTGCCCGTGGGCGCCGAGAGCTTCCCCGACGCGCTGCGCATGGGTGTCGAGGTCTTCCACGCACTGAAGAAGGTGCTCACGAAGCAGGGCCTCAGCACCGCGGTCGGCGACGAGGGCGGCTTCGCCCCGATGCTGCCGTCGAACGAGGCCGCCCTCGACGCCGTGATCGAGGCGATCCAGGCCGCCGGCTTCGAGCCCGGCCAGGACATCGCCATCGCGCTCGACGTCGCGGCGAGCGAGCTGTGGACCGACGGCGCGTACGTGTTCAAGAAGGGCGACAAGAGCCGCCGGACCGCGGAGCAGATGGTCGAGCTCTACAGCGGCTGGGTGGATCGGTACCCGATCGTGTCGATCGAGGACGGGCTGGCGGAGAACGACTGGGACGGCTGGCACAAGCTGACCGACGCGCTGGGCGACCGCGTCCAGCTCGTCGGCGACGACCTCTTCGTCACCAACGTCGACCGGCTGAGCGACGGGATCGAGAAGGGCGTCGGGAACGCCGTGCTGGTGAAGGTGAACCAGATCGGCACGCTCACCGAGACGCTGCAGTGCATCGAGCTGGCCAAGAGCGCGAGCTACGGCGTCGTCATCTCGCACCGCTCCGGCGAGACCGAGGACACCTTCATTGCCGACCTGGCGGTGGCCACCGGCGCCGGCCAGATCAAGACGGGCAGCGCCAGCCGCACCGACCGCACGGCCAAGTACAACCAGCTGCTGCGGATCAGCGAGGCCCTCGGCGACAGCGCGCTGTACCCGGGCCGGGAGCTGTTCGGCCTGTGACGCCGGCCCGCTGGGCGGCCGTGGCGGTCGTGGTCCTGGGTCTCTTCTTCGCGGTGCAGGGCGGCGAGTACAGCACGCTCGACTACGTCACCCTGCGCCGGCAGGCGCGGACGCTGGAGGGCGACGTGGCCGACCTGCGCCGCACGGTCGACTCGCTCGACCGGGTCGCCACGGCGCTCGAGCAGGACCCGAAGGAGCAGGAGCGGGTGGCGCGCGAGTCCTACGGCATGCTGCGGTCCGGGGAATTCCTCTACCGGCTCGTGCCGCCCGAGGCAGGCGCGCCCGGCGCCGCCAGCGCCGGGCGGCGCGACAGCTTGACGGAGCGTGTCCCCGGTCGCTAAAATTGCGGGCTCGTTTCGCAGGGCAGGGTAGCTCAGCTGGTTAGAGCACGGCACTCATAATGCCGGGGTCGCGGGTTCGAGTCCCGCCCCTGCTACTTCGCCGGACAGACCGCCGCCAGCCGTCAGGCTGGCGGTTCTGCATTCCGGGCCGGATATTCGATGTCGCGCCCCCGCGGCGCCTCGAAGGTTCCCTCCCCGAGAGATCCATGCCCCAGTCCGACGGTCCCGATCACTACGAGATGCTGCAGATCTCGCCTCGCGCCGACCGCGGGACGATCGAGCGGGTCTTCCGCCACCTCGCCAAGCGCTACCACCCGGACAACTCGGAGAGCGGCGACGCCGAGCAGTTCGCGCGGCTCCTCGAGGCGTTCAGGGTTCTGTCCGACCCCGAGCAGCGCGCGCGTTACGATGCCAGCTACGAGGAGACGCGCCGCTCGCGCTGGCGGCTGTTCGACCGCGAGAAGGTGGGCGGCGACGTGGACACCGATCGCCGGCTGCGTCTCGCGATCCTCTCGCTCCTCTACGCCGCGCGGCGCGCGGACGCCGAGCATCCGGGCGTCGGACCGTACGAGATCGAGCGCACCCTCGGCTGCCCCGAGGCGCACCTCAAGTTCCACCTGTGGTACATGAAGGAGAACGGCTGGACCCAGCGGCTCGAGAACGGCATGCTCGCCATCACGGCGGCGGGCGTCGACCGCGTGATGGAGCTGGGCGGGCCGATGCAGGGCGAACGGGCGCGCCTGGAGTCCGGGGAGCGCCCGGCCGCCGAGGGGCGGCACGAGGCCGCGGCCGCCGCTTCCCACGACTGACGGGTGAACGTGACCGATTCCCTGGGCATTCTCGAGCTCGTCAACGGGGGCGCCGGCTTCCTGCGCCGCCGCGCCGCCTCCTACCTCCCCGAGCGCGGCGACGTGCACGTGCCGCAGCGACTGGTGCGCGAGCTCGACCTGCGCCCCGGCGACGAGATCGCCGGCGAGGTCGGCAGGCCCCAGGGCGGCAAGGCGCCGGCCCTCGTGAAGGTGGCCGCGGTCAACGGACGCCCCACCGCCGAGCTGCGCCATCGCCCGCGCTTCTCCACGCTGCGCTCGATCCATCCGGACGAGCGCCTCATCCTCGACTGCGGCATCCGCCGCCGGGGCGAGCCCGACCTGACGAACCGGGTGATCGACCTGCTCGTCCCGTTCGGCAAGGGACAGCGCGCCCTCGTGGTCGCCCCGGCGAAAGCGGGCAAGACGACCGTGCTGCAGGGCATCGCGCAGGGCGTCGCCCGCAACTACCCCGAGGCGATGCTCCTCATCCTCCTGGTCGACGAACGGCCGGAGGAGGTCACCGAGATGGAGGCGTGCGGGGTGGGCGAGGTGGTGGCGTCGAGCTTCGACCACGACGCGGCCCGGCACGTGGCGGTGGCGGAGCTGACGATGGAGCGCGCCCGCCGCCGCGTCGAGCAGGGCGACGACGTGGTCGTGATCATGGATTCCATCACCCGCCTCGCCCGCGCCTACAACGCGGCCGAACGCGGCAGCGGCCGCACGCTCTCCGGTGGGCTCGGCGCCGAGTCGCTCGAGAAGCCGAAGCGCTTCCTCGGCGCCGCGCGGCGCGTCGACCCGAAGCAGGGCGGCGGCTCCCTGACCATCGTGGCCACGGCGCTGGTCGACACCGGCAGCAAGATGGACCAGGTGATCTTCGAGGAGTTCAAGGGCACCGGTAACAGCGAGCTGGTGCTCAGCCGCGAGCTCGCCGAGCGCAGGATCTTCCCGTCGGTCGACCTCACGAAGAGCGCGACGCGGCGCGAGGAGCTGCTGCTGCCGGCGCCGCTGCTCGAGGGCGCCCATCGCCTCCGCTCCCTCTACGCGGGCGCCTCGGCGGCCGACGCGATGGGGCAGATCCTCGGGCTCATGCGGCGCCACCCCACGAACGAAGCGCTCGCCGCGTCCCTCTGACGCGGCGAGCGCTACGGCCCTGCGGGGCTCCCGTGACCTGCGGGATCAGTGGCTGGCCATCGTCTTCGGCTTGCCCACCCGGATGACGCCCACCGCACCCTTGTTCGCATCGGCGAAGGCGTGGGTCACGAAGGCGTAGTTGCCCTCGCCGCTCTCGCCCGCCTTGAACTCCAGCTCCATCACCGCGCCGCCGCCCGTGGGCACCATGTAGGTCTGCACGCCC
>Ga0307413_10000745_pt1 | contig 11251 bp, 4 predicted proteins | sample DK1Ometagenome_3_FD_203714 | JGI IMG/M metagenome (GOLD analysis project Ga0307413, IMG submission 203714) | Maize rhizosphere microbial communities from greenhouse at UC Davis, California, United States - DK15-O-2 | ecosystem: Host-associated > Plants > Roots > Rhizosphere > Soil | place: USA... | reverse complement strand
CTGCGCGCGGATCGCATCCATCACGAAACCGGGCTGCCAGCCGAACATGCTGGTACCGAAACCGTTGGTGGCGTCGACGTACTCGTTGCCGTCGATGTCGAACACGTGGGCGCCCTTGGAACGCTCGACCACGATCTGGTAGACGATCTCCTTCACCGCGGGCCGGAAGCCGTTGACCACGCGCGGGTCGGCCATGTGCGGCCGGTGCTCGCGGGTGTACGCCTTGGACTTGCCGGTGCGCTCGATGTAGCGCTGCATGAACGACTGCACGTGCTGGTGCTGGCGTTCGTCGAGGTTGAGCTTGCTGGTGTGGATCCGCGCGATCGCGCCGAAGGCCTTCTGCACGTCGTAGCGGGTGTGGGCGAGTTGCTCGACTTCGTCGTCCGGCGCGATCGCGGATGCGGGCGCGTTCTGCGGCATGGCAGTGGGTGACGGCACGGAATTCGTGGCAGCGGGTGTTGCCGCGGGTGCCGCGACCGGTGCCGTGGTTACCGGTGCCACCGGGCTCGAGGCGAGTAGCGCCAGTTGCTGCGACATCAACTGCATCTGCTGCGAGATCAGCATCCGCCCGAAGTCGCCCACGTCGGCCCCGGACACCACGGCCGGAGCCGGTGGCAACGCGAAGGGCACGCTGCCCTCCGTCGTCACGGCGTCCGTGGCCTGGACGGCAGGAGCAGCTGGAGCTGCAACAGGCGCCACCACGGTATTCGCGACCGGCGCCGCGACCGCTTCCGCCGGCATCTGCGCGTCGAGCATCGCCACCAGTCGATCGAGGCTGGAGCAGTCGCCCATCAACTGGCGGAACGTCACCGCGACCGGGAACGCCTTCTGCAACTGCAGCGCGACCTGGGTCAGCATCAGGCTGTCCAGGCCCAGCTCCATGAAGTTGGCATCGGTGTCCGCATCGGACAGATCGAAACCGACGATGTCCTCGAACAGGTCACGGACCTCCCCCATCAGTCGGGGTTTGCGATCGGCGGCCGGCGCGGCGACGGGTGACGGGACAAGGTGCGGCATCTGGGACTCCGGGGTTGCGGTGGCGGCTACGGCGATGGCGGGATGCAGGACGACCTTGGCCGTCGTGGAAGGTGCTTCTACCCAGTAACGTTGTCTGTCGAATGGATAGGTCGGCAGGCGCACACGGCAGCGCCGGGTACGTCGGTCAAAGCAGGCCGGATCCACCGGCACGCCGCGGCACCAGGCCAGCCCGAGCGCCTGGCGGACACTGCCCTGCTCCGCATCCGCGTTGTCCGACAGCGACGACAGCACCGTCGTGCCGGGCTGGACCTTGATTGCCGGATGCTGGCGCGCGAGCGTGCCGAGGGTGGTCCGCGGGCCAACTTCCAGCAGCACGCGCGGCGTATCCACCACCAGACATTCGAGCGCCTTGGCGAATAGCACCGGCTGCCGCAGGTGACTCGCCCAGTAGTCCGGGGAGCAGGCTGTCTCCGCATCCAGCCATTGACCGGTCGCCGTGGACACCACCGGCACGATCGGTGCGCTGCGGGCCATCGCCTCGACTTCGGCGCGGAACGGCGCCACCACCGGATCCATCATCGACGAGTGGAACGCGTGCGAGGTGCACAAAGCCCTGCATGCGATGCCGTCCGCATCCAGGCTGGCCTGGAACTGCGCGATGTCCTCATGCGACCCGGCCACCACGCAGGCGCCGGGCGCGTTCTCCGCCGCCAGCGACAGGGTGTCGGGCAAGCGCGCCTGCAACACATCGAGGGCGATCCGGACCGAGAGCATCGCGCCGGCCGGCTGCGCCTGCATCAGGGCACCGCGGCGCACCACCAGCCGCAGCGCGTCGGCCAAGGTGAACACACCCGCCAGCGCCGCCGCGACGAATTCACCGACGCTGTGGCCGACCAGCGCGGCCGGCTGCAGGCCGTGGTCCATCCACATCCGGGCCAGCGCGTACTCGACGATGAAGGTGGCCGGTTGCATGACCGCGGTCGGTCGCAACGCGTCGGCATCGCCGTGCAGGATCAACGCCCGCAAGTCACGGTCGTGGTCCTGCGGCAGGCTTTCGATGCACTCGTCGAACGCCCGGCGGAACGCCGGCTCGGTGCGGTACAGCTCGCGGCCCATGCCCGGATAGGTCGCGCCCTGCCCCGGGAACATGAAGACCACGTCGGCGCGATGGGCCGGCCGGCCACGCTCGGCAGCCGCGGCAACCTTGGGATCACGCAGCTTGGCGATGGCATCGTCAACGTCATCGGCAACCAGTGACAGGCGGTGCGGAAACGACTTTCGGCCGACCGCCAGCGTCCAGGCGACGTCATCCAGCTGCACGTCGGGATGGGCTTGCAGATGCTCGGCCAGTCGCGTCGCAGCCGTCGCCAGCGCGAGCGGTTTGCGCGCGGAAAGCACCAGCAGTTTTGGCCCCTCGCACACCCCGGAAGCGGCAGGGAGCGGCGCCTCTTCCAGCACCAGATGCGCGTTGGTGCCGCCCACGCCGAAGCTGCTGACGCCTGCGCGTCGTGGCTGTCCGGACTGACGCGGCCAATCATGTAACCGGGCGTTGACGGTAAACGGGGTCGCGGCGAAATCGATCGCCGGGTTGGGCTCGGAGAAATGCACGGTGGCCGGAATCCGCTCCTGCGACAACGCCAGCGCGGTCTTGATGGTCCCGGCAACGCCTGCCGCACTGACCAGATGGCCGATGTTGCTCTTGACCGAACCGACCAGGCAGAAGCCGTTGTCATCGGTGCCGCGGCGGAAGGCCCGGGTCAGCCCTTCGATCTCGATCGGGTCGCCCAGCGGCGTCGCGGTGCCGTGGGTTTCCACGTAGGAGATGCTGCGCGGGTCGATGCCCGCATCGTCGTGCGCCATCGCGATGACGGCCGCCTGCCCTTCGCTGCTCGGCGCGGTGAAGCTGGCCTTGTCGCCGCCGTCGTTGTTGATCGCGGCGCCGCGGATGACCGCATGGATGGTGTCGCCGTCGGCATGCGCATCCGACAGCCGCTTGAGCAGCAGCACCGCGCCGCCATCGCTGAAGACCGTGCCGCGCGCGGAGGCATCGAAGCTGCGCGTGTGCCCGTCGGAGGACAGCATCGCGCCCTCCTGGTACAGATGGCCGCTGCGCAGCGGGCTGGTCACCGCCACTCCGCCGGCCAGTGCCATGTCGCAGCGCCCCAGGCGCAGGTTGTCGACCGCCTGGCAGATCGCCACCAGCGAGGTCGAGCAACCGGTGTGCACGCTGACCGCCGGCCCGGTGAGGTCGAGCTTGTGCGCGACGCGGGTGGCGATGTAATCCTTCTCGTTGTCGAGCATCACCGTGAAGGCGCCAACCTTCTCGACGAGTTCCGGGTTGGGCAGCACGTTGTGCTGGTAATAGCTGGCGTTGTACATGCCGGCGAACACCCCGACCGGGCCGGTACCGGCGCCCGGCACGTGGCCGCCGCGCTCCATGCACTCCCAGCACAGCTCGAGGAAGATCCGCTGCTGCGGGTCCATCAGTTCGGCCTCGCGCGGGGAGATGCCGAAGAACGCCGCGTCGAACAGCTCCACGCCGTCGATGAGGCCACGTGCGGGGACATAGGCCGGGTCGCGTCGCACCGCCTCCGGCACCGAGCGGTCGATCTCGTCGAGGCTGAAGTGGCTGATGCTGTCGCGGCCCTCGCAGAGGTTGTCCCAGAACGCCTCGACATCGTTGGCGCCGGGGAAGCGCCCGGCCATCGCGATGATCGCGATGGGTTCGGCCAGCCCCGCGGCACGACGCCCGGCGCCCATGCGTCCCGCGGCGATGCCCGGCGCCTCCGCCGATGCATGGGCCATCGCCAGCGCCGCCGGCGATGGATGCGCGAACAACGACGTGATGGCCACGTCCAGGCCGGCCTCGCGCTTGACCTGCTCGACCACCCGCACCGCCAGCAGCGAGCCGCCCCCCAGCTCGAAGAAGTTGTCGTTGCGGCCGATCTTCTCCAGGTCCAGTACATCGGCCATCGCCCGGCACAGCGCGACTTCCAGCTCGCCTTGCGCCGGCTCGAACGGCCCGGCCCAGTCCGGCCGCTGCCGCCCCGGTGCCGGCAGCGCCGCGCGGTCCAGCTTGCCGTTGGGGGTCAGCGGCAGCGCGTCCAGCGCCACGTAGGCCACCGGCACCATGTAGTCCGGCAACTGCGCGGCCAGGTGCCGCCGCAGCAGGTCCACGTCGACCGGCGCGTCGGCCGCGAGCGGAGAGTAGTACGCGACGATGCGCTTGAAGCCGGGGCTGTCCTCGCGGACCACCACGCCGGCCTCGCGTACGCCCGGGCAGGCCATGACCTGCGCCTCGATCTCGCCCAGCTCGATGCGGAACCCACGGACCTTGACCTGGAAATCCTGCCGGCCGAGGCACTCCAAAGTGCCGTCGGGCAGCCAGCGACCGAGGTCGCCGGTCCGGTACATCCGCGCGCCGTCGGCCTCGCTGAAGGGATCGTCGAGGAAACGCCCGGCATCGAGGTCGGGCCGCTTGAGGTAGCCGCGCGCGAGCACCGGCCCGGCCAGGTACAGCTCGCCGACGACGCCGGACGGGACCGGCTCGCCATGCGTACCCAGCACGTAGACCCGCGCGTTTGAAATCGGCGCGCCAATGGCCGGCAGGCGCGGCCAGTCCGCAGGATCACCGGGCAGTGTCAGTGCGGTGACCACATGGCTTTCGGTCGGGCCGTAGTGGTTGTGCAGGCGGCAGCCGGGAACCCGCTGGAAGAAGCGGCGGATCCGTGGCTCGATCCGCAACTGCTCGCCGGCGGTGATGACCTCGCGCAGCGCGCAGTCCAGTGGTTCGCCCGGGGCCAGTGCGTCGATCTGTGCGTCGAGGCCCTCCGCCAGCATCTGCAGGGCGAAGTACGGAAGGAATGCGCGTTCGATGCGATGCTCGCGGATGAACTGGAACAGCCGCGTCGCGCTGACCCGCGTATCCGCGTCGACCAGGAACAGCTGCCCGCCCGCGCACAGGGTTGCGAAGGTTTCCTGGAACGCGACGTCGAAACCCAGCGCGGCGAACTGCAACGTGCGCAGCGGGCCGGAGGCACCCGGCTGGCGCAACTGCCACTGCACCAGGTTGACCAGCGGCGCATGCGGCATCGCCACGCCCTTGGGCTTGCCGGTGGAGCCGGAGGTGTACAGCACGTAGGCCAGGTGCCGCGGCAACAGTCCCGCATCCGCGGTTTCGGGATTGTCGGGCGACTGCGCGTGCCACGGCGGCGTTGCATCGGCGAGGTCGAGTACCGGCACGCCTGCGGGAATCGCAAGTCGCTTGCCGATGCCATCGACCATGTCCTGCGTGGTCAGCACGGCCGCCGGCTCGCTGTCCTCCAGCGTGTAGCCGAGCCGCTCGAGCGGATAGGTCGGGTCGAGTGGCACGTAGGCGGCGCCGGCCTTCAGCACGGCCAGCAGCGCGACGATCAGTTCGGTGCCGCGCTCAAGGAAGATCGCCACCCGGTCATCGGGCTTGATGCCGATCGCGCGCAGGTGATGCGCGAGCCGGTTGGCGCGGGTGTTCAACTGCGCGTAGTCCAGCTGTGCGTGGGCGTCGACCACGGCGACGGCATCCGGGCTGCGCTGCACCTGCGCCTCGAACAACTCGTGCACGCACAGGTCCAGCGGGTAATCGGCGGCCGGGGCGCCGTGTTCCCGCAGCGCCTGCAGGCGCTGCCGGTCATCCAGCAACGGGAGGCGGTCGATCGGGCAGGCCTCGTCGGCCACCATCGCCTGCAACAGGTTGCGCAGGTAGTCGGGATAGCTTTTCGCGGCCTGCGGTCGATGCAACGCGGGGTCGTAATGGATCGAGCCGGTGATGCCATCGCCCTGGCATCCGAGCGAGAGCGCGAGTTCGTAACCGTCGCCGACCTCGCCAGGCGCGTTGTCGCTATCACCGGAGTGCCAGTGGTATCCAAACCCGGTTTTGGCCGCTTCCACAGTCCCGGCCACGGGTACGTCCCGCACCGATGCCAGCAGCTCGTGCAACGCAGCCAGCAGCTCGCCGGTGCCCGGCATGTGCGACAGGTCCACGCGCAGTTCCGCCGGCGTTTCACCCGCGACGTCGACCACCAGCTGGTCCCGCGCCGTCAGGCGCATCAGCAACACGCACCATCCCGCCAGCACGGCGGTATCTGGACCGGTGCCGTGGCGCCGGGCCAGCGCGTGCAGGGATGCGGTCGTCGCGGCATCCATGGCGAACGGCAAGCCGACCGTTCCGGACGGCGGATTGCGTATCGGAGAATGATCGGTCGGCAGTTCCGGTCGTGCACTGTTCATTCGCTACCCCTGTTGGTGCCGCCCTTTGGCTTGCACCATCAGAAACGCCGATGGCACGGGGCAGCGGCCACGCAGGCACGGCAGGAACCGCACCGCTCGGGGCGGCGGCGCGCACACCAGGCGCGCACACCAGGGGACACCATGAGTCAGGATTTTGCGGTGCTGTACGAAGAGCTCGATCTCGATCCCGGTTGCAGCCTGGACGAGCTTCGGCATGCCTACCGGCGACGCATCGGAGAACTGCACCCGGACCGCAATGGGGGCGAGCCGGCCGACGACGATGGAAAGGCGATGCTGGGCGAGCTGACGGCGCTCTATGCCAACGCGGTGAGGTTCCAGCGCCAGTACGGTCGCCTGCCGGGTTCGGTCGCCGCGCCGCCTGCCGCGACACTTTCGCCATCGAACGAGCGCAGCTACCGCGCGCTCGTCGTGCCACCGCGACGGGCCGACCCTGCAGCCCGGCGGCGCCGCACCACCACGCTGGCGGTGCTGATGGTCCTGCTCCTGCTGCTCTGGATGGTCGTGGTGGAGTAGCCCGCGCCCTGCCGCAGCCACATGCCGGACGCTAGCGCGCGCCGCGCTGGAACAGCACCACCTCGACCGTCTGCAACAGGATCATCAGGTCGAAGACGAGGCCGTGGTTCTTCACGTAGAACAGGTCGAACTTCAACTTCTCCTCCGCGTCCTCCACCGATGCGCCATAGCGATAGCGCAACTGCGCCCAGCCGGTGAGCCCGGGCTTCACGCTGTGGCGCACCGCGTAGTAGCGGATCTCCTGGCTGAGCATGTCGACGAACTGCGGCCGCTCCGGCCGCGGTCCCACGAAGCTCATTTCGCCACGCAGCACGTTCACCAGTTGCGGAAGCTCGTCCAGCCGGGTCATCCGGATGAAGCGCCCGACCCGCGTGGTGCGGTCGTCGCTCGTGGTCGCCCACCGGGCCACGCCATCGGACTCGGCGTCGCAGCGCATGCTGCGGAACTTCAGCAGCTCGAACTCGCGCCCACCTTCGCCCACCCGCACCTGCCGGTACAGCACCGGACCGCGCGAGTCCCACGACACCGCCAGCATCACCAGCAGCATCAGCGGCCACGCGACGAGCAGCATCAGCGACGCCGCCATCAGGTCGAAGAAGCGCTTGCTCAGCCGGCGCGGCAACGAATGGTCGAAGCCCCCGGAAAACACCAGCCACGACGGGTCGGCCACCTTCATCGTGACGATGCCCGCCTCGCGCTCGAAGAACGTCGACAGGTCGGTCATCGCGATGCCGCGTTGCGCGCACGCCAGCATCTGGTCCATCGGCAGCGCGCCGCGGCGCTCGTCCGGCGCCACGACCACCTCGTCCACGTCCAGCCGTTCGGCCAGCGCAGCCAGCGGCTCCGGCCCCTCGATGCGAAGTGCCGACCCGACCGCGACCGGCTGGCCTTCGATCGGGATGAAACCAAGCAGCACGAACGAACGCCGGTCGCCGCCGCGGCGCAGCCGCGTGTTGATCAGGTCGGCGTTATGGCCGGCGCCCAGCACCAGCACGCGCCGCCGGAACACCTCCGACTGGAACATCGCCTGCGAGACACTGCGCAACAGGTAGACGCCGGCGAATGCCGCGGCCAGCGCCAGCAGCAGCACGCCACGGCCGATGTAGGTGGCCGGCAGCACGTAGTACAGCACCAGCAGCGCGGTGCCGCCGAAGGCGAACGACAGCACCAGGCGCAACAGGAAGTCGTGGCGGTTGTGCCGTCCATGCACCTGGTACATGCCGAACGCCGCCATCGCGGTGGTGGTGACCAGCGCGACGACCAGCGCACGCGAGGGCGCGCCCTGGGAGAAGATGAGGTGCCCCTCGGGATCGTGCAGGAAGCGCAACCACGCCGCACCGGCTACCGCCAACACGATGATTGCCACCTCCGCCAACCACAACAGCAGGGTTGCGCGATTCTTGCTGTTTGCCAGACCGATCCCCACCCCTGCCCCCTCGACGCGTTTGCGCGTCATCGACCAGCGTCTTTACCCACTCGCGATTACCAACGCAGGAGCGCGGATACTCCGGCCTTCACATCCGCGTGGATCGAAGCCACTGGATGTCCGGTCCCCTGCCCTCGACCCCGGCTTGCTCGACGCTGGCGATGGCCGCGACGCAGTCCGGACCGGATGCAAGCATCCGCGCGCGAACCGCTTCCAGCCCCTCCAGCCGCAGTGGCACGCCGACCGGCGCGTCGAAGGTTTCCATCGCACGCTCCAACCCGATGCCCGCGGCCTTGAGCAGCGCCTCCTTGCGCACCCACAACTCCAGCAATGCCCTGGCCCGGGCCGATGCTTCCAGCTGCCGCATGGCGTCGGCTTCGGCCGGCGTGCATACCCGGTCCGCGATCTCCGGCAATTCGGCGACCCGCGTCGACGGTTCGATATCGATCCCGACCGGGCCGACCCGGCTGAAGGCGAACGCCAGGTGCCCTTCTGCGTGGCTCAGGCTGGTCCACAGCGGATGCCCCTCCACCCGCGGGCACCCCTTGGCGTCGCGCCCGATCGGGACGTCGGCCGGCGCGATGTCGAGCAGGACGGACAGCAGCAGCCGATGCAGCGCGTACGCCAGGATCAGGTTCACCCGGTCACCGGGCCGGTGGCGACGTTCGACGCAGGCCAGTTCGCGCGGATCGAGCAACGCGCGCGCATCGCCCAGCCATGGCAGCCAGTCGACCTGTTCGACAAGCACGGCACCGGCGCCCACGCGCAATCGCCGCGCCCACCCGACCGGAGGCCAGGCCTCGTTGAATGTGGCCTGCAGGGAGGGGGCTTGCGGGAGCCGTACCTGCGGCGCGCATGCTTGCTGGGAGGATGGCGTCGACGCCCGGGGCTCGCGGGTTTGCCCGGAGTCACGGCGCAGTTGCAGGGCTTCATTCATGGCAGCGGATAGCTACGTCGATACCGGCCGCGACAGGCCAACGCGGATCGTGCGCGGCCAAAAAAAAAAGGGCCGACGAGTGGTGCTCGTCGACCCTTTCAACTTCTGTATGGTGCGCCCGGAAGGATTCGAACCTCCGACCCCCAAGTTCGTAGCCTGGTGCTCTATCCAGCTGAGCTACGGGCGCCTAGTCGAAAAATTATGAAGGTCGGAAACCGATCCGTCAACGCTTTTTCATGCGGTGGAACGTACTGCGACAGGACTGACTGCAATAGAACTGGCGGAGAGTGAGGGATTCGAACCCTCGATGGAGTTTAACCCCCATACTCCCTTAGCAGGGGAGCCCCTTCAGCCACTCGGGCAACTCTCCGCATCACACAAGCCGGTGCGGCCGGGAAGCATAACGGCTCGCTCCACCCGCGGCAAACTTTTTCAGTCGGAGGTGTTGTTGGCGTCACCCTCGGACGGCTCTTCGCCGCGCTGGATGCGCTGGTAGATCTCTTCGCGGTGCACTGCCACATCTTTCGGTGCAGTGATGCCGATACGTACCTGGTTTCCCTTGACGCCGAGCACGGTGACGGTCACCGAGTCGCCGATCATCAGGGTTTCACCGACGCGTCGCGTCAGGATAAGCATGGAATTCTCCTTGTGCCGCGCTTCGTGCGTCGGCGGTTGCGTTGCCAATGATATGGCAACGCTTCCAACTACTGGCTAAACGTCAATTATCCCCGTGCAGGGACACGGCTACAAGCGAAAGAAGTCATGGTCCAGTCAGGTCAGCCGGGCCTCCACCCAGCCCGGAACGCCCGCCAGTGCTGCAATCAGCGCCGGTCCGTCCTCTCCACCGCCCTGTGCCATATCTGGCCGTCCGCCACCTTTGCCGTTGATCTGGCCGGCGACATGGCCGAGAAGCTCCCCGGCCTTGACCCGGCCCAGCGCGCTGCCACCGACGCCGGCGACCAGTGCCGCCTTGCCCTCGCCGGTGCCGGCGAGGATCACGACCGCGTCGCCAAGCTGCTGGCGGAGCCGGTCCAGCGCGTCGCGCAGGGCCTTTGCATCGAACCCCTCGAGTCGCGCGGCCAGTACCTTCAGGCCGCCCACCTCGACGGCGGAGCCGGCGAGATCGGCGGTCGCGCCCGAGGCCGCGCGGGCCTTCAATGTCTCCAGCTCACGCTCGAGTTTTTTCTGCCGCTCGACCAGCCCCCGCACCTTGTCGGCCACGTCGGCGGCATTGCCACCGAGCAGTCGCGCAGCCTCGCCCAGGCGATCTTCCTCGACCGTCACGTGGTCGAGCGCGCCCTGCCCGGTCAGCGCCTCGATCCGGCGCACCCCGGCCGAGACGCCGCCCTCGGAGACGATCTTGAACAGGCCGATGTCGCCGGTGCGGCTCACATGGGTGCCTCCGCAGAGTTCGGTGGAGCCCTCGCCCATCCGCAACACGCGGACTTCGTCGCCGTACTTCTCGCCAAACAGCGCCATGGCGCCGAAGTCGAGCGCTTCCTGCATGCCCATGTGGTGGATTTCGGCGGCGTGGTTGGCGCGCACCTCGGCGTTGACCCGGCGTTCGATCTCGGCCAGTTCCGCGGCGGTGACCGGCTGGAAATGCGCGAAGTCGAAGCGCAGGCGCTCGGGAGCGACCAGCGAGCCTTTCTGCACTACGTGCTCGCCGAGGACCCCGCGCAGGGCGGCATGCAGCAGGTGGGTCGCGGAATGGTTGAGCACGGTCGCGTTGCGGCGCCCGGCGTCGACCGAACCGAGCAGGCGATCGCCACGCTTGAGGCTGCCGGCGGCGAGCCGGCCGACGTGGCCGTGGAACTGGCCGGCGAGCTTCACGGTGTCGTTGACCACGAAGCGGGTGCCGGCGTCGTCGAGCTCGCCCGCGTCGCCCACCTGGCCGCCGCTTTCGGCGTAGAACGGGGTGCGGTCCAGGATGACCACGGCCTCGTCACCGGCCTCGATCGACTCCACCGGACGGCCGTCCTTGAGCAGGGCGACGATTGCCAGGCCGCCTTCGACCAGTCCGTCGTAACCCAGGAACACGGTGGGTTGCAGTTGCGAGGCGAGCTCGGCCGACAAGGTGGTGGTGCCACCGAACTTGCCTGCGGCGCGGG
>Ga0307413_10000744_pt1 | contig 11269 bp, 7 predicted proteins | sample DK1Ometagenome_3_FD_203714 | JGI IMG/M metagenome (GOLD analysis project Ga0307413, IMG submission 203714) | Maize rhizosphere microbial communities from greenhouse at UC Davis, California, United States - DK15-O-2 | ecosystem: Host-associated > Plants > Roots > Rhizosphere > Soil | place: USA... | reverse complement strand
CCGGGCCACCCCGGCAAACGCGGAGTCATTCGCCGACCTCCCCCAGGCCCTCGTCATCGTCGCCGGACATGACCCGCTGCGCGACGACGGGCTTCACTACGCGGAACTCCTCAACAGCGCCGGAACGCCTGTGGAGGTCGCCCAGTTCGACGGGTCATTCCACGACTTCTTCGTCCTGCCCGCGCTGGCAGCGTATGCAGGCGCCCGCGACACAATCACCGGGTTCCTCGATAGAGCGCTGGTTACCCGCAACGCGTTAGCAACGGAAGGTGCCACTTCCTAAGCCGTCTCCCTTAGGCCGCCGTCTCGACCTAGCACCCAAAGTACGAGCAAGGCCCAGTGTGGTCGGTCCCGTAGCCAACCGGCTGCGGGTCCGGCCGGGACGAAGACCACCAGCAGCCCAACCATCTCTGAACCACCGTTTGCAGCTCACTGAGCCGAGCATCAGGAGTGCAGGGCTCAGAAGATGCCGGGCGCTGGTGGCGCAGGAATACAACCTCCAGCGACGTAGCTCGGACGCGGGGTACAAATGCTGTTGTATATCATTCGGCATTCTGTAGCCACCCACCGCCGGTGACGCGGGTGAGGAATCACCTATTAGAACGGGGATGCGTTAAACAACGCCCCATTACAACGAAGGAGTTGTGCCATGACTTCCACGAGCACGACGCAAGAGCGTATGTTCCCGCCGCTTGATGGGCTTGGCCAGATGCTTCCTCGCCTTGCGAAGCGGTGGCCAGACAAGACCGCGCTGGTAACCGATGAACGTCAGCACACTTTCGCACAGCTTGATAGCGAGTCCAGCAATGTGGCGGTAGGTCTCCTCCGTCGCGGGATTGATCCCGGTGATCGTGTCGCAATTTTTGCCCCGAATCGCTGGGAATGGATAGTGGCTTACCACGCCGTGCTGAAGATCGGTGCGGTTGTGAACCCGCTGAACGTAATGCTCACCGGCGAAGAGGTGAATTTTGTCCTCAAGGACTCTGGGGCCAAAGCCCTGATCGCCTCGGGCGACCGGCTCGAAGCTGTCAGTGCCGCCCTGGATGACGTTGACACACTTGCCCTCGTAGTCACCTTCGAAACTGGTGTGAAAGACGCGGTGCCGTTCTCTGTCCTGCTCGCGGAAGACGGGTCGCAGTTTTCGCCCTACCCGGTGGACTCCGACGCGCTGGCGTGCATCGCATACACATCAGGGACAACGGGCCGGCCGAAGGGGGCCATGCAGTCGCACCGGTCGCTTGTCCTCAACTGTGCTTACACTGCCGCGATGCATGGTCGCAGTGCAGACGACGTTGTAGTTTCGGCCCTTCCTGCGGCTCATGTTTATGGCAATGTTGTCATCAATGGCACACTCATGGCGGGCGGCCAGGTTGTGCTGATGAAGCGTTTTGATGCCTCCCTCGCCCTGATGCACATTCAAGAGCACCGCGCGACGATGTTCGAAGGCGTGCCCGCGATGTACGCGATGATGTTAGCGGACGCTGCCCTGGAAAAAGCCGACATTGCATCTCTGACCCGTAGCACTGTGGGGGGGCAGACCATCGCCACCAGCGTCATTGACGCATGGGAACTCCGGAGCGGGGCACCCCTGCTCGAGCTTTGGGGAATGACCGAAATATCTGGCTTGGGCGCCACCCACGCCTTGCATGCTCCCGGCCCACAGGGCTCAGTGGGTGTAGCCCTTCCCGGGGTGCAGCTCAAGGCCGTGCGGCCCGATGACCCCACGAGGGAGTGTTCACCGAATGAACCGGGCGAACTCATGGTCAGAGGCCCGATTGTCATGATGGGCTATTTCAACAACCCTGCCGCTACCGCAGAGACCATCGATGCCGACGGCTGGCTGCATACCGGAGATATCTCCATACACGACGGCGTGGGCCACTTCTATATCATCGACCGGCTCAAGGACATGATCGTCACAGGCGGGTATAACGTCTACCCGGCCGAAATCGAAAGAGTCCTGATAGGGCATCCGGCAGTGGCTATGGTCGGCGTGGGCCGGAGGCCCGACGAACTTAAGGGTGAAATCGCGCACGCCTACGTGGTTCCGGCCCCTGGCCAAAAAGCCGATACGGACGAGCTGATCGCCTACTGTCGCACTCGATTGGCAGCGTACAAAGTTCCGAAAAAAATACACTTGGTCGACCGCCTGCCGACGACATCGAGCGGGAAGATAATGCGCCGAAAGCTCGAAGCTACCCCCACCCCCGCAAGCTGACCAGTATCGAACCGCACCTCTAGCGCGGGCCACTCGGCCCGGAGGTGCGGAACCAGCGCGGAGAAAACGGGACCACCGGCCCTGGCCCCCACAGTTCACTGGACAGCCCCCGAACCGCTTAAAGAGCCGTCACGTCGTCGAAAACGGTAACTTCCATGCCTTTTCTCCGCACGCTCCATCGAGCTGCCCCGTAACCAAGTATTCAAGCACCGGCGACAGCCGCCAAGCGTAACGACCACACACGAGAGAGACAACGGGCTCGCTGAAAAGTTGTGGCAAGTTTCCCTGATTGGAGAAGAGAACAGGTGAGAACACAGACCGGCAGCCTCGTGTCGTCAGAAACGAGATGGCCTGAGAGTGCCATCGCGCAACAAGCACTGGCCGAGGACTTGAGGCAACGGCTAGCCCGGACGGCCCTGGGAGGCCCGGAGAAATCAAGGGAGCGGCACGTTGCCCGCGGAAAGCTCCTGCCCCGGGACCGCATTGACTACCTGCTGGATGAAGGCAGCCCGTTCCTGGAGATTGCCCCCCTTGCGGCAAACGGGTTGTACAACGACGAGGCCCCTGGTGCGGGTGTTATCGCAGGAGTCGGCGTGGTACATGGCCGCCAAGTGTTGGTCATCTCCAATGACGCCACGGTCAAGGGTGGAACATACTTTCCGATGACGGTGAAGAAGCACCTCCGGGCGCAGGAGATCGCGCTGGAGAACCGGCTGCCCTGCATTTACCTCGTGGACTCCGGCGGGGCGTTTCTGCCCATGCAGGATGAGGTCTTCCCTGACAAGGAGCACTTCGGCCGCATCTTCTACAACCAGGCCAAAATGTCCGCAGCGGGTATCCCGCAGATCGCGTCAGTAATGGGGTCGTGCACCGCTGGCGGCGCTTACGTCCCGGCGATGAGTGATGAGACAGTGATCGTCCGCAACCAGGGCACCATCTTCCTGGGCGGTCCGCCACTGGTGAAAGCGGCCATCGGCGAAGTCGTAACACCGGAGGAGCTCGGCGGCGGCGAGGTCCATTCAAAGATCTCCGGTGTCACGGACCATCTGGCCGAAAATGACGAGCACGCCCTGCAGATCATCCGGGACATCGTTTCCACCCTGCCGAAGCCCGCCGATCCCGTCTGGGAAGTGTCCGAGGTCGTGCTGCCACCTGTCGCAGACCCGCAGGAACTGTACGACGTGGTTCCGGTTGACGTGAACGAGCAGTACGACGTCCGCGAGGTGATCTCCCGCTTGGTGGACGGCAGCGAATTCCATGAGTTCAAGGCCAACTACGGCACCACCCTGGTCACCGGATTCGCCAGGCTGCACGGCCACCCCGTAGGGATCGTGGCCAACAACGGCGTGCTGTTCAGCGAGTCCGCCCTCAAGGGCGCGCATTTCATCGAACTCTGTGACCAGCGCGGCATCCCGCTGGTCTTCCTGCAGAACCTCTCCGGGTTTATGGTCGGGAAGGACTATGAGCACGGCGGCATCGCCAAAAACGGCGCCAAGATGGTCACCGCTGTCGCCACCGTCCGGGTGCCCAAGCTGACCGTGGTGATCGGCGGATCCTTCGGCGCCGGGAACTACTCCATGTGCGGGCGGGCCTACTCGCCGCGGTTCCTGTGGATGTGGCCAGCGTCCCGGATCTCCGTGATGGGCGGCAACCAGGCCTCCAGTGTGCTCGCCACGGTCAAACGCGACCAGTACGAGGCTGCCGGCGAGGAATGGTCTCCAGAAGATGAAGCGGCATTTAAGGCACCCGTGAAACAGCAGTTCGAGGACCAGGGCAGCCCGTACTACTCCACCGCCCGCCTCTGGGACGACGGAATCATCGACCCCGTTGACACGCGCCGAGTGCTGGGCATGGCGCTCGACGCTGTCTCCCGCACCCCGCTGCCGGAGACCTCCTTCGGCCTGTTCCGGATGTGACCGCCATGACCAAACCAGCGCAAGGAAGCACCGACATGACCACCAGAATCTTCGACACCGTGCTGGTCGCCAACCGCGGCGAAATCGCTTGCCGCGTTATCCGTACCTTGCGTCGTCTCGGAATAACATCCGTCGCCGTATACTCAGAGGCCGACGCTGACGCACGCCACGTTCGGGAGGCGGACGTCTCGATATGCATCGGACCCGCCGCTGCGGCGGAAAGTTACCTCAAGATTGATGCCTTGGTGGATGCCTGCCGCCGCACCGGGGCCCAGGCTGTGCACCCGGGCTATGGCTTCCTCTCGGAAAATGTTGAGTTCGCGCGTGCTTTGGTGGATGCAGGGATTGCCTTCATCGGTCCGGACGTCCATTCCATCAACATGATGGGGGACAAGATCCGCTCCAAGAACCACGTGGTCGCGCACGGCGTTCCCGTGGTTCCGGGCATCGCCGAACCCGGACTGAACAATGAGCAGCTGATCGAGGCTGCGGCCGGCATCGGCTTCCCGCTGCTGATCAAGCCCTCAGCCGGTGGTGGCGGCAAGGGCATGCACGTGGTGGAGCGGGCCGAGGATCTGCCGGCCACCCTGGAAACCGCCCGGCGCGTCGCCAAGAGCTCCTTCGGCGACGACACGCTGTTCCTGGAACGACTGGTCCGCTCCCCCCGGCACATCGAGGTCCAGATCCTCGCCGACCGTCACGGCAACACCATCCACCTGGGCGAGCGTGAGTGCTCCCTGCAGCGCCGGCACCAGAAGGTCATCGAGGAAGCACCCGCGCCGCTGCTCCAGGGCTTGCCCAACGGCGCCGAAATCCGGGCACGGATCGGCGCGGCGGCGGTTGACGCCGCCTGTTCGGTGAACTATGTCGGCGCCGGCACCGTGGAGTTTCTGGTCTCCGACGAGGCCCCGGACGAGTTCTTCTTCATGGAAATGAACACCCGTCTCCAGGTGGAGCATCCCGTCACCGAAGAGGTCGTCCGCGTCAACGGCGAACGGCTGGACCTGGTCGAATGGCAGGTCCGGATCGCCGCAGGTGAGGTCCTCACCGTCGCCCAGTCCGACGTCAAGCTCGAAGGGCACGCGATCGAAGCGCGCGTCTACGCCGAAGACCCAGCTCATGGCTTCATGCCGTCCATCGGCCGGCTGCTGCAGATCCGGGAACCTTCCGGTCCCGGCGTCCGGGTGGACAGCTCCCTCACCCAGGACCTGGAGGTCTCACCGCACTATGACCCGATGGTCGCCAAGGTCATCGTGTGGAACACGGACCGCAAACAGGCACTCGACGTGCTGGACCGTGCCCTCGCCGACACGGTCCTGCTGGGTGTTAGGACAAACGTCGAATACCTGCGGCTGCTCATTGCCGACGAGGACGTCGTCGCAGGGCGCCTGGACACCACCCTGATCGACCGCAAAATCGCTTCCATGCCGTTCCGGACTTTCAGCGCAGAGGACCTTGCCCTCGTGGCCCACGCTTTGATGACCAGCCAGCCGGACGCTCCCGGTCCCTGGGGCACCGGGGACGGCTGGCGGGTCGGCGGCAATGTGCCGGCGTCGATCCATCTGGAAGTCGACGGCCAGACGCACACCGTCACCGTCAGCCGGGACGCGGAGGGCCGGACGTTCGGCATCGACGGTGAGCCGTTCCGCGTCAAGACCCTTGCCGATGGCTCAGCCTCAGTGAACGGCACCCGGCGGCGGGTGGCCGTCGCCGTCGCCGCCGACGGCACCGCGTGGCTCAGCACCGCCGGATGGAGCGGCGCTGCCCGGCGGCTCAGCCGGCAGGAGCGGCTCCAGCGCCGCCTCGCCTCCCTGGAACGCGACGCAGGCGCAGCCTCCCCAGAAGTCCGTTCGCCCATGCCCGGCACAGTTATCGCCGTCGCCGTCGTGGACCTGGAGCTCGTGGAGGCGGGGCAGCCGTTGCTGTCCATCGAGGCGATGAAGATGGAGCACCAGCTCACGGCTCCGGTCTCCGGCGTCGTGCGGTTGAGCCTGAAGGCGGGCGACCTGGTCAAAGCCGCGCAGATCGTGGCAACCGTGGAGTCGCTCTCTCTTGAGACCGGGGACGGCGACAGAGACCCTGTGACCGCCGAAACGGCGGCGACGCAACAACTCGAAGAAGTGAAGGGATAATCCCATGGACACCACGGACACTAAACGCATCCAGCAGCGCGGTCTCTACCTTGATGAACTCCAGGAAGGCACGGTCTACGCCCACAGGCCCGGCCGCACCCTCACGGAAACGGACAATGTCCTTTTCACCTCGTTGACCATGAACAACCAGGGCCTGCACCTGGATGCTGCGTGGAGTGCCACCCAGCCCTTCGGCCAAAGGCTCATGAACTCCCTCTTCACCCTGGGCACCATGATCGGCCAGTCCGTGCCCCAGATGACGGAAGGAACCATCATCGGCCAGCTTGGCCTCACGGACGTCCGCTTCCCGCATCCGATGTTCCACGGCGACACCCTGTACACCGAAACGGAAGTGACAGAGGTCCGGCGGTCCGCCTCCCGCCCCGGCCAGGGAGTGGTGGGCATGAAGCACACCGGCCGCAACCAGGACGGTGTCGTAGTGGCGGAAGCAACACGCACCTGCCTGATGTGGACACGCGAGGCGCACGAAGTCACCGTATCAGCCGGACAGGAGTAGCCGTGGCAGCCTTTGAGATGGGCCCGGCGATCCTCTTCTGCCCCGCCGACCGCCCGGACCGCTACGGCAAGGCGATGGATCGGGCTGACGCAGTCATCTTGGACCTCGAGGACGCCGTGGCCCCCGGGGACCGGGAACAGGCACGGCAAACCCTCATTGCGAACCCCATGGACCCGGACCGGACCATCGTCAGGATCAACCCGGCGGACACCGACGACTTCGCAATGGACCTGCACGCACTCCAGCAGACCCGCTACAGGTACGTCATGCTGGCCAAGACCGAGGAGCCAGAGTCGCTGGCACAGCTGGCCAACTACTCGCTGGTGGCCCTGTGTGAAACAGCCAGAGGCATCATCAACGCGCCGTGCATTGCGGCAGCACCCAATGTGGCGGCCCTCATGTGGGGTGCGGAAGACCTGGTCGCCTCACTGGGCGGCACGTCCAGCCGCCGGCCCGACGGCCGGTACCGGGACGTGGCCCTGCACGCCCGGTCGCACGTGCTGCTCGCCGCAAGCGCGGCCGGGAAAGCGGCACTGGACTCTGTCTACCTGGACATTGCCGACCTGACCGGGCTCAAAGCCGAATCCGACGATGCCGTCGCCTCCGGCTTCGCAGCCAAGGCGTCCATCCATCCCGGCCAGATGCCCATCATTCGCGAGTCCTTCATCCCGGCTCCTGCCGAGGTGGAGCAGGCCCGGCGGATGCTCGCCGCCGCCGGGCAGTCAGGCGGGGTATTCACCTTCGAAGGACGGATGGTGGACGAACCCGTCCTGCGGCACGCCCGCACGACACTCGCCCGCGCCAAGCACATAGCGAGGCCCGGGACTGCGAAGGTAGGGACGTCCTCGGCATGAGCGTCCGCCTCGTTCATGGAAAAATCCGCAGAACATCCAGGATGAAAGGGACAACCAGCTGACCATTCCGAAAGCTAGCTTTCAGGATGGTCAACGACCCGAAGAGGCGATGGGAACTCGGCACGTCGAACAAGCCCTGGAGCAGTCCAGCGACTTCTCCCGCCAAATTCAAGAACTGGTCACCGAATACCTCCGTGTATCCGCGAACCAAAAAAGTTCCTGTACAACGTTTCGAGACGCGGATTGGTCTAACAGCGTAGACATTGGCCTCCCCGATTCGCGTATGCCCCGCCCGCAAACTGTGCCCGCTTAAGCCGTGGCTCAACCGCTACTGTTGCACCACCGTCACGATAACTCGGGTATGCAGAATGCACAGACGACATTCAGGATCCGGCTAAGCCCAGTCACACACCCATTTTTGCTGTTTGAGAGGAAACTCATGAGCCTGCCGCCGATTACCCTCACCGGCCACGCCCAGAAGGAAGCGTGGCAGAACAGGGTGCTGCCGCCTATGGAGCAGCTCGGCGCGGAGGTGTGGTCCATTCCCGTCCCCTTCCCGGACAATCCCATGCGCTATACCCTGAGTTATCTACTCTTGGGCGACGGTGACGCCGTCCTGATCGATCCGGGCTGGGACAGCGATGCCGGCCTGGAGCATTTGGCTGCTGGACTGCGGCAGGCAGGTCTGGGCCTGAGGGACCTCACGGGCATCGTGGCCACCCATTTCCACTCGGACCATCTCGGCATGGCCGCCCGCCTGCGCACGGCAACGGGAGCGTGGGTGGCCCTGGGGGAGAAGGAAGTGCGCCGGGTCAGTGCCGCCGGGGACGCTGACCTTGTCCTGCGCAACGACCGCGAGGAGCTTACGCTGTGGGGCGTGCCGGCGGACCGGCTGGCCGAGGTGGCCCTGAACCACCGGAGTCTGCTCCAACTGCAGAACCTCGCGGATCCGGACCTGCGGCTCACCGACGGCAGCCTGGTGCCCGCCAAAGGGCTGGAGCTACGGGTGGTCACCACCCCGGGGCATTCACCGGGGCACATATGCCTGGTCGATGAGCCGCACGGGATGATCTTCAGCGGGGACCACGTCCTGCCGCGCATCTCCCCGCACATCGCTCTGGAGCTGCCCGGGCCTGCCAACCCTTTGGCGGACTACTACAAGTCCCTGGACCTGATCGCGTTCGAGGACGCCATGGAGATCTGCCCAGCGCACGAGTACCGGTTCAGCGGCATGCAGCGCCGGGTCGCACAGCTCATCGAGCACAACCGGGAACGCTCCGCCGAGGTCCTGCGGGTGATGGAGGTGCACCGGCCACAAACCGTCTGGGACATCGCCCGGCACCTGACCTGGTCCCGGGGCTGGGAGTCCCTGCAGGCCTTCTCGCTGCGCCTGGCTGTCTCCGAAACAGCCAGCCACGTCGTGTACCTGCGCTCCAAGGACTACGACATCGACGTGCCCCTCACGGAACCACGGCCGGCTGTGCTTCGATGACGGCAACCTGCCGGGCCGGATCTGAATCCGAGCCGCCAGCCGCCCGATGAGACCACTGCGCCAGCCAGGTTGGTCCAGGATCTGATACCAAATGATCCAATACCTCCTCGCGGGATAGCGGCGACGAGCGGGTGAGTCCACCGCATTCAAAAATGCGGCCTTTGCGGTCTTGGCCATGCGTGCGGTCCACACAGTGGCTGTCATCAGGCACATCTCCGTCAGGCAGCGGAGGATCTTGGCATAACTCCCCCATCCGACGTCTTGGGGTCGCACGCTCCGCCCTGGTCACCAGAATCAGCTAAACCGCCAACCGGGCTGTGAAACAACCGCTATTCTCAACGAACAGTCACAACTAAGTCCTCTGCGCCCGGCGTATTTGGTCCAAAGCCGGTTGCAGCGCTCGCTCCTGCCTTCAGCTCTCTGTTCTGAGGTACTGGTACAAGGTTTCACGGCTGATACCGAATACCGGGCCAGGCCGGTCTTCTTCTGCTCCCCCACCCCGGGCCGGCGCCGCAGCTCGGCGGCGTTCTCGGGCGAGAGCGCCCTCCGGCGTCCGCAGTAGGCGCCGCGGGCCTTGGCCAGGGTAACACCTTCGCGCTGGCGTTCCCCGATCGGGGTCCGTTCGAACTCAGCGAAGGCCCCCTGACCGAAAGCATCAGGTTCACCAAAGGGGAATCCTCCCCATTGAAGACCAAACCGGGTGTGACCGTCGATCTATTCTTTTAAATGGGCCGCGAACGGTTCTCAGCACTGCTGGAGACCGCCGACATGTATCGCTACAACATTCGGTAGTTCTGGCCCAGCATGGTCTTTCCCCCGAGATGCCTCGCACAATCAATCTCCGCCTGGTAGCGTCTCCATCTCGGATTTTGGACGCTTCGGTGCCCGTAAAGACTGGATCGCAGCAGGCCATCTCCATTTCGCCCTGAGCAGTGTCCTGTCCCGGTGGGTATGCCTGAGGTGCCGAAACCTCCGCTGCCCCCCACGGGCGGGCCTGCCAGGCCCTTGAGGCCGCCGAGCAGGAACTCGACGCCCCGACCGAGCTGCTGCGTATGTTTGTGACCGCCGGCCGGACGGCGGCCAGGAGCATGCGGATCAGCCTTACCGCGGCAGCGCCCACCCAGCCGGGCATGCTTTGCCAACGGACCTGGCCGTGGTGACCGCATGCCCTGACGGTGCCGGCTGGCCTGGCAATGGTCGTCGGCGAGGGGCGGCATCTGGTTGGTGACCCTGAAGTTCTGGAGTTCGAATGCCGAACGGTTCGAACCCGCCTGCACAACCGGAAGTCACGTTGTGCGTGCCACCATAGACGGAGTGGGTTGCAACCACTCCGAGCTCCTCACGCGATACCCCGATCGCGTCAGCGGAGATTGCAGGATGTAACCGGGCGGACATAGGGCCTGCAAGGTCGCGGCCGTCGAGCGAGTGAGAGAGCAGGACCGCGTCGGGCTGTAAATGGTCAGCGGCGGCAACCAGGGGTCGACAGATGCGACACCAAGTGCCGTCGCATCAGGATTCTCGGCAATCAGCACGCGATCCCCATGTCGTGGGCGACCGGAATGTTGAGGGTCCTGTTGTTGGCCAGTGCGTTTTCGATCATGACCTTGATGGAGTTGCGGGGGCCAAACAGCTGCGGGAGCCAGGACACCCCGGCCCCACCCGGGGACCAGGCCCAGGTACGCCTCGGGCAAGGCGATACCGTTCGCCGCGGACGAGACAGTGCGGTAGTCGGCGGCAAGGGCGATTTCAAGGCCGCCGCCAATCGCTGCGCCGTTACTAACATGAAGGTCCGTACGGCCATCGCGGCCAGGGCACCAAAGACCTCGTGGCCAAGGACGGCAATCTCCTGTGCCGAGCCTGCCTCCTGAGATCGCGCGTGGCGGTCAGATCCGCGCCGGCGACACATCTCCTACCCTGGCCGGTAATACCACCCCGACGAATTCTCCCGCCGCGGCCAGTCAGAGTGATCAACGCGAACGCACCTACTCCCGGGATTGGACGTCTTCGAGACGAGTATGACGTGCTCACGCTGCCGCCTTTAGCGCCGGAATTCAATGTCCTCACGGTGCGGCCTTATGGATTCACGCTTTGCGTTGTCGGCCGCTGCAGAGGGCAACGATGCCGCCCCCGGGCGCACAAA
>Ga0307413_10000742_pt1 | contig 11274 bp, 11 predicted proteins | sample DK1Ometagenome_3_FD_203714 | JGI IMG/M metagenome (GOLD analysis project Ga0307413, IMG submission 203714) | Maize rhizosphere microbial communities from greenhouse at UC Davis, California, United States - DK15-O-2 | ecosystem: Host-associated > Plants > Roots > Rhizosphere > Soil | place: USA... | reverse complement strand
CGGAGCGCCTGCATCGCCTGCCACTACATCGAGGGGAACCCGATGAGCGTGGGCAAGGTGGGGCCGAACCTGACGCACATCGGGTCGCGCTACACGATCGCCAGCGCGCAGTACCCCAACTCCCCCGAGTACATGGCGCGCTGGATCAAGAACGCCCGCGCGATGAAGCCCGGCTCCCTCATGCCCACCCTCGGCAAGGGCGAGACGGACCCGATCACCAAGCAGCAGATCACCGTGGGCGGGCTGGACGACCAGCAGATCGCCGACATCGTCGCCTACCTCCAGGCCTTGCAGTAGGGCCGCCCCTACAGACGGCCCACTAGTCCGCACCGGAGAGCACTGAAGAATGGCCACCACCGCCACCGCACCGGTACTCGCCCCAGCCAGGCCCAAGGAGCAGACAGGGCTCTGGAGCTGGCTCGCGACCACCGACCACAAGCGCATCGGGATCCTCTACCTCTACACCTCCCTCGGCTTCTTCCTGTGGGGGGGCATCGAGGCGGGGATCATCCGCATGCAGCTCGCCCGGCCGAACGGGACGCTCGTGTCGGCCGAGCTGTACAACCAGCTGTTCACGATGCACGGCACGAACATGGTCTTCCTCGCGATCATGCCGCTGTCGGCCGCGTTCTTCAACTTCCTCATCCCGCTCCAGATCGGCGCGCGCGACGTCGCCTTCCCGCGGCTCAACGCGTTCAGCTACTGGGTCTTCCTGCTCGGCGGCATCTTCATCACCCTGCCGATCCTCTTCGGCGTCGCCCCCGACGGCGGCTGGTTCGGCTACACGCCGCTGACCACGCGCCAGTACTCGCCCGGGCTGAACATCGACTTCTGGGTGCTCGGCCTGCAGATCCTCGGCGTCTCGACGCTCGCGGCCGGCTTCAACTTCATCACGACGATCATCAACATGCGCGCGCCGGGGATGAACCTGATGCGCATGCCGCTGTTCACCTGGAACTCGTTCGTCGTGCAGTTCCTCGTGATCCTCGCCTTCCCGGTGATCACGATCGCGCTCTTCTTCCTCCAGTTCGACCGCTTCTTCGGCACCAACTTCTACACGCCGGCGGCCGGCGGCGACCCGCTCCTCTGGCAGCACCTGTTCTGGATCTTCGGCCACCCCGAGGTCTACATCCTCATCCTGCCGGCGTTCGGCCTCATCTCGGAGGTCATCCCGACCTTCTCGCGGAAGCCGATCTTCGGCTACCCGGTGATGGTCTACGCCACGATCCTCATCGGCTTCCTCGGCTTCGGCGTGTGGGCGCACCACATGTTCGCCGTCGGCATGGGGCCGGTGGCGGACTCGCTGTTCAGCCTCACGACGATGCTGATCGCGATCCCCACCGGGGTGAAGATCTTCAACTGGATCTCCACGATGTGGGGCGGCGCCATCCGCTTCACCGTGCCGATGATGTTCTCCATCGGCCTCGTCGCCATGTTCACCATCGGCGGCATCTCGGGCGTCTCGCACGCGTCGCCGCCGGCGGACCTGCAGCAGACGGACACGTACTACATCGTCGCGCACTTCCACTACGTGCTCTTCGGCGGCTCCCTGATGGGGCTCTTCGCCGGCATCTATTTCTACTTCCCGAAGATGTACGGCCGCCTGATGGACGAGCGGCTCGGGAAGTGGCACTTCTGGCTGAACTTCATCGGCGGCAACCTGACCTTCTTCCCGATGCACTTCTCCGGGCTGCTCGGGATGCCGCGCCGCATCTACCAGTACGACGCCGGGCAGGGGTACGAGAACTTCAACCTCGCCTCGACGATCGGCTACTGGTTCCTGTTCGTGTCGATGCTGTTCTTCGTCTACAACTTCTTCCGCAGCCGCAAGAGCGGCACGCCCGTGGGCAACGACCCGTGGGGCGCGGGCACGCTCGAGTGGTCCATCCCCTCGCCGCCGCCCGAGTACAACTTCGCCGAGCTGCCCAACGTCACCTCGCGCTACCCGCTCTGGGACGTGAAGAGCCCGCGGCTGACCGCCGAGGTGCCGCACTCGCAGGAGGGTGACGAGGAGGTCGAGGTGGACGTCGTCGGCAAGGACATGGGCCACCCGCACCCCAGCACGACGGACCGGAGCCGCATCCCGCTCGAGTCGGTGCACCGCGTCGAGGGCGAGACGCACCGCACGGCGAAGGAGCTCGGCATCCCGATGCCGTCGCCCACCATCAAGCCGCTCGTCACCGCCGTCGGCCTGCTGATCATGGTCTCGGGGATGCTGTTCATCCACCGGGACTCCAAGGCGCTCTTCTACACCCTCGTCCTGGGCGGCGCCGCGCTGCTCGTCGGCAGCCTCTACGCCTGGCTGACCACGCCACTCGAAGAGGAGCACTAGGCGCGATGACTTCCCTCGAAACCACGATGACGTCCGCGAACCAGTCGATGATCGCCGGTGGCCACCACTACACGACGACGGGGCTCGACAACCGGAAGGTGGCCATCTGGGCCTTCATCGGCTCGGAGTGCATGCTCTTCACGTCGCTCATCTCGACGTACCTGATCTACAAGGGGCGCTCGCTCGTCGGCCCCTTCCCGCACGAGGCGTGGACCAACCCGCAGACGGGGCAGGCCTTTCCGCCCATTCTCGACATCCCCGTCACGTCCGCGTCCACGTTCGTGCTCCTCATGTCGTCGCTGGCGATGGTGCTCGCGCACAACGCGGTCGTGAACAAGCACGTGCCGAAGACCACCACGGGCGAGCGCATCCTCGGCTCGTCCAAGCTCTGGCTCGGGACGACGGCGCTCTTCGGCCTGATCTTCCTGATGTTCCAGGCCTACGAGTTCACCTCGTTCGTGCACGAGGGGCTGACGATCCGCACGAACCTGTTCGGCTCCAGCTTCTTCACGCTCACCGGCTTCCACGGCGCGCACGTCACCGCCGGGGTGCTCTGGCTCCTCTCGCTCCTGGCCATCGACTTCAAGCGCGGCCTCGTGCCCGGGGACGCGCTCAACGTGGACCTCGCTGCCCTCTACTGGCACTTCGTCGACGTGGTCTGGATCGTGATCTTCACCCTCGTCTACCTCATCCAGTAGGCACCGATGGCCCAGCACAGCCAGGCGCACGCGCCCCTCACGAACGCCCCGGACGCCGCCGGCGCCCCGGACGAGCACATGCACCACCCCACCGCGGCGACGTACATCAAGGTGGGGATCTTCCTCACCCTGGTGACGGTCGCCGAGGTGTGGGCGTACTACATCCCGTCCTTCGTCGCCTCGCGGCTCTTCGTGCCGTCGCTGCTCATCATGTCGGCGGTGAAGTTCGCCACCGTGGTCGCGGTGTACATGCACCTCAAGTACGACCACAAGCTCTTCCGCTCCCTCTTCGTCGGCCCGTTCCTCATCGCCGCGATGACGCTGATCGGCCTCATGTTCCTGTTCGGGAAGCTGGCCGTCCGCCTGGGGATCCTCAACTGACGCGTTCACCGGCGTGACATGCTTGCAGCCGTAGCACTCGCGACCCTGCTCCACCCCGCCGAGCAGATCGGCTGGACCAACTGGACGATCCATCCGAGCACGGTCATCGGGCTGGCGGCACTGGGCGGGCTCTACCTCTGGCGGGCGCGGCAGGTTGCCGCGCCCGCTGGCCGTTCCGGGTCGCCGATCCCCGCTCGCCAGGCGCCTGACGCGGCCGGCGCGCCCCCCTCGCCGGCCGGGGACGCCGCGCCGCCGCGCGCCGGCGGGGGGGCCCCCCCACCGGGAATCTCGCCCGCCGGCGCAACCGCGCCGCATCGGTCCGACGCGGCGCCCGGCGTTTTCCCGCCCGCCGCCGCGCCGACCCCGACGGCCGCCCAGCGGGTCATGTTCTTCACCGGGCTCGCCGGGATCTTTCTCGCCCTCAACGGCCCGCTGCACGACCTGAGCGACTACTACCTGTTCAGCGCGCACATGGTGCAGCACCTCCTGCTGTCGCTCGTGGTCGCGCCGCTCCTCATCGCCGGCACGCCGGGGTGGATGCTCCGCCCCCTCCTCGGCGTGCGCGCCCTGGGCCCGGCGCTGCGCTGGCTCACGCGCGGCACCGTGTGCTTCGTGATCTTCAACGTCGTGCTCGCGGCCTGGCACGTTCCGGCGCTCTACAACCTCGCGCTCGAGCACCACCCGGTGCACATCCTCCAGCACCTGATGCTCCTCTCGGCGTCGGTGCTCATGTGGTGGCCCATCCTGAGCCCCCTGCCGGAGCTCCCGCGCCTCGCGTACCCCGGGCAGATGCTCTACTGCTTCCTCATGGTGATCCCGATGTCGATCGTCGCCATCTACATCACCATGGCCGACACCCTGCTCTACCCGGCCTACGCCAGCGCCCCGCGCCTCTGGGGGATCACCCCGGACTCCGACCAGCAGATCGGCGGGCTGATCATGTGGATCCCCGGAGGGCTCTTCTTCTACGGCGTGATGAGCTTCGTCTTCTTCAAGTGGGCCAGCCGCGGCGAGGACTCCACCGCCGGCGCGCAGGTCGACTGGCAGGGGCTCGGCGCCCGCGGCTAGTCGCGCGCTGCGGCAGGCGGGGCGGCGCTCTGAAGCACGGCTCTCGGCGCTCGGCTCTCGGCCGGGGCGGTTGGAGGAACGGCTCGACACGGGGCACGTCCCCCTGAGGCCGAGGGGTTCCTGACGCCGCCCTAGCTGAAAGCCGAGCGCCGAGCGCCGAGAGCTGCAGTTCAGAGCTCAGAGCGCCGTACTCGCGCCCGCTCCCGCTCCCTACGGTCGCTCGAGGATGATGTTCAGGTACTGCACCATCTTCATGCGGCCGTCGGCCACCACCACGTCGCGCAGCTCCCCGCTGCCGTGCTCCGACCCGGCCGGCGGGGTGGCGACGAAGCGGTACGTGCCGTCGGCGAGCGTCTCGAACTCGAAGGTCCCGTCGGCCGCCGAGGTCACGCTCGCCACCTCGCGCTCGGGCGAGCCGGTGAGCGCGCGCACCGTCGCCCCGGGAACGCGTCCGAGGCCGTCCGCCGAGTCCGCGCCCGCGGCGCCGTACCCCCACACCGCGCCGGGGAACGCCGCCCGCGTGGTGCCGGTGTCGGTGGGGGCGCCGGCGCTCTGGTCCGGCAGGCCGGCGAGCGCGGTCGGCTGGGAGTCATCGCTGCACGCGGCGGCGAGCGCGGCGGAGGCGAGGATCGCGAGAATGGACGAGCGGTGCATGGGACTCTCCTCGGTCATCGGTGGCGGGAGCTCGCGCGGCGCGAGCGGAAGCGGCGACACTGATGACAATCGCGGCGCCCCTCCCGCGGTCACATCGCCGGTGGCTCGCGCGGGCCATGTGACCGAATCGCCCTCCGCGCGGTTACACAGGGAGGACATGCCGGCTCCCGACCTCACCGATGCCCAGGCCGTCGCGCGCGTGCTCGACGGCGACCGGGACGCGTTCCGCGTGCTGGCCGACCGGCACTACGCGCGCTGCCTTCGCTACGCGCGCCGCGCCCTCGGCAACCGGCTGGACGCGGAGGACGCGGTGCAGGAGACGTTCTTGCGCGCCTACGACGCGCTCGGGCGCTACGAGGAGCGGCAGCGCTTCACCGCGTGGCTCTTCCGCATCCTCGTCAACGAGTGCCGCGCGGCGGCGGCCCGGCGCGGCCGCCGCGACGGACCGCTCGCGCCGGACGGCGACGCGATCGAGCAGGCCGCCGCGCCGGCGGCGCCGGACGCCGGGTGGCGCGACGCGGTGGAGCGCGCCGTCGCGGCGCTCGAGCCGCTCCTGCGCGAGGCGTTCCTGCTGCGCTACGTTGAGGACCTGGGCTACGCGGAGATGCAGGCGATCACCGGCGCCGGGACCTCGGCGCTCAAGATGCGGGTCAAGCGGGCGTGCGACGCGCTGCGCGCGCGGCTCGAGGAGGAGCCCTCGAATGTCTGACGGCACTGTGGACCCCGTGCTCGAGCGCGCACGCCGCGCGCTGCGCCAGGAGGAGCCCGCCGACCCGGCGCGCGTGGACGCGCTGATGCGCGGGGTGCGCGCCCGCCCGCTCCCGCGGCGGGCGCCCACGGGGTGGCTCCGCCGCCGGCTGGACGTCTCGATCACCCCGCTCGCCGCCGCGGCGCTCCTCCTGGTGGTGGTTGGCGTCGGCGGGATGGCCGGGGTGGCCGCGCACCGGCTGGACGGCGCGCCCCGCGGCGAGGGTGCGCCGGTAGCCGGCACGGTGTTCCAGCGCACGGCGCAGGCGGCGCCCACGGCGGCGAACGCGGGCGCGCCACCGTCCGGAGACGCCGTCGTGCTCGTGCACTTCGCGATGGTCGCGCCGGATGCGCGGCAGGTGGCGCTCGTCGGCGACTTCAACGGCTGGAGCCCCACCGTCACGCCGCTCCGCCGCGCCCCCTCGAGCGGCGCCTGGTGGGTGGAGGTGCCGCTCCGCGCCGGCCGCTACACGTACGCCTTCCTGCTGGATGGGCGGCTCTGGGTGCCCGATCCGGCGGCGCCGCTCGCCCCGGAGGACGGCTTCGGGCGCCGCAACTCCGTCGTGGTCGTCGCCTCCGCCTCGTGACGCGCCCGCCCTTCCCGTCCATGCGCCGCTCCCCGCGCCCCGCCCCCTCCGGCGCCACAGCCGCGGCCCGCCGGCGGCGCGCCGTCGCGATCGCCCTCGCCCTGCTGCTCCCGGCGATCGCGCGGGCGCAGGGGGCGGGCGCACCGCCCGCCCCCCCGGCGCTCGACCCGGCCGCGCGCGCGGCGGTGGAGCGCATCGTGGACTCGGCCCGCGCCGCGGGGCTCCCCACCGAGCCGCTCGAGCTCAAGGCGGTCGAGGGCGCCGCCAAGGGCGCGGCGGGCCCGCGCGTGGTCGAGGTGGTCCGCGCGCTCGCCGCCGCGCTCCGCGCGTCGCGCGCCGCGCTCGGGCCGGGCGCCACCGCCGCGGAGCTCACCGCGGGCGCCGGGGCCATCCAGGCGGGCGTGGACCCGGCAGCCATGCGCCGCCTGCAGAGCGCGGCCGGCGGCCGCCCGGTGACGGTGCCACTCGTCGTCCTCGCCGACCTCGTCGCCCGCGGGGTGCCGGCACCGGGCGCCTCGTCGGTGCTGGTGCGGCTCGCCCGCTCTGGCGCGTCCGACGAGGTGCTCACCAGATTGCGGGCGGACGTCGTGCGCGACATCACCGCCGGAGTGCCCGCCGCCACGGCGCTCTCGGGGCGGCTCCGCGCCGACGGGCTCGCTCCTGACGGCGCCCCGACGGCCCCGCGCGCGCCGGGGACCTCCACGCCACCCCGCTGACCCCGGAAGACACATGCCCGCCGTCCGCCGGAGCGCCGCACCCGCGGCGCTGGTCGTGGCCCTCGCCGCGCTGCTCGCGCCGCCGCCGCACGCCGGCGCGCAGCACGCGCCCCACCTCGATGCCGACGTGCAGGCCGGCGTGCGGCGGTGGGACCGCCGCGAGGCGGCCGCCGTGCTCGCGCCGCGCGCCGCCCTCGACACGCGCCTCCTGCACGCGCACCTCGGCGGCTCGCTCGGGCTCGACGGCGGCCCCCCGCGCGTGCGGGAGCTGCTGGCCGGCGCCGCCCTGCGCACCCCCGCCTGGCGCGGCGTGCACGCCGCCGTCGTCGCCTCCGCGGACCGCGGCCCGTTCGACCGCGGCGCGCGCACCGCGCAGCTCGCGGCGGAGGGACGGCTGGCCGTCGAGCGCGGCGCGATGGGCGCCTGGCTCTCCGGCGGGCGGTCGCGCGCGTGGGCCGGAGGCGCCACCCCGTCGGCGGTGCAGGCGGGTGCCGGCGCCTGGGCGCGCGCCGGCGGCGTGCTGCTGAAGGCGACGATCACCCACCGCACCCTGCAGGGGTGGTCGCTCGTCGAGGGGGACTCGGCCGGCGTGGCCCCCGAGACCTGCCGCGCCCGGCAGGGGGGCGCGGCCCCGGGCACGCAGCTGGGGTCGGGCACCGAGTGCATGCGTCGCCTGGGACTCGCCGACGTCACGGGCGGGGCGGAGTGGAGCGGACGGCGCGTGGAGCTGGCCGTCGGCACCGGGATGCGACTGTACTCGCGCGGGCTCCCGTCGTCCGACGCCCGGGTGTGGGGATCGGCGAGCGCCGCGCTCTGGCTGTCGCCGACCGTCGCCCTGGCGGGCGCCCTCGGCACCGTTCCCGCCGACCCGGTTCGCCAGCTCCCCTCGCGCCGGGTGGCGGAGGCGGGGCTACGGCTGCGCGCCGCCCCGCGCGCGCTCCCCACGTCCGTCGCGGCGTCGCCCACCCCCGCTCCGGCGCCGGCCCTCACCGTCGGCCCCGACCGCGCGGGCGTTCGGCAGCTCCGCGTCAGGGTGCCGGGCGCGGGGCGCGTCGAGCTGATGGGCGACTGCACGAGCTGGCGAGCGGTCGCGCTGACCGCCCAGCCGGACGGGAGCTGGGCCACCGACCTGCCCCTCGCCCCCGGGGGCGTCTACCACCTCCAGCTCCGCGTCGACGGCGGGGCGTGGCGCCCGCCGGCCGGGCTCCCGACCGCCGCCGACGGCTTCGCCGGCCGCGTGGGCGTCCTCGTCGTGCCGCCGGGCTGAGCGGCGCCGGAGCGCCGCCTCGCCGCTCGCCGGCTACCGCTCGACGCCGCCGAGCGAGTACGCCAGGCTCTCCCGCAGCTGCGGGTGCCGGCGCCAGAGATAGGTGCCCATCATCAGCGCCGCGACGACGTTCGCCCCCATCACCTGCCACCAGGCGAGCTGTCCCCACGCCTCGTCCTGCGAGAGCAGCGCGGTCCAGCCGTACCACCCCACCTCGAACGACACGAAGAGGATCAGGAAGCCCGCCAGGATCGACGGGCTCTCCTGCGCCCGGTGCACCAGGTAGGCGGCGAGGATCCCGATCGCCCCGAACACGGTGAAGTGGAAGATGGTGTAGACGACGACGTGCATCGTCGCCCCGTCGGGCCGCGGGGCCGGCCCCAGCACGCTGAGCAGCGCGCCGCCGAGCAGCGCGGGGGTGTAGAATGGGCGCCCCAACGTCACGTCGATCACGAAGAACCAGATGGCGATCGCGATGGCCCCGAGGAAGCCCGCCGTGAGTCCTTCCCGGACGGTGTCGTGCTCTCCCTTGAACATGATCGTCCTCCTCGCGCGCGGCGCGCGCCTTCACCTCGACAAACCGTCCCCGGTTCCTCTACTATGACACGCCAGGTGGAAAAGCGCACCTCGCCCCCGGCGTCCGCCCCGCCCTCCCCCACGAATCGCCTGCAGGAAGCCAGCCGATGAGCGCGACCGTCACCCCGGCGTTCGAGTCCCGCGTGCACGGAAGCGCGCCGGCACCCGCGCCGCCCGTGGCGCCCCCGCCGAGCCGCGAGCGGCTCCTCGCGCTCGACGTCTTTCGCGGGATGACCGTCGCCGGCATGCTCCTCGTCAACAACCCGGGGAGCTGGGCGACGATCTACCCCCCCCTCGAGCACGCCCGCTGGCACGGGTGGACGCCCACCGACCTGATCTTCCCCTTCTTCCTCTTCATCGTCGGCGTCACCACGCACCTCTCGCTCGGCGCCCGGCGCGCGCGGGGGGACGACGAGGGCGCGATCGTCCGCCAGGTGCTCAGGCGCGGCGCGCTCATCTTCCTCTTCGGCCTCGCCCTCTCCGCCTTCCCGTTCTTCCAGTGGGGGCCGGTCGAGGGGATCGCCGACCCCACCTTTCTCGACCGCGTCCGCTATCGCGTCGAGCACCTGCGCATCCTCGGCGTGCTGCAGCGCATCGGCCTCGCCTACACCGCCGCCGCCCTGCTCACCCTGCGCACCACGCCGCGGCAGCAGGTCGCCATCCTGCTGGGCATCCTCGTCGGCTACTGGGCGCTCATGACGCTGGTCCCGGTCCCCGACCAGGGCCGGCTGGGGCTCTACCTCCTCGACGACCCCAGCACCCCGCTCAGCGCCTGGCTCGACCGCACCCTGCTCGGCACCGACCACCTCTGGATCGGCGGCAAGACCTGGGAGCCCGAGGGGCTGCTGTCCACCCTCCCCGCCGTCGGCAGCACCATGCTCGGCGTCCTCGCCGGGCGCTGGATCGGGGCGCCGCGACCGCTCGCCGAGCGGCTCGCCGGGCTCTTCGCGGTCGGCGCCCTGCTCATGGTGGCCGGGCTCATGTGGCACTGGGTCTTCCCCATCAACAAGAACCTCTGGACCAGCTCCTACGTCGTCTTCGCGGGCGGCACCGCGCTCGTCACCCTCGCCACCTGCATGTGGATCATCGACGCGCACGGCGTGCGCTGGTGGACCCGCCCCTTCGTGGTCTACGGGATGAATCCCATGGTGGCCTTCCTCGGCTCCGGGATCATGGCCCGCTGCCTATACTCCATCTTCAAGGTGGAGTACGAGGGGAAGACGGTGCCGCTGCAGGCGGCCATCTATCAGGAGGCCTACGCCTCGTGGCTCCCCCCGCACGCCGCCTCGTTCGCCTTCGCGCTCAGCTTCGTCCTCGTCTGGCTCGGCATCCTCACGCTGCTGCACCGGCGCGGCATCGTGCTGAAGGTGTAGCGTGGGCGGCACCACCGCCGACGCCGGTGTACCAATCCGAAACGTTCGAGCGCCTCAGGCGTCACCGGTAGCGTGAGGCGGCAATAATTGCCGCCCGTCGCGCCGTCGCATCCATTCACGCCCCAGCTCGCTAGCTGGAACGCGAGTTGCCCTTTTCACGCACCATGAAGGCACGCTCCCACCTCGCCAGCACCGTCCGGCGCACCGCCGCCGCCACCGCCTTCATCCTCCTTGCCGCCACGCCGGCGGCCGCGGACGGGCGGCCCGCCGTACGGCCGCCGGTGCTCGCGCCCGCGCCGCTCGAGCTGCAGGCCTCCGCCCAGACCACGCGCGCCAAGCGCCGCACGGCGACGCGCAGCCGCAGCCGCCGCCGCGCCCCGCGCCCGCTCGCCGTGCCCGCCGCCGCCCCCGCGCTCCGGCACACCGCGCCGCGCAGCGCCGAGGCGCTGGCGAGCGACCTGAGCTTCATGCTCGGCTCGGCCACGCGGAGCGGCGAGTGGGGGGCGATGGTCGTCTCGCTCACGCGCGGGGACACGCTCTTCACCTACCAGCCCGGCCAGCAGCTCCTCCCGGCGTCCACCATGAAGCTGATGACGGCGGCGGTGGCGCTCGACCGGTTCGGCCCCGACTACCAGTTCAGCACCGACATCCTGCGCGACGGGACGCTCGACGCCGACGGGACGCTCCACGGCAACATCATCATCCGCGGCGACGGCGACCCGGCGCTCTCCAACCGCTTCCTCCAGGGCGACCCGAACGCGCCCATGGCGCTGCTCGCCCACTTCGTCGCCGGCCAGGGGGTGCGCCGCATCACCGGCGACGTGATCGGCGACGACAGCGCCTTCGAGCCGCAGCGGATCCCCAACGGCTGGCTC
>Ga0307413_10000741_pt1 | contig 11275 bp, 9 predicted proteins | sample DK1Ometagenome_3_FD_203714 | JGI IMG/M metagenome (GOLD analysis project Ga0307413, IMG submission 203714) | Maize rhizosphere microbial communities from greenhouse at UC Davis, California, United States - DK15-O-2 | ecosystem: Host-associated > Plants > Roots > Rhizosphere > Soil | place: USA... | reverse complement strand
GCGTTCATCGGTCTCCTGGGGCGTCCCGGTTCCGGAGGATGAAAACCACGTGATGTACGTTTGGCTCGACGCACTTTCGAACTATATAACTGCACTAGGATACGGAAATGAGCGGGAAGGTGCTGCAGGAGTGGAAAAGTACTGGCCCGCGACGCATCTGGTGGGTAAGGATATACTTCGCTTCCACACGGTTTATTGGTTTTCTTTCTTAAAGGCAGCAGGATTACCTCTTCCGGCTGGCGTTTTCGCTCACGGCATGTGGCTCGATGTTAACGGCCGAAAGATGGGGAAAACACTGGGCAATGTGATCGAAGTTGATGTATTACATCAGCATTTCCCGGTTGACGCGGTGCGCTATTTTGCTCTTCGGGAAATGGTCTTCGGGCAGGACGGTAAGTTCGGCTACGAAGCGCTTATCGACCGGGCTACCGCTGATCTTTCGAAAGGCCTCGGCAATCTGACCGCCCGGACACTTTCGATGATTTCGAAATACCGCGACGGAAAAATACCGAGCGGGAAGATCGCTGAGGAGAACTACATCCACGCCCGACGTGCCGGCCTCGACCCCGACGGCGGCGAGATCGTATCGGTACTCGAGCACGCGAGGGATGAATTCATTCGCCATTTCGATCAATTCGAATTCAGCCAGGCACTGGAAACTCTGTGGGCTGTTGTCGCCCGGATCGACAAGATGATCTCCGACGCGAAACCCTGGGTCCTCATAAAGGACGAGAACCAGGCGGAAACGCTGGATGCGGTACTTTATCGGGCCACGGAAACCCTCCGCTGGCTGGCAATAATGCTTCATCCGGTGATGCCGGAGTCCAGTAATGAAATCTACCGGCAAATAGGCTTGGGCGGCGAACTGATCGATATCGACCCCGCCGGCTTAAAGTGGGGAGAACTGGAGCCCGGAACTAAAATCGGCGAAGCCCGATCGGTCTTCCCGCAAATAGATAAAGCAAAAGTTATGAGTGAGATCAAAAGTGAAAACGCCGGATCAACACCGGAGAACTTTTCGGAATTGAATAGGTCAGTTCCGGGCGATATGACGAAAGCGTGGTCCGGGATGGCCGAATCGCTGCGAACTGAGAAAGAAACCGCTACAGAATCAGCGGTCCAACCAGAGGAATCGTTCATTTCCATCGACGATTTCCTCAAAGTGGAACTGCGTGTGGGTGAGATAAAAGTTGCCGAGCGAATTCCTAAAGCCGACAAACTTCTCCGATTCGAAATCGACTTGGGCGAGGAACAGCCCCGACAGATCCTCGCCGGTCTCGCCGAATACTACGACCCCGAAAAACTCATCGGCCGCAAGGTCGTCGTCGTCGCTAACCTTAAACCCCGCAAAATGCGCGGCCTCGAATCCCAGGGCATGATCTGCGCCGCCTCGCTGAACGAAGATGACAACCCCGCGATCGCGACGTTTCTGGAAGATGTCAAAATCGGCGCACGTCTAAAGTAGTGAAATGCTTATTGATTCTCACTGCCACATCGACGGCGAGGCGTTCGACAATGACCGTGATGACGTAGTGCAACGGGCACGAGAAGCGGGAATTGGAGCGATGCTGAACGTCGGAACCGGCGATCCCAAGTCAAACGATTTTCGCAAGGCGGTCGCGGTCGCGGAAAAATATCAAGACGTTTTCGCGAGCGTCGGGGTTCATCCGCACGATGCAAAGCTGTACGACGACAAAGCCGAGGCCCACCTTGTAGATTTAGCTAAATCTGAAAAAGTGATCGCTTGGGGTGAGATCGGGTTGGATTACTATTACGACCACAGCCCGCGTGAAGTGCAGAGGGATGCCTTCAGGCGGCAGATTCAAACAGCGAGACGATTATCCCTGCCGATCATTATTCATTCCAGGGACGCCGACGACGAAACAGTAGATATATTAACGGATGAATGTTCGTGGAACGGGTTTCGCGGTATCATGCACTGCTTCGGCGGGACACCGGCGATGGCGGAAGCGCTGATACCGCTGGGTTTTCTGATCTCATTCGCGGGTAACGTTACCTTTAAGAAAGCTGAGAATTTACGGGATGCGGCCAAAGTCGTTCCGCTCGATAAACTTCTTGTGGAAACCGATTGTCCCTTCCTCACTCCAATCCCGTTTCGCGGAAAGCGTAACGAGCCCGCGTATGTAGAACATACGGCTCGTTTTCTTGCTCAGTACAAGGGCGTAGAGTTCGAAACCTTCGCTGAGCAGACGACTCGGAACTTTCTGAAATTCTTCGATCTAAATCTATCCACAGAATAAGACCTAATATCAGACAGGCGCCGCGCCGTAACGCTCCTTTCCTGTCGCCGGGTGCTCTGTGGCAGAATACTCTTTATGGCCAAGGAAAACTCATTCGATATCGTATCCAAAACGGATTACGCCGAAGTTACGAACGCGCTGAATCAAACGACAAAAGAGATCTCTCAGCGATTCGATTTCAAGGGCAGCAAGGCATCCGCAGAGATGAAGGAAAAGGATCTTTTGCTCGCCGCGGAGGACGACACCAGGTTGCGAAATATGAACGATATTTTGCAGAGCAAGCTGTTAAAGCGCGGGATTTCACTAAAAGCCCTCGATTACCAGACGATCGAACCGGCCGCCGGCGGAACGGTCCGGCAAGTGGTCAAGATCCAGCAAGGGATACCCACCGATAAGGCAAAAGAAGTCGTCAAATTCATTAAAGACGGCAAATTTAAAGTGCAGGCGTCAATTCAGGGCGAAACCGTACGCGTGTCGGGAAAAGACCGCGACACCCTCCGGGAAGTAATCGCTGCTTTGAAAGGAAGAGACTTCGGCATCGATATGCAGTTCGATAATTTTCGCTCGAACTAGACGGATGCAGACGTTCGCGACAGTTAAAAAAGAACTTATTCCGGGTCAGGCCGCCCGTAAGATCTTCGGGCTGGTCCGGGACGAGATGTCTTTGGTCGAGGCGGAGTTCGAGCGACAGGCGCGCTCGAACATACAGGTTATCGACTATCTCGGCGATTATTTGAGGTCGTCGGGGGGCAAACGTGTGCGGCCGGCGTTGCTGATACTGGCAAACTATGCCGTTGGCGGTAAGGGAAGCGACGATAGCGTTATTCGCCTGGCGACTGTGATGGAGATGCTTCACACCGCCACGCTGGTGCACGACGACATTATCGATAACGCAGATCTCCGTCGAAATCGTACGACTATAAATGCAAGGTTCGGCAACCACGCGGCTGTGCTGATGGGTGACTGGCTTTACATGTCAGCCTTCGAGACTGCATTGAGAGAACGTTCGCTCGAGATCCTCGATATCCTCACCCGCCTCACCCGAAAGATGACCGAGGGCGAAATTATCCAACTCACGACCGTCGGCGATGTGGAGATAACCGAAAAGCGATACTTCGACATACTAACGCGAAAAACGGCGTTTCTTTTTTCAGGTTGCTGCGAGATCGGTGCGATCCTTGGAAATGCGTCGAAAGAAGGGCAGCTTGCAATGCGCGAGTACGGGATGAATCTGGGGATCGCGTTTCAACTTGCTGACGATCTACTGGATTTCACTTCCGATCAAACGGCCCTGGGAAAAGCTGCGGCGGCCGATTTGCTTGAAGGGAAGCTTACCTTGCCACTAATAAAATTGATCGAATCGGACGTATCAGTTAAGTCTGAACTTGAAGAAATAATGCTTAACGGAGCGTACTCTGCCAATTTTCGCTCAAGGCTAATGCAAAAGCTTAATGCACGGGGAATTATCTCGGAAGTCCGTGCAACGGCAAACAGTTACGCCTCCGCCGCGAGAAAAAGCCTTGAAATTTTAAGCAGAAGCGCGTATCGTGAAGCCTTGGACGAGATCCCTAATTTCGTCATCGACCGAAACAGCTAGAGGCTCGAGTGAGTTTCTTCAAATTATCTCAAGATCTCGTCCAGCTATAAACCACCTTTAATCAATATGTTAGACGCCAATCTTATAGCAACACTTGAGAAGAGTCTTCAGGAGACTCGAAATGCTCAGTTGCGTTTGATGGGCAGGCTGCGCGAGGTGGAACATGAGAGTGAACGTTTGCGCGAAGAGATCCAGGCCCTTGAGAATAGTGCTTCTCAAACGGAATCGGCGATCGACGGCCTGCTTGTGGCGATGCGTTCCGGAACCAGATCGATCGGCTCGATCAAATCGATGAGTATCGAGGATGCACACGACGGGACCCCGACGATACGTCGTTCGCCGGGGGATAACACTGAACGCAACACCCCGCTGCCGTATCAGCCCAAGAAATCCGGGACCGTCGCGTATTTCAGCCAACGCCGCGGCGTGCCGTCGCGTGGAAATAATATCGAGGCGGTCAGCAATCGCTTCGCCGACCGAACAATTACGCAAGCGTGCACCTTGCTGCTTCGCGAAGCAGGCGAGCCCCTTCACGTAAACGAACTTTATAATCTTTTGGTCGCGGGCGGTATGGAATTCAAGGGCAACAACCCGACCATATCGGTGGCCGTTTCGCTAAACCGAAATCGCCGGTTTCGAAAGGTCGGTCCCGGAACGTTCGACCTTATGATACGCGACGCGTCGCGAGCGGCATCCTGATAAAGTTAGACAAACCAAATACCGTTAACCGAAGTCATCTTACTTGACTTCGGTTTTTTTGTTCCTATTATTGCTTTATGAAAATGCGGCTGACGGTCACAAGCGGGACGCTCGAGGGGCAAACTTTCGAACTCGAAACCGGATTTCTATCCATCGGCCGCGGCGAAACATGCAGCGTACGGTTCGACCCCCAGATGGAACGTATTGCCTCGAAACAGCACGCGTTTATTGAGGCTCGCGCTGACGGATTCCATATTCGAGACAACGCAAGCACCAACGGCACGCTCGTCAACGGCAGCCGCATCGAAACGGCCAAGTTGAATGACGGCGATACGATACAATTCGGCCGAAACGGCACTATCTCCAGGGTCGAGATCGATGCGGCGCCGACCGCACCCGCGGTTCCCCAAGAAGAATTTCGCCAATTTCAGATAGACCAATTTCAGCAGACCGCAGATCAGGCACAGTTGCAGCAGTCGGCCCCATCTAAAAGCATTGCCCAATCACTGTCGAGCATGGGCCTCGGCAATCTTGCGCAGCCTGCGGCCCCTCCGCCAAGTCGCACCGGGTTATTCATTGGAATCGGTATCGGCACGTTCGTCTTCGTTCTGCTCGGGCTATTCGTCGCGGCCCTTTTTGTATTACTGCTTCAACCGATCCCGGCTGTACTTGCCACGGTATTGGCGTTCACCCCGGCGGTTTTGTATATCCTTCCGCTGATCGGTCTCGACCGATATGATCCCGAACCAATTTGGTTGCTGGCGTTCGCGTTCGCCTGGGGGGCCATCGTGGCCGTACTTATCTCTTTCGTGGGTAATACGATCTTTGGGATAGCAGCAGTCGTTGGAACCGGCGCTCCAGGGCTGGCAGACGTTATGACGGCGGTGATCGCGGCCCCAGTCTTCGAGGAAAGCTCAAAAGGGATAGGACTCTTGATCCTTCTAATTTTCTTTCGCCGTTATTTCGACGATATTTTAGACGGCATCGTGTACGGAGGCGTGATCGCACTAGGATTCGCGACAGTCGAGAACGTCCTATATTACGGCGGGGGGTTGAACAAGGCCTATACGGAATTCGGCATTAGCTCGGACGCATTCCTGAGTTTCCTGCTTCTGTTTACTTTGCGTGGGATTTTGTCACCGTTCGCGCACGTCACCTTCACCGCAATGACCGGGATCGGCTGTGGTATCTCGCGCGAATCACACAATGGATTCGTGAAATTCGTGATGCCGGTCGTCGGGTACATCATCGCAATGATTCTCCACGGGTTGTGGAACGGCCTCGGGATCATCGTGACCATATTCATCGTTGGTCTCGGGTTCGAACCGACCTGCGCGGCCATTGGCTTGGGCGGTCAGGAAGTCGGCCTCTGCGGTTTCTTCACATTTTACCTGCTACTCGAGGTACCGCTCTTTTTCATCTTCGTGATATTCAGCTACTTCATCATGCGCCGCCAGCGTCGCATCTTGAACGATATGCTCGCGCTCGATGTCGCCCGCGGGCTGATCTCACCGGAACACCTCGCCACCGCAACCTCCGCGTTCAAAAGCTCGAGTTGGCTGCTAGGCGGCATTTTCAGCGGTAAATTCCTCGCCCGCAGCCGATACCTTCGCGCTGTAGGCAAACTCGGTCTCAGCTACTGGCACATCCAGCGCGCTACAGCCGCCCAGGGCCACACGGGCAGCTTCCAGCAAAACCCTATTTTAAGAGATGAAGTCCTGAGATGGCGGGATAGCGTATAAATTGAAAGCCACCGGGGATTCCCGGTGGCTTTTCGATCTGGTAGGCCGAGCAGGGATCGAACCTGCGACCCACGGATTAAGAGTCCGTTGCTCTACCGACTGAGCTATCGACCCAGAACTCTGAGAGTATAACAACTTGCGATTTCGAAGTGCAAATTGTGCAAAACTTATGCGAATTTCACGTTCCTATATGTCAGGCTTTAGTATAACTGTAGGTCAAGGCTGATGAAGGAATGCCCAAAATGCGATCTTTGTTACGGCGATGAGGTGGCGGTGTGCCAATTCGACGAAACGCCGACGCGCCTTTCGCTTCCCGGCGGTCAGTTGATCGCAGATCGATACTGGCTCGAGAAGCGGCTTGGGCGCGGTGCGATGGGGCAGGTGTACCTTGCACGCGATAAAAAATTCGATACTAGGCGGGTCGCCGTAAAGACAGTGCGCCAGGACGTACTTAACAGTGATGATCTGCAGGAGGGCGAAGCGATCGCCCGTTTCGAACGTGAAGCCCAGGCCGCTGCGTCGATTCAACACCCCAACACAGTAAGTGTCACCGATTTCGGCGAATCTGCAGAGGGCGTTTTCTACCTCGTAATGGAATACGTCGAAGGCGAAACGCTTCATAGGCTATTGCGGCGCGAAGGAACACTTCCCGTAAAGCGAGCCGTTTCTCTATTGCGGCAGATCGCCGACGGCGTCGAAGCGGCTCACGAGTTTGGAATTCTGCATCGTGATCTCAAACCCGCAAACATCTTTCTGCTTCAAAAAGGAAAAGGCGATGGGTTTATAAAGGTCGGCGACTTTGGTCTTGCCAAGATCGTAAGCCAAACCGTCACGGATCTCAGTTCGAATGCGACGCCATCGTCGCGGGGTATTATCGGCACACCCGAATACATGGCCCCGGAGCAAATGCAGCCGGAGATCGGTGTCGACACTCGAGCGGATATTTATGCACTGGGAACGATCGCATATCTAATGCTTGGCGGCAGGACTCCCTTCAGTGGCGACATGATGCAGCTTGTGATGCAGAAGATAATGCACAAGCCGCCGCCGCTCTCAACGATCCGCACGGACATACCCGCGGACGTCGATCGCGTGATCATGCGCTCGCTCGAGATCGAGGCGAAGGACCGGCCACAGTCGATTGCCGAATTCATCACCGAACTTGAAGAGGCGGCGTCCGATGTTAACGAAACGAGCAAGCTGGGACGTTCACGCTTGGTGGTGCTCGGCCCGGTGGGAGCGGAGGTATACGTCAACGATGAGCGAAAGGGAAGTGTCGGTAACTCCGGCAGGGTAGTGATCTCCGACACCCCCGCGGGCCAACACATTCTTCGCGTCTCGAATCCAGGGGACAAGGATGATGAACGCTTGATAGAGATTCGCGAGGGTGCGGCCGAGCAGGTGATCCAGGCGCAGATGCGGTCATCGCGTGAAACCGGAAGCCAACCCTCGCCATCGCAGGGGACCGGCAGCAGCGGCGCCGGTTCGAGCCTGATCCCTGGTATCGTCGCGTGCAGCAATTGCAAGTCGCGATTCGCCGAAGGGGTGAAATTTTGCGGAAGGTGCGGAAACCGTTCCTTTGTGATGGTGAGTCACGGGGATGCTCAGGGGACGTTCCCCTGCCCACGGTGTTCATCCCCACTGCCGCAAAATTCGCGCTTCTGCGGTCGCTGTGGGCTTAATATTACCCCGTCGATGCTGCAGCAATTACAGCCGATAACATCCTCGCCAAGTGGGTTTGCTTCACCTCACCAATCGCAGCCTCCGCAGCAGGCCGAACGTGTCTGCAAACGCTGCGGCGGGGTTTTTCCCGCGAGCATCCGCTTTTGCGGGCGGTGCGGCAACAGCCTTTCCTGAAACTTTCAATTCCCCGTCTCGTTAATACCTATTAATTGGCAAAATGCGTATAATGCTTGCAACCAGCGTCGCATTTTGACGAAAAATATACCGTAAACCGATGAAGATCTGCCCGACATGTCGTAAGACATACGCCGACGACAATCTTAATTTTTGCCTCGAAGACGGAACCGTGCTAACGGTGGCGGGGAACGAGGCGCCGGCGACCGTGATGATGAGTCCGCCGCGTCCGACCGATCCGGTCTCGCCGTTTACCGCAGGAAATCAGCCCGGCGTGCAGTCCAGCTTCGGGAATCAACCGCAGTATGCGATGCAGCAGCCGAAGAAATCTTCAAAGGCGTGGCTGTGGGTGGTCGGGATAGTCGGAATCTTGCTGCTACTTTGTGGCGGCGGTTTTGTCGGATTGGTGCTGATCGGCATGAACGCGGAACGGACGGCAAACCTTAATTCCACTTACCCGGCGAACGATCGCGCTAACACGGGGACGACAAACACCTCTGCCTCGCCGGGCCCCTCGCCATTCTCATCGTCAGGCGAGGTCGAGTCGGTGGACCTTTCCTTTTGGGTAAAGGATTTTTCCGTCTGGGGGACGACGGAGATGTCTGGCGATGAATTCCAGATGGCGGCCAAACAGAAGGGATACTACTACGTACTTGTCGCCCCGGACGAATACACGACCGACGGCAAGAATGTACGGGTTACGGTGAGGAACGTCGATAACGCAAGTTCGAGCCTCGGCTACGGATTGATATTCCACAGCGCCCCGACCCCTTTGACGAAAGACTACGCTTTCCTGATCGACTCGAAGCGCAAGAAGTACCGCGTCGTGCGGCACGAACCGACCAAAGAAACTTCAATGGTCGCGTGGACCAACTCCACAGCCATCAAGGACGGCTCGCAGGAGAATGTGCTGGAAGCGCGCGATAAGGGCGACAACGTCGAACTCTACATAAACGACCAGATGGTAACCTCGGTCAAAGACCAGTTCGGCCATCCCAACGGCGTACCTGGCCTATATTCGGGCGACGGAGCGAAGATCGGCTTCAAGAAACTGGAGATCTGGAAATAGCCCGGCCCGGCCGATGAAAAAGCGCTGCCCAAAATGCGGTCAGAACTACGCGGACGAGAATCTTAATTTCTGTCTAAACGATGGCGAGTTGCTGATGTTCCAGGCGGACACCCCCCGAGAGCCGCAGTTCGCAAATGAACCTCCTCCAACACGATTCGCCGACGACTCGCCGCCCACGATAGTGATGGACAGCCCTCGAGCCACCAATCCGACGGGCTACCCAACCCCGGAACGCTGGCAGGGGCAACAGATCCTGACGCCTCCGGGACACTACCCGGCACAATACGGCAGTTTCGTTTCACCCGATCAGACGCTCGCGATAATCTCCACAATTCTCGGTGCGGCGAGCTTAACAATAGGCTGGTGCTGCTATACCGGATTGCTGCTCGGGCCCGCGGCGATGATCACCGGTTTCATCGCGTTGTCGATGAACAAACGAGATCCGATGAAACACGGAGGGCGTGGTTTCGGCATCGCGGGTATCGTAATGGGCGGCCTTGTTCTAATTGGCTACTTATTGTTTATAATCATCTATGTACTTGCTCTGATCGGCGGCGGGCTAAGCTAGACCCGGTCTTGCTTCCTCCCCTCCGCCGAGCCGTCCGTTAACCTTTTACTGATGCGTGTAACTCTTAATGTTGTGGCCGGGCCTCAAACGGGACGATCGTTTGCTTTCGATCAGCACGACACATTCATGATCGGCCGAAGCGAGGACTCGCATTTCTGCCTTCCGCACGACCGTTTCTTCTCGCGTCATCATTGCATCGTCGAGATTGCCCCGCCCCAGGCATTCCTTCGCGACCTCGGTTCCACAAACGGAACCTTTGTGAACGGTATACGCGTAGATTCGACGTATTTGAAACACGGCGATCGAATCCAGGGCGGCGAGACAGTTCTCGAGGTTGCTGTCGCGGCGGACCATGACAGCCAGGTGCCTGCCGCGGAGCGCAATTTCGAAAAGACGGAACCCTCGTTGATCACTGTAGCGTGCATAAATTGCAATCTTCCGGCCAAGGCCGAAGCATCACGTCCGGATGCCAAGCTGTCATTCCTTTGTGAAAGCTGCCGCGATCAACTGAAGAAAAATCCCCAGCCCATTCCGAATTACCAGATGATAAAGGTGCTCGGCCAAGGCGGGATGGGCAGCGTCATGCTGGCCCGCGCCGTTTCGGATGGGAAACTGGTCGCGATCAAGACATTGCTTCCCGAGGTTGCCGTTAGCGAGCAATCACTGAAACGGTTCCTACGCGAGATCGAGGTGTCGTCCTCGCTTCAGCACCCGAATATAGTCAGCTATATTGAACACGGAACTCACAACGGGATCGTTTACCTGGTGACGGAGTACGTCGCGGGGATGGACGCATCGAAATTGGCCAAGCAGCGAGGTGGAAAACTTCCGTATCTGCAGGTAGTCAAGGTCATCGAGCAAACGCTTGCAGCCCTCGATTTCGCGCACAGTCTCGGCTTCGTGCACCGCGATATCAAAGAACAAAACATCCTTGTAGACGGGACGTTTCCCAATTTTGTGTCCAAACTAACAGATTTTGGTTTGTCGAAGAGCTACAAGCAGACCGGAATGAGCGGTGTCACGATGGTGGGCGACGTGGCGGGGACGATCGCATATATGCCGCCGGAACAGGTGAGGGATTTCAAGGAAGTTCGTCCGCCGGCCGACATTTATGGAATCGGTATGACGGCCTATAGCCTTTTAACCGGTGCGCATGCTCTCGATATTTCACCAAACGCGGGAATTTCCGAAACGGTGAAAGCGATTTTCGAAAAGCCAATTATCCCGATCGCAAGGCGCGTCCCGGACGTGCCCCTGAAGGTCTCCGCCGTGATCGAGACAGCTCTCGCTAAACAGGTCGAATTGCGTTGGGGTACCGCTGGGGAGATGCGACAGGCACTTCTGCGTGCGGCCGCGGAATTTTAAGTCAACTTTTTCTTAAGTTCTAGAGCGTTTTGGTCACTTTGGCCAGCGAGCGTGGAGCGTCCGGGTCGAGGCCCTTCGCCTCGGCCAGATGCGCCGCGAAAAGTTGCGCCGGGATGA